>Ga0210017_1001183_pt1 | contig 22835 bp, 37 predicted proteins | sample CryGeyCG2014_020_FD_183966 | JGI IMG/M metagenome (GOLD analysis project Ga0210017, IMG submission 183966) | Groundwater microbial communities from aquifer - Crystal Geyser CG08_land_8/20/14_0.20 (SPAdes) (version 2) | ecosystem: Environmental > Aquatic > Deep subsurface > Groundwater | place... | reverse complement strand
ACCAAAGCTTCCTTAACAACTGAAAGCTTTATTTCCGCAGCTTCTTTCCAAGAAACAGCTAGGGTCTTAACCGAGGCTGCGGTGCGGGGTAAAGTTGATGAAATGTACGGTCTCAAGGAGAACGTTATTATTGGTAAGCTGATCCCGGCTGGCACTGGTTTTTCCGGGTATAGCTATTTAGAGCTGGTGCCAACCGCTGGTATCATGGGGCAGCTGGAAGTCGCTGCTCAAGCAGAGGAGAGTGAAAATGCCGACAATTAATCAGTTGATAAAAAATGGCCGCAAGAAAAACAAGAGCAAGAGCAAAGCGCCAGCGCTGCGTGGTAATCCACTTAGGCGTGGGGTTTGCGTTAGGGTTTACACGACCACGCCGAAAAAACCTAATTCTGCTCTGCGTAAGGTGGCCAGGGTCCGTTTGACCACAGGCCTTGAAGTTTCTGCTTATATTCCAGGTATTGGTCATAATTTGCAAGAACACTCGGTAGTGTTGGTGCGCGGTGGTAGGGTCAAAGATTTACCAGGTGTTCGTTATCATATTGTGCGGGGCGTTTTTGATGCTGCCGGGGTTGAGGGCGGTCGCAATCAGGGACGGTCCAAGTATGGGACCAAGAAACCGAAAGGCAAAGGAGGATAAGACATTGCCAAGGTACGGTAAAGTTCCAAAAAAAGATATCTCTCCGGACTCAGTTTACGATAGTATATTGGTCCACAAGTTTATCAATAAGCTGACCCGCGGTGGAAAAAAGAGCCGTGCGGAAAGCATTGTTTATTCTGCTTTAGATGAGGTTAAGAATAAATTGAACAAAAGCCCACTAGCAGCTTTTGAAAAAGCGTTGGAGAATTTGGCGCCTTTAGTTGAGGTGAAGGCCCGGCGGGTAGGTGGAGCAACGTATCAGATCCCGATTGAGGTTACAAAAGCTAGGGGATTGGCTATGGCGATGAAGTGGTTGCGGGATGTTTGCCGGCAGCGGGCTGGCAAATCAACGGTCGAAAGGTTAGTTACTGAGTTGATCGACGCGCACAATGGTACTGGAGCGGCGATAAAAAAGAAAGAGGATCTGCATAAGACGGCCGAGGCTAATAAAGCCTTTGCCCATTTTAGGTGGTAGAAACGAATGGTAAGAAAACACGCATTAGATAAATATCGTAATATAGGATTTGCGGCTCATATTGACGCTGGCAAGACAACAACGACCGAGCGCGTGCTTTTTTACAGCGGCCGGTTGCACCGAGTAGGTGAGGTCCATGATGGAACAGCCACTATGGACTGGATGGAGCAGGAAAAAGAGCGTGGTATTACTATTACCTCAGCGGCCACGACCACTTTTTGGAAGGATTACCGGATCAATATTATTGATACGCCTGGCCACGTTGATTTTACTGTTGAGGTTGAAAGGTCACTCCGGGTTTTGGACGGAGTTGTCATAATCTTTTGCGCGGTTGGCGGTGTTCAACCGCAATCAGAGACAGTTTGGCGTCAAGCAACCCGATATAGCGTACCGCGCATTGCTTTTATCAATAAAATGGACAGGGTAGGCGCTGATTTTTATCGTGTGATGGCGCAGATTGAAGAACGTTTACTGGCCAAGCCAGTTGCCTTCCAGTTGCCGATTGGGGCAGAAGATAAATTTATTGGGATCATTGATCTGGTTGAGATGGAAGCGGTAGTTTACCAGGACGAGATGGGCTTAAAATTTGAGCGTCAGCCAATACCTGAAGAGCTAAAAGCTAAGGCCAAAGAGTATCATGATAAATTGGTTGAAGCGGCCGCTGAATCAGACGATAAATTGCTTGAGAAATATTTGGCTGGCGAACCCTTGACTAAGGAACAGTTTAAGAAAGGCTTAAGGGATGCGACTATCTCGGCAAAAATTATTCCGGTTGTTTGCGGTACAGCCTTTAAAAACCGTGGGGTTCAACCATTGCTAGACGCGATTATTGATTATCTGCCATCGCCGCTGGACAAGGAAAATGTCAAGGGGATCGACCCTAAATCGGGCAAGGAGGTTGAACGCAGGACTGCGGATGACGAACCTTTTGCCGCCTTAGCCTTCAAGATCATGACTGATCCCTATGTGGGCCGCTTGACATTTTTTAGGGTTTATTCAGGGACCCTTTCGGCCGGCTCTTATATTTATAATTCTGTTAAAGATAAAAAAGAACGGCTTAGCCGGATCCTGCAGATGCACGCGAACAAACGAGAGGAAATTTCTGAGATTGGGGCTGGTGATATTGCAGCGGCTGTTGGCCTAAAGGCAGCAGCAACCGGTGATACTTTAAGCGATGTTGATCAGCCGATTATTTTGGAATCCATTCAATTCCCCGAGCCGGTCATTTTTGTGGCGATCGAGCCCAAGACCAAAGGCGATCAAGAGCGCCTAGGGATTGCTTTGAGCAAGTTGGCTGAAGAAGACCCAACCTTTAGGGTCAAGGGCGATCCTGAGACTGGACAAACAATTATCTCAGGCATGGGCGAGCTACATTTAGAAATCATTGTTGATCGTTTGTTTAGGGAGTTTAAAGTTGAAGCTAATGTTGGTAAGCCTCAAGTTTCTTACAAAGAAACCATTCGTGGTTCAGCTGAAGTCGAAGGTAAATTTATTCGTCAAACCGGCGGCCGTGGTCAGTATGGCCATGTGTATCTCAAAGTAGAACCGCTCGAAGCAGCCAAGGGTTTTGAGTTTGTTAATAAAATTGTTGGTGGCTCGATCCCTAGGGAATATATCCCAGCCGTGGAATCAGGGGTTAAAGAGGCGATGAATACCGGTGTCTTGGCTGGCTATCCGGCCATTGATATTAGAGTGACACTTTTTGATGGTTCTTATCATGACGTTGATTCGTCAGAGATCGCTTTTAAAATTGCTGGCTCCATGGCTTTTAAGAGCGGGTTTTTAAAAAGTAAGCCGGTTTTGCTTGAGCCGATCATGCAAGTGGAAGTTGTGGTGCCTGAAGAATATATGGGTGAGGTTATCGGCGATATTAACAGTCGTCGAGGTAGGATTGAAGGCATGGAATCACATCGTGGCATCCAGACGATCAAGGCCAAGACTCCTTTGGCGTCGATGTTTGGTTATTCAACGGCACTGCGTTCCTTGACACAAGGGCGCGGAACATATAGTATGGAGTTTTGCGAATATAGCGAGCTGCCGAAAAATCTGGCTGATGAAATCATTGCAAAAACAAAAGGAACTAGTAGCTAGGAGCGAAAAGGGGAAGTAAAGAATGGCAAGACAAAGGATTAGGATAAAGTTAAAAAGTTACGATCATCGGGTTTTGGATCAATCAGCTGCTAAAATAGTTGAAACAGCCAAGCGGGCTGGGGCTTTTGTATCTGGGCCAGTACCCCTGCCAACCGAGATCGAAAAATATTGTGTGTTGCGCTCGCCGCACGTAGATAAAAAATCAAGGGAGATCTTTGAGATCAGGACGCATAAACGCTTGATCGATATTTTGGACCCGCCGCCGCAAACTGTTGATGCTTTAATGCAGCTTGATCTGCCGGCGGGCGTTGATATTGAGATAAAAATGGGGTAATGGTAAAAATGATGGCAGATCAAAAAAACTTAAAAACTGAAGAACTTAAGAACGAAAAAACAACTGGTTTGCAACTAGACAAGATCGTGGGCAAGAAAATAGGGATGACCCAGCTTTTTGACAAAATTGGCAACGTTATTCCTGTTACAGTGATCGAGGCTGGTCCTTGTTTTGTGACCCAGATAAAAACAGCTGAAAAAGATGGTTATAATGCAGTGCAACTGGGCTTCATTGATGCTAAAAAATTAAACAAGCCCAAGGCTGGCCATCTTAAAGGCAAAAAATGTCGTTATCTTCGAGAATTTAGACTTGAGACTCTGCCTAAATTAGCGCTGGGCCAAGAGTTAAAAGTTGATGCTTTTAATCCTGGTGATGTGGTGGAGATTTCTGGGATTTCAATTGGCAAAGGCTTTGCCGGCACAGTAAAAAAATACCATCATGGCCGGGGTCCAATGACCCATGGTTCAAAGTCCCATCGTATCCCTGGTTCAATTGGGGCAGGGACAACTCCAGGCAGGGTGCTAAAGGGCCGAAAAATGTCAGGCCGAATGGGTGGAGTTATTGTGCTTGAAGTTAATCTTGGGGTGGTCCAAATAGATCTAGAAAAAAATTTGCTGCTGGTCAAGGGCTCTGTTCCTGGCAAAGCAGGTAATATTGTAACCATTAATCGGGTGGCAGTGGCCAAACCCATAGTAGGGAAGGACGAATAATGACGAATTTACCATTGGTGAAATTAACTGGTGAGAGTGCTGGGGAGTTATCTGTTTCTGAAAAGATTTTTGCTGAGCCAGCCCATGATCATGTAGTGCATTCAGTTATTGTCTGGCTGCAGGCAGCGATGCGACAAGGGACCCATTCTACCAAGACCAAAGCCGAGGTCCGCGGTGGTGGCAGGAAACCCTGGAAGCAAAAAGGCACAGGTCGAGCCAGGGCTGGGAGCATTCGTTCCCCGTTATGGCGCAAGGGTGGCGTTGTTTTTGGTCCCAAGCCAAGGAGCTATAATTATGCTTTACCTCGTAAGATAAGAAAGCTGGCTCTTAGGGTGTTATTGTCAGAGAAGGTTGTTCAAGGGCAGATTAAAGTTGTGGAAGAGTTTAAACTGAGCGAGGCCAAGACAAAGGTTGCGGCCAAATTTTTGCAGGATCTTGGCGTCAGCGGAAAAATCCTGCTGGTTTCTGGTGAAAAGCTTGAAATTTTCCAAAAAAGCTTTCGAAATTTAAAAGGGGTTTGTCTAAGCGCAGCTAACGAACTGACTGCCCTTAATCTGATTCGGGCCAAGTGGGTTGTGCTGGACAAATCAGCTGTGGCCAAACTTGAGGAGGGTTTAAAGTAGTGTTGCCTGAACAAATTATTATAGAGCCGTTAATTACTGAGAAGGCAGTTGGGGCCAGGGTTTTGAGCTGCTATGTGTTCAAGGTCAGGCCAGAAGCGACTAAAATTAGCGTGGCCATGGCGATTGAAAAATTGTTTAAGGTTAAGGTCAAGGCAGTTAATACTGTTAAAGTTAGGCCAAAACGTAAGATCGTGGGCAAGTCAATTGGTCAAACCTCTCAGTGGAAAAAAGCCTATGTTACGCTTGAGCCAGGACAAAAAATTGAGGAGTTAGAAGTTTAATGGGAGTAAAGCAAAAGAGGCCGCTGACACCTGGCCAACGTTTCCAAGTTTCAGACGATTATTCTGATTTGACAAAGTTTGAACCAGAAAAATCCTTGCTCAGTCGATTGCCGCGCACTGCTGGCCGCGATTGCCGTGGTCGGGTTAGTGCCCGTCATCGTGGCGGTGGTAACCTCAGGCTTTATCGCCAAATTGATTTTAAGCGCGATAAAGATATGGTGGCTAGAGTCCTGGGCATAGAATATGACCCAAATCGTAATGCGAGGATTGCGTTGCTTGAGTATGAAGATGGTGAGAGGCGCTATATTTTGGCTCCGATCGGTCTTAATGATGGTGATAAGGTTACTTCTGGAGTTGAAGTTGATATTAAGCCTGGCAATGCCTTGCCGCTTAGCTCTATCCCAGTTGGTACGACTATCCATAATATTGAGCTTGAGCCTGGTCGGGGTGGCAAAATGGCTCGTTCAGCTGGCGCTGGAGTGATGCTTTTAGCAAAAGAAAAAGGTTACGCGATCATTAAAATGACTTCTGGTGAACAACGCATGGTTCACCTTTCTTGCCGGGCCACTGTTGGTCAAGTAGGCAACCTTGATGCTAAAAATGTTTTTCTGGGCAAGGCGGGCAAGCGTCGACACTTAGGTTGGCGGCCCCAGGTTCGTGGTGTAGCCATGAACCCGTGTGACCACCCGCATGGTGGTGGTGAGGGCAAGGCCCCGATTGGACGCAAACAGCCGGTTACTCCTTGGGGTAAGCCGACTTTGGGTAAAAAGACGAGAAAACCACGCCGGCGGAGCGAGCGGTTTATTTTAAAGCGGAGGAAATAGAGATGGCAAGATCAAAAAATAAAGGGCCGTATATAGACGAAAAGTTATTGCGCAAGTTGCAGAAAATGGAGCAATCCGGAGAAAAGAAAGTCATTAAGACTTGGGCGCGCAGTTCAACCATCGTGCCTGAGATGATTGGTTATACTTTTGCTGTCCATAACGGTCGCAAGCACATTCCGATTTACATTACAGATAACATGGTCGGTCATAAGCTGGGCGAGTTTTCTCACACCAGACTTTTCAGAGGGCACAGTGCGCCAACAGATAAAGCAACTGCGGCGGTTGTAGCATGACACGAGTGAAAGCCAAAAGTAAATGGGTGCGCATAGCCCCGCGTAAGGTTTCCCGGATAATGGATCTGGTCCGTGGTAAACCTGTGGCCCAGGCTATTGACATGCTAGGCTTAATGCCGCATAAAGGTGCGAAGATCCTCAAAGAAGTGATCAAGTCAGCCATGGCTAATGCTGTTAATAATTATAAGTTACAACAGGCTGAGCTAAAGGTCTTAGAAGTTTATGTTAATAAAGGGGTGGACCTAAAACGTTGGCGGGCCAAGGCCCGCGGCCGGGTAGGGAGTATCCTAAAACGAACCAGCCATTTAACGGTGTTTGTGGGTGTGCCCGAAGTGCCAGCTCAAATGGAAACCGAGAAAATTAAGGAGGAAAATTAATGGGGCAGAAGGTTCATCCCAAAGGACTGCGGCTCGGTATTATAGAAGGTTGGGACAGTTTTTGGTATGCTAGTGATGCTGAGTACAGCAAGGCTTTGGCCGAGGATATAGCTTTAAGAAAGTTCCTTAAAGAAAGTTTATACAAAGCTGGCATTTCAAAAATTTTCATTGCCCGTAAAGCTAATCAGATCGAGGTTAATATCCATACTGCTAGGCCCGGTTTAATTATTGGAAAAGGCGGCAAGGATATCACCCTGATCCGGGAAAAATTAATACAGCGGACTGGCCGGCAGATCCAGATCAATGTTATTGAGGAGAAAAAGCCAGAATCTTGTGCTGTTTTAGTGGCTGAATTTATTGCCTCCCAGCTTGAGAAACGCGTGGCTTTCCGCCGGGCGATGAAACAAGCTGTTTCTAAGGGTTTGCGAGCAGGTGCCAAGGGGATTAAGATCATGTGTGCTGGCCGTTTAGGTGGGGCCGAAATCGCCCGGACAGAAAAGTATCGGGCTGGGCGTGTCCCGTTGCAAACCTTAAGGGCAAATGTGGCTTATGGTTTTGCAGAAGCGAAAACCCTGTACGGCAAGATCGGGGTAAAAGTTTGGGTTTTTCACGGTGAGGTCTTAGCCCGAGGCGAAAAAAAACCTGTAGCAGAAAAAAAGGAGACGAGTAATTAATGGCACTGATCCCAGCAAAAACAAAATTTAGAAAACACCAGAGGCGCAGACTTCGGGGCAAGGCTTCGGCTGGAGAAACTATTCAGTTTGGCGAATTTGCTCTGCAGTCCATGGAAGTGGCTTATCTATCAACAAACCAGATTGAGTCAGCTAGAAAGGCTTTGACCCATTACTTGAAGCGTGGCGGTAAGGTTTGGCTACGAATATTTGCGGATAAGGTAATTACGGGCCGTCCAGCTGAGACCAGGATGGGTGGTGGCAAGGGTGCGCCGCTAGCTTTTGTTGCCCCGGTCAAGATTGGTCATATCATTTTTGAGATTGGTGGGGTAACACTTGATAATGCTAAGGCAGCCTTTCGTTTAGCTAGTTATAAATTGCCTATCAAGACGAGATTTGTGGAGAAACACTAATTATGAAAACTACTGAGTTAAGAGAATTGACAAAGGCCGAGCTTGAAAAAAAGCTTGGAGAATTACGACGCGAACTAATGATGTCCAGGTTTGCTTTAGCTAATCAACAACTCAAGAACCCGTTAAAATTGCGTCAATTAAAGCGTGATGTTGCTCGGATCCTTACAATCATGAACGAGAAAGGAGACCACTAACGTGTCAAGCGCTGCCAAACCAGAAAAACGAGCCAAAAGAAAACAAAAGACCGGTATTGTCACTAGCGTTAAAATGCATAAGACCATAGTGGTAATGGTTGAGCAGACTTTTCGTCATCCTTTTTATCAAAAGGTGGTCCGTCGGACAGTCAAGTTTAAAGTCCATGATGAAACAAATTCTTGCCAGGTCGGTGACCTAGTTGAGATTATGGAGACCAGGCCGATTTCTAAGGAGAAGCATTGGCGTCTGCTTAGGGTTATTGGCAAAGGCAAGGTCGCTTTGCGTGATCTGCCCAAGAAAATAGTTGAGGCTAAGGCTGAGGTAGACCAGCCAGTGGCAATGGAGGAAGCAAGTTGATTCAACCAAGAAGTATGCTAACAGTGGCTGACAATAGCGGTGCCCGGATTGTTATGTGTATTCGGGTGTTGGGCGGCTCAAACCGCCGTTATGCTGGCATTGGTGATGTGATAGTTGCTGTAGTTAAAGAAGCAAACCCCAATATGACTGTGAAAAAGAGTGAGGTTGTTTATGCAGTGATTGTTAGGTTGCGCAAGCCAGTGCGCCGACCAGACGGCTCTTGTGTTTGTTTTGATGACAATGCAGTGGTGATCGTTTCCAAAGAAGGGAACAATCCTCGAGGCACCAGGGTTTTTGGCCCAGTGGCTAGGGAGTTGCGAGAAAAAAACTTCATGAAGATTATCTCGCTAGCTCCAGAGGTGGTATAAAAATGTCTAAGGCAAAAAAACCAACATTTAAGAAATTGAAGATTAAAAAAGGCGATACGGTTATTGTTTTGTCAGGCCGAGACAAGAATAAAAAGGGCAAAGTGCTCGAGGTCTTTTTGGATAGCTCTGAGGTCATTGTTGAGCGGGTCAATATTGTTAAGCGACACTTGCGACCTACCCGCAGTTTTCAGGGGGGGATCATTGAAAAACCGTTGCCGGTCAAGATCTCGAAGTTAATGTTAGTTTGTCCTAGATGTAATACCCCGGCTAGGGTCAAACGCCAGATTAATGAGGACAAGCTTGTCAGGGTTTGTAAGCGTTGCAATGAAATTGTGGACAAGGTGAAATAAGATGGCACAAAATTTACAGGAGAAATTTCAAAAAGAGATTATTCCTACGCTTCTAAAGAATGGGTACTTTAAAAATATTATGGAGGTTCCCAAACTAGTTAAAGTGGTGATCAACCGTGGCGTGGGGGAGGCTAGAGAAAATCCAAAATTATTTGAAGCGTCAGCTAATGAGCTGACCGAGATTGTCGGGCAAAAACCAGAGACCAAGCTGGCTAAAAAAGCGATTGCGGCTTTTAAGATCAGACAAGGTTTGCCAGTTGGGCTAAGGGTGACATTGCGTGGCAAGCGGATGTACGATTTTTTAAACAAATTTATCAATATTTGCTTGCCTAAGATCCGTGATTTTAAGGGGATTAGTCCCAAAGCTTTTGACGGCCAGGGCAATTATTCTCTAGGGATTAAGGAACAGTTGATTTTTCCCGAAGTTGATTATGAAAAGGTAGACAGGGTTAGGGGAATGGACATTACTATTGTTACGTCTGCGCGCAAAGATGAGGATGCTAAACAGCTTTTGGAAGCGTTAGGTTTTCCTTTCCGCAGTGCGGCATAGGTTAATTGAAAGGAGTCTTGGATGGCAAAGAAGTCTTGGTTGGAAAAATTAAAAAAAGAACCCAAGTTTGAGACTAGGCGCAAGAACCGTTGTTTTATGTGTGGCCGGGCGCGGTCTTTTATTAGGAAATTTGGGCTTTGCAGGATTTGCTTCAGGAAACTGGCGCTTAGCGGCCAGCTGCCTGGGGTAACAAAATCAAGCTGGTAAGAAATTCAACTAGTTAAATTAAGGAGGCAATGAATGACTGATCCGATTGCAGATATGTTGATCCGAATAAAGAATTCTCAAGAGGTAAAGCAAGATACCGTGGATATTCCTCATTCTAAAATGAAAGAATCAATGACCAAGATTTTTGTTGAAGAAGGTTATGTGAAAAAATTTGAGGTCTTAAAACGCATGGGCAAAAAACACCTGCGTTTGACCTTGAAATACAATCAAAAAAGAGCGGGAGTTATTAGAGGGTTAAAAAGGGTCAGTACTCCTGGCCGGAGGATATACTCTGAGGCCAAAAGTCTGTCTTCAATTCAAGCTGGGTTTGGCACAGTGATAATTTCTACGTCCAAAGGATTGTTGACTGACGATGCAGCCCGCTTACAAAAACTAGGGGGAGAGGTACTTTGTTATATTTGGTGATAAACAATGGGTAGAATAGGCAAAAGAGAGCTAAAAATTCCAAGTGGTGTTAATGTTTCCGTGGCCGGGGGCCAGGTAACAGTAAAAGGTCCTAAAGGCCAACTGGTACAGTCTTATGTGCCAAAAATAGAAATTGCGGTTAAGGGTGATTTGGTAACCACTGGGTGTCGCTCAACAAACCCCAAGGCCCTGGCCCTTCAAGGATTATACAATAGTATAATCCTCAACATGATTAAAGGGGTCATCGAAGGTTATGAAAAAAAGCTGGAAATGGTTGGGGTGGGTTACCGGGCAGCTAAAGAAGGCAGGAATATGCAGATCCAAATTGGCTATTCTCATCCTGTCTTTGTTGAGGCCCCGGCCGGGATTGAGTTTATGATTGAAGGGACCAATAAGATATCAGTCAAAGGCATAGATAAGCAATTAGTGGGCGAGGTTGCGGCCAAGATCAGACGGATTAGAAAAGTTGAGCCTTACAAAGGCAAGGGGATCCGCTATGCTGGCGAAAAGGTCCGCAAAAAAGCTGGCAAGGCTGCTAAAGCAGCTTCAGGAGCATAATTAGTCATGAGAAAAAGAAAAATTTTTGGGACCCAAGCTAGGCCACGACTTTCAGTCTGGCGCAGCCTTAAAAATATTCACGCCCAAATTATTGATGATGTAGCTGGCAAAACATTAGTGGCGCAGACAAGTTTAAAAATGAAAAATGGCGGTAACATTGCGGGCGCTAAAGCTGTTGGTGTTAACATTGCTGCCAAGGCCAAAGCTGCTGGTATTAGTCTGGTGGTCTTTGACCGGGGCAAATTTAGATATCATGGTAGGATCAAGGCCTTGGCTGATGCAGCCAGAGAAGGAGGCTTAGTTTTTTGAACGTAGATAAAGATAAAAATTCAGAACTAAAAGAAAAGGTTGTCCAGATCAGGCGGGTGACTAAGGTCGTTAAAGGCGGGAAAAAGATGGGTTTTCGGGCAGTGGTGGTGGTGGGGACAGAAAAGGCCGAAGTTGGTCTGGGTATTGGCAAAGCCGCTGAGGTGGCGTCAGCAATTCGTAAAGGTGTGGAAGCTGGCAAAAAAAACATGATCAAGGTTGTTTTGGTTGCTGGGACCCTGCCGCATCAGATCATTGGTTCTTTTGGCGCGAGCCAAGTTATATTGCGACCAGCACCTCAGGGTACTGGAGTAATTGCTGGTGGGGCGGTGCGAACAGTGTTGGAGTTAGCCGGTGTTAAAAATGTAGTGGCCAAGTCCCTAGGGTCCAACAACGCGATTAACGTGGCTCGGGCAACACTGGCAGCGTTATCTATGCTAAAAAATCTTGAAGTTGAGCAAAGGCTGCGAGGTAAGGAGTTAAAGGTTAGTTATGTCACAGTTGAATAAATTAAGCTATAAAGCCGGGGCGAAAAAAAAACCAAAGCGGGTTGGCCGAGGGACAAGCTCAGGTTGGGGAAAAACAGCTGGCCGGGGCCATAAAGGCCAAAATAGCCGCAGTGGGGGGACCAAAGGCATCCGGTTTGAGGGCGGGCAGACCCCACTTTATCGACGCTTACCCAAAAGGGGCTTTAAAAACTATCCTTTTAAGAAAGAATATAGTGTTGTTAACCTAACTGCGCTTAATCAATATGATGGTGAGGTTGATAAAACCACGCTGGGCATCTCTGGATTACTAAAAATCTTAGGTAGCGGCGAGATCAAAAAGGCTTTGACGATCAAAGCTGATAAGTTCTCTAAATCAGCCAAGCAAAAAATTGAAGCAGCTGGAGGCAAATGTTTAACGTAATTTCTGGAATATTTAATATTGCTGATTTAAGGAAAAAGTTTTTGTATACCTTGGGTATGCTCATTCTATTCCGCTTTGGGTCACACATTCCTGTGGCAGGGATTGATGCCACAAAACTTGCGGCCTTGTTTGGCCGAGGTAATATTTTGGGGTTTTTAGATCTTTTTACCGGTGGGGCCTTGTTGCGTTTTTCTGTCTTTGCTATGGGGATTGTTCCTTATATCAATGCTTCCATCATTATGCAACTTTTAACAGTGGTCATACCACAGCTTGAAGAGCTTTCTAAAGAAGGTGAGTCAGGCCGCAAGCAAATTGCCAGCTACACTAGGTATCTTACGGTGGTGTTAGCTGCTTTCCAGGCTTTTGGCATGAGTTTCTGGCTTAGGGGGGTCATGCTGGTGGGCTATAATTTTCTCTTTTTCTTAATTGGCACAGTTGTGGCTTTAACTGCTGGCAGTACGATGGTCATGTGGTTTTCAGAATTAATTACTGAGCATGGGATTGGCAATGGGGCCTCGTTGTTAATTTTTACTGGGATCGTTGCCCGGATCCCGTCTTATATTGCCCGTACCGCCACCTTGGTCCAGGGCGGGGCTTCGCTGGTCGGAGTAATAATTTTGGTGATCTCATTTTTATTAATGATCATGGCGATTGTGGTTGTGCAGGAGGGCCAACGGCGGATCCAGGTCCAGTATGCTAAACGGATTGTTGGGCGCAAGATGTACGGTGGCCAATCAACGTATATACCGCTTAGGATTAACCAAGGCGGCGTTATTCCGATTATCTTTGCGTCTTCGGTCTTATTATTTCCTGCAACAATTGCTCAATTTATCCCGGTCCAGGCGATTCAAAAGATGGCGGGTTGGATGTCTCCGTCAGGTATATTGTATATGGTCATTTATTTTTGTTTAATTTTCTTTTTCACTTATTTTTATACAGCGATTACTTTTAATCCGGTTGAATTGGCTAACAATATAAAAAAATACGGTGGTTTTATTATGGGCATTAGGCCGGGCCGGCCCACGGCTGAATATTTAGAACATGTTATTACTCGTTTAACATTGGTTGGTGCTTTGTTCCTGGCAATTGTGGCTATTGTCCCTTCAATTATTGAGCAGATGACCCATATTACTTCTTTTCAGGGTTTAGGCTCTACAGCTTTGTTGATTGTGGTAGGGGTGGCGATGGATTTGGTCAGACAAATCGAGACCCATTTAGTGACCAGACAATATGAGGGGTTATTAGTATGACGGTTTTAGTTTTTTTAGGGCCTCCAGGCTCAGGCAAAGGTACGCAAGCTATGAAATTAGCAGAGAAACTTGGAATTGCCCATATTTCGCTCGGTGATGTTTTGCGAGAAGAGGTTAGAAAAGGGTCTGACATTGGCAGAAAAGCCAAAGAATTTATGGATGCCGGTAAATTAGTGCCTGATGAGCTGACCATTGCTTTGACCAGGCAGCGTTTGTCCCAGCCAGATGTTAAGGCTGGGATTATTGTGGACGGTTTTCCCCGGTCACTGGTTCAAGCTGAGGCTTTTGACAAGATGACTGCGGAGTTAAAATTAAAAGTTAAGGTTATTTATTTTGAGATTGATGAGGAGCAGGTGGTGGAGCGCTTGTCTGGCCGGCGCAGTTGCAAAGCCTGTGGGGCTATCTATCATGTTAAGTATAACGCACCGATTGAGAGTGGCAAATGCGATAAGTGTGGTGGCGAGCTTTATCAACGCTCAGATGACCAAGAGATTGCAATTCGGACCCGTTTTGAGGTCTATACTAATCAGACTAAGCCGCTTATTGATCGTTATCAGCAAGCAGGGGTTTTGGCCCGGGTTCAAGCTGCTGGGCCGATCGAAGAGATCTTTAAAAATTTATTAATGCATGGCTAAGATTAAGATTAAATCTGCGGTTGAAGTTGAGCAGATGAGGCAAGCCGGGGCAATTGTGGCCTGGGTATTGCAGCAGCTAGCGCAAGAGATTAAGCCTGGAATTACAACCTTGTACCTTGATAGTATTGCGGATAAGTTGATCAGAGAAAAAGGCGCGCTGCCGGTTTTTGTTGGATACCGTGGTTATCGGCACGCGACTTGCTTGTCAGTTAATGAACAAGTGGTTCATGGCATTCCCGGCCAGCGGGTGCTTCAAGTTGGTGATATAATTGGAGTTGATGTTGGGTCCAAGATCAATGGTTATTGTGGAGACACAGCAGTTACTTTTGCCGTAGGCGAGATTTCCAAGAAAGCACAACAACTTATCCGGACAACTAAAGAAGCGCTCCGAGCTGGCATTAAGCAGGCGAGGGTTGGAAATCATTTAGGTGATATTTCTGCGGCAATTTATCGGGTGGCTAAAAGCAATGGTTACTCGGTAGTTGAAGATCTTTATGGTCATGGGATTGGGGCTGATTTGCACGAGGAGCCACTGGTTCCGAATTTTGGCCAGCCAGGAGAAGGCCCATTGCTTAAAGAGGGGATGACTTTAGCGATTGAGCCAATGCTTAATGAAGGGGGCTCAAAGATCAAGACTCTAGCTGATGGTTGGACGGTCGTGACCCAGGATAAAGGCCTATCTTGCCATTTTGAACATACAATTTTGATTGCTGGGTTAGGACCGGAAATTTTGACAAAGACAAACTAATTATGACAAAAGAAAAAGATGTAATCGAGCTAGAAGGTAAAATTACTGAGGCTTTGCCCAATGCCCTTTTTCGGGTAGAGTTAGAAACAGGGCAAATGGTCCTGGCTCATATCTCAGGTAAGATCCGCAAGCACTTTATTAGGATTTTGCCGGGTGACAAGGTGAAACTGGAGCTCTCACCTTATGATCTGACCCGTGGGAGGATAACGTACCGAATGAAATAATCCGAATTGGTAAAACCTTTTGGGATTGGAGAAAAATGCAACTATGAAAGTTAGATCGTCAGTAAAAAAAATATGTGATAAATGCAAGATTGTCAGGCGTCATGGCCGGATCTATGTGATTTGTGAAAATCCCAAGCACAAACAGCGCCAGGGCTAGTTTTATAGCCAAGCTGCTAGCTGGGAAATAGTAAGAAATAGTAAAAGGAGTAGAGAAAATGGCACGAATTGTTGGAGTGGAATTGCCGCCAAATAAAAATATTAGAATAGCCTTAACGTATATTTATGGGATTGGGACTACTTTAAGTGGCCAAATTTTAACCGAAGCAGGGATCGATCTTACGCGTAAAGTGAAGGAGCTTAATGATGCCGAGGTTCTGGCCATTCGTGAGGCGATCAAGCGTTGCTCTGTTGAGGGTGATTTGCGCAAAGAGATTAGCATGAACGTTAAGCGCTTAATTGAGATTGGGACTTACCGTGGTGCCAGACACCGCAAGAATTTGCCGGCTAGGGGACAGCGGACACGGACGAATTCCAGGACTAGACGCGGTAAACGACAAACTGTTGGTTCAGGCAGGAAAAAGGAGGAGAAAACTTAATACTCATGGAAACAAATGAAAAAGCAGTAGTTAAAAAGAAAAAGATTAAAAAGGTTGGTGCCCAAGGGGTGGTTCATATCAAAGCCTCTTTTAATAATACGATCATTTCCATCACAGATGAGAGCGGGGCGGTGGTAGCCTGGTGTTCGGCTGGGGCGGTTGGCTTTAAGGGAACAAAAAAAGGGACCCCATTTGCCGCTTCCGCAGCAGCTGAAGTCGCGGCGCGCAAAGCCCTTGAGGCTGGCGTGCGCAGCGTTAATGTTTTAGTCAAAGGCCCAGGGTCTGGTCGTGAGACAGCGATCAGGGCAGTGCAAGCCGCTGGACTAGAGATCAATTCTATCAATGATGTTACCCCAATCCCGCATAATGGTTGCCGTCCACCGAAAAGGAGACGCGTCTAATGGGCAGACATACACAGGCTAGTTGTAAGCTTTGTCGTCGGGAAAAGGAAAAGTTATTTCTCAAAGGTGAGAAATGTTATAGTGCTAAGTGCCCTGTTGCCAAGCGGTCTTATCCCCCAGGACAACATGGCAGATTGTCGCTGCGGATTTCTGAATATGGTATCCGCTTGAGAGAGAAACAAAAGGCCAGGCGGATCTATGGCTTGACTGAACGTCAATTTGAGAGATATTTTAACGAAGCTGCCAAAAGCCGCGGGGCCACGGGTGCGATGTTGCTTGAGGCGTTAGAGAGGCGTTTAGATAATGTTGTCTTTCGCTTGGGCTTTGCTGCTTCTAGGCAAGCAGCCAGGCAAATGGTCCACCACCAAGGTGTTACAGTAGACGGCAAAGTGGTGAATATCCCATCTTTTAGCGTTAAGGTAGGGAGCTTTATCAAGATCAGGCCTAAATATTTACTAGTGGTCAAAGCGGTGCAAGAAAAATTTAAAGACCGCCTGCCGCCAGTTTGGCTAAGCTTGTCAGGCGAAGAAGAGGGCAGTGTTGTGTCCTTGCCGAAACGAAGCGATATTGACACCATGTTAGAAGATCATTTTATTGTTGAGTATTATTCGAGATAATTAAGGAGGAAAAAGATGGTAAGCATTGGTGAAAAACCGTGGGTAAGTGTCGCTGAACTTTCTGATACTTATGGCCAGTTTGTGGTGGAACCACTTGAGCGTGGTTTTGGCACGACCCTAGGCAATTCCTTAAGACGGGTCTTGCTCTCTTCTTTATACGGCGCAGGGATTACAGCGGTCAAGATTGAGGGGATTGCCCATTCCTTTTCTACTATTGATGGAGTGGTTGAAGATGTCCTGCAGATCCTCTTGAACTTAAAACAGGTGGTTATTCGTTCTCATTCTGAACAGCCCAAAGTAATTACCTTAAAGGCTAAAGGCAAGGGCGAAGTAACGGCCGCAGATATTGAGCATGACGCGGAAATTGAGATCATTAATCCTGACCAGAAGATTGCGACCTTAGATACCTCTGGCAAGCTTGAGATAGAGATGATTGTTAAGAGAGGCAAGGGATATGTTTCTGCCGAAAGAAATAAATCGGCCCATTTAGCGGTTGGTTATATTCCCACTGATTCGGTCTATACCCCAGTGCTTAAGGTCAATTTAGCAATTGAAGAGGTCAGAGTTGGCCAGGAAATTAATTATGATCGTTTAGTCTTGTCGGTCTGGACCAATGGCAGCCTTAAGCCTGATGAAGCAGTCAGCGAAAGCGCCAAGATCTTGGCCGGTCACATTGATCTCTTCCAGCATTTGGGCCAACGGGTTGAATTATTGGGCGGGGAGGGCGAACACAAAGGGGACGTGCCAGAAGGCGTGCTGGACATGAGCATTGAAGATTTAGAGCTCTCGGCCCGTTCTTTGAATTGCTTGAAAAATGCTGGGGTAAAAACCGTAGGAGAGCTGGTGGCTAATTCAGAGGCAGATCTAATGCAGTTCAAAAACTTTGGCTCAAAATCTCTAGATGAAGTGCGTGAGAAATTAGCCGAATATAAATTAGGCTTAAAAGGAGATGAGCAGGCATGAGACACCGCAGGGGCAATAAGAAACTAGCTAGGCCGGCTGACCAACGCTTAGCCCTGCTGCGCTCGATTGTCCGGTCGCTCTTCATTCACGATAAGATCACAGTAACCTTGACCAGGGCCAAAGAAGCACGGCGGCTTGCTGAAAAGGTGATCGCCATTACTAAGAAAAATACCTTGACTGCTCGGCGCCAGGTCGAGGCGGTTTTTGGAGAAAAGGCCATAGTGACTAAGATATTTAAAACTTTTCCTGAAAGGTTTGAGGGCCGGGCCGGCGGCTATACCAGGATCAGTAAGGTTGGGTTTAGAAAAGGCGACGCAGCTTCATTGGCAGTTCTAGAGCTTTTATAGATAAGATAAATAGAGGAAGGTTAAGAGATGAAAAACAATAAAACATTGTATGCAAAGACAGGCCAGGTGGCTCGTTCGTGGTATTTGATTGATGCTGCCGATAAGATACTTGGCCGGCTGGCTGGCAGGATTGCCGTACGTTTGCGTGGCAAGCATAAGGCGATTTTTTCGCCTCATGTTGATTGTGGTGATTTTGTCGTAGTGATCAACGCGGCCAAAGTCCGCGTGACTGGAAAAAAAGCCGAGCAAAAGATTTATTTTTCCCATTCTGGTTATCCAGGTGGTGACAAACAGATTGCTTTTGAAAAAATGATTGTGTGGCATCCAGAAAAGGTCTTGCTGGGGGCGGTAGCTGGGATGCTGCCTAAAAATCGATTGGGCCGGGCAATGCTGAAAAAATTAAAGGTTTATCGGGGGACCGCTCATCCCCATCAGGCTCAGAAATTAAAAAAACTTGAGGTGTAGGATTTTATGATAGAAAAAAAGAAGGCGAGCCCAAAGAAGGTGACCAAAACAGCGGTAGTGAAAAAGAAGGTAAAAAAGCCGGAGACAGTCAAGCCAGCAGAGGCGCAACCATTGGCAGAAGAAACAGTAGTGGCTGCCAGTCCTGTCCAACCTCGAGTCCATCACCATAAGGTGAAAAAAGAAAAACTGCCGCTAGGCCCAAAGTATTATGGGACGGGTCGTCGCAAAGAAGCCGTGGCTAAGGTTTGGCTTAAGCCTGGCAGTGGCAAGATCAGCTTCAATGGCCGTGATTATTCTGAGTATTTGAACGGTCGACAGCTGCTTGAGTTTCAAGTCAAGAGGCCACTGGTAGTGACCAATACCTTAAATGCTTATGATGTGTTTGCAGAGGTTTTTGGCGGTGGGGTCCCAGGGCAGGCTGGGGCAGTGTCTTTGGGCATTGCCAGGGCGCTTTTAGTCATCAACCCTGATTTTAGAATAAAGCTTAAGCGGGTTGGCTTATTGCGTCGCGATCCACGCATGAAAGAACGCAAAAAATATGGTCTCAAGCGTGCGCGTAAGGCTTTCCAATATACCAAGCGCTAAGATAAAAAGGGAGACCAGAAAAACATGAAACCAGGTAGACATTACGAGGATTTTAGGGACCAGAAAAAAATTGAACAAGGTGGCTTGATCAAGCTCTCTGGCGCTTTTTTGCATGAGCATGAGGCAGAGGTTTTGAACCTTGTTAAGCATGAAGGCAAGCTGGCCGAAGAGAAAAATGCTGACCATAAGGTAACTAAAATAGAAAAAGCCAATGGAGGCTTTGAAATCGAAACTTCCGACCATAACCTGGCCATTCATATTGGCAAACAATTGCATCACGCCTACAAAGGCAACCACGAATTTAAGTACCGCAAAGGCGAGAAATATGCCGAGGTCATTTGGAGCAGGGACTGATTTTTTTAGCCACATCCACACCAAAATCATCTGAAATTTCCTCCATAACCTGCCGAAACTAAGTTAAGAGGATCAGAGTCATTTAAAAGACCTATTTGAGTTCAGCTCAAGTAGGTCTTTTTATTTTGAGGAGAGGAAAACAGTGGTTACAACCGAAACAATAGGGATTAGTCTAAGGCGAGCGTCTAGTCTGTCCTGGTCAAATCAGACGACTCTTCCATTGGCGCTGTATTTATTACGTTTAATCCCAACTCGATATGCTTTTCTGTTCGTTATTTTAGCTGCATTCACTGATTGCACGGCTTTTGAATTTACAGATCCGCTTCCACCATTTACTCAAGTATCAATTAATAGTGGTGCGAGACCGATAAATTCTTCCCTGGCTTGGGCGGATGGCGAATATGGAATAGCCTGGGAGAATGAATATAATTGTGACGGCGTGTATGATTGCTACAACCTGGGGATTAATTTTAGGCGTATTTCTGCTGACGGTGCTTTGCCGGGGCCGGAAATTCCCATTGTGCCAAGTGATAGCCGTGATTTTTATGATCCTTCTTTAGCCTGGACAGGTAATGGTTATGGGCTTGCTTGTGATGATGCTTATGGTCTTTATTTTCAGCTCATCTCACTTGATGGTGACTTAATCAGTCCCTTAATTCCGGTTACGTCATGGGATAATTTTACTGCTTCAAACCATCCCTCTCTAGTTTGGGCAGGTGCTGAATTTGGGGTTGCCTGGGAGGCGAGGCCTTCAGGATTTGTTGATCCTTTTTATACTGATATCTGTTTTCAGCGCATTGCGGCAAATGCAGAGCTAGTTGAATCAACTGTTTGTATTACAAATGATGGCGATTCGGTGAATCCTTCTTTAGTCTGGACAGGTAGTGGATTTGGGGTGAGTTGGGATGGTGGATATGAGAGTGGTGTATATCTACAGCGTCTTTCGCCAACAGGAACAATACTCGGTTCCGCGGTTTGTGTTACTGCTAATGGCGAGCCAGCAAGTTCTTCTCTAATATGGGCAGGAAATAGATACGAGATCAGCTGGGATACTTATTATAGTGATTATCCTGATGGGAACTACCGGATAAGAGGTCGCTCCATTTCGCCAAATGGAGAACCCGGCCGTTTTCGTAATGTATTTATTTCTGATGGGTGGAGTGACACAGCTAATTTAGTTAATCATTCACTGGTTTGGACTGGTAATGAAGTTGGAGCAAGCTGGTATTATCAATCTTATATGAACGGTTCGGTTGGGAATATTTATTTTGCTCATTTTGCTGATGAAGATTAAAAGAGGGGGGAAGGTAAATTGCTAATATTTGGATTGCCGTTTTTTATTCCGTTCCAAGCCGGATCATTTAACCAACAGCAGTCCATGCCGGAGGAGGCTGATTCAAGGAGCTATCTTTGCGTATCCCCTGAAAATGAAATGGACTGGAATGCGGCCCTGCTTGAATTTGCCCATGACCAGTGCCAGCTAAGTCAGCTTAATATTCAACAAGTTCCATCAGAACTTAGAACGGAATTTATAAATATTAATGGTGGGGGACAGGATAGTACCCCCCGTAGCCAGCGTGTTAATGAATCAGAGGTGCTGGCTGATTGGTTTGATTCTACCTGGGCATTTAGCTGGGCAGGAAGTTTGATCAGGTGGTTTGGCGGGGAAGATTATTGCGATGGTTCTTTGATTCGTGTCCGGCCGGAGCAATGGTGTCAGTCTTTAAGAGAGGTGGTTACGCTGCCTGAACTGCAGCCAGCATCTACGCCTGTTCCTATACCTGTGGTAGTGCAACAACCGTCCGTTGAGCCACTGCCGCCTGTTGTGTCTCCGTCGCCGCCAGTAAGGCCGAGGCCGATATCAAGACCGCCCATTGTTCAGCCGCCACCGATTATAGAAAGGCCGCCGGTACAGTCGGTGAATCTGCCAAGGTTACCAGCAAAAACAAGGCCGAGAGTACCTACATTTTAGGAGGGATAAAAATGGGAATAAATGAAATATGTGGACAGTCTGTCGTTAGTGTGCAAATTCTTAATTTGCCGGAAGAAACAACGATTTCTCGTCAAGCCTGAAGCGATCTCGAGGATCGCGAAGCAATTGCCGAATTATTAGATGAATTTCTAGATGTTATTGGCCTATTGGAGGGCTCTTTTGAATTAGGGGAACAAATTCAAACTGTTCTAGAAAATATTTCTTCGACTGCCTTAAGCTTCTATGAAGGGGTTTTTGAATCTATTGCTCAAGAAACAGGATTAAATATTGATGATATTTCAATGCAAGCTGTTTTTGAACGTTTGCTGAATTTGCTTAGGGAAAATGATTCTCAAGTAGCTCAAGCCTACAGCACTAGTAGGGATAATCGTCAGGCTGACATAGCAATAGTTTTAGAGATTTTGGAAGATATAAGGCCGGTTTATGCCCGGGCACGAAGACAACTAGAGATACCTGTTTCAGCTAGATCTCTGACCCCTGTTTATGAACAACGTATTGCGGATTTGAGACAGCAACTTGAAGATCGCGGTTATTCCTTTCCTGACGTTGATTTGAGCAGCAGAGAATCGGTTAGGGAGACAAAAACTGTGATTCAGCGTGCGCTTGTTAATTTGTGTAACCAGTACAATTCAATTCTTATTAACATTTCTCCTCCAGTAACTCCTTCATCTATTGAGCCGCCGCATAGAGAGCCACAAGATAGCTGGTTTAGTTTGTATGCTGATTTATTTTTACACGGAGAATATTTTAGTTCGGTACCGCAGACTCCTGACGCTTTGAGTGAATGGCGCGGGGCGTTGTTCGGTCATTTAACCTTAGCCGCGGATATTACGGAGATAGTGCGTTTAGGGGTTTTTGTCAGCTCTGGCCACAGTCTTGGAGAAGGTTGGACATCAAGGGATAGGGACATATATACAGGCGCATTTGTTGATCGTCATTTCACTCATTCAAGGATTGGCGGTTATGTGGCGGCTTTGTTTTTGCGTAATATTGAGGGGTGGCTGTGGTGGGATGAGGAAACCTTTGCCAACGTAGGAGCAAGAGGGGCTTTTTTTGATGAGTTGCTCCAAGCGTCTCTTTCTGTCTTATTTGGCACATCAAGTGGGATGTCTCTTTCTCTCGGGTTTCAAGGGGATGTTGGACGCAGGGATCGGGTTAGATTAGCTGGTGATTTTGATTACGTTTTTGTGGATGGCGGGACAGGTGGGGATTATGCCTGGCATGATATTGGTTTGTCTTTTCGGGTGGCGCCGCAGATTTCTCGTTCATTTCGCTATGTGGGAGCATTCAGGTTTGTAGCTGTTCTTTGGACCAGCTTTGGTTTGGTTGGAGATGAACTTGCCGAATGGAGTCTTGGTCTAAATGTAGGGCTTTCCCTGGGCGATTCTGCCAACTTATATCAACCGCCAGTAGGGCTTGAGAGGTTTTAATGCCACAATCAGTTACAAATAAACCACAGGCACAAATTCAGTCCCTGCAAAAGAAATGGGATAAATTGCAATATCTTTTGCTGGCCAGGCATATCCTTGCTGTTAGTGTTGGAACCGCAATAGGACTTGGGTATCTTTTCTTGGGGGAGGGCATAACTACCCCCGGGTTTTCTGTTGTTGCTGGTGCGATTCCAGCCTTGGCGCTTGAAGTGTTAACTTGGGTGCCTGCAGTATTTTCCAATCCAGAAATGAGGCTGAACTCAGGCTTGTTTAAT
>Ga0210017_1001180_pt1 | contig 22858 bp, 22 predicted proteins | sample CryGeyCG2014_020_FD_183966 | JGI IMG/M metagenome (GOLD analysis project Ga0210017, IMG submission 183966) | Groundwater microbial communities from aquifer - Crystal Geyser CG08_land_8/20/14_0.20 (SPAdes) (version 2) | ecosystem: Environmental > Aquatic > Deep subsurface > Groundwater | place... | reverse complement strand
AATTCTTGGAGAAATCTCTCCTAAAAATCCAATTTCCTCATGATTGACTTTAATTTCGGCACATTTTTTGGGACGCCAAATTGCGGCTTTAGATGGGGCCCGTCCTTCGGACGGGAGGGTGGTGGGCGGGTTGTAGTCTTCAGGCGTTGGTTGATAAGAATCATACCAAATGTTACTAATTCCTAATTTGTTTAAGAGCAAATCTATTACTCCCTTTACTTGATAAAATGAATCTCCGGTCATTAATCCGGAAAGCATCTTCTTTTCTTTATAATTTGCCATCTTCAGTTTACTATTTTCAATTTTGAAAATTTTCCCCAATTCAAAAATTTTAATATCCTGAAAAATTTTTTGATTCGTTTGGACATTTTTCAGCAAATTGGGAATCAAACTCGGTCTGAGATATTTCTGCTCTAAACTAACTGGATTTTCTACCTCGATTAAATCGGACTTCCTAAACCCAAAAAGTTTTTCATCCTCTTCATTAATAAAAGAATAATTATACACCTCGATAAAGCCGGCTTCTTTCAAGATATTCTTTGTAATGTCTTCCCAAAATATTTCTTCATTTCTTTTGGATGGAATTAAAGAGGCTACCGGGAAAGTGGTCGGAATTTTCTCATAACCATACAGCCTGCCAATTTCTTCAATTAAATCTTCGGGCATTGAAATATCTAACCTAAAAGTGGGCACCTCAACAATTAGATATTGGATATTAGATTTTAGATGTTGGATAATTTTAAAATTTAATGATTTTAAAATCCTTATTATCTCTTTCGGTGGAATTTTTACTCCTAATAATTTCTCAACGTAATCTAAATCTAATTTAATTCTTTTTGGGAAAACTTTTTTGGGGTAAATGTCAACTATTCCTCGGGCTACTTTCCCGCCAGCTAATTTCTGAATTAAAAAAGTTGCTCTATTTATTGCTGTCTCGGTTAAGTTTGGATCAATCCCGTGTTCAAACCTTAAAGAGGCATCGGTTCTCAGATTTAACTTTTTTGAACCTCTTCTGATAACCGGAGGGTTAAAATTAGCTGATTCAAGCACTACTATTTTTGTATTCTTATCGATTTCTGCTTTTTCGCCCCCTTTAATCCCGGCAATAGCTAAAGGGTCTCTTGAGTCAGCGATTACCAAAATATCTTGGTCTAAGTCATATTTCTCTCCGTCAAGAGTAACGATTTTCTCTCCTTTTTTAGCAAATCTTACGATAATTTTTTTGCCTTCAGGACCCTCCAGTTTTTCGCCATCAAAAGCATGCAGGGGCTGCCCGGTTTCGAGCATCACATAATTTGCAATATCAACAATATTATTTATTGGCCGCAGCCCGCAAACTTTTAATCTTTTCTGAATCCTTTTTGGCGAAGAACCAACTTTAATATCAACAACAGCCCTGGCCGTATATCTCAGACAAGCCGATTGATTTTTTACTTCAACCGAAACAAAATCCTTTGCCCTATTTTTTTTGTCCTCAATTAATTTGACTTTTTCACCACCTTGACGCCACCTCCCCACTACCCCGCCACGCCACCTCCCCGCCGCCCAGGTCAAATTAGTTATGGCGGATATTTCACGGGCGATACCGAAATGAGAAAAACAATCCGGGCCCCTATTTGGCAAAACATCAATATCTAAAACAAAATCAGTATCTACCTTTTTTACTTCTGAAACTTCAAAACTATGCATAGTTAAAACCTCTGCCAGTTTCTCGGCCTTCGGTAATCTTTTTTGAAAAAATGATTGCAGCCAATTGTAAGAAAAAACCATATTAAAGCAAGGGAATACAACTTTCGGGACCAAAAGTTGCATTCCCGAGCGATTATTCGTTGATTTAAAATTGCTGTAAAAATCTTAAATCTCCGCCGTAAAATAATCGGATGTCGTTTATTTTATATTTCATCATTACCAATCTATCCAGACCTATTCCAAAAGCAAAACCTCGCCAGTTTTTTGGATTCAATCCCGAATTTTTAAAAACAGCCGGGTGAACCATTCCCGCCCCCATCATTTCCATAAAGCCTTGCTTTTGACAAGTAGAACAACCCTTTCCGCCGCAAATCAAACAGGTCATATCAACCTCAAAAGAAGGCTCGGTAAAAGGGAAATAAGAAGGTCTTAGTCTAATTTTTATCTCTTTATCAAAAAATCTTTTAAAGAATTCTTGAATTATTGCGTTAAAATTAGCCGCCGAAACTATTTTATCAACCATTAACCCTTCCAGCTGATAAAAGTTAATTTCATGGGAAGCGTCGGTTGCTTCGTGGCGAAAAATTCTTCCCGGAACAATGATCCGCAAAGGCGGCTGATTTTTTTGCATATAACGAATTTGAACCGGCGAAGTGTGGGTACGCAGCAAAAGCCCATTTTTTAAATAAAGCGTGTCCCAGACGTCTCTGGCCGGATGCTCTTTGGGAATATTTAAAGCATCAAAATTATACCACTCTGATTCAATTTCCGGGCCTTCAATTATTGAAAATCCCAAAGTTTGAAAAATTTCTTCGGCCTCTCTTTTAACTTGGGTTAAAGGATGCAAATGCCCCAAAATGGGCCGCTTTCCGGGGACAGTGATATCGAGCCATTCTTTTTCTTCCATCTCCTTCTGGATTTTTTCTTTAAGTTCTTGAGTTCTTTCATCAACTTTTATTCTTAAAAAATTTTTAAGCTCGTTTGCCCCTTTACCAATTTTAATTCTTTTTTCTTTCGGCAATTTTTCTAAAGAACGCAAAATACGGGTAAGCTCCCCCTTTTTACCTAAATATTTCTTAAAAATTCCATTCAATTCCTTCAAACTTTTAGCGGTCTCTATCTCTTTTTTGACTTGAATTTTAAGTGATTTTAAACCCATTTTTATTATAAATCTATCTTTATTTTAACTTAATTTTAAGTACAAATCAAGCCCAAGTAGAAGAATTTCGAAATGATTTTTCTAAAGAAAAATCAAATTTGCGAAGCCCCGTAGCAGAATTTGGACTTGCTCTTCAGTTGAAAATTTATCCAAATTTCACTATAGAGCTAAGTAATTCGAAATTTCTCTACTGGGCAAGTAAAAAATTGTGGATAAAATATCCACAATTTCAAAGAAAGAAAACAAGTTCTAAACTTATTCAGAAAAAACATGGTTAACGGTTATTCAGCCTTTTGTAAAACTTTTTTCTTGCTGAAAAAGAAAATATAAATAATTTCCAAAACGGCCAGGGTATTAACCACAAACAAAGCTATAAACCACCGCTTTTGAGTATTCCTGGCTGCCTTCCATAAAGCTATTCCTTTCCAGGGCAAAGTCCAAAAGATAACCAGCCAGATAAACCATTGATTTTCAATTAAAAATTGTTCCATCCCGTTAGAAATATTAGGAAACCCCATTAAAAATTTTATCAAAAAAAATTTCTAACGGGATTCCATAATTTTATATTGCTTTTTAATATTTTCGACCTTAAAGCCCTAATTCTCCGGCAATCTGTTGCATTGCCGCAAGGCCTATTTTAATAAAATCTTTCAAACTTAAATTTAAATATTCTTCACATTTTTTAATAATCTCTCGATTGGCTCCTTTGGCAAAATGCTTTTCGTTAAATCTATTCAAAACATTTTCTGTCTTCAAATCATTTATTTTCTTTGAAGGCAAAACAAGAGTGGCTGCCACAATTAATCCCGTCAAAGGATCAATGCAATATAAAGCTTTTGCCATTTTGGTTTTAGGCTCAATGCCCTGAATCTCATTATGAGTTAAAACGGCATCACAAATTTCCTCATCAATCCCTAAATCTTTTAGCATTTTAGCTCCAACTTTCGAATGTAAATGAGGATTTTCCGGCCATTTAACTTTTTCGTAGTCAATGTCATGGAGCAGGCCACAAAGACCCCATTTTTCTTCATCCCCGCCAAAATGCTGAGCAAAAGCCCGCATTACAACTTCTGCTGACAAGCAATGTTTTATCAAGTTTTGATTTTGAATATTTTGTTTTAATATTTCTAAACCTTGTTCTCGAGTCATAATTACAATTAAAGATATATTTATCTGCGTTTAATTAATAAGTTATTTTTTGCCTATCGGCATTATGTATAGAGGTGTTTCCTCTTCGGATAACTTCAATATTCTACTGACCTCCTTATCATCAAAGGCTCCTACGGTAACGGTTCCCAAACCTAAACTTTGACATTGTAAATATACATTTTGGGCAGCATGTCCTGCTTCCATATGAACGTAGCGAATGCCTCGTTCTCCGTATTTTTTAGTTGTTCTACTAAAAACAGCTGTAATCACTAAATTAACCGGCGCTTCTTTTATAAAAGTCTGTTCTAATGCTGCCTGAGTTAATTTGTCAGAAATATCACCTTCTAAAATATTTCTTAATTTATGCTCTTTCGGCAAGTAATGATAGACCGCCGGTTTCAAGTCTTCGGCCTTTCTTACGATTAAATAAACCTCTAAGGGATAAAGAGCGCCGGCCGAAGGAGCTGTTCTCCCGCCCCGGGGAGCAGTAATCCCTTGAGCCGACCATAAAATTTGAGATATATCTTTCAAGCTAAGGGCTTGGTCTTTATATTCTCTGACACTTCTTCTTTCCAAAAACGCCTCCTCAATTGAGGTTTCACCGGTTTTATCTGGTTGAGGAAGAATTATAAATGTGTTTTCCCCAACCTCTTTTTGTTGTTTTTGACTCATAAGTTCAGGTTTAAAAAGCAAAAGCCAAATTAAACTTACGGCTAATCCAATAAAAACTAATCCGCCTAAAAATTTTATTGGTAAACTTAACTTTTGAAAATTCATCATCTATTCTACTTTTATTCTACCATTCTAACAAAAAATCGTCTTCTTGCCCACCTAAATTTCAGAGAAATTTGGGCGGGCTTGGCGATTAGCAATTAAATAAAAAACCGTTAAAGGATAAACCTTAACGGTTTTCCGTCATCCCCAACTTTATCTTTTTTTACTGTCTTTGATAAAGACCAATTATCTCAACCCATTCGGAGAAGCAACCGCATATTGCTTTTTCAACTTCTGTTTTCTCAGACGAAGAAGCAAGGTCAAGTTTTTTATCTAAAGCATAAAGCCTAAAATGATAATGGTGAGTTCCGCTTGGCGGGCAGGGACCGCCATAAGAGTGTTTCTTAAAACTATTTAAGCCCTCTACTGCTCCTTCCGGCAGGCTATTTTCTTCGATCAATGAGGTTTGGGGGTTAATATTCCATAAGACCCAATGAGTAAAGACTCCGGCCGGGGCATCAGGATCAATAACAATAAGCGCCAAGCTTTTTACTCCCTCCGGCACTTCACTGATTTGAAGAGGAGGATTTACATTTTCTCCGTCGCAAGTATATTTTTGAGGAATTAATTGATTGTTTTCAAAAACCGGACTGGTTAGTTTCATATTTTTTTGCTCCTTCCCCAATAAAGTTTCTTCGCTTGGGGGTATTTGGAGCGCAGTTGGTTCGGCAGACTCTTGCGGCCTTTGAAAGAAAAAGAAATAGAAAATAATACTTCCTGCTAGATAAACCCACCCAAGTTTTCCTTTAGAAAATTTGGGCGGGTAAAGCCAAGGGGATAAAAATTATAAGAACCTGCCTCGCTCCGCTCGGCAGAACCTTGATTCGCTAAGGTATGAAAACATATAATCTTGAATTTAGGGTTGTATTCTTTGATAAACTTTTCACATTTTTTATTATAACTTAATAACGCCTATTATCTCTCCAGTTTTTTTAACAAAACGTAAACTATATTATTTACGTCATACGGAGTTAACGAAACTTCCCCTGTTCTTCCTTCTTTCAGCCAACTTTCCCCTTTCTTTAAGCGTTTAAAGGTCTCTTCCCCGCTATAAAACCATAAGGTCTTTTTTCCCGATTTTTCAAGCATTTTCAGCTCTTCCTCCAGAGCCTTTAAAGATTCCTGGTAAGGAAAAGGGTGTAAATAGTAATCTTTTTCAGTAAATTTTTCTTCCACCCCGTTAGAAATTTCCATAGATTTACTTAGAAGTTTACCCTCGCTAGAAATTTTGATTGATACAGAATTTCTAACGGGGTCCATATAATTATTAAATTAATCTTTTTAATTGTCAACAAATAGAGGTATCGCCTATCCCTTTTTCTCCTGCCCGACAGTTCAACTACTGTCCGGGATGCCTTTCTTTAATCTGATTTAATAAAGTATAAACGATATTATCTACGTCGTGAGGAGTTAAGCTGTTTCCTTTTTCTTCCATCAGGTGTTCAAGCGTTTTCCGGGCACTGTAAAACCACAAGGTCTTTCTCCCGGATTTTTTAATCGTATCTAATTCTTTTTTCAGAAGTTCTAAAACTTTATTATAATAGCGAAGATATAAAAAATAATCTTTTTGAGTAAACTTCTCCCTCATAAATAAAGCAGGAAAGGAATTCCTTTACTATATTCTACCCTTAATTGCGTAGCAATTACAAGGAGAGGAGCGACTGGTTTGTAAAAAATGCCCGCCTGGCGAGAAAAAAATTGCCTATTGCCCGCAATGGATTTTTCCACACTGTTCCTTTAGAATAAAGTTCCGAAACGCCTCTAATTTTAGCATCGAGGTTTTGTCAAAGCTAAAGGGCGCCGCAAGGCGCCCTTTGTTTGTTTAAACTTATTTGGAGATATAGACAAGATCTGTATAATTGCCGCAGTAGGGACAATATTTTATTCTCTCCGGATCAATTGGTTGAGGGCTATTTGGTACCTTAAACTCTTCTTTGCATCCTACACACCGAAAATGATAGATTTTTCCTTTCTTTTTCGGATTTTCTCCTGTCTGGCTTTCTGGCACTCTTCCCTCCTCTGTTATTATTTTGGGAGCCTGGAGATAAATCTGTGCGGTGGAGATCTCGCCAATTATCACCTCCTCTCTGCTTTTTGAAAATTTCTGAAATAAAAAAGAACTAATCTTGTATTATAGCTCTTTATTCTAAAAAGTCAACCCCTTTACAGAGATTTTTAACAAAATATGCGGTCGCGACGGGATTCGAACCCGTGATCTTCTCCGTGACAGGGAGACGTGTTATCCAGGCTACACTACGCGACCAATACTGGAGGCAGGAATTTCATCCCGCACCAAAATCTAATGGCTGTGAGAGGGATTGAACCTCTGACCCAACGCTTATGAAACGTTTGCTCTGCCACTGAGCTACACAGCCTCATTTTGGTACGGGGCGGGCCCACATTGACAGCTTTTTGAGACGACCTTAGACACCAATCTACTCCCCGGCTAAACTTGTTGCGGGGGCCGGAATTGCACCGGCGTCTCGAGGTTATGGGCCTCGCAAGATACTACTTCTCCACCCCGCGATATAATCTCTGACCCTCTTTTTATTCTTTAGAGATTTTAAATACCTCTCTTCTTTCATCGCTTCGGCTCTTGTAAAATGGCTATTTTTATATACCACCATCCATGGTCTATATCTATTAGCCCAAGAATTTCTTCCGTCACTGTGTTGTTTTAATCTTATTTCTAGATTATTAGTGTGCCCGATATAGTATCTATCATTTTTTTCATTATAGAGAATGTAAGTCGTGTAATCCATTCCGCTTTCAGCGGGATAGGAATTATGGGTTCCGCTTCTAGCGGAATACTACTTCTCCACCCCGCTATTCCTTATTATATTACTTTTATAATAAAAATCAACCTTCAATTTCTACGAGTCCGGGTCTCGTAGGCTGTAATAAAAATACACGGGTGTCACCCGTGTATTTTGTCCCCTGTATTTTGTTGCCCATGTATTTTGCTGGCTTTTCACATATTCTAGAATACTTGCAAATCTTTCAGGACTTGTTCAAAAATATCTAAAGTTTTTTTAGCTTCATCCAAAGACAATCTATAATCAGGATTACGAACTATCTCGTCGCGAACCTGTAAAACTTTTTTTACCTGCTCGATATTGGAAACGGCAGTTGAGGGCAGCTTATCTAATCTTTCTTTTAAATGCTCTCCCGAATAACCCAATCTTTCTAAAACAGTCTCTAACATTTCTTCAGCTTCAAGTACTGCCATCTTATATTCATCTTCAGAACCTAATTCTAATCTCTTAGCTATTTTTCCCCACTTTTTAACTACTTTTACTATCCCAAGGGGTTTATAAGTAAAAAATCCCACTATGTCCTCTATAAAACGATACTTTAGCCAATCGGTTCTAACCAAAGCAAAAATAATTATTCCCCCAAAAATTCCGGCGACGGCAAAAAAAACAATTCTAAACCAGAATATATTTTCCTGAAGTTGAGTTGAAATAATAGATGAAATTATATCCTGCATGTTTTTTCAAGCGCTTGAGCTACCTCTAAAATTTTATAATCCTGAAACTCTTTACCGATAATTTGAAGCCCGACCGGCAAATTCTTAACCTTACCGCAAGGGATAGAAATTGCAGGCAGCCCGGCTAAATTAACTGCTATCATAAAAATATCAGAAAGATACATTGAAAGAGGATTTTTCATCTTTTCTCCTATTCTAAAAGGTAAGGTTGGAGAGGTGGGAGTTAAGATTATATCCACTTTCTGAAAAGCCTTATTAAAATCTTCCCTAATTAAAGTCCGAACCTTTTGAGCTTTTAAATAGTAAGCTTCGTAGAAACCTCGAGATAAGACATAGGTCCCCAACATAATTCTCCTTCTAACTTCCTCCCCAAATCCTTTTCCTCTTGATTGTAGATAAACATCTAATAGATTTTTGATTTTTGTCCCCGCGCCAAATTTTGGTGTAGGTGTGAAATTTTTGATTTTGGAATTCGCTTTAGAAAACCCAAAGCGAATTCCGTCGTATCTTGCCAGATTAGCCGAAACCTCAGCGGTCATAATAATATAATAGGTAGCTAAAGCATATTTAGTATGAGAAAGACCAATTTCTTTAATCCTTGCTCCCATTTTTTCAAATTTTTTAATCGCCTCCAAAATTTTTGCCTCAATCTCTGGCTCAATGCCTCTAACAAAGTATTCTCTTGGAATGCCGATCACTAAGTCTTGAAACTTGAAACTTGCCTGCCTTGCTGGTTGCTCCAGCAGACGGCCTGGGGAAACTTGAAACCTTTTATCTGTTCCTAAACTAGTTGAATCCATTGGATCTTTTTTGGAAATTGCGTCAAAAACGATTTTAGCATTCTCTACGGTTCTGGCAAGAGGACCAATTTGGTCTAAAGAAGAAGCCATAGCCATAAGGCCGAATCTAGAAACCGCTCCGTAGGTAGGTTTAAAACCTACCACTCCACAAAAAGAAGCAGGAAGACGAATGGAACCGCCGGTGTCAGACCCTAAAGCAAAAACACATAAATTATCGGCTACTGCCGCTGCCGGGCCCGAGGAAGAGCCCCCGGAAACCCTATTGAGATCATGAGGATTCAAAGTTTTACCAAAAGCAGAATATTCGCCCGAAGAACCAATCGCAAACTCATCCAGATTAGCCTTCCCTAAGACTATCACTCCCTGGTTTTTGAGTAATTTAATGACGGTAGCATCGTAAGCGGCTGTATAATTTTCTAAAATTTTAGATCCGGCAGTACATCTAATATCTTTAACCAAAATATTGTCTTTAATTGCACAAGGAATTCCGGCCAACAGAGGGATTTTTCTTTTTTGGAAAACTAAATCATCAATTTTTTTAGCCTGGAAAAGGGCTAAATCCTCACAAACGGTCAGAAAAGCAGAAATTTTTTTATTTCTTTTTTTAATTCTATCCAAAAAAGCCTTGGCCAATTCCAGGGCAGAAAATTGTTTTTTTATTAAGCCCTGATGGGCTTGAGTAATGGTGAGGTCAGTAAGCTCCACAAAATAAAACTCAAAAGTCAAAAATAAAATCTCAAATCTATATCTCAAAATTAAAATCTTTTAAAGATTTGAGATTTAAGATGCAATTTTGAGATTTGAAATTTGACATTTGAGATTAAAAGTCAAAGTATCGCTTTGACTTTGATGTGCCTCTCCTTTCTATCCGGAGCTGCTTTAATCAAGTTATTCGCCAATTCCGGAGATGTTTTCTTTGCCTCATCTTCCCTCATCACATTCTCAACTAAAACTAAATGACTGGTTGGATTTACTCCAGCTACCTGCACCTCTTTTAATAAATTAAAATAATCCAGAACTGAAGAAAGCTCCTTCTGGAACTTTTTTATTTCGGCTTGAGTCAATCCTAACCGAGCAAGTTTGGCAATATGTTCAACTTCTTTCTTTGTTATCATAGAATCATGAAACGTGAAACGTGAAGCATGAAGCCCTATTAAAGAATTCAAGATTTATAATTCAAGTTTCAAGTTTCCCCAGGCCGTCTGCTGGAGCAACCAGCAAGGCAGGCAGGTTTCAGGTTTCAAGTTTCAGGTTTCAAGAATTTACCTGGGTGGTTCTAACTCTTCGGCCATCATTAACACTTCTCGCAACTGATCAAGATGCTCCAGAACCATTCCTGCTCCTCTGGCAACGGCGGTTAAAGGGTCATCAATAACAATCGTAGGAATTTTTGTTTCTTTTTGAATCAAAGTATCCAATCCTCGAAGCAATGATCCTCCCCCGGCCAGATATATTCCCTTGGACATAATATCGGCTAATAATTCCGGCGGAGTCTCTTCTATGGTAGATTTCACCGCTCCCACAATTTGCTTAACCGATTTCTCCAAAGCCCGGCGGATATCCTGGTCCGAAACAGTAATTTCTTCGGGAAGTCCGGTCACTAAATTCCTTCCCCGAAGAGGCATTTCTTTACTCCCATTGCCAAAATTTTGGCGCGAGAACCTTGAGGAACGAGAAAATTCGCCGGATGGGTTGTGATTTTCATTAAGGGGAAAAGCTGAACCAATTCCGATTTTAACCTCCTCGGCCGTTCTTTCTCCTATTAATAGCTTATATTCCTCCTGGGCAAAATTAATTATATCTTCGTTAAGCTTATCTCCGGCAATCCTTAAACTTTTAGATAATACTAATCCCCCTAATGAAATTACCGCTACCTCGGTCGTTCCTCCTCCAATATCCACAATAAAATTCCCTCCCGCTTCTTGAACTTCAAGCCTGGCTCCGAGAGCGGCAGCCATCGGTTGTTCAATTAAATAAACTTCTCTGGCTCCGGCATTTTTGGTTGCATCTTGAACCGCTTTTTTTTCCACTTCGGTTACACCACATGGAATACCTACGATCACTCGAGGTCCGAAACCGGTTAAAAATTTTCTCTTCCTTACCTTTTGGATAAAGTACCTCAGCATTTGCTCGGTTACTTCAAAGTCAGAAATTACCCCCTTAACCAAAGGTCTGGTAGCCACAATATAAAGGGGGGTGCGGCCTACCATTTTTTTTGCCTCCTCGCCAATGGCCAAAATTTGTCCGGTCTTTTGATTTACTGCTACTACCGAGGGTTCAGAAATAACAATTCCTCTTCCTCGAACATAAACTAAAGAGTTAGCGGTCCCCAAATCAATAGCCATGTCCTCTGAAATATGTGAAAGAAGTTTGTTGAACATAGAATGAATTAAAAATGCAAAGTGAAAAGTGAAAAATTACAATTCAAAATTCAAAATTTTACATTTTTCATTTTTAATTTTTCATTTAAGAATCGTGATAAATATTTTATTTTAACCAACTTAATTCTCTTCCCACTTCGTTTCTTTAATTCTACACAATTCCTCTTCAACGTCTTTTCGCTTATCACGATTCTGTATGGTATTCCGATTAAATCAGCTTCGGCAAATTTTTCTCCGGCAGAAACATCTTCTCTATCGTCATATAATACCTCAATTCCTGTTTTTTGTCCACCGAAGCCTTTGGCTTCGGTGGATCCTCCGTAGCCCCTATGCGTTGGGGCGAAGGAGGATAAATCCCGATAAATTTTTTCTGAAACTTTTTTTACTCTTGAATTGGAGGTTTCAATTGGGATTAAATGAATTTGAAAAGGAGCCACTTCTTCGGGCCAGATAATTCCCTTTTCATCATGATAAACTTCTACAATGGCAGCCATCAACCTGCCCAATCCAATACCGTAACAACCCATAATTATTGGCTGAGATTTCCCGTTTTTATCAACAAAATTTGCTTGCATCACTTTACTGTATTTTGTCCCCAGATAAAAAACATGAGCAGATTCAATAGAGGAAAATTTTCTAAGCGGAGCTTTACATTTGGGACAGATGTTTATCCCTTTAAACTTCTCAACGTTCCCGGCGAAATTACATTTTTGACAAATTAATACCTTATCCTCGCCAGTTTCGGAAAGAACCATAAACTCATGAGATAGTTCGCCTCCAATGGTACCGGGGTCTGCTTCAACGTAAACCGGTTTCAACCCGCAGCGGTTAAAGATGCAGAAATAGGCGTTTTTAACTTTTTGATAAAATTCAGCCGCATCGTCTCGAGAGTTGTGAAAACTGTATAAATCCTTCATAACAAACTCCTTAACCCGCAAAAGCCCCCCGGTAGCTCGCATTTCGTTCCTGAATTTATTTTGAATCTGAAAAAGCGAGAACGGCAGATCTTTGTAAGATTTAATCCTCCGTCTGGCTAAATCGGTAACTACCTCCTCATGAGTGGGACCCAAACCAAACTCAGCTCCGTGCCGATCTTTTATTTTAAATAAAGGCGGCTCAATGGTTCTCCACCTATCAGTCTCTATCCAAAGATTTTTGGGAATTAAAACGGATAAAAATATTTCTTGCCCTCCGAGAGCTGTCATTTCTTCTCTAATAATATTTTCAATTTTTTTATGAACCCGAAAACCCAAAGGTAAAAGACTATAAACCCCCGAAGCGAGCTTATCTATAAAATCAGCTCTGGCTAAATATTTGTGAGAAATACTCTCGGCTTCTTTTGGCGCCTCCTTTTTAATTTTAGCAAAAAGTTTCGATTGTCTCATCTCTTTAAAAAACTAAAAAATAAAAATAAAATAATATATAGTTTTAGAATACTCTTGGGATGTCAAATCTTACGGTTATATAAATCATAAGAGTAATTAAAAGAATAAAGAATACGGCGGTGACTTTCTGTTCGATTTTAGAAGAAATTGGCTTTCTTCTAATAGTTTCTATCCCCAAAAAAACAAGTTTCCCTCCGTCCAAAGCCGGAATGGGCAAAATATTGGCCAAAGCAAGGGCAATAGAAATCAGAGAAACCAAATACAAAAAATAATTTAGTCCTCGGGCAAAATATTCTCTCAATAAATCAAAAATCCCCAAAGGTCCCATTAGTTCAAATTTAACTCCCGGCGGAAGTTTGGCTATTCCCAAGACGCTTTTCAAACCAAGTATCCAGCCGTCAATTATGTTGACGGTCAAATAACCGCAGGCTTTTACTCCTTGAATTGGAGTCCGGTACCAGGGATAAGGTTTTAAAGCAACTCTGGTTAAAACCACTCCCATTAAGCCTTCTCCTTCTGGTGGAGAAACTCGGGGGATTATCGGTATTTCCAAAACCTCCTCTCCCCTCTTTATGGTCAGAGTAATTTCCTCACCTTTATGAATTTTAGTAAATTCCTGAACCTGTTTTACTTTGTCAACATTTTTGATTTTTGAGTTCTGTCCCGACAAAGTCGGGTTGATTTTTATTATGATGTCTCCTAATTTTAATCCTGCTTTTCCGGCCGGAGAATCTTCTAAAACTCCAACAATCTGAACTTTGGGGTCAATTAAGCCCTGATTAGCTTCATCGGAAACCGCAGTCGGAAGCCCCCATACCCCGGCTACTATACTTAATAAAATTACCGAAACTATCCAAAAAGAAACTACTCCTCCCACCACGATTAGAAATCGCTGCCACATTGGTTTTCCAATAAAGCTCCGGTAGTCCTCAATTCCCCCAGTCTCTCCGTGAATTTTTACAAAAGCGCCAAAGGGTATAAGGTTTAGAGAATACAAAGTTTCTCCAAATTTTTTTCCGCAAATTCGAGGCGGATACCCTACCCCAAATTCTTCAACTTTCACCCCGCATTTTTTAGCAATAATAAAATGGCCAAACTCGTGAATAACCAAGAGAGCAATAATACTGACGATGGCAATGATAATAGTCAAAAACATATTTTTACTCCATTATCTCTTTTTTCTTTCTTTCTCCCAACTCCTCAATTTTTTGATTATATTCATCAATCAAATCCTGAAGTTCATCTTTTGCTCGAAACTTATCGTCCTCTCTAATTTCCCCCTCTTTAAATTTTCTTTGAATTTCTCCCCAGGCCTCTTCCCGCCATCTCCTTATGGTTTTTCTGACCTCTTCCTGTTTTTCGGACAAAACTCTAAGCAAATCTTTCCGAAACTCTTCAGAAAGAGGAGACAGATTAATCCGAATTGCATCTTTGTCAACGATAGGGTTAAGTCCCCCACCTGCCTGCCTAATTGCTTTTTCTATTGATTCCAAATAAGATTTATCCCAGGGCTGAATTAAAATTTGCCGAGGGCCTGACAAAGTTATTGCCCCCAATTGTTTTAAGGGAAGGGTCTTATCGAAGCAATCGGCTATTATATCTTCAACCAGAGATATTGAAGCTCTACCCGTCCTAATTTTAGCTAATTCCCGATCTAAAAAACCAATCACCTTATCAAGCTCCGGTCTAATTTTATTAATAATCTCTTTGTATCCCATGAAAAATAGGTTTTAGGTTTTAGCTTTTTAGCTTATCAGATTATGACTATGGCCTAAAAAGCTAATGGCCTAAAAAGTTAATAAGCTAAATTATAATTCAAGCATTAAAATTTCTAAAGCTAATCGACGATTAATGTTTGTGGTTGAAATCAGAAAATTTATCTTTTGAATAAGATTAAGAGTCTTAATTAGTTTATTACGAAATCGGGTCTCATCAACAAGCCGCGGTCTCGCAAACGCAGAAAAGTCATCAACGATGGCGGGTCTCGTAATTCTAGAAATTAAAATTTTCCTGAAATGTCTTGTCCAGCTCTCTAAAACTTCGGTTAAATTCCGGGAGTCTTTGCTTAAATTTTTGGCATATTGAAAACGAAAGGCTAAATCAGAATTTGTTAATTTAATAATTTCTTGAAGCCTTTTCTTCTCCTTTTCTAATTTTTGAGAATTGGAAAGAAAATCTATGGCCCGGCCGGGCTTCCCTTCGGAAAATTCCACAATTTCGTTTACTGTCTTTTCGGCAATATTCTGACTTTGAAGATATCTCTTAATTTCGGAATCCGGGACCCGGTAAAATTTAACAATTTGGGTTCGAGAAAGGATAGTCGGCAATAACATTTTAGAAAAGGGAGTAATTAAAATAAAAATGGTTTTGCCCTTCGGTTCCTCCAAAAGTTTCAAAAATGAACTTTGAGCCTGGTTATTTATACAATGAGCCTCATCAATAATGGCTACCTTAAAAGGAGCTGCCAGAGGATAAAAATTAAAGCGAGACTTCAGTTCTCTGATTTGGGAAATTTGAATTTGTCCCTTTTCAGGTTCTATTAAAATTAAATCGGGATGAATCCCCTTCTCAATATTTTGATAATTTTCCGGCCCAAAAAGTAGTTTTACAAATTCAATGGCTACTTTCTTTTTTCCGATTTGTTTTGGGCCATAAAATAAATAAGCATGGGGAATTTTCCCAAGCTCAAATGATTTTTTTAAAAACTCCCATTGGGCTTGATGACCTATAATCATGAAACGTAAAGCATGAAACATGAAACCTAAATCCTGAAACGTGAAACGTAAAACGTGAAACCTTATTAAAAATTCAGGTTTCATGTTTCCCCAGGCCGTCTGCTGGAGCAACCAGCGGGGCAGGCAAATTTCAGGTTTCAGGTTTCAAGAATTTCACTTCTTTGACATTATACTCTTTTTATATACCTCAAGATTTTCCAACACCACCCCGGTTCCTTTTGCCACGCAAAATAAGGGTTCTTCTGCCACAAAACATGGAACACCCGTAGCTTTAGCAATCAATTTGTCAATGTTTTTAAGAAGCGCCCCACCTCCGGCAAGAACCATTCCTTTATCCATTATATCTGCCGAAAGCTCAGGAGGGGTAGTTCTTAATACCTGCTTTATCACTTGAACAATCTCCTGGAGGGGTTCGGAAATCGCCTGGCAAACTTCATTAGAGGAAATTTTAATGGTTCGAGGCAAACCGGAAATTAAATCTCTACCTCGAATCTCCAAAACTCTTTCCCCTCTTTCCGGTAAAGCCGTCCCTATTTTTATTTTTATTTCTTCGGCAGTCCGTTCTCCAATTGCTAAATTATTTTTTTCCTTAATGAAATTAGATATAGCCACATCTATTGTGTCGCCGGCTATTCTTACTGAACTTGAGGTAACAATTCCCCCCAAAGAAATTACCGCTACTTCAGAAGTTCCTCCACCAATATCAACAATTAAATTGCCAGAACAGGAATTAATGGGAATTCCTGCCCCAATTGCGGCTAAAATTGGCTCTTTGGCAACGAAAACTTCTTTGGCTCCCGCTTTTACTCCCGCTTCAATTACTGCCCTTCTTTCAGTAGAAGTAACGCCGGCCGGAATAGAAATCATTAGTTCTGGTTTAAAAAATTGGTAAGACGGAATTACTTTTTTAATAAAATATGATATCATTGCCTGGGTTACTCTAAAATCGGCAATCACCCCGTCTTTAAGGGGCCGGTAAACTCTAATGGTATCAGGGGTGCGACCGGTCATCTCTTTAGCTTTTTCACCTACTGCTAAAATTTTATTTTCATCCAAAGAAACCGCCACCACTGATGGCTCCTGTAAAACTATTCCTTTACCCGGAACAAAAACCAATGAGTTGCAAGTACCAAGATCGATGCCAATTTTTTTTATAAACATAAATAAAAATTTCTAATTTTCAATTTTAAATTTTAAATGAATTGCAACCCTACGGGGAGGAACCTTTGGCTCCAGCAATTTTTAAATTTACTCATTTAAAATTGATTGAAAATTTAAAATTTAACATTTAAAATTTACGCTTTCGCTCTTTTAATATCTGCCCCGATTTTCTGCAGCCGCTCTTCTATCCGTTCGTACCCTCTGTCTATCTGATAAATATTTCCAATAGTAGTTTGACCTTCGGCTATTAATCCAGCCATAATTAAAGCTGCTCCTCCCCTTAAATCCAGAGATTTTATGTCTCTGCCGTAAAGTTGAGTGGGACCATTAACTATCGCTCGATGGGGATCGGCAAAATAAATTTCTGCTCCCATTTTAGTTAATTCTTCTAAATATCTCAGCCTTCCTTCGTATAAAGGATCGTGAATTAGAGTTGAGCCCATGGATTGAGTAGCTAAAACTCCAAATGCCGACTGTAAATCAGAAGGAATCCCGGGATAGGGCAAACTTTGAATTTTGTCTATTTTTAAAGATTTCCAAGGAAATATTTGAACCTGTCCTCTGCCGCTCTGTTGATGGCTGACTTCAAAAGGTACTCCAAAATCTTTTAATTTTTTTAAAGGGAATTCTAAAAAAGGGAGCTCCACATTTTTAATTAGAACCTTGCCCCGGGCCGCCGCTCCTGTTAAGATAAAAGTTCCGGCTTCAATTGGATCATAAATTAACTGATGCTTAACCCCTTTTAATTTTTTTGCCCCCTCAATGGTTAAAGCATGAGTTCCAATTCCTTTTATCCTTACTCCCATTTTTTTTAAAAATTTGGCTAATTCCTGAACCTGGTAATCAATATCAGCAGTTTTTATTACTATCCTTCCAGGATTCAGGCCGGCAAAAAGCATAATATTTTCGGTAGCCGTAACGCTGAATTCATTCAAAATGACAGTTTGATTTTTGGGTGAGCGGCGAATTTCCAATTTAAAGTGATTGTCTTTAAAATCAGTTTTTGCCTCTAACTGGGAAAAAGCATCTAAATGAGTATCAATGGGCCTGACTCCAATAATGCAGCCGCCGGGCTGGGGTAATTCTGCCTTCCCAAATCGAGCCAATAAGGGCCCAAGCAGTAAAACCGAGCCCCGGAATAATAATACTAAATCTTCTTTTATTTTAGATGGGTCGAGATTCTTAGCATTAATTTTAATAGTTCTTTCTCCTTGCCAGGTAATTTCTACCCCCATACTTTTTAAAATTTCAATCATTCGAAACAAATCTTCAATTAAAGGAAGATTTGAAATCTCGCATTCCCGATGAGTTAAGAGACTGGCGGCCAAAACCGGGAAAGCAGCATTTTTTGCCCCCCTGACCTCAATTTCGCCTTCCAAAGGCTTTCCGCCATTAATGATAAATTTTTCCGGCATACTCTTTTTTATTCTAAACTAAAACTTAGGATTTGGCAAATTTTTGAGCCACTACGCTTACTATCAAAACAAAAATTCCTCCAAAGATAAATAAAAGATTAAATCCTAAAAAAGCAATCAAAAGGCCCGAAATTAAGGCACCAAAGGCAGTAGCTAATGGCGAAAAAATAGTATCGATTGCTCCGGCCTCTTCAGGATATTCCTTTAATTCTCTGTTTATTAAACCAGACCTTCCAGAATTAGCCATCAAACCTCCTATGGATTTGCCAATATTTATTAATAAAACGCTGAAAAAGTTTAAAATGGGGATTATTACTCCGAATAGAATTGAGAAAAAACCAACCATTATTCCTCCCCGGAAAATATTTTTCAGACTTTTCTGCTCCTCAATTTTTCTAATCAGCCACAAAGAAAGGGGCATAAAAATTAAAGAAAATATTGCTCCGAAAACTAAAATTAAATTCTGAGACCAGACCAGCTCCTGTTTTAAAAACAAAACAAAAAAAGCTCGATAAAATCCGCCTAAAAGTAAAATAGAAAAAGAAATTAAAATTAAGGGTAAGATTGTTTTCTGTTTTAATTTTTGGAAGGCCTTTTGATAATTTTGCTGAAAATTTATGAATTTAAAGCCGTGGTCTGGCAAAATCCGAGCCAACTTCCTTAATTTTATAAAAAAGAAAATAGCAGTGGAAAAACAAATAGCTAAACTCAAAATAAATACTCCTCCAAAATTAAATTTCCAAATAAAAAAGGCTCCTAGGGCTGGGGCGATAGCATCAGCGTAAAAAGGAGCAGAATAAAACCAGCCAAAAGCCCGGTCCGGATTTTCTAAAGGAGAACCCATCAAAATAGCTCTAGAGGAAGCAAAAAATAAAGCAGCCGAAGCCCCTAAAAGTATCTGCCAAAAATAAAATAAAATTGGCTCCCGGATTAAAATCATTCCCAGAGCATAGACCCCGTACCCTAAAATCCCCAGAGCGGCCAGAACAGCCGGGTTTATTTTATGATTTAAAAAACCAATAATTGGAGCAAAAAAGCCAGGGGAAGATAAATTAAAAGATAGGTATAACCCACTTCCGGCAGAGAAAAACCCCGAGCTACCAAAAACAAAGGGAAATATAAAGAAAAAAGCTTGTAGCCAAACATCAAAGAAAAGTGAGAAATAGTGACATCCCGGGTGATTTTTTCAATTTTTGGAATAAGGAACATATTGATATTTTACCAGTTTTTTGGGATTTAATGGAGAATAATGGAGATCCGATCTCCATTGTTTACATATTTTACTTGTTAAATTATTTTAGCACATTAAAAGACGCTTACCCATATTAATCAACTTCGATTGTTGATTAATGTAGGAGAATAACAAAAATGACGCTCGCCTGCGGCGAGCGCCTTAATCTTATTTTAATTATCCACTAAAACTTAACTACTAAAACTTTAATTGTCTGCCAATGTATTGTATTCTGGCAAGAGATTAGCCATCTCTTGAACCGCCTCACCATACTTTCTGGCCGCAGCTTCAATGTGAGCAGTAGCTTTTTGGCGGGTTTCCTCTTCGTATTTTTTATACATTTCTAATGCTTTTTGATAGGCCTCAATTGCTTTTGTGTAGTATAATCGCATCTTCTCGACATCATTTTCTGCTTTTACCATTAATCTATAGGTATCACCAATATTTTGCATTCCGTGACCAGCAGTACGAAAATCCTCAACCTCGCTGGCAATTTTAAAAACTTTCTGACAGCCTTTTATGGCTTCGGCATATTTTTTATCTTCTCTTAAAAGAATATTTCTGGTATTGTAAGCCGAAACAATTTTGGCTGGGTCTTGAGTTTTCTCAGCCTCTCTAATCCCCTGGTCACTCCAGGCATATGCTAACTTCTTGTTATCGTGAAACCAGTAAGCCAAAGGAAGACCATTTAAAGCTGAAATTCTGTCTCCGATACCACCAGCAAATAGACTGGTCAAAATCAAAACTTTTCTCCAGGCCATCGCTGCCTCTATGTACTCTTTAACCTCTCCATATCCTCCCGGGCCGGCTTTTTTCCTTCCAATATAGTAAAGAGCCCATCCTTTTATCCTATAAGCCTTAACTCCCAGTTCCTGTATCACTTTCTCTCCCGTCTCTGACGCTACTTCCTCCGAAGCCCCTAAAAATTTGTCGACCAAATCTACCGCTTTCTCATATTCCTTTCCATTATATGCCCCCTCTGCCCCCTCAACAATCTTGCCTAATTCCACTCTTGTTACCATCTTTACACCTCCTTTTTGTTTTTTTTCTATTCCCCATTCGATTTTTTATGAGCCATAAAATATTTTAGCAAATTGATTTAAATTTGTCAATCGGCTATGATGAAAACAGAATGACTAAAAGGACTCGAACTATTCTGTTTATTATCTGCGTGATTTTATTTGCCGTAATCGCTCCTTTGGCGGGTTTTTACTCCCAGGGGTACCGGTTTGATTTTGAAACAAAAAAAATTGTCCAAACCGGCGCTTTTTACTTTAAAGTATTACCAAAGAACGTCGAAATCTATCTAACCCCGTTAGATAGTAAACATCTAACGGGACAAGACGGAAAGTTTAAGAAGAAGACCTCAATTTTGGCCGGTTCCGCCCTTATTGAAAATCTTTTACCCAAAAGTTATGAGGTCCAAATAAAAAAAGAGGGGTATCGTTTCTGGCAAAAGAATTTAGAAATAAAAGAAAAACAAGTAACCGAAGCTAAAAATATCATTTTATTTCCTGAAAATCCTAAGCTTGAGATTCTAATAAAAAATGTAGGTGATTTTTGGTTTTCTCCGGATGAAAAAAAGATGGTAATTTACGAATCGGCTGCCGCTTCCCTACCACCCTCCGGCTGGAATTTAAAACTTTATGAGTTAGAAAAAAATATCAAAAGTCACTTAATTCAGGAAAAAGATATCTACCCTAAGGGCGCTGATTTATTAAATCTGGAATTCTCCGATGATTCAAAAGAAATTTACTTGAATATGGGAATGAAGGAACAGGAAAAAAACTTTGTCTTGGAACTAAATAAATTCCCACCAATTTTAACTGAACAAAAAATTTCGCCCATCTCTGAAAATGTTATTACTTCTCAAAGTCTCAATAACAAGATCTATTATTTGGATAATTCGGGTTATGTTTTTGAAACCGATTCTTCTCCTGACCCTTTTCAAAAAGGGACAGGATTGAAAATAAATGCAAAACCATTTCCCGTTCAACCGGAAACAGAATATAAATTAAGAGTCTTCCAAGATTATATTTTTTTACAGGAGAACAAATCTTTGTATTTATTTGACCAAGACTCCAAATCGTTTGAGAAATTTTTTGACGGAATATCTGACTTAAAAATTTCTCCCGACTTAAACAAATTAGTTTTCTCTTCTAAGTCAGAAATCTGGATTTTGTTTTTAAAAGACTCCAGCTCACCCTTCCTCCACCGAAAAGGAGACAAAGTTTTCCTTACCCGGATTTCAGAAAAGATAGATAATATTTTCTGGTTAAATTCCTATTATTTGATTTTTAACTCCGGCAGTAAAATAAAAATCGCCGAAATTGACGATAGAGATGGAATAAATATTATTGAAATAGCTGAATTCGAAAGTCCTAAAATATTCTGGAATAAAACTGATAAAAAATTATATATTTTAAGCAACGGAAATTTATACAGCTCAACTCCTCTCCTCCCTTAATAAATTACGAGACCCGCCATCTTTGCGGATGGCGATTACGAATTACGAGACCCGCCATCCTAGAAACAAATGGGTTGTCTCTTAGATAGAATCGCCAGGGCTTTTTAGCCCATTTGCCGGCGTAATCAATCCCGATTCTCTTAGCGGCCACAATTCGGCCTTTTTTTATTTGCGCGGGGAGCGAATCACTCCTGTCCTCCAACCAAATTCTTTTGCTTCTTGTTAAATCTTCCCCATCAAATGATTTATCCAGCTTTATCCATCTACAAAGTTTTCCCGGCCCATTTGTCAATTTCTTAATTCCCAATTCATAATTCTTAATTCTCTTTTGTCCGTTAAGTGGTTCTAACGCTCTAATCAGTACACATTCTGGCTGCCCGGCTTTAGCGGTAGTAATGTTCAACTGCCAATACATTCCGTAGCAAAGATAAATATAAATATGGCCTCCTTCTAAATATTCTGTTTTATTCCTGGGAGTGATTTTCCACTGATAAGCATGACTGGCTTTATCTTTCGGCCCAATATATGCCTCGGTTTCTACTATTTTGCCAATCATCTTTTTTGTAACGATTTTCTTTGCCCCGTTAGCCCCGCCCTTTTCAGAAAAAGGGCGGGGTCTAATGGGGCGAACCAAATATTTTCCCAAAAGCTCTCTGGCTACGGTTAAAGTCGGGCGGGTATAAAATTTTCGAGGAAGTCTCCTGGTCTCCATATTTTTAATTTATCCCGTTGGACAAAATCTGTCCAATAAAGTTTATCATTTTGCCGGGGGAAACAAAAGCCGCCGCGTTTAACGCGGCGGCTTTCTGGTTACGGTAGACTGATTACTATTCTTATTCTATTTATCTCGCTTTTCATCAATAGATTCGATTTTTTTCTTAAATTCTTCCCAGTTTAGCTCTCCGCCATCGGCCATTGAGCAGATCTCCTTAAAACGGCAATACCGACACTGCCAATTTTGGTCATAATCGGAAAGTCTGGCCGGAATGATGTTTGAACCGATTTTCTCTTTAAGACTCTCA
>Ga0210017_1001179_pt1 | contig 22865 bp, 16 predicted proteins | sample CryGeyCG2014_020_FD_183966 | JGI IMG/M metagenome (GOLD analysis project Ga0210017, IMG submission 183966) | Groundwater microbial communities from aquifer - Crystal Geyser CG08_land_8/20/14_0.20 (SPAdes) (version 2) | ecosystem: Environmental > Aquatic > Deep subsurface > Groundwater | place... | reverse complement strand
CCCCCGCACAGGCGTATGAAACACCTCAATCCCCAAATCCCCTCTTACTCCCCTTTTCCAAAGGGGAGAACCGCCCGCCACGGCGGGGGGGAAGTAAAGGGACCCCTTCTCAATCTCATCGCCTATGGCGGAAGAAGTCCGAAGGACAGTGGGGGGTATAATAGAAGTGTTATGAAAAAGGAGAAAAAATGGCAAGGAAAAAATTGACGAAGCAAGAAATTCTTGAAGTTGTAAAGAAAAAAAACGTGAGGTTTATCAAACTGTGGTTTGTGGACGTGCTGGGGAAGATAAAGTCGTTCAGCATCACCCGCAGCGAACTTCCCGAGGCACTCGACGAGGGCATGGGTTTCGACGGCTCCTCTATAGAGGGCTTTGCGAGGATTTACGAAAGCGACCTGATAGCGAAACCCGACACCTCGACTTTCGAGATTCTGCCCTGGCGGCCGCAAGAAGACGCCGTGGCGAGGATGTTCTGCGACATACTCAAACCGGACGGTAAACCCTATGAAGGCGACACGAGGCACATTCTCAGGAAAAATATAGAGGAAATGAAAAAAATGGGTTTCGACAGTTACAACGTCGGCCCTGAACTTGAATATTTCTATTTTAAGAACGACAAGCAGCCGGAAATTATGGACGAGGGCGGGTATTTTGATTTGCTCCCTCTCGACGCCGGCCATGACCTGAGGCGGGAAACGATACGGACCTTAGAAGACATGGGGATAACGGTGGAATATTCGCATCACGAGGTTGCTCCCTCGCAGCATGAAATAGACCTTAAATACGCGCCTGCTCTGGAAATGGCGGACAATGTCATAACCTATAAGGTCGTGGTGAAGTCCATCGCCTGGCTCCAGAACGCCTACGCTTCGTTTATGCCGAAGCCGATTTTCGGCGAGAACGGTTCGGGAATGCATGTGCACCAGTCACTGTTTCTGAGAGGACAGAACAAGTTTTTTGATAAGACCGACAAGTATAATCTCAGCGCCGATGCGAAACATTATATTGCCGGCATTATGAAACATGCCGCCGAGTTGTGCCTTGTGACAAACCAGTGGACGAATTCCTACAAGCGGCTTGTCCCCAGTTACGAAGCCCCCGTTTACATCGTCTGGGGACGACGCAACCGCTCGGCTCTCGTGAGGGTGCCTATGTACAAGCCGGGGAAAGAAAACGCCACGAGAATAGAAGTGCGTTTTCCCGACCCCGCCTGCAATCCTTATCTGGCTTTCAGCGTTATGCTCGCCGCGGGTCTTGACGGCATAAAAAACAAATATCCGATGGATGACCCCGTGGAACTGGATGTTTTTCACATACCGCCCGAGGAAAGGGAGAAAATGGGAATTAAGGTTCTGCCGGGAAGTCTTCTTGAAGCCATACAGATAACGGAGAAATCGGGATTGGTGAGAAAAGCCCTCGGCGACCATGTATTCGGCAAACTCATAGAAAACAAAAAAATTGAATGGGAAAATTACAGCAGGCAAGTGACGGAGTACGAAATAAAGAATTATCTTCCGATTCTTTGACTTTTTTCGTCTAATCTAAAAATGGGCTGCGTACTATACCGTAACAGAAGTTCGTGATATGTAGTTGCTCAATTTATTGAGCGCTTCTGTTAGCAAGCCTGATAAATCAGGCAACTACAATAGTGCACAAATTTATGTTACGGAGCAGTACTCTACGGGTATCCAGTTCATAAAGCAAGTCCGGATTTTATATTTTTCCAGCTTATTATTTTTGCATCTGCCCTTTTCTGATTTTCGTTTCCTGAAAATATTAGGTAGGGGTTGTTGTTTTTTTGACCTTTGAGTTTTTTCCAGTAACTTAATCCGTTGAAAAAATCTTTCGTAATCGTCGCCCCCGACTTTATTTCTATTTGCAGTTCTCCCTTAGAGGTTTCAATTATACAATCTATTTCGTTACCTGTTTTATCCCGCCAATAATAACAATCCGGTTGCGCAAACTCCCCGTATCTACATTTTATTATTTCGGCGATTACAAGGTTTTCAAAAAGATTACCTTTTAGATAATGAGTGATAATCTGTTTTTTGTTCCGAATTCCCAGCAGTGAACAAACCAGTCCGGTATCATAAAAATAGAGTTTCGGCATTTTTATCAGCCGCTTGTTAAAATTTTTGTAGAACGGTTTTAGTAAGAAAATAACATATCCCGTTTCAAGAATTGACAGCCAATCCCGCGCGGTGTTATGGGTAATTCCGCAGTCATTGCCGAGTGCGGATAGGTTGAGTATTTGCCCGGTTCTTCCGGCGCATAAACGGATAAATTTTTGAAATGTAGTTAAATTTGTTATGTTTTTTATCAAGCGTACATCTCTTTCTACATAAGTCTGGATATAACCGGGATACCAATCCGAAGGCGGAATGTTTTTATCGTATAATCTAGGATAGAAACCTTTAAAAATATATTCTTCCGAATTTATCAGTTTTAGTCCGGCATTTTTCAATTCAGCGAGACTGAAAGGAAGTAATTTTACTATTGCTATCCGTCCAGCGAGGGTCTGGGAAATGTTTTGCTGAAGCAGAATATTGTGGGAACCTGTTAAAATAAATTGTCCTGCTGTATTTGTATTATCCACGGCGGTTTGTATGTAAGAGAAGAGAGATGGAACACGCTGCACTTCGTCGATAATAACTCTTCCTGAGTGTGTCGCCAGAAACCCTCTGGGATCCCTCATCGCAAATTCACGCATATCAATATCTTCAAGAGAAACATAAGTGTACGCAGGGAAAACATATTTTACGAGGGTGGTTTTTCCCGACTGCCTTGGACCAACCACCGCAACTACGGGGAACTTCCCCGACAGCGACTTCAGTTTTTTGGCTATGGCTCTTTTTATCATGATAAAAGGTTATAAAACGGCGGACAAATTGTCAATGGTATTTACAATCTGTCCAACGAAAATCTATTAAACCCGCAAAATCATATTCACAATTTTATTTTAGGGTATTCTTCGTTAGAAATATGGTTGCACGGCCCTATGTGTGCGGCAGCCCAAGGGGTGCAACTGCTCCTGCTAAACTTTTTCACATTAAAATTTGATATAATCTGCGCAAAAAAGTTTGGTTAACCGGCTGTGTCAAAAGAAAGTAGTTTAAAGGCATCCTTCTGGGATGGTGTGTTTGCGTCGGCGATGTTAGGGCTCACCGCAAATTATACCACGCCATTTGCATTAGTTTTAGGCGCAACCAACTTCCATATCGGTTTACTGAATTCAATCCCGTTGCTGTTGAGTTCACTCGTTCAGTTGTGGTCGACGGAAATTGGCAAAAAGGCGGGCTCGAGAGTGAAATTTATAACGCAGGCGGTTTTTTTGCAAGCGGCCGCGTTTATCGGGATATGTCTGATTTTCTTGATTCCGAAACATTTTCAAATAAAAACGTTTATAGTTCTTGTCGCAATGATCGGAATTTTTGGTTCCGTATCAACGCCTGTGTGGGCAGCGTTAATGTCCGACACGGTTGATAAAAATCAATACGGCAGGTATTTTGCCTGGCGGGGTAAAGTTTTAGGATTTGTAGGTCTTGTAAGCAGTTTTACAGCAGGGTTTTTTTTGTTTATTTATCCGAATAAACTCGTAGGATTCATAATTCTATTTGTGATTGCCGGGCTGTGCAGGGTTATTTCGGGTATCTGGCTCGGCAGGATGGATGACATACCCCTCGTATATTCTCCTGAAAAGCAATTTTCATACAGGCAGTTTATAAGAAGATGGGCTAAAAGCAATTTTGTAAGATTTGTATTTTTTGTGGCGTTGATAAATTTTGCTACATTTTTAGCGGCGCCGTTTTTTGCCGTTTATATGCTTGAGGAACTCGGGTTTAAATATTCTACTTATACGATTGTTAATACCGCAGGGGCATTGGCAGGTTTAATTTCTCTGCCTTTTTGGGGCAAACTCGCCGATAGATACGGAAATGCAAGAATAATAAAGTCGTCGGCAAAATTTTTACCGCTCTTACCGATATTCTGGCTTTTTTCAAAGAATCCCGTATATTTAGCAATGGTGAATGCTATTGCGGGATATGTCTGGGCAGGGTTCAATCTTTCGGTTATAAACTTTATTTTTGACATTTCATCCCGTGAAGCAAGGACCCGCTGTGTTGCGTATTTCAATGTTACCAACGGTATATTTATTTTTTTGGGCGCATTTATAGGCGGGTATTTGGCGACGCATCTGTCGGGTATGTTTTTTGGCTCCGCACTGCTTACGCTTTTTTTTATATCAGGAATAGCGCGGTTTTTAGTCAGTATCTTTATTGCGGGTAAATTCCGGGAAGTCAGAGAAGTTGAAAAAATAAAAGATAAAGAGATGTTGTACATCGTATTGGGAATAACGACCGCTTTGAGTTTAGGCGAAGGCATTTACAGGAGGAAAAGTTAAAGTAACACTGTTTTTTCCTTGACAAAATTTGGAGGGTTAAATATAATTCATATTCTATGATGGAATTTAAAGAAGTTTTAAGCAAAAGTTTCGTCATTATAAACCCAAAGGCGGAAACCCCGCAGGAACTCTTTCATTTATTCGGCGAGTTTCTCCTGAACAAAGGGCTTATACGAGATGGGACAAAATTCGCAGAAGATTTAACTGCCAAAGAAAAGGCACAACCCACCGCGATAGGTAAAGGAATTGCCATTCCGCACATCATGCTGCCTCATCTTGACAGGAGTTATATCGTCATTGCCCGTTTAAAAAAGGGAATACCTTTCGATGCGCTCGGCGGCGAACCCGTAAGGATCGTAATATTATTTTTATCCCCGCCGGCAAAGAAGAAAGAATACATACGGAATCTTGCCAGGATTGCCAGTGTATTACAGCGGGAAAATGTGATTGAAGATTTGTTGAAAGCGGAAAACGGGGTATCCGTTATCTCAATAGTTACTGTAAGACGCGGGCGAAATTTTTTCTCTAAAAATTCCAGGTTTTTTTATTTTATGGGAATGGTTCTTACCCTTTTTATTATATTCGGAACTGTTCTGCCGAAAATGAAAATTCCGTGGAATGAAATCACAGCCAAAAGCGGAGATTTAAAATTTAACGAGTCCTTGTGGGTCAATAAGCAGATTATGGCATCGGGTGTATTTTTTTCGACTGTTATCGGGACATTGCTTTTCTGGAGGCAACGCGTGGCAATTGCTTCATTCGGGCTGGGGATTTTACTTCTTTCGGGAACAATGGATGTGAACACAACCGTAAAATTTATGAGCATTCCGACAATACTTTTTATCATTTCAATGATGGTTGTAATCGCATGGCTTAAATATCTCGGATTTTTTAAATCTATCGTTTCAAATATTTTAGAAAAAGTCGGTCCGTATCCGAGAAAGATATTTTTTATATTGATGCTGCTATCGCTGATATTGGGTGGTTTTTGTGATGAAGTTACCGCAATTTTAGTTGTTTCGGCAATATCCATTTTTTTATGTGACGAGATGAACTTAAATTCGTTTCCTTTTATTATAGGTCTAATCTTTGCCACAAATATCGGCTCGGCGCTTACCCTGATGGGCAATCCCATCGGTATATATATCGCATTCGCGGGAAATTTAACATTTGAAGATTTTTTAAAATGGGCGACTCCCATTTCATTATTTACCGTAATTTTAATTACGTTACTGCTGCTTGTGTTGTTCAGAAAACAAATTCCTGAGAAAGTAAAAGCATGCGGTATGCGTGTCAATCCGCTGGAAGGCATAACCGAAAAAAATAAAATGAAATGGGGCGGAATTATTTTTCTCTTATTGATTCTCTGCATCGCTTTTTCCAAACGGTTTGATAATCTTTTAAATCTTCTGCCCAATACAACGCTTGTTGCCATACCTCTGGTATTTGTCGGTTTAATCGTATTTATAGAGCGAGAGCACGGCAAAATTCTAATTACCGAGGGCGTTGACTGGTGGACGATATTATTCTTTATGTTTCTCTTCGCAAAAGCGGCCTGTCTTGAATACACAGGTGTTACATCAAAACTCGCATATCAAATAGAGAGTTTCTCGCAAAGATATCCTCTCACCGTTCTGAGTCCGCAATTCGGACCGACAATAACGTCTCTCGTCGTCATTACCCTGTTTACGGCAATCGCCTCGGGTTTTGTAGATAATTTACCGATTATCGCCGCGCTTGTTCCGGTTGTGAAACACTTAAAAATTATCGGAGTTCCTCACGCGGAGATTCTGTGGTGGGCGCTGCTCTTCGGCGGATGTTTCGGCGGCAATTTAACAATGATTGGTTCCTCCGCAAATATGGTCGCCTTATCGGTCTATGAAAAATCGGAAGGCAAGACAATACATTTTATGACCTAGTTAAAATACGGTCTCCCTGTGGTCGTAATTTCGGTATTTATTGCCTTATTATTACTGGTTTTGCAGGTCGGCATATCGTCTTGATTTGACATACGGGTGTTGTTTTCGTATACATAGTTATTTAATTTTGTCGGTTTATTAAACCGACAAGCAGGAGGGGAAAATGAATTTACAGAGACCAAATGCGGATGATGTCACTCAGACATCAAACCGTTCAAAAAATGTTGTGCCCCAGTCGGGGCTTTGTTCCAGATGTCTGGACGGCTGTACCGGGAATTGCGAGATTTTCAAAGCCACTTTCAGGGGCAGGGAAGTCATTTATCCATCGCCTTATGGTGAAATAACGGCCGGAGGCGACAAGGATTATCCCATTGATTATTCTCATCTGAATATTCAGGGGTATGCTCTCGGAACGCGCGGACTGGGAATTGTGCAGGGCAATCCCGATACGGCGATTTTCCCGATAGTCAATACCGAAACGGCTTATGGCTGGAATAAAAAAGTCAGAATGAAACTGCCGGTATTTACGGGGGCGCTCGGGTCAACGGAAATCGCGCGAAGAAACTGGGACTCTTTCGCGATAGGAGCGGCGCTTGCGGGGATAACGATTGTCTGCGGCGAGAACGTCTGCGGTATTGACCCGGGTCTTGAATTGTCCGACGATAATAAAATCGCCAGGTCTCCCGAAATGGACAGGAGAATTGAAGTTTATAAAAGATATCGCAGGGGTTTCGGCGAAATTTTGGTTCAGATGAACGTTGAAGATATGCGGCTGGGCGTCGCTGAATACGTCATTAAAAAGCATAATCTGGATACGATAGAACTGAAGTGGGGACAGGGCGCCAAGTGCATCGGCGGGGAAATAAAGGTCGAGACTCTTGAAAGAGCCCTTGAATTGCAGAGGAGAGGTTATATCGTAACGCCCGACCCGTCGCTTGAAGTGAACAAAAAAGCTTTTAAGTCCGGCGCGATTAAGGAATTTGAGAGACATTCAAGATTGGGTTTTATAGATCAGGAAACTTTCCTTTCGGAAGTGCAGCGTTTGAGAGACCTCGGTTTTCAGAGAATAACTCTGAAGACCGGAGCGTATTCTCTCAGAGAACTCGCAATGGCTATCAAATGGGGCACGCAGGCGAAACTGGATTTGCTGACGATAGACGGAGCGCTGGGCGGGACTGGAATGAGCCCGTGGAGAATGATGCAGGAGTGGGGAATACCGAGTATATATCTTCATTCCTTTGCCGCGGAATTCGCAAATTATCTGCTCGGTAAAGGAGAATCTCACATCTGCGATTTCGCTTTTGCGGGAGGTCTTTCAACGGAAGATCATATTTTTAAAGCGATTGCGCTGGGAAGCCCCCACACGAAAGCCGTCTGCATGGGCAGGGCTCTGATGATTCCAGGCATGGTGGGCAAGAATTTTGAGAAATGGTATAAGGACAAAAAACTGCCGCCGACGGTTTCAAAGTTCGGTTCTACTCCGGAGGAGATTTTCACCTGCTACGAGCAGGTCAAGATGCTTGTCGGAAACGAAGAAATAAAAAATATTCCGTTCGGCGCAATCGGGATTTACAGTTTCTGCGATAAACTAAAAGTCGGACTCAAGCAGTTAATGGCTGGCGCAAGATGTTTCAGGGTGCACGCTATAACGAGAAAAGAACTGATGTCGCTGACCAAAGAATGCAGTGAAATAACAGGAGTGGAATACATCAAGGATGCATACAGGAAAGAGGCGATGGAAGTTCTTGATTCAATGGCGTCATATTCCATTATCTAATTTTCTAACGAGATATTCATACTCGGCGATAAAATCGGTTCTTGACAAATTTTACTTGTTGTATTAAAATTTAATACAGGGGGAGGGATTATGAGAAATGTCATAACGATTAGTTTACCGAATAAGTTACTAAAAAAACTCGTCAGGGAATCCAGAGAAGAAAATGCTTCCCGCAGTGAGATAGTCAGGGAATCTCTTCAGCAGCATTTTTTTGTTAGAGAATTTACCAAGCTCCGTGACGACGCAATCAATGAATTGGCGCAAAAAGGTATCACCGTAACCGAAGAGCAGATATTCAGCAATATTTCGTGAGAATACTTTTTGACGCCAATGTGATGGTATCCGCCATTGTCACACGGGGTCTTTCATTTGATGTTATAAAGGACTCTGTTTATAAACACGAGGTTTTTTACACAGATTATTTACTCGGGGAAATAAAGGAAATCCTCGCCGGCAAATTTTTTCTTTCGGAGAAAATTGCAGAAAATGCGGTCCGGTTGCTGAAAAAATATTTTATTAAAGGAAAAACTTCCCGTACGGTTGATAAAATTTGTCGCGATCCAGGCGATGATCAAGTGCTGGCCGATGCCGCAGCGAATAAGATTGAAATACTGATATCCGCTGATAAAGATTTGTCGGTTTTGAAGAAATACAAAGGAATAAAAATAATTTTGCCGAGAGATTACTGGAAATTATGAGTCCGCTCCAACCCCATTTATGAGAGAATTCGTTCACCTGCACGTTCACACCGAATACAGCCTGCTTGACGGGATATCGGAAATCGTCTCGCCCGAGGGCGGAGAAGGCGACCTCATAAAAGCCGCCCGTGAAAATAATTTCAGGGCTCTTGCCATTACCGACCATGGGAATATGTTCGGCGTTCCGGAATTTTACGTATCGTGCAGGAAAGCGAAGATAAAACCGATTATCGGATGCGAGTTTTATGTTTCTACAAACCCCGATGCGACTCAGAAGGGCGTTCCAGGTTCGCGTAAAAATTGGCATCTGACGACAATCGCAAAAAACGATACGGGCTATCGCAATCTCATAAAGTTGAGCACCTTTTCATACAAGGACGGTTTTTACTACCGCCCGAGAATTGATTTAAGAACACTAAAGGAGCATTCGGAAGGGCTTATCGTTTTGAGCGGCTGTCTGCAGGGAGAAGTGCCGTTTCACTTAAAAGAAGGAAATTTCGACGGGGCTCTCAAATCGGCGAAGAAGATGAAGGATATTTTTGCGGACGACTTTTACATAGAACTTATGGACAACGGTTTGCCTGACCAGAAGAAAGTGCTTCCAGACCTTGTGGAGATAGCCAGAAGACTTGATTTGAAAACGGTCGCGACGAACGACGTTCATTATTCTTACAAAAAAGATGCCGCCGTGCAGGATATCGCTTTTGCGATAGGCACGCGGCATATTTTGAGCGACAAAAAAAGACCGCGTTTTGAAACGGAGGAATTCTATTTGAAGTCCGCTTCCGAAATGAATGAGTTATTCGCCGCCTTTGGCCCGCAGGTTTTAGACAACTCTCTTGAAATTGCCGAAAAATGCAATGTGGAAATGGAGTTTGAGGTGCTCCATCTTCCCGAATATCACCCGCCCGACGGTAAAAACGCTTTTGATTATCTGAAAAATCTTTGCGAGGCCGGTATAAAAGAAAGATACGGCGCAAAGCCGGCGCCTGCGGTTCCGGAAAGAATCGATATGGAACTGGGCGTAATAAAAAAAATGGGTTTCCCGTCGTATTTCCTCATCGTCTGGGACTTTATAAATTACGCGCGGGAAAACGGCATTGCGGTGGGCCCCGGACGCGGTTCCGGCGCCGGCAGCATTGTTTCGTACCTCCTCAATATAACCGACGTGGATCCGCTGAAATACGGGCTTCTGTTTGAGAGATTTCTCAATCCCGGCAGAATGACAATGCCCGACCTTGACATTGATTTTGAGGAGTCGCGCAGAAAAGACGTCATAGAATATGTGAAGCAGAAATACGGCGAGGGTTCCGTGGGGCAGATAATAACTTATAACAAGATGCTCGCGAAGGGAGCGATAAGGGATGTCGGCAGAGTTATGGATATCCCGCTTGAAAAATGCGATAAAATCGCGAAACTCATACCGTTCGGCGAATCGGTAAAGACCGCGGGGAAAACCGTTGACGACATAAAAAAAATGGCATCATCCGACGAAAAAATAGGCGAACTTTTGAAATTCGCCGAAAGAATGGAAGGGCGTAAAAGGCACTTCGGAGTGCATGCCGCGGGCGTTGTGATAACTCCGGGGGAAATCAGGGAATATGTGCCTTTGGCGCTTTCGAAAAACGGGCTCATAACGCAGTATGACGGCGATTATCTCACAAGGCTGGGTTTGCTCAAAGTTGATTTTCTGGGTCTCAAAACCCTCAGCGTCATTAAAGACGCCGTCGGGCTCATATACGAGAACAGGAAGATTCGGCTGGATATGAGAGAAATACCGCTTTCCGATAAAAAAACGTTTACGATGCTTTCAAAAGCTCATGTGACGGGCGTCTTTCAGATTGAGAGCGAGGGAATGCGCGATATCTTAAGAAAAATGAAGCCGACGGTTTTTGCCGATATCAGCGCGGTGCTGGCTCTTTATAGACCTGGACCGATGAAAGCGGGAATGGTTGACGAGTTTGTGGAGAGGAAAAACGGCAAGAAACCGCTCAATTATCCGCACCCGGCTCTTGAAGGCATACTGAAGGAGACATACGGGGTCATTCTCTATCAGGAACAGGTCATGCTCATAGCGAGGGAACTCGCGAGTTTTTCGCTGGCGCAGGCGGATGTGCTGAGGAAAGCGATGGGAAAGAAAATAATGTCGGTGCTTGAAGAGCAGAAAGGGGCTTTTGTCCAAGGCTGCAAGAAAAACGGCGTCCCCGAAGCGAAGGCGGTGGAAATATTCAACACACTTGCTCATTTTGCGGAATACGGTTTCAATAAAAGCCATTCAACGGCTTATGCCTTAATATCTTATCAGACGGCATATCTCAAGGCGAATTACCCTCTTGAATTTATGACATCCCTCCTTAATTCCGTTATCGGCGAGGAGGAGAAGCTCTCTTTGTATCTGAAAGAGGCGGAAGTCCTTAAACTCAAAGTGTCTGCCCCTGATATAAATGAAAGCGGCGTTTTTTTCAAAACCAGAGGAGACAAAGAAATAATATTCGGTTTGCTCGCGGTAAAAAATACCGGCCAGAAAACCTGCGAGAATATTGTGGAGGAACGGCAGAAAAACGGAAAATTCAAGAGCATCAATGATTTTCTCATACGGATGGCGGGCGCCGGCTCTTTCAATAAGAGAGCGGCGGAGTTTTTTGTCAAAGCCGGCTGTTTTTACGGCGTGAACAAGGCGAGCGCCGATATCTTGAAAAAACTTGACGGTTTGATGGCTTCCGCCGAGACGGAAAAAAAAGACAGAGTTTCCGGACAGGGAAATCTTTTCGCCGCCGAAGCCCTTTCCGAAATCGCGCAGGATGATTTGAAGAAAATTACGGAGACGCAGAAACTGAAATATGAAAAAGAGGCGCTGGGTTTTTATTTTACGGGACATCCGCTCGCCAAATACGAAAAATATTTCAGGTATTTCAGAACTTCAACCATCGCCGGACTGAAAGCAAGTCCGACGAGTTTTTCTCATATTCTTACGGGCATCGTAAAGGAAGTCAAAAACAAAAAGTCCAAAAAAGGGAATGATTTTTTTGTCGTAAAACTTGAGGATTTAACCGGTGTGTGCGAAATTATCGGCGATAAAAACGCTCTGTCCGCCGACCTTCCTGAGATAAAAGAAGACGAAATAATAGCGGTGAAGGGCACTCTTACGGAGAGTGTATCGGGAATGCGTCTGCGCGGCGAAAAGTTTTATTCGGCTAAAGCTGCTTTCAGAAAAATACCGAAACTGCTGAAAATATATATGAAAACGGCGGGGCTTGACGAGAGTTTGGTCAAGAAAATCGTGGTTCTGCTTAAAAAATATCCCGGAAACACCGCGGTGGCATTTTTACTGACAACAAGAAAGAAAGGACAGTGGAAGTGGGGAGCCGAAATCAGCGTTACGATAGATTCGGTTATGCTTGAGGCGCTTGAAGAAATGCTCGGTGAAGAATGCTGGAAGATTGAATCGTGAGTCCATTCCAAAAACCCATTACCCTGCATTATTCATAATGAGGGTATTTTTAGTGTATGCCTTGCAAATACGAGAATAAAAGCAAACCTGAAAGGTTTGCCCTACGAATGGGAATAATACTATGAATAATGCAGATTAGGGAACGTCCCTCTCGTCTCTTGCGCAAAAGATGTTTAATTTATAGAATTTATTATGAAATGTGAAAAATGCGGTAAGGAAAACAAAAAGAACGCCAGTTTCTGCAAGTTTTGCGGAGAGAATCTTTTAAATCCGGAGGAGCCGCTGACGCTCTCTTTTATGTTGAAGTCGCTCTTTGTGATATACGTTCTTATTTTCACTTTTTATGTGGCGTATCTGGCGCTGGAAAAACCTTTTCAGGATTTTGCTTATGGTATAGCCACGAAATATTGAAAATTGCTTTAATAGGCGCTTTTTCGTCGGGGAAAAGCGCGGTTCTTGAATTTTTCGCCGAAGCGGGCTACAAAACATTTTCCGCTGATAAAACGGCTCATTACTTGATGAGAAAAGACGCTGTTGTGCGCGAAAAAATAATTTCAAAGTTCGGTAAAAGCGTCACTTTCAAAGACGGGCGCATATCCAGAAAAAAATTGGGGAAAACGGTTTTTGCGGATGAAAAGAAGATGAGAGTTTTAGAGAGCATTTTGCATCCCGCCATAAAAAGAAATTTACTAAAAAAAATGAAAGGACTCGGGAAGGCGGCGGTTGAAAACCCGCTTCTTTTCAGGATGAAGATGGCGGGCTTCGTTGACAAAATAGTTCTTGTTAAAAGCGATTTTTCAAAAATAGAGAAAAATATCGCAAAAAGAGGCATCGCAGCGCCCCGGGCGGAACTTATTTTAAGTTATCAGCGTCGGAATCTTAAATATCCCCGAAGGCCTCATTTCATAATACTAAATACCGGAGACCTCCGCCGTCTCAGAAAAGATACGCGCGATGTAATAAAGGCACTGGAGAATGAACGGCGGAATGTCTGATACAAGGCGCGATTTAACCCGGGCCGACGCGCCGTATATTTTATTTTTTCTGGTATTTCTGGTTTTTTTCTTTCACAAGATAATTTTTACGGGGCAAACCTATTTTATACGCGATGCCATTATGCAGTTTAGCCCGTGGAAGGCGTTTGCCGCCGGGAATATTTCAAACGGTAAGATTCCGCTCTGGAATCCTTACACTTATTGCGGAATGCCGTTTCTGGCAAATATGCAGAGCGCTTTATTTTATCCCCCCGGAATCGTTTTTTATTTTCTGCCGTTTGTAACTGCGTATAAACTTTATATTCTATTTCATTTTGCCGCCGCTTTCTTTTTTATGTATGCGCTGATGAAAGATTTCGGGACGGGAAAAATTTCCTCGTTCCTCGCGGGAATCGTATTCGCTTTTAACGGATACCTTCTCTCGCGCATTGAGTTTTTAAGCGTTCTGGGCACTTCCGTTTGGCTTCCTTTGACGGTGTTGCTCATCAGGCGTTTTTCAAGGACGCGCCTTTGTCTTAAAAATACAAACCTCCTCGGGAGTGTTTTATCAATACAATTTCTTGCAGGCCATCCTCAGGTATTTGTGTATAGTTTAATTACACTTTTCTTTTTTTCAGTTTTTTCGTCGGTGCGCGGGAAAAATCTGCGGTCGCTCTATATTTTTTTTGCTTCGGGCATTATCGCCGCTCTCGCATCCGCTATACAGCTTATTCCTTCGCTTGAGTTTATTTATAACTCAGCGCGCGGAGCGGGCCTTGATTATTCAATTGTATCTATTGCCTCTCTGCCGCCTCGGGAGGTGCTTTCTTTGTTTGTGCCTTTTCTTAATTTCAAATACAGTGCGAATAACTGGCCGTTTGCCTGCTATGCGGGTCTTTTACCGTTTGTTTTTGCGCTTTGCGCTATATTCGGGGTTTTTAGAAAATTCATTCCGGCGAATGCCCGCAACGCAGCGGTTTCGGCGGATGAGGCGCCCGCGGAAAGTTCTCGCGCAAGGCGTTGGAACGTTTATTTCTTTATGACGCTTTTTGTTCTGTCCGTTCTTTACGCCCTCGGTAAATACAATCCTCTTTTTGGTATATTCTGCCGGATTTTTACACCGGCTAATGCCTTCCGGTATCCCGCGACAGCCCTGTATATTTCCGTTTTTTCAATAGCCGCTCTCGCGGGATTTGGTTTTGAAGGTTTGAGATTATCCCCCGGGTGGGGGATTTTCCTGGTGCTCTTTACGATGTTTGATTTGTTTTTTGTGGGAAGCGTATTTAATCAAACGACCGAGAGCAGTATTTACAGATACTATGGGCCGAAAACGATGTATTTAATGAAACAAAAGGGCTCTTTCAGAATATTTCCCACGCCGAAAACCATTGCGGAGATGACGGGGCACGGCAGTAACTTTTTTCGTGGCTGGGTGGACGTGAAGGATAATATGTTCGGCGACGTGAATATGAATTACCGTATTTTTAACGCCCGCGGACAGGATCTTTTTATTGAGAGATACCGTAAATTTCTTTTCTTGATAGATTCTCAGGGCTCTGCGGGGGGCGCGAATAAATTGCTATCGCTTGCAAATGTTAAATATGTTTTAGGTCCCGGCGAAATCAAATCGCCGGAATACAGAGAAGTGATCGGCGGAGAAATGAAAATGTATGAAAATAAAAACTGCCTGCCGAGGGTTTTCATCGTTCATCAAGCAAAGGTTATGGAAAATTCAAAGATTTTGGATTATATGGCGGAAAAATCATTTGACCCGGGAAAAGAGGTTGTCCTTGAAACCGGTGCAGATTTGGACGCTTCCGTCCCGCAGGGAAAGTTCCCGCCGCGCTCAAGCGCCGAGGTGATAAAATACGAGCCCGACGAAGTTTATGCGGCAGTTCGCACGGTGAGAGATGGGTTTCTTGTGATAAGCGATACTTTTTATCCCGGATGGAAAGCGTTTGTTGACGGAATAAAAACGCAGATTTACAGAGCCGATTATGTGTTCAGGGCGGTAAAAGTTCCCGCAGGCGAGCACACCGTGAAATTTATATACGAGCCGCTCTCATATAAAATAGGGGAAGCGCTTACTCTTTTAACGCTTCTTTTTATTATTGTTGTTATTTTCAGGTTTTGATTGTGTAGCATGTAATTTGAGCTCTCAGTCGTCTTGACAATAAGGTACACTTTACCTTACTGAAGTTTTGCCATAAGGTAAAAAAGATGTAGATGTTGGCGACCTTAAAAGGTTGCTCTACATTATGGGAAAATGTAGGGCGTCCCCTTTTTTTACCTTTTTTACTTTTTTATTGTTTTTTCTCCCATTTTTTAGGATAATATGAAATGAGCGGAAAAGCAGAATATAACTTTATAACGAATAGCCCGACGAAACATCTGAAAGAGCGACTTCTCGAACTCATTTCCGAAAGCAGAGAACTCAAATTTTTGGTCGGTTCCTTTTACTTTTCGGGGTTAAAAGAATTATAGGAAGGGCTTTTGAATAATCCCAACTTAATTTTAATGGACATAAAAATCGACGCTGAAGTTATACAGAAAAACAAAACAAATCCGAGTTTATATAAAGATAGCGCTGATAAGAAAATTAAACATATCGGGAATTTACTGTATGAGAGAGTTTTGAGGTCATTGCTGTCGTTTATTTTTAGAAGAAATAAAAATTATAGAGGGTGCTAATGTATGAATAAAAACGAATTAAAATTGCTAATCTCTCAAGGAGAAGGATATAATCTTGAATTTAAAGAGAATTATTCTGAGAACCTTGGTAGAGAAATATGTGCCTTTGCTAATGCAATAGGCGGTAAAATAATAATTGGTATTAGTGACAAAGGACAGAAAACAGGTTTCAAAAGTTCTAATCGAATTAAATCTGAAATTCAGGATATTGCCAGAAAATCTGATCCGTCTATCAGGATTGAAATTGAAAATATTGATATAGATATTCTTATTATCAATGTGTTTGCAGGCCAGGAGAAGCCATATTCTTATGGTGGAAAATTTTTTATAAGAGAAGGGGCTAATACTCAACAACTTACAAGAGAAGAAATTAGAACATTTTTTCAAAAGGAAGGAAGAATTTTATTTGACGAGATGCCTAATAAAAACTTTAACCTAAAAAAAGATTTTGATAATTTGAAGTTCAATAAATTCTTAGCAAAGGCAGGTATTTCCAAAGTTGCCGGTAAAAAAGTTATATTAGAAAATCTGGGACTTCTTAAAGATGGGTATATAAAAAATTCGGGCATTTTACTATTTGCCAGAAAGGTTACAAGATTTTTTATTAATGCCACAATAACCTGCTGTATATTTAAAGGTGAATCAAAAGTAGAAATTCTGGATAGGAAAGAATTTGATTCTGATATATATTCAAATTATGAAAATGCAATTTTATATTTACAAAAAAATCTTAAAACAAGATACATTATAAAAAATGCCGGACCAAGAAAGGAAGTCCTGGAAATTCCGGAAGAAGTTTTAAGAGAAGCGGTATTAAATGCAATTTTACATAGAGATTATTTTGAAAAAGGTGCATGTATAATGGTGGAAATATATTCAGATAGAGTTGAAATCAGCAATCCCGGTGGATTGGCAGCTGGCTTAAAACCTGAAGATTTTGGCAAGAAAAGTTTATCAAGAAATCCATTGTTGTTTGGATTAGTTCACCGGCTGGGTTTAGTGGAAAAAGTCGGTTCTGGTATAGAAAGAATGCGATTAACGATGAAGAAAGATGGACTTAAAGAACCAGATTTTGAATATAGAACATTTTTTACAGTAATATTAAGAAGACCCATATGGGAAAAAGATTTTACCCAGAAAACACCCAGAAAACACCCAGAAAACACCCAGAAAACACCCAGAAAACACCCAGAAAACACCCAGAAAATAATAAATGCTATTTTAGAAAAACCTACAATAACCAGAGAAGAATTAGTAAAAAAATTAGGATTATCACAAGATAGTATAAAACATCATATGTTAGTTTTAAAAAGGAAAGGTGTATTAAAAAGAATCGGACCGGACAAAGGTGGCTATTGGGAAATTGAGAAGGCAGGAGAAAAAAAGGGACGCTTCTAAATATTTATGCAGATGAGTTTCAACGATGTGTTTAAATTTTGGTATTCTATGATGGAACGCAATAAACCCATTTATTACAGTAGAACGCATTTATCGTCGGTCTATATTGCACAAACTATTGCAAAGAATGGGATAAATACACAAATGTGGGACACTGCTAAAACTTTTTAAAGTAGATTTATGATTTCGTTTCGGGAACGGAAATATTTTTTGTTTTTTTTCGTTTTGTTTGTCGGTTTTTTTTACAAAATATTATTTACGGGGAAAATCTATTACACAGGAGATATACTGACGCAGTTTAAACCCTGGATGGTGTATGCCGCCGCCGAGATAAAAACAGGAAATGTCCCTCTCTGGAATCCCTATTCTTATGGCGGAACGCCTTTTGCCGCGAATATGCAGACCGCCGTTTTTTATCCGCCTAACATAATTTTCCAAATTCTTCCTTTTCCCGCTGCTTTCAGGATTTATATACTGTTTCATATTTTTCTCGCCTGGCTTTTTACGTTTTATCTGATGAAGGAAATGGGCGCCCGCGATTCTTCATCTTTCATAGCGGGAGTGATATACGCATTCAACGGTTATACGGTTTCAAGAATTGTTTTCTTGAGCGTTTTTGCCGCCTCCGTCTGGCTTCCCGCTGAATTTCTTATTCTTTTGAAAGCGCTTAAATCAAAGGATAAAAAAAATCTGACGATTCTTCTTGGAATTATCTTTGCCTTACAGTTTCTCGCGGGCCATCCTCAGGTTGTTTTTTACAGTATTTTGTTTCTCCTCTTTTTCGCCTGCTTTCGCGCGTTATCGGCGCGGCGGTTAGACGCTTTTTGTATTCTCGGTTTGTCGGGGATTCTTGCGGCGTTTCTTTCAGCCGTTCAACTTATTCCGTCGTTTGAGTTTGTGCGTTTGTCGGTGAGGGGCGTCCCGTCCGGCCTGGATTACGGCATGGCTTCCACAAACTCTCTGCCGTGGACGGGTCTTTTGAATTTTGTGAATCCCTTTTTCAAGTATCCTCAAAAATGGGCGTATTCATGTTATGTCGGCGTTGCCGCTTTTTTTCTCGTCTGCGTCGGCGCAGCGTCTTCGGGCGGGAAAATAAGGCGTTTTCTGATTTTTATTTTTATTATTTCCGTTTTATGGGCTCTGGGAAGCAACACCTTTATTTTTAAATTTATTTATAGGTCAATCCCATTTTTCAGAATGGTGCGTTTTCCGGCGACAGCGCTTTTTTTGTCGGTGTTTTCGGTTTCGCTTTTAGCGGGTTTGGGTTGCGACGTTAAAAATGTTCCGGATAAATTAAAAGCGGCTGCCGCACTCGTTATGTTCTTTGAACTTTTTTCAACGGGTCAGAAATTTAATCCCGCCGCAAGCGATAAATTCTTCAAGTTTTACGGCGGGAAGACGGCTTTCCTCATCCAGCGCAAAGGCGGCGACCGTTTCTTTTTGACGCGGGAGACCGACGATGACAGGGCGGTTTCGGACATCATCCAATGGCGCGATGACCTGCACGGCAATATTAATTTGTGTTACGGTCTTTTTAACGCCGCCGGTGAGGACCCGATGAGGGTGGGGCGATTCAGCGTTTTTCTCAAAAGGGCTTTTCTGAATAAGGATTTGGACAGGGCCAACGGCCCGCTTTCTCTCCTCAATGTAAGGTATGTTTTAAGTAAAAATGAAATTGAGTCGGATAAATACAAACTTGTTTTTCCCGGCAGAGTTAAAATTTACGAAAACAAAAATTGCCTGCCGAGATCCTTTTTCGTCGCAACGGCCGTTAAAATGAAAGACGAAAAAATCATGGATTATATTACAGGCGATTCTTTTTTCCCTGCATCGGAAGTCGTTTTTGAGGGTCGGGACGAAAAAATTAAAGGCGCGACTGCCATAAAAAACGAATGCGAAATACTGAAATATGAACCCGGCAAAGTTATTATAAACGTAAAAAATTCTCATACGGGATATCTTGTGTTAAGCGATACGTTTTATCCAGGCTGGCGGGCTTATATTGACGGGATAAAAACACAAATTTATAGAGCAGATTATGTATTCAGGGCTGTTAAAGTCCCATCTGGCGAGCACACCGTAAAATTTATATACGAGCCGCTCTCATATAAAATAGGCCAGGCGTTTACTCTTCTTACGATTGCCTTTATTTTTCTGCTCGTCCTAAAAAGAGTGAAGAGTGAAGAGAAAAAAGTAATAAAGTAAAAAAGTAATAAAGTAATAAAATAAAAAAGTAATAAAGTAAAAAAGTAAAATGGAAGAAAGTAAAAAAGTAATAAAGTAAAAAGGGAAGTTGAGGCCGCCTTTGAGCGGACGAAATCCGCCTTAGGCGGGAGTGAAGAGTGAAGAGAATGGCGCTTTACTATCGCCGGTAGATTTCCTAAAATATACAAATAAGCATTGTTTTAATGTAGCGGGGAACACTCCCTCTCAATCCCCCCCTTATCAAGGGGGAGATGCGAAGCAGAGGGGGTAAAACGCAGGAGGTTATGTATGATAACACTTGTAGAGTCGGAAGATAATTTAAGAGCGCGGATAAAGGTTATAGGCGTCGGCGGCGGCGGGGGTAATGCTGTCAACCGCATGATTCAGTCGGATATAAAAGGCGTTGAATTTATTTCGGCAAACACCGATGCTCAAGCCCTCAGACAGTCGCTTGCGACATACAGGATACAACTCGGCGAAAACTGCACAAAGGGTCTCGGAGCCGGCGGAAATCCCGAAGTCGGCCGGGCTGCCGCTGAAGAGTCAAAAGAAATGATTAAGAAAGCCATCGCGGGCGCGGATATGGTTTTTGTGACGGTGGGAATGGGCGGAGGCACGGGAACGGGCGCCTCCCCTGTTTTTGCTGCGGCGGCGAAAGAGGCGGGAATTCTCACGGTCGTCATAGCGACGAAGCCCTTTACATGGGAAGGGCATGTGCGCGCAAGTCAAGCCGAAGAAGGCCTGAAAAATGTGGAGGGCCATGCCGATACGATAATAGCGATACCGAACCAGAACCTTCTTTCCCGGATTGATGAACACACCTTAATGGAAGACGCCTACAAAATTGTTGACGATGTCCTGAGGCAGGGCGTGCAGGCGATAACCGATATTATCACCTCAAAATCGCTGATACAGGTTGACTTCGCGGACATCAGGGCAATAATGAAAGACGCGGGCAGGGCTCTGATGGGAATAGGAGAAGGAAGGGGCCCGAATAGAACGATAGATGCAATACGTCAGGCGAAAAGCAGCCCCCTGCTTGAAGATATTTCCATAGAGGGAGCGAGGGGTCTCCTTGTCAATTTTACGGGAAATCCTGAAAATCTGACGATGTTTGAAGTTTCTAATGCGATGGAGCTTGTGTATAAGGAAATCTCGCCGAAAGCCCATGTGTATTTCGGTCAGACATACGATGAAAAACTTGAAGACAGGGTGAGAGTGACCGTTGTGGCCACGAATTTTGAAAAAGTTCCCCGCCGGCCGGAAAGAAGCGAAGAAGAAGATTATTATTATTCAAAAGGCGGCGCCTTTGAATCCAGCAACATTGATATTCCGCCGGCGCTGCGTAAAAAAGGATTCTAAATTTTGGAAATAGATAAAATTTTCAAAAGTATGGTCGACTCCGGCGCCTCAGACCTTCATTTAAGGACGGGGCTACCGCCCGTTTTCAGATTGAAGAAGATTCTTGTGAGGACCGATATGAAGCCGCTTAAAAAAGAGGAAATAGAAAGCGGCGTCAGGGCAATCCTGGATGAACGACAGATAAAGGAACTTGAAAATAAACTCCAGTGCGATTTTTCTTATTCGGTTGCCGGTGTGGGCAGGTTCCGAGGAGCGGCTTTTTACCAGCGCGGGACGCTCGCGGCTGTTTTTAGATCCATCTCGGAAGCGCCTTCCAGTTTTGAGGCGCTCGGGCTTCCGGCGGTACTCAGGAAAATATCATCCAACAACAACGGTCTCGTTCTTGTGACGGGGCCCGCCGGAACTGGAAAGTCGACGACTCTTGCCGCAATGATAAATCACATAAATGAAACGAGAGCCGCGCACATAGTTACGCTTGAAGACCCGATTGAGTATTTTTTTAAGGATAAAAAATCAATAATTTCTCAGCGCGAACTCGGCGGGGATATGATATCTTACGTAGAGGCGCTGAAAAATATCGTGAGAGAAGATCCCGACGTCATTCTGGTCGGCGAGATGCGCGACATTGACACCATTGCCGCGGGTCTGACGGCGGCGGAGGTCGGCAATCTTGTTTTTTCAACCGTCCACACGATAGACGCTTTTCAGACGATTTCAAGAATCATAGATTTTTTCCCGGTTTCGCATCAGAACCAGGTCAGGCAGCAACTTGCGGAAATTCTCAGGGCTGTCATTTCAATGAGGTTAATAAGGAGCAAAGACGGAACGAAGCTTGTGCCCGTATGCGAAATTCTGATAAACACGGAGATTGTCAGGAAAAATATTGCGGAAAACACGATTTCGGAAATTTACGACATTATGGCAAAGGGCTCTTACTACGGTATGCAGACATTCAATCAGGCGCTTTTTGATTTGCGCAGAAAGGATATCATAAGCGAGGAAGACGCTCTCGCGGCCTCTACCAACCCTGAGGAGTTCAAACTTTATATGCGAGGGGTGGATACTTCAACAGCGGCGACGGGCTTCGGTCCCGAAGGTCCGGAAAAAAATACGGTAAAGAGAGAAGACAGAAAGATATTTTGACAAAAAGAAAGAGAACCGTCTCCTTAAAATGTAGTTGCCTGATTTATCAGGCAGACCTGCCCAATGAATTGGGCAACTACAATGGGAATTGGATTTACGAATGAAAAAAAGTGTAAATTCGGATTTTATTGATTTTTCAGACGAACTCGGCGGAAAGGTTCAAGCTCTTTTTTCGCTTGCATCCTCGGGCGATATGAAGAATGAGGAAGTGAGAGCCGCTTTCATCCGACAACATTTCCGACAGGCGAAATTTGTTTATGCCGAGCAGGTCCACCGGACAAACATCGGTTTTGTTGATTTTAAGATCCTGTCTCCCGTGCCCGAAACCGACGCTCTTATAACCAATGATAAAAATATCGTTATGGGCGTATTCACCGCCGACTGCATACCGGTTTATTTTAATGACCCTATAACAGGTTATGCCGGGATTATCCATGCCGGCTGGCGAGGCGTTTCTTCAAACATCATAATTTCGGCGCTTGAGAACATCAGGAAAAATTATCCGATTGATTTGACGTCAATAAAAATCGTAATAGGTCCGGGAATCTGCACCAAACATTTTGAGTTTTCCGCAGAACTTGCGCATATGTTTCCGGAAATATTCGTTAAAAAGAAAAAGGGGAAGTGTTTTGCAGACCTTAAAAAAATTATTAAAACGCAGTTCATTGATTCAGGAGTCAAGAGTAAAAATATCTATGATTCCCGCATCTGCTCTTTTGAAGAGAAAAATATTTTTTCCCATCGGCGGGATGTGACCGCCGCCCGTAACTGCGCGTTTTTGAAAATTTTATAATAACATCCCTGTGCTATGGCGCTATTGACAAAGAAATAAAATACGTTTACAA
>Ga0210017_1001178_pt1 | contig 22875 bp, 20 predicted proteins | sample CryGeyCG2014_020_FD_183966 | JGI IMG/M metagenome (GOLD analysis project Ga0210017, IMG submission 183966) | Groundwater microbial communities from aquifer - Crystal Geyser CG08_land_8/20/14_0.20 (SPAdes) (version 2) | ecosystem: Environmental > Aquatic > Deep subsurface > Groundwater | place... | reverse complement strand
GAGACGTAATTCCTGAGGACTGGCACTTATTTTTAAAAAGCTTTTTTGCCAAAAAAGGGCTGGTCGAAGTCGAGCCTATCTTTTTGCCTACTTACCAAGATGCGGCTGAATCAACAACTTATGTTAGGACGATGGTAAATAGATACGAGCAGTGTAAAAGAACCGCTTGGGGAGCAGTTGATATTCCCTACGCTATAATTAATTTCTTTAAGCATAAAGAAATTCCTTTGCGCATCAGGATTCCTCGGGTTTACAAACTCGTGGAAAGTCATATTATTTGGTCGACGGGCGCTTTTATTCTCGCCTTTGGAGCGAGTATCCCACCGCTTTTGAATCCCGTTTTTGCCCAGACAGTTCTCGGTCAGACTCTCCCGAAGCTTTCAAGTTTTATTCTAACTCTCTGCTTGACGAACCTGTTGGTGATAATTTTCTTAAACCACAGACTTCAACCGAAAAATCCGGAAGACACATCAAAGGTTAAGCAGCTTTTGAGGTTACTTGAGTGGCCTTTTCTTCCAATTGCCAGTTTCTTGGTTTCCTCTGTCCCTGGGCTTGACGCCCAAACAAGATTGATGTTAGGTAAATATATGGAGTATCGCGTTACGGAAAAAGTCTAAGTCTGCCCTCACAAGAAGATCAAATCATGCTCGAAAAAATTGCCAAACTACTTATTCCCTTTTTACCATTTCTTTTGGTCACTTTGTTTTTGCGGCTTCCCAGTTTTTTTGAGCCTTACTGGCAATATGACGAGAGTATTACTTTATCGGTCGCCCAAGGAATAAGACGCGGTGAGGTGCTTTACAAAGAAATCGCCGACAATAAGCCCCCACTTCTTTACCTAACAATGGCTCTATTTGGGGGAACGCTTTTGGGGGGAAAGATCGCCACGGCAATATTTGTTATTTTAGCCGAGATTGGCTTCTTTCTCCTTGCGGAGAAACTTCTAAAAGATCGGAAGAAGGCATTTATCGCTTTATCCATTTTTACTATTTTGATTAACATTCCCACATTCGAGGGAAATTTAATTAATGGAGAGATTTTCTTTATTGCCCCAATTATTTGGGGAGCCCTGCTCGCACTTTCGGCAAGCTCCAAAAAGGCGCTTCTTGCCACCGGTTTTCTTTATGGAGTTGCCATTCTTTTCAAAGCCCCTGCCATCACCGATTTTGGCGCCCTAGTAGTCTTTTTTTGGGTAATGAGAAAGAAAAGTTGGATTAAGGATTTTATTTGGTTGGTTACGGGAGGCTTCTTATCTTTTTTGCCTTTCATTGTTCACTTTCTATTGAAAGGGGCGTTTATAGACTTTTTGAATCAGGTTTTCCTATTTAACTTTTCCTACACGACCGCCTGGGTTCCTTTCCATACCAATCCTCGGCTTTTTCTAGCGCTAAAGTTGCTTTCCCTTTTGATTTTTACCTTTGTGATAATTCGTTTTAGAAAACGATTAAGTCAAGATGGGGAGGGAACAATTTTTCTCCTCTTTTGGTTGGGTTTTTCCGTAAACGGGGCGATGATTTCCTCAAGGCCCTACGCCCATTATTTGATTCAAATAATTCCTCCGGTATCAATTATTTTAGCTTTTATAATCGATAAGAAATGGAACCTAGCAAGAACATTCTCCCTCCTAACTATCGTTTTTCTATATATTTCTGTATCGACACAGAGATTTGATTTTTACCCAACCGTCCCTTATTACAGGTGTTTTTTTGCAGGGTTTTTGACGGGACAATCTACAGAAACCTTTTACTATGACTACAATCCAGCTCTTACAAAAATATATAAAGCGGCGGAAATTGTGGAGAATAACTCATCCAAAGAGGACGAGATTCTTGTCTGGGCGGACCTTCCGGAGATTTACACTCTAACAAAAAGAGGTGTTTTTGGAAGGTATCCCACCCTTTACCAGATAAAATCTTGGCCAGACGGGAGAACGAGCCTTAACACGGTTTTAAAAACGGAGAAACCAAGGCTGATTGTGGTGGATAAGAGTAGAAAACTTTGGTCGGAAATCAAAACTCTTATGAGCAAATATCAGAGAGTTGGTAAAGTTGATAATTTGATCGTGCTATCATCAGGTGATGAGAAGTAGTTACGCGAATTTAAGAAAACCTTACGCGCCTGGTTCATTCTACCCCTCGGAAAGTAAGGAGCTCTCCACATTGGTTAATGGTTTTTTAAAAACTTTTCCCGAAAGTCAGGACAAAATTAAGGTATTAATTGTGCCTCACGCGGGATACCCATATTCTGGCGCGGTCGCGGGAGAAGGCTTTTCTCATATAGCCAAAGAGACAAAAACAGTAATAATACTTGGAAGTTCTCACAATGAATACTTTCAAGGGGCGGCAGTTTACGATAAAGGAGCTTGGGAAACGCCTTTAGGAATAATTAATGTAGACGAAGAGAAAGCGGGGAAACTAATTAGCGCCAGGGATGGGATCGTTTCCAATTTTGTGCTTCACAAAAACGAGCACGCTCTTGAGGTGGAGTTGCCTTTTCTTCAAGAACAACTGGCAAACTTTAAAATTGTTCCCATATTAATTGGCGCTTTTAATTCAGATTTAGAAAAAGCCCTTTCTGAAAAAATTTCCAAAATTTTTGACGAAAACACCGTTTTAGTCGTTTCTTCCGATTTATCCCACTATTCGACCGAGGAGGTGGCGGAAAAAGTAGATAAGGAAGTAATTTCTGCCATACTTTCAAAAGATCCCGTGGTCCTTGATCAGAGGATAAAAGATATTATGGAGGCGGGGTACGAGAACTTGGTTACTTGCGCCTGTGGGGAATCTGCCATTAAAGTTGGACTTCGGGTAGCTCGGATGATCGGCGCGGATAGGGGTGAGCTTTTTAGCTACGCCAATTCTGGAAATTTGACGGGGAGTAACTCCCGCGTTGTTGGGTATGCTTCGATTGGTTTTCTTGAAAGCGCTAGTCAAATTTCCTCGGGAGAAAAAACCGCACTACTTCGTTTGGCGCGTTCTTCGCTACAAGAATTTCTAGAAAAAGGAACTCGTTTATGGGCAAATGATTTTGCGTCAGAAGATTTGAGAAACTTTCCGATAGCAGAAGCTAAAATGGGCGCTTTTGTCACTCTTTTAAAAAATGGAAATCTCCGCGGTTGTATTGGAATGATTGAATCAGAAGATCCTTTATGGAAGACTGTTGCTGAGATGGCGGTTTCCGCCGGAGTTAACGATCCGCGATTTCCTAAAGTAACTTTAGATGAACTTAAGGATATAGAGATAGAAATTTCTTTGCTAACCCCGAAAAGGAAAATTACCTCCCCTTCCGAAATTGAGTTGGGGAAGCACGGAGTTTGGCTTCAAAAAGGAATTCGTCGAGGAGTGTTTTTGCCACAGGTAGCCACAGAAACTGGTTGGAGTAAAGAAGAATTTCTAAATCAACTTTGTTCCCAAAAGGCAGGCTTGCCGGAAAGTTGCTGGAAAGATAAAGACACAGAAATCTATGTCTTTGAAGCAGAAGTTTTTAAAGAAGCCTGATTTTTAAAAAAAGTGGGTAATTAAACGGTTATCTTCTCGGAATATTACGCTTATGAGTCACCCTCCGTGACCTGAACCATTTCTGGAGTTGTCTCGATCAACTCTTTGATCATTAGCATATTAAAAATCATTCCGGCGATGGAAATCGTGCCGGAGGCGAGCACGGTGATAAGCCCTAAAGCGAAAGCCAAAAGCCCCCCGAAAACTTCAACCCCGCTTGTAGCGGAAGTTAGCCCAACTAGAATCCCCATGATTGGGATGAGGATTACTCCCGAGAGAAGAGCGAACAAAATATTTCTTCCAGTGTAGCCGAGAATTCTTCCGGTTATAATTTCTTTGCTTCTTTTCATGGCCGAAAAGCCGCGCTTACCTTCAACCAAGAAAACATAGGGGGCAAGGGAGTACCAGAAGGCGAAGAGGATTCCTGGGATGATGAGGAGGACAAAGCCAAAAAATACGACAAGCCCGTACAAAAAACCGGTAGTAATGAATCCCCAAATTTTTCGAAAGCCGTTTTTGTAGCAATCTCCTGCGCGAACTTCCCTTCCCCAAACTTTTGCTATAACCCCCTCAAGGGCGGTGGTTTGTCCCCAGGTACCGATAATAATACCCGCGATTATAAGAGGAATGAGAACTATAAGTATAATTATCATTCCAATACCCAAAATTGCGGCTAACTTACCTTTGTCAATTTCGTCTTTAGTTTTTGCACTAGTGCTTGCACCAAATTCTTCTTGTCCTTCAAACCTCCCGTATGGATCGATCGTCTCTTCAATTTCTGCAAGTTGTTTTTGCATTCCTAACACATTTCCGAAAATGGGAATTCCTCCCATGACAATATGTTTGGTGGTTTTTTCATTTAGATTCCAATTCAAATCTTCGGAACTACTAGTTAAATTCTGAAGCTGGGAGGCAAAGTTTAAAGAGGCCATCGCTCCGTTTGTAAGAAGGAGCAGGAGGGAAACTTTGATCAGAAATTTCCAGTTACCGGTAAAAATATCAATCGTTTTTCCAACTAGATCTGAAAAAGGACTTAATTTTGGTTTTGAGTTCATGCTTTGAATTTTGACCTTATCTTTAGTTATTGTCAAGGATTTGGTTATTTCTGCATTAAGTTGACCTTCTGCAGGGACGGACCCTGTTCAACTTTACGTTACTAAAGCAGTCCTTTGCTTTTCAACTCATGGAAGAGGGTAACTGATTTTTCTACACCAGATATTTTAAGGGCGTCAACGTCTCGCTCCGGCCGCAGTTCCTGAACCGCAACGTATCCAAAATTCTGTGAAACGCGCCATTCCATTTTTTTCCCAATCAATAGAGTTTTTACCTGACTATCATCCTTGTAAAATTTACCCTTCAGAACATCCAGAATAGTTTTGGCTATGTTGTCTATATCGCGCCGCGAATATTCATTTTTGGAAGTGAAATACTGAACAATAAAAACAAAAATTTCCCCGTTAGAGGGAAATTGCTCATTACCTTTTAACCTCGCATCAAGGTCCCTTCCAAGAGTATCTTTAAATTGAACAAGCCCTGTCTTTTCTGCTTTTCTTACCGTAGCTTCAAAATCATCATGATATGCTTCCTGCGTTGATGGAATAATTGTCCCAATTCCGAAGTGAAAATCCGTATCTGTGGCTTTTTGCTTCTTAGACATGGCTGATTACTATTCCTTTTTTCCTTGAGATGTGGCATAAAAACGCACACCCTCTTTTGTTTTTTCTTTCTTTACGGAATTGTAAGTAACCTTCTTACCTTGTTTTGTATAGAAGTTAACCACAGCAGGTTCTTCTTTGATTTTAGTGGCTATAAAGAAAACAGGTGTTTTGGTTGTTCTTAACATAAGATTAAAGTAGCAAATCTTAAACAAATATGCAACATGCTTACTCCCACAATTGTAAAGGATTACTTATTCGAATACGTAATCCAATTATTCCTCTTTAGACCGTGTCTAAGCGATTTCCCACCCGACGGGTGCGGAGAGTTTTTATTCAACCTAATTCCATATTTTGTCTAATTCTCTTTTTGCTTTCTCGTATGGCACCATCCAAAGATAAAGCCATGAGGATAGAAATTTAGCGCTCTTTTCCGTATCAAAATCTAATTTATTTTGTTTTAGATACTTCATCTCCTCTCTAGTCGCGGATAACTCTTCTTGAAAACGGAATTCAGAAGAAAACAGATAGGTTATTCCAAAATTGACAAGGCCAAGACTCTTTTGCCTTTCAATATGTTTCTTTTCGTGTTTTAAAATTGCTATAAATCTTGGGTTGGGATTTTCCGAACAAAGATTTTCGAAAATCTCTGTCGTAACGAAAATATAAGGATAAATCGCTTGTGCGGTATATGACAGTCCAGGAATAAATCGGCAGAAAGAGGGTTTTTTAATAATTTTTATTCCTCGGTATTTCATCGGCTAATTTTGAGAACAGATTCTAACGCTATTGGAAGCTCATTTATTCCATCATCACCACTAAAGTGCTTCATCTGGTGCATAATTTTGCTCACCGCCTTTAATTTTTCTTTGAAGATTTTGTTGTGTTTAACTTGCACCCAGGGATCGTCATCGGAGTGAATAGCGACGAATTTATGGCAGTGTTTCTTAATCCTCTCCCAATCAACGAGTGTTCTGAAAAAACTTGAAAGCTCGCCTTTGTATCCATCATATTCTAAATCATGGGCAAAACCAGCTACTAATACTGCTCCACCCACTTTCTGGTCTTCTTTCAACGCCTCTAGATAACGAAGGATTGTAATGCAACCTAGGCTATGACCTACAAAGTATGTATTTTCATCGGGAGTCTTAACAATCTTTGCAAGATAAGGGGCCCATTTATCTAATAATGGGGTACTGTATCCGGCATGGCTGGAACAAAAACATCATACCCTCTTTTTTCCAGTTCTTGTTTTAGCCACGGTCTCCATCCTTCCTCAGGATAACCTTCCCAACCATGAATTATAAATACTCTTTTCCCCATGTTTTGTGGTTACACTACTTTCTCTGATCAACTAAACCGCCTAAATAGTTAGCTTTATTGGAATCAATTAAAAACTGTCGTAAACCTTCCTTGTCCATATCTTTATATTATCAGAAATCTTGAGTCGCAGGGATGGATCTTGCTGAAACCCCACTGTGCTACTGTTTAAATCTCACGGCAACCTCTTGTTTTTCCTTTACCCATTCAGGTTGGTTTTCCATTCTTTTATTTTCCCAATTTTTAGATAAAAGATTGTCCCTTGCCCAATCTGCATAAGAACGTGATTTATCTAACCCGAGCCTTTCAGTTAAAACTTTCGCTGACCCGTCATTACGGTTTATCATGCTACTTAAGTTCCAAATCAATGGGGCTACTCCTTGCTCAACGGCACAAACAGGAATACGCCTAAATGGGATTTTTTCCATCGTAGTTACGTCGTCGCTTTCGACCACTCGGTAAGTTCTTATCCCGTCAATGTCGGCACTTCTTGTGACATCAACTACAACGCTGTTAGCCTGGTCGATGTATTTGCTTTTTGCGATTACCACGGCGTGCGAAATTGGTCCAGGCATGCCAAACTCCATTTCGTTCCTACTGTAACCCGCGTTTTCCAACGCCCTCGCCAAGACGAGCGATCCCAAGGTGCAGTTTGTTCTGCCTACTTCAATAGCAGTAGCAGGCCAACAGTCTTGCCAGCCTTTACTAGCCCTATTTTTAAAATTTAAGGTAAACATAGCGCTACAAACCCTTGTAAAAAAGGCTTCGTCAGTTTCCGCGGCTTCTTTTGAGGTAGGGATTAAGTATTTTTCAATGTAAGTGTCCAAAGACGGGACCAAACCAGTGTAAATCTCTTCCGCGCGCTTTTGTGGGTTTTCAACACCGGTCAAGTTGACGCCCGCTTCTTCTGTACACAGTAGTTTTGGCCAAACTTCTTGGAAAAAACTCTCGTTAAAATATGTCTCAGAATTCTCTGGAACGAGTTTTTCGTAATGATCACTTGCTTCCTCTTGCATAGAGAAATTATAGAGGTTTTTAATTGTAATAACAATAGAAATCAGTTCAGCAGGGACGGACCCTGGTTTTTGATTTCTATTTTACTTAATCAGTACCGTGAACTGTACTACGGTACTAAATTTCATATCTGAAACTCGCGTAAGAAATTAGCTTAGTTGGAACCTTAAACATGTAGGGCACCTTTGCGCTCTTCTTCTCCGCTTCCTTAAACGCCATTTTCGCGTTTTTCCCTTTGCCGAGAACTTTCGTTTCATCGGGAGAGAGGGCTTATCCATAGTCCTTTATATTTTTTGAAAATGTGGGTGAAGTCCATAATGAATCTTATCTTACACTACTTGGCTTCAGGCGCAAACATTTTTTACATTCCCGAAACGAGGATTTTTATCACTGATATAAGACATACGATGCCCGCTATAAGGAAGCCTTTTTTTAGCTCTTTTTTGAACATCGCAGATTCATTTCTGATGACCTTACGCCCTAACTTGGTTCCTAGATACGAACCAAAAGAAAAAGTGAAGGAGACGAAAACAAATAGACTTACCAAAAGGGCCAAAAAGGAGAGAATGCTGTTAGGATAGACTTTGGAAATAATAAAAACTATCGCTCCAAAGGAAATAATTGAACAAAAAATTGATAGGATTATAAATCGGGGCATACCGTGATTCTAACACAAGCGGAAGATGTATAATAGGAGAAACGCTATGAAATTTTCCCGCGTATCCGACTACTTTGAGAAATTAGAAAACACATCCAGCCGCTTGACAATGGCGGCGATTCTCGCCGACCTCATTAACGAATCTTCCGCGGAAGAAATCGATAAAATTTGCTATTTGCTTCTTGGGGAACTTGGGCCCCATTTTGACCGGGTGGATTTTGCCATTGCCGAGAAAATGATGTTTCGGGTAATTTCCGCCGCTTTTAATGTTCCTTTAGAGGAAGTGGAAAATAAATACAAGGTTGAGGGAGATCTTGGTAAAACCGCGGAACACTTCCAAAAAGACAAAAAAGGTGGTGATGAGGAGGTAACGGTTAATGAGGTTTACGAGGCGCTTCTTAAACTTGCGAGTGCTTCCGGCGCCGGCTCTCAAGATACTAAAGTTCTGCTTTTCTCCAAACTTTTAAATAAACTGGATCGGGAAAGTGTTAATTACACTGTCAGAATTGCCCTTGGGACAATGAGACTTGGATTTTCCGATAAAACTCTGATCGACGCGTTGTCTTGGTCGAAAAAAGGTGATAAGTCGGAAAGCGAGAAAATATCGTATCGATACAACATTCACCCTGACATTGGTAAGGTTGCCTGCCTTTATAAAAAGGGCGGTTTAGCCGAGTTAAAAAAGTTAACTCTTGAGGTCGGCGTTCCCGTGCTTCCTGCTCTAACTCAAAGAATTCCCACTCCGGAACTGATGATTGAGAAGATGGGGAAGGTTATCGTCGAACCTAAATATGATGGAACAAGAGTTCAGCTTCATTTTAGTCGCCTAAAAAAGTCAAACAGGCTAGAAATTCAGGGAGATCTTGGGATTTTTGGAAAAAGAGAATTTTTTGTAAAAACCTTCACCCGAAATCTCGAAGACACCACGGAAATGTTTCCCGATTTAATTTCTTTTGCCGAGAAACAAATTCAAGCGGACGAGGTAATTCTTGATGGTGAGGCGATTGGGTATGACCCAAAAACGCAAAAGCTTCTGTCTTTTCAGGAGACAATTCAAAGAAAGAGAAAGCATTCGGTTTTAGTGAAAGCGAAAGAAATTCCCCTTCGGCTTTTTCTTTTTGATATTTTGTTTCTAAACGGAGAAACGCTGATTGATCTTCCGTTTTCTAGAAGGCGAGCTCTTCTTGAAAAGACAATCTCATCTGGGGACGGCATAAAACTTGCCCCAGAGGAAAAAACCAGCGATCCAAAAACTCTCAAAGAACTCTTTGAAAAAGCGAGGAAGGAGGGATTTGAGGGAGTGGTCGTTAAGAAAATTGATGGCGTTTATGAGGTTGGCGCCCGGGGTTTTTCTTGGGTAAAATATAAACATGAAGAAGAGGAAGGCTCTTTGGCGGATTCCTTAGACGTTGTTGTTTTAGGTTATTACAAGGGTAGAGGCAAAAGGACGGATTTTGGAATTGGCGCCTTTTTAGTCGGGGTTTACGATGATACGACGGATTCCTTTCTTACGGTGGCTAAAATTGGCACTGGCCTTTCGGATGAGCAGTGGGTAGAAATCAGAAAAAGATGTGACCTTATTAAAATTGAGAGCGCTCCAAAGGGCGTTTTAGTGGCAAAGGCGCTTACCCCTGATGTTTGGGTCAAACCTAAACTTGTGGTTGAAATTAAAGCGGATGAAATTACTCTTTCTCCCCTTCATACCGCGCGCGATCCCTCTCAAGACCGCGGTTTCGCCTTAAGGTTTCCCCGTTTAGTGAATTTTCGTGATGACAAATCTTCCGAAGAAGCGACTTCTCTCACTGAGCTTACCCAGATGTATAAAAAATCTTCCCGCTAAAAACATCTTTCTCATCGTGTTAGAATAAATCAATGCCCAAAAAAAGCGCCCTTTCCTCGTACCAAAAGTCTTTACCAGACCTTTATAAAGAGTTTAAGAGCTCTGAAAAAGGATTAACGACCGAGGTCGCCGGAAGTTTGTTGGACTTATACGGAGAAAATGTTTTGCCAAAGGAGCGCCCTCCCAAAGCTACTTTTCTTTTTATTTCCCAGTTTAAAAATCCTCTTGTATACGTCCTTCTAGCCGCTTCCTTTATTACCGGAATATTCTTAAAAGATCTTATTGATTCTTTGATAATTTTAATCGCGGTTTTTATTAATTCCATCGTTGGTTTTATTCAGGAATATAAAGCCAGTCACGCAATTGACGCGCTTAAATCTCTAATCGTCCCGAGGGCAAAAGTAAAACGGGATGGGGTTACCCAAGAAATTGATTCTCGTTGGCTAGTTCCGGGGGATGTGATTTTTCTTTCTCCGGGTTTTCGGGTACCGGCAGATGCAAGATTAATTGAGGAGCACTCTCTAAAAATAAACGAAGCTTCCCTTACGGGAGAATCGGTTCCGGTGGAAAAGTCTACTGTAATTATCCGAAAAGAGGCGCTCCTTTCAGAAAGAAAGAATTTGGTTTTCGCCGGCGCCGAAGTAGTTGAGGGGACGGGAGTGGCGCTGGTTTTCGCAACTGGGGGAAATACGGAGGTAGGAAAAATCGGAAAATTGATTAATGGGGTATCTTCTGGAAAAACCCCTCTTCAAACAAAGATTGAAAATTTTTCTAAAAGTTTGGCTGGTTTATTACTCCTTTTGTGTGCAGTTATTTTCGGAATCGGGCTTCTTTTGGGCTATCCACTAAAGGAAATGTTTACCCTTAGTGTCGCTCTTTCTGTAGCGGCCATACCTGAAGGATTAGTGGTTACAGTGACGGTAATTCTTGCTCTTGGGATGCAAAAAATTTACAAGAGGAATGCTTTGGTTAGAAAACTGGTTTCCGCGGAGACACTTGGTTCAGTTACGGTTATTTGCGTTGACAAAACCGGGACGATTACGGAAGGAAAAATGGAAGCGACTCGAGTTGATGTCAAAGACACAATGCTTTTTGCCCATGCCGGAGCGCTTTGTAACGATTTACTAAATCAGACGGAGACGGCGCTTTGGGAAAGAGTTTCCTGTTTTCACGATCATAATTTTGATCCGCAAAAAGTGCGAGATAGCATTCCTCGATTTTCTGTTATTCCTTTCGCCTCCTCTTCAAGGTTTATGGCCACCCTTCACCCTTGGAATTCAAAGGAAGTGGGGATAGTTTTTGTAAAAGGGGCTCCCGATAAGCTTCTAGGTTGGAGCAAAATTTCCGCCAGTGAGAAGGAATCTTGGGAAAAGAAGATAACCACTTGGAGTAAAGAGGGTGAGCGGGTATTGGGTTTCGCTTATAAAATTGTCAAACTTCCAACAGTCGCCGATCTTTGCGGGTTTGACTCGGATAGAAAGAGTGGTCGCGTTTCTCTTCGTAGTTCCGAGAAAAAAATGATGAAAGAGTTACTTTCCGAGAATCTTGAGTCCGGATTTACTTTTCTTGGGCTTTTGGGAATTTCCGATCCTATTCGCGAGGAAGTTGCCTCTGCCTTGCGTCTTGCTCAAGGGGCGGGAATTAAAGTAGTTGTTATTACTGGGGACTATCGGGAAACGGCAATATCAGTGATGGGCAAAATAGGTATCCCCGTCGAATATGAAGAGACGATTTCTGGTGAAGAACTTAACGGTCTGACTGATGATGAACTCTACGCGAAGATTGAAAACGTCAAACTATTTTCCCGCGTGACTCCTTCGGAAAAACTGAAGATTGTCCAAGCTTTTAGACGTCATGGAGAAGTGGTTGCGATGACGGGGGATGGGGTTAATGACGCCCCCGCCTTAAAACAGGCTGATATCGGGGTAGTTGTCGGAACGGCGACAGAAGTTGCCAAAGAAACTGCCGATATGGTTCTACTAGATTCAAATTTTTCTACCATTGTCGCTTCCATCGAAGAAGGTCGTAATATTTTTGAAAATATCAAAAAGGTGCTCACCTACCTTCTGACAGACAGTTTTTCGGAGGTAATTTTAGTGGGAGGAAGTCTTTTGTTGGGGATACCTATACCCGTAACCGCCGTTCAGATTCTTTGGGTAAATCTCGTAGAAGACAGTTTTCCTGCAATGGCGTTGGCTTTTGAGAAGGAAAAGGAAAATGTAATGAAAGATCCTCCGAGAAGAATCTACGACTCTTTATTCGATAAGGAAGTAAAAATGCTTGTTTTTATTGTCGGTCTCACGACGGATTTATGTCTTTTGGGGTTATACTTTTTCCTTCTTAGGAGGGGATTGGATTCAACCCATCTTAGAACACTTATGTTTGCCGCTTTGGGAATTGACTCTTTGTTCTACGCTCTCTCTTTGAGAAGCCTTCGAAGAAATATTTGGCATTTTGAAGTTTTTAAAAATATGTACCTTAATATCTCTTTGATAATTGGATTTATGCTTCTACTTTTGGCGATATATTTTCCCTTTCTCCAAAGAGTTATTGGGACAAAATCGCTTACTTTTTTTGAGATGCTTGTGCTTATTGCCATAGGGATATTTAATTTATCAGCGATTGAGCTTGGAAAGTGGTATTATATTAGGAAGATTAAAAGATGGAGGTGATTAAATTATGGAGGAAAAAAATCACAGCGGATTAGACCAGAACGTTGCCGGGGCTCTAGCTTATTTTTTTGGCGCTCTTACTGGAATATTCTTTTTGGTGACGGAGAAGGAAAATAAATTTGTTCGTTTTCACGCGATGCAGTCGATTATGGTTACAGTGGCGGTATTTGCCATTCAGGTTGTGATCGGATTTATTCCTTTCTTAAACATGATTCTTGTACCGTTAATCGGGCTGGCAACTTTTGCTGGTTGGGTATTCTTGATGTATAAGGCGTTTAATAATGAAGAGTTTATGGTTCCTTACATTGGAGAAATGGCGAAAAAGCAGATCGAGAAGGCTTAAAATTATCTTGGTCTTATCAAAAAGGCGGTTACATGAGGTGATCGCTTTTTTGTTATAACTACATTACGTATGGCTAATCCACAAAGCATTGAAGAATTGTTAAGAGATCGTGATCCCAGAAAAGGAAGCTACGCCAAATATGAGTGGCAGGCATTTGGATACGAGCTAATGCGAAAATTAGATGACCCAAAACACCGAGGAATTTATATGCGACTTTCCAAAAACGAAGATAGGAGTCTTCTTATGAAGGCATTAGAAACGGCAATTGATGGGAACCCAAGATCCCGAGCGAGGGTATTTATGTGGAAACTTAAAGAGTTACGAAAGCTAAAAAAAGAAAAAGAGTTGGGGGAACTGGTTAAGAGTTGAATTTTTGTTGGGCCTCGTGTAAATTTACTTTTAAGAATGATCAAAAAGCTACTCGAATTTTACAAATCGCCGTTACTTCTCTCTCTTGCTCTTTCTGTGGTTTTAATCACCGCCAGACTTGAATCAAAAGTTCCCTACATTATTTTTATATTTCTTGGCGCGTTATTGGGAACCTTTCTTTTGGAAGTTGACCGCCTGCTTACTTTTTTAGTATTTGAGCCAAAATCTACTCTTTCTCTGGAATTTAAAAGTCTCATTAAAGAAAGAAACTTTGAGGGAGCTCTGACTTTTTTTGAAAAGCAAAAACCAGTAAATGGCGGAAAAACCTTACTTAAATCGGCTGTTTTTCAAGTGATCCTTGCGGTTTTAAGTCTTTATATTTGCATGACGACTATAAATCCTTTCGCCCCCGCCCTTACCCTAAGCGCCCTTTCTCAGTCCTTTTACTATCAACTTCGAGACTATCAGGAAAAGTCCGATATATCGGACTGGTTTTTGGTGCTTAAGGAGCGCCCCACGAAAAACTTTTATCTTGGTTACTTCATTGTTTTGGGGTTGGTTTTTGTGGCGTCTCTTCTTTCCGTGGTTTAAGTTTTGCTTTTCCTGCCCAGAAAATACAAATGATTTCAAGTTTTCGAGTTGGTCCTCTAAATTTTCAAATTTACGGGATGTTTTTGCTTTTTGCCGTTTGGGCGGGACTTTTTTTGACTGAAAGACGTTTCCGTAAAGTCAAAGAGGATCCGGAAGAACTCTGGCGACTTTCCCTTTGGGTAATTCCTTTTGGGATTTTTGGCGCGAGAATCTATCATCTAGTAAATTATTTTGAATTTTACCGAGAGAACCCCGGATTAATGTTTGCGGTTTGGGATGGAGGGATGGGGATTTTTGGGGCGCTTCTTGGAGGACTTGCCGGACTTTTTCTTGGCCTTTTAGTCTTTAAAAAGAAAATAAACTTTGCGCGCTACCTTGACCTTCTGACGCCAGCGATTCCCCTTGCCCAAGCGATTGGGAGATTTGGGAATTACTTTAATCGCGAACTTTTTGGAAGCCCCACAAATCTCCCTTGGGGAATTTACATTCCGTATTTACAGCGTCCGCAGAATTATCTTAATCAGGAAAAGTTCCACCCGCTGTTTTTTTATGAGTCAGCTTATTCTTTGTTGGTTCTCTTTTTGCTTCTTTTCCTTGAGAAAAAGTTTCGCCGAGTTGACGGGAGCTTGTTTTTCCTGTATTTATTGCTGTACGGAGTTGGAAGATTCCTTCTTGAGGGTTTAAGGCTTAACAATTGGAAAGTTGGGGGTGTGGCGGTGGCATCTCTTTTCTCTTTAGGTTTAATTGGCGCATCACTTGGCTTTTTTGTATTTAATTTCCGCAAACTTTTTCCTCCAAAAATTGCTCAGTGATTTTTGGCGGAAGAGGTAAAAGGCAAAAAACTTATGGCAGAGGCAGAAAAACGCTCTTCGGAAAATATTTTGTACTTGGTGCCGGTCTCTATTTTATTGGCGGGTTTTTTGATCGCCGGAGCGGTTTATATGGGAGGGAAGAAAAATGGAACATCTGGCGCGGCCAAGTCCGAAAGGGCGGATGTGGGTGGCTCAACGGCGCCGGAAGTAGCGGGAGCCGAAACGGTAACGGCGGTTGGTCTTGCGGAGAGTTTAGGTCTTGATATTGATAAGTTTTCCGCTTGTCTTAGTGATGAAGAAATTGCGAAAGAGATAGACGCAGATATTGCTGACGGTCAGGTTTTGGCTGCCGGCGAAACTGATCCGACCCAACAAGAGCCCCTTGTTTCGGGTACCCCGACCATCTTTATAAACGGTTGCCGATTAGTTGGCGCACAGCCATTTAGTGAGTTTAAGAAAGTGATTGACGAGGAGCTTTCGATAGAAGGGGGCGCCGCGGAACCTGCCGGAACGCAAAGATTTGATATTTCTGTGGACGATGATCCTTCTTGGGGACCGGAAGACGCACCGATAACGATAATTGAATTTTCGGAGTATCAATGCCCGTATTGCAAGAGTTATGTGGATGAGGCTTATTCTCAGATAAAGAAGGGTTACGCCGGAAAAATTCGCTATGTATTTAGGGATTTTCCCTTGCCTTTCCATAATAATGCTTTGCGAGCAGCTGTTATCGCAAATTGCGCCGGTGAGCAAGGGAAGTATTTCGAGATGCACGATTTGCTCTTTGCAAATCAAGAAAAGTGGTCGGCAACGACTGGTTTTTAAGGTTTGTTAATAAATCGGCGATCAGCAAAAAAAGCCCCAATAGGGCTTTTTTGTTTGCTATTACGCTATTCTACACCCGTCCGGTGTAGAATGGCTCTTATACGGTCTAAAAGGGAGAAAGTTGGGATTACTTAATCGAATAAGTAATCTTTTTTGGTAAATAAAAAATTAGTATTGTAGTAAAGTTTACGGTACTAAAATAATAGATTGTTGTTTTTCCTCATAACAACAATGTACATTTTTATCCGCGATCGCGGATAATTTTGTACATTAGTTTTAAGCGTCCTTAACGCGTTGCGGTTAGAGGGGAAACTATGGTAATATCTATCTCGCGGGTGGGAGGTGTAGTATCTCGTGGGGCTCATAATCCCACTTAACCGGGGGGCGGGTCCCCGGACCCGCAACCACGTAATATCTTGGCGATTTCTCCGAGTATACTCGGAGAAGAGCTTAGAGATTACGTGACACCGTGTATCCTGAGCGAAGCGAAGGATATTACGGTGCGTTGCGAGTCCATTATCACCAAGCTAAACGTGGCTGTGCCACTACTTGACACCGTTGTCCGATGAAATCGGACTTACGGTGCTGATCTTTGCCACGTAAATCGCCTGTGGCGATAACGTGGCGCTAAAAATCTCTAGTTTCGCGCTTCGCCTTCAGGCTCGCGCTCAACAAGATCTTTTTGCGGCAGGGTAGCTCAGTTGGCTAGAGCCCCGGATTCATAAACCGGAGGTCATGGGTTCGATTCCCATCCCTGCTACCACGTAATATCTTGGCGAGCTTTCGCGTATGACGCGAAAGAGAACCTAGATATTACGATGACCACGTTTGATTTCGAAACGTAAGTGAGGAATCATTACGTGGCACGTGGAGACGTTTGTCGCCAAGATACACGTGGCTTCGCCACCAAGTTATTCCTTTTGCCCTCTTGTGTTAATATAGTTACCTATGCAGAAACCTAAAAAAGAAAAACAAAATGGATTTACCAAAGGCCTTTTGGCATTTTTTGCCTTGCTGTTGACTAGCTGGTTGCTTTTTTCTATTCTAGGAAATATCTTTATGGAAGAGGAGAGAAAACCGATCAGTGAGGTTTTATCCCAAATCCAAGAAGATAAAGTTAAGCGGATTGAGGTTTTGGGAGATAACCTAACCATTTACCCAAAAGAAGGCGACCTTCCATATTTTTCCCTCAAAGAAGGCCCTCAGACTTTTTCGGAACTTTTAGCGGAGCAAAAAATTGATCCTAGTAAAATTTCCGAGGGAATTACCGTTAAGGAAGCCCTTCCCTGGTCAGATATATTTTTTAATCTCGCCCCAATTTTAATTACTGGGGTGGTTCTTCTTTTCCTTTTTCGTCAAGCTAAAGGGGCGGGGTCGCAAATTTTTTCTTTTGGTAAATCGGGCGCCAGGCTTTTTGTAAAAGGCCAGCGGAAACCGGTAATGTTTTCCGATATTGCCGGAGTGGAAGAAGCTAAAAGGGAATTAACCGAAGTAGTCGACTTTTTGAAAAATCCAGGAAAGTACGAAAAATTGGGCGCCCGTATTCCAAGGGGAGTTTTATTGGTTGGGCCTCCGGGGGTCGGTAAAACAATGTTAGCCAAAGCAATCGCCAACGAAGCGGGGGTGGCTTTCTTAAGTATGGCCGGAAGCGAATTTATGGAAATGCTCGTGGGAGTTGGGGCTTCAGTTACAGGAGACACACCAATTTTGGTGAAAAAAGATGGCCTTGCTAAATTGACTCCGATATCCGCGGTTGTGGATTCTTACTATGAAGGTACTGACACAAAACTTCCCGTTGCGGCGGATGGTTTGGAGACGTTGGGCTTTGAAAAGAGAACGACTGGCTTTTGGGGGTCCAAAGGCAACAAAAGGCCAACATTTGAAAAAAGCGCCTGGAAAAAAGTTAAGGCAGTTTTTCGCCACAAAGTAGGAGAAATTTACGAAATCTATTATCTTGGCGGTGTGGTTCGCGCTACGGGCGACCACTCTGTTTTTGTGCGCGAATGTGGGGGACTGGTCGCTAAGAAGGTAGCTGATCTTAGGACCGGTGAGATTTTAGCAAGCCTTCCGATGAATGTTCGGAAGGAATATTCCCGTGAGTTTGGAAGTAGACATGAGATAAAAGCCCACGTTTTTCCCGAAGAAGTTAACATTGCTCTAGATTTTTGGGGAGAGGCCACGAAGATTAAAAACGATTATGAGTTCGCTATGGCCAATCGCGGAGTGCTTAGTCAAAGCGAGATCGCGAAGGATATAGGTGTATGTCAGATGACAATTAGCAACTGGCAAAGAGGGGTTTATGACCCTCAGTCTTTAAGTCGCAAGCTTGTAAAGCTTAATCTTCCTGAGTCAGTTAAGGTTACGCCTAACCTAATGAAACTTTTTGGATACTACACCGCCGAAGGACGGGGAACAGGGAGTTTGGAATTTACATTTGGTGCTCACGAGAATGAGTTAATTTCTGATTGCGGGCGGTTAATGAGGAAGGTTTTCAATCTTGAGCCGGTGATTGAAAAGACAGAAAGTAATTCAATTCGTATAAAATATTATTCCCATCACCTCGGACGCTTTTTCACTCGGTATTGTGGAAACGGTTGCCATAACAAGCATGTTCCCGATTTCATTTGGGATTTACCGAAAGAGTATTTCCTTGCCTATCTTAAAGGTTTTTCTGAAGGAGACGGTTATGTGACAAAATCCAGTAAGCTTTCAATGACTTCTGTTAGTCATCAGTTAATAAAAGAGCTTGCTTGGCTTTGTTGTATGCACGGAATTGGCGTTGGTATTAAGGAAGGTGAAAACAAGGAAGGTAGAATTATAAAGGGCAAGCCTGTGGCTGGTGGAAAATATTGGAGTCTAATTATAGGAAAAACAAGCAACCCGTTTTTAGGAGAAAAATCTTTCTGCGAAATTAAACGTCCCATCATTAAGGAGATTGTTAGAAAGCCTTACGATGGCTATGTCTACGATTTGTGTGGTTGTGAGAATGAAGCTTTCTTTGGGGGAGAAAAGCCAGTTTTGTTGCATAACAGCAGAGTAAGAGACCTCTTTGATAGCGCTAAAAAAAGCGCCCCGTCCCTCATTTTTATAGATGAGCTCGAATCAATTGGTCGTCAACGTGGGATGGGCTTTGTGGGCGGGCATGATGAGCGAGAACAGACTTTAAATCAAATATTGGTAGAAATGGATGGCTTTGAAACCGGGGTTAATGTAATCGTTTTGGCAGCGACCAACCGCCCCGATTTACTTGACCCGGCTTTAATGCGTCCGGGAAGATTTGATCGTCGAGTAATGCTTGAGCTACCAGATGTTTCCGAACGAGAAGCGATTCTAAAAATTCACATGCGAGGAAAGCCAATTAAGGAAGGAGTTAAGACGGGAGCTCTTGCTAAAAGAACGGTCGGATTTTCCGGAGCGGATATTGAAAATATGTTAAACGAGGCGGCCATTCTTGCAGCCCGTATGGGAAAAACGGAAATTGATGAGATTGATTTAGAAGAAGCGGCGACCAAAGTTAAACTAGGACCAGAGAGGAAGAGAATGCAGTCGGATGAGGAAAAGAAAATGGTGGCTTATCATGAAGCCGGTCACGCGGTGGTTGCCTTTTTCCTTCCCGAAATGGATCCGGTTCATCGAGTAAGTATTGTCGCTCGTGGTCTAAGCCTTGGCTTTACAATGTTTCCTCCAAAAGATGAACGGCAGAACGAAACAAAATCCAGGATTTTAGCTCTTATTTCCGCTTCTTTGGGTGGAAGAGCCGCCGAAGAACTTATATTTAACGAAATGACAATCGGCGCTTCTTCCGATTTAGATCAAGCAACCGGTTTGGCAAGAAGAATGGTTTTTGAATTTGGAATGAGCGCTTTAGGGCCCATGTCGATTGATGGTCAAGAGCAAATGTACAACCGTCAATTTGGCGATTCGGGAATTTCTAACGAACTTTTGGCGGAAGCGGATCGGGAGACTCGAAAAATAATTAACGAGGCTTACAAATTGTCCCAAAAGATTCTAAGGGAGCATAAAGACAAGCTTGATAAAGTGGCAGAAGCCTTGGTGAAGAAAGAAAATATCAATGAAGATGAATTTAAGGAGTTGATGGGAAATGAATAAATCAAAACTTGTCATTATTGACGCGTTTGATCTCCTGCACCGGGCCTATTACGTAATTCCAAAAACCCTCACTAATAAAAAAGGGCAGTCAATAAATGCCGCTTATGGGTTTACCTTGATGTTGATTTCTCTCCTTGATAAATTGAAACCGGAATACATTGTCGTCGCTATGGAGGGCGGGACGCCGACCTTTCGGGTGGAAGAATTCAAAGCCTACAAAGCGACTCGTAAAGTGGATTTGGAAAAAGATAAAGCTTTTGCCGAGCAAATTCCTATTGTCAAAGAGGTATTGGAAGCGTTTGAAATTCCCTATTTGTTCTTTCCCGGATTTGAGGCGGACGACATTATAGGGACAATTGCTCAGAAACAGCTAGAAGCTAGAAGCGTGAAGCAGGAGTTGGGAAATAATCTTCAAGCTTCGAACTTCAAGCTTCAAACGGTCGTTGTAACGAACGATCAGGATATGTTGCAACTTGTCGATGAAGACACCTCTGTTTTTATGCCGGCAAAAGGAAAAGATCGGCCCGATGCGACTTTTACCCCCGAACTTGTGGAAAAGAAATATGGCTTTAAGCCAAAACAGATGGTTGATTTTAAGGCTTTAAGAGGAGATCCTTCCGATAACATTCCGGGGGTTTTTGGGATTGGGGAAAAAAAAGCGACCGAGTTGGTACGACAGTTCGGTTCCCTTGAAGAAATATACAAAAATATTAGTTTGCTAGATAAAAAAACCGCTGGTCTTTTGGCGGAAGGAAAAGAAGATGCTACTATGTCCAGATATCTAGCGACGATCCGAGAGGACGCGCCGATTGATTTCTCTATGGAAAAATGCCGGTTTAGGGAGGTGGACAAAGTTCACGCGGCCGAGAAAATCAAGGAGCTAGGATTTAAGTCACTTGCGAGAAGGTTAGTTGGGAAAGAGCCTACAGTTAAAGGGATGACGGCTTCGTCCGATCAAATATCGTTATTTTGACATAGATTAACAGTTTAGATTTAAGATTTACGATTTATGAATTGATGATTTTAATTCTTAAATCATAAATCAGTAATCATAAATCTGTATGAAAATTGCCTTGGTTCATGATTTTTTAGTTGAATATGGCGGAGGCGAAAAGGTGCTTGAGGCCTTTCACGAAATGTGGCCCAAGGCGCCCGTTTTTACGGCGGTCTATAACAAAAAGTTACTCAAGAATTGGCCGGATTTAAAAAATTGGGATGTTCGGGTCCCGGGACTGACTAAAATTCCATTGATTTCAAAAGTTTATAAATATTTTACCTTTCTTTACCCTTTGGCAATCGAGAATTTTGATTTACGCGAGTTTGATTTAATTGTTTCTTCAAGCACATTTCTTGCAAAAGGGGTGCTTACTCGCCCGGGGCAAATTCATCTGGCTTACATTCACACCCCGGCGAGATTCCTTTATCATCTACCAACCGAAACCTCGGATAAAAGATCCAAATGGTATTGGAAAATACTTTTAGGACCGATTGATTTTTTCCTAAGGATTTGGGATTTTAACGCCGCTCAAAGGCCGGATGTTTTAATTGCCAATTCTGAAACGACGGCAAAAAGAATTCGTAAATTTTATAATCGCGTGCCGGTAATTATAAACCCTCCGGTTGATTTGACGGACAGGACATATGAGTCACATAAGTCCCATGAGACCAGTTATTTTCTCTCTGTTTCCCGTCTTTGCGCTTACAAAAACGTTGATTTGATAATCAAGGCTTTTAATAAACTAAAACTTCCTTTGACGGTGGTTGGGTCGGGGCGAGAAGAAAATGCCTTAAAATCTTTAGCAGGCGAGACGATTAAATTTACTGGTTTTGTTACTAATGAGGAATTAAAATCTCAATACCAAAACTGTCGCGCCTTTATTTCCGCGGTGTCCGATGAGGACTTTGGGATTACTCCGGTCGAAGCGATGGGTTATGGAAAACCGGTGATTGCCTTTCGCTCTGGCGGAGTGACCGAGACGGTAGTTGAAAATAAAACGGGAATTTTCTTTAACGAGTTAGCCGTGGATTCTTTGTGCGAAGCGGTTAAAAAATTTGAGAATATGGAATTTGATCCTAAAGAATGTCGTAAGCAAGCGGAAAAATTTAGCAAAGAGACTTTTAAGGAGAAGATGCGGAAGCTGGTAGTGGATAGTATCAAAAAAGAGTGAGGATTTATGTTTGGATTTTAGTTTTGAGTTGTGGTTTTGCGCTTTGAGCTTTGCGTTTCGACATAGTTTTTATGCCAGAACTTCCTGAAGTAGAAACAATTAGAAAAGATTTAGAAGGGGCGATCGTTGGCGCCATCATTACTGATATTTGGACCGACACTCCAAAAATGCTTTCCCCTTCCTTCAAGAGTGTAAAAGCCGAATCGGTTGGCAAAAAAATTGTGGCCGTTAAAAGACGGGCGAAAGTTCTGATGATCGATTTGGAAGGCGGAAAGTGCCTTTTGATTCACCTTAAACTTTCGGGAAGAATTTTATTAAGAAAACCATTGACAAAAGAGGACATATACACCCACATTAAGATTATATTGAAACTGAAAGATGGCTCCCCGCTTGAGTTTCGTTTTTGTGACTTAAGAAAATTTGGCTATGTAAAATTAGCCAATGATGAGGAACTTAAGAAAGTTCGCGAGGGCTTGGGTCCTGAACCTTTAGATGATCTTACTCTTGAATATTTCCAAAAAACTTTGGCCAAAAGCGGAAAGCCAGTCAAAACTCTTCTTATGGATCAGGAAAAATTTTCCGGAATTGGTAATATTTATGCTAACGAGGCATTTTTTGCTGCTAAGGTGTTGCCAATGCGACCAGCAAAATCTTTAAGTGCGGAAGAATCAGAAAAGTTATTTAATGGAGTATCGAAGGTGATTAAAGAAGGTTTAGATAATCGGGGTACTACCGCCAAAGACGATTTTTATCTTGATGCTTTCGGGCGAGCCGGCAATAATGAGAGTAACCTTAAGGTTTATCAAAAGAACGGCACCGATTGCCTCGTCTGTAAGGGAAAGATTCAAAGAGTTAACCTTGGTGGCCGTGGCACCTTTTTCTGTCCAAATTGTCAGCATTAATTTTATAATTGTTTAAAATGAAGATTAAAAACGAGCAAATCGAATTAATTTACAGACCGGAGCAAAAAAACTTCTCGCTAAGAAGTGTGGTGGGAGATT
>Ga0210017_1001177_pt1 | contig 22877 bp, 21 predicted proteins | sample CryGeyCG2014_020_FD_183966 | JGI IMG/M metagenome (GOLD analysis project Ga0210017, IMG submission 183966) | Groundwater microbial communities from aquifer - Crystal Geyser CG08_land_8/20/14_0.20 (SPAdes) (version 2) | ecosystem: Environmental > Aquatic > Deep subsurface > Groundwater | place... | reverse complement strand
ATAAATTACGCGTGATCGAAGATGCGGCGCAAGCGATCGGATCACTCTGGCAGGGCAAGCGCATCGGCAGCTTTGGCGATTTCGTCTCGTTCAGTTTCCAGGCTAACAAGAACATCACCACCTCCGAAGGCGGCTGTCTGGTGTTGAACAACGCCGAGGAAGTGCTGCTGGCGGAGAAATATCGCTTGCAGGGCGTGACGCGCAGCGGTTGGGACGGCATCGAGGTGGATGTGCTGGGCGGCAAATACAATATGACGGACATTGCCGCCGCGATCGGTCTGGGACAATTCGCGCAACTGGACAAAATCACCGCGCACCGCCGCCAGTTGGCGCGGCATTATTTCGCCACGCTGGGGGCGGATTTTGAGGCGCAGACCGGCGCGCAACTGCCCCCCGCCGAGTTTAACGAAACCAACTGGCATCTGTTCCAGCTCGTTCTGCCGGAGCGCATCACCCGTCCCGAATTCATGGCGCAGATGAAACAACGCAATATCGGCATCGGCTTCCACTACGCCGCTATCCATCTGTTCAAGCTGTACCGTGAGCGGGGTTTCCATGAGGGGATGTTTCCTATTGCCGAACAGGTAGGCCGCCAGATCGTTTCCCTGCCGATGTTCTATGCGATGACGGAGGCGGATGTAGAACGCAGCTGTGCAGCGATGCGGGAAGTGCTGGCAAGATAGCTGATTTTGGAGAGATTTTGCGCGTATAGCGCGCGTGTTGTAGGTATGCTGGACGCCTCGATATTCAGGTGTGTTTCGTTTGGGCATGTGATTTTGTAATTGCTTACAAAGGAAAAGTCATGAACATGATTCGATTGATCGGAATGATTGTTCTCTCAACGTGGATTTATGGCTGCGGTCAAAGACCAGCCGAGCCACCCACGCCCCAGATGGCACCTCCAAACGTCGCAGCCGAACCTCCACAAACAGCAGCCGAGCCAGTTGAGGCGGCACCTCCTGTGGCTGCTCCCGCCGCGCCAGCCACTACGCATGTTTATGAGTACCGGAACGGGGGGATGTACAAAGCTGTTCCTGCCGAGGCAGAACTTTTTGTCAAAGCCGAACAGCAGGAGAAGCTGATGCGGGCAGCGCCCAAGGGGGCTTCGCCTGCCGAACGTGCTGCCGTAGGGATTGAGCATGCACCAGTAGCTCGTGGCCCGGCCGTTGTAACCAAAGCGGAAGAATCTGGGCTGTTTCATTATGCTACCAAGATTTTTGCGACTAAAAAATTCATGAAATTCTTGGGTCCAATCAAGGCTTCGGGTGAACTCATCGTATGGATAGGACAAGCCGGTAATGAACCTGAAGACCAGTCAGAAATGGTTTCAAAAAGCCAAACTCTAGCACCAACTAGTACAAAGGCGGTAAGTGCAAAAATAACGCCGACTTATGATAGCTCCGCTTTCGACGTTAAGCCTGCGGAAAGCGCGTGTCAAAAAGTGGAGCCCAATGGAACAGAGGTGCCATTCACCATAACACCGAAAATGAGTGGGACATTTAGAGTCGGTGCAAAAGTTGAGCTTTACGGGAAAGCAGAGTGCGCGGGAGAGGTTGTCACTAGGACACCACATCCGATTACAGTTATAGTCAATGTCGGAATCCCATGGCAAGAGTTATGGGATGAGATATGGGTTGCCAACATAAATTTAGTCAAAGGATTGTTGGCGATTTGCGTAGCAGCGCTGCTGTTTTTCTTCAGGAAAAAAATATTTCCATTCATGAAAGACAGCGAAGCCAAGTAAGGCAGATACGATTTTGCGTTCATGGATGTTGTTGAATTTGCTCTATATCGCCTGATTGCGTATAGTTAAGATACTTAATAAAGTACCAAAAGAGGTATTTATATGAATATTGTTCCAGCACAGGAGATCAAGCGTCGCGGCATCGCGGCGGTGGACGATCTGATTGCCAAGGGTGATTTGCATGTGATCAGAAACAATCAGCCGCAGTATGTGGTGCTGTCCGAGGCGCGTTATCAGGATTTGATCGCGTCGGAACAGGAGGCGCGCACTGCGCGCGTGCGGGCATCGCTTGAGGATGTCAAAGCCGGGAAAGTCAGTGAATTCAAGACGGCAGCCGAGTTGCTGGCGGCGCTGAATGCGGATGAAGCAGCCTGATGTACGTCATCGTCACGCCGCAACAGTTTCTTCGTCAGGCGCGCAAATTTTTCAAACAGCATCCCGATCTGCAGCCTCGCTTTGCCGAGGCGCTCGATGACATGCAGAACGATCCGTTCCGACCCAATCTTAAATTGCACGCGCTGAGTGGAAAACTGGACGGTTGTTATGCAGTCAGCCTGACCTTCAGTTACCGGATTACCTTGACACTGATGGTTACCGAAAAAGAAATCATCCTGCTTGATATAGGCAGCCATGATGATGTGTACCGTTGAATCATAAATCATCTGCTGATTTCGCGAACACCGCACTGTGCGGTAGAATGCCGCCCCATGAATACTCCACAACTTTCTGTCGTCATTCCGGTTTATAACGAAGAAGCGGGCTTGCAGACCTTGTTCGACCGACTGTATCCGGCTTTGGACAAGCTCGATGTTGGCTATGAAGTCATTTTTATCAATGACGGTAGCCGCGACCGTTCTGCGGCACTACTGCGCGCCCAGTTCCAACAGCGCCCCGACGTGACGCGGGTTATCCTGTTCAACGGCAATTTCGGTCAGCATATGGCGATCATGGCAGGGTTTGAGCAGTCGCGCGGGCAGTGTGTGGTGACGCTGGATGCAGATTTGCAAAATCCGCCCGAAGATATCGGTCTGCTGCTGGCGAAAATGAACGAGGGCTACGACTACGTTGGTTCGATCCGTCGTCAGCGCAACGACAGCTGGTGGCGGCATGTCGCGTCGCGCGCGATGAATCATCTGCGGGAACGCATCACCAACATCAAGATGACCGATCAGGGTTGCATGTTCCGTGCCTACAGCCGCGACATCATCGCTGCGGTCAACAGTTGTCACGAAGTAAACACCTTTATTCCGGCGCTGGCCTACAGTTTTGCGAAAAACCCCACCGAGGTGGTGGTCGGGCACGACGAGCGGCTGGCGGGGGAATCCAAGTATTCGCTGTACAGCTTAATCCGCCTGAATTTCGATTTGATGACCGGATTTTCCCTGGTGCCGTTGCAGGTGTTTTCGATGGCCGGCATAGCGGTATCCCTCTTTTCAGGGCTGTTCTTTGTGTTTCTCGTGGTGCGCCGCCTGATTATCGGCCCGGAAGCTGAAGGGCTGTTCACGCTGTTTGCGCTGGTGTTCTTTATGATCGGCATCACGCTGTTCGGTATCGGTCTGCTGGGCGAATATGTCGGGCGCATCTATCAGCAAGTGCGCCACAGGCCGCGCTATCTGGTCGAAGCCATACTCGAAAAACAGGCGAAGCGTGAAGAGGGAAGGGGTAACGGATCAGCGGTGGCAGCTCATGAGTGAGCACCCAAGCCACCACGCAGCGGGGTGCGCGTCACGCCCCCCCTTACCCCGCGCCACAGCGGTGGTCTTCGCCTACCACAATGTCGGCGTGCGGTGTCTTGCCGTGTTGCTGGCGCAGGGTGTGAAGGTTGCGTTGGTGGTGACGCACCGCGACAATCCCAATGAAAATATCTGGTTCGACAGTGTCGCCGAGCTGGCGGCGCTGCACGGCATTCCGGTAATTATGCCGGATAACCCGAATGCGGCGGAAGTGGTCGAGCAAATCCGCGCCTTGCAACCGGATTTTTTCTTTTCGTTTTATTACCGCGAGATGCTCAAAGCGCCACTGCTGGCGATTCCAAAACACGGCGCGTTGAATATGCACGGTTCGCTGTTGCCGAAATATCGCGGTCGCGTGCCGGTGAATTGGGCAATTATTCGCGGCGAGACCGAAACGGGCGCGACGCTGCATTACATGACCGAAAAGCCGGACAACGGCGACATCGTGGCACAGCAAGCCGTGCCTATTCTGCCTGACGACACCGCGCAGGACGTGTTTCAAAAAGTGCTGGTGGCGGCGGAAATGGCGCTGAATGCGGTGTTGCCCGCGCTACTGGCAGGCAATGCGCCCAAAGTTCCGCAGGATTTGCGTCAGGGCGGCTATTTTGGCGGGCGTTGTGCCGCCGATGGCGAGATAGATTGGCAGCAAAGTGCAGAGCAGATACATAATCTGGTGCGTGCCGTCGCCCCGCCTTATCCGGGTGCGACATCCTGCCTTGTAGGGCGGGCGATGAAAATTTTGCAGACGCGGGTGACAGGGTGTACGGTGTCGGGCGAAAAACCTGCGTTTTATGTGAAACAGGATGAAGAAAATACCTTCAAGGCTTATGCGATCTGTGGTCAAGGGGTGTTACGGATCGTGCGTTTTGAGCTGGATGGCAAGGAAATGAGTGCGGCGGAATTTGCCGCGCGTTTTGGTACACAAAAATTTGAATTTAATTGTTAAGGGAATGGAAATGAAGAAAGTATTGATCCTCGGCGTGAACGGTTTTATCGGCCACCACTTGTCCAACCGCATTCTGGCTACCACCGACTGGGAAGTGTATGGCATGGACATGAACAGCGAACGCATTACCGATTTGCTGGGGCATGAGCGTTTTCATTTCTTCGAGGGCGACATCACCATCAACAAGGAATGGGTCGAGTACCACGTTAAAAAATGCGACGTAATCCTGCCGCTGGTCGCCATCGCCACCCCAGCCACCTATGTCAAGGCTCCGTTGCGCGTGTTTGAACTGGACTTTGAGGCCAATGTGCCTATCGTGCGTGCGGCGGCAAAATACGGCAAACACCTGATGTTCCCCTCCACGTCAGAAGTCTATGGCATGTGCCATGACGAGGAATTTGATCCTGAAAATTCCGAATTGATTTGCGGCCCGATCAACAAGCCGCGCTGGATTTATTCCTGTTCCAAGCAATTGATGGATCGCGTGATTTGGGGTTACGGCATGGAAGGTTTGAATTTCACTTTGTTCCGTCCGTTTAACTGGATCGGTGCGGGGCTGGATTCCATCAATACCGCGAAAGAAGGCAGCTCGCGCGTGGTCACGCAATTTCTGGGACACATCATGCGCGGCGAAAATATCAGCCTGGTAGATGGCGGACATCAAAAGCGCGCGTTCACTTACATTGATGATGGCATCGAAGCGATGATGAAAATCATCGAAAACAAGGACGGTATCGCCACTGGCAAGATTTACAACATCGGCAATCCCAGCAATAACTTTTCGATTCGCGAATTGGCGGACATGATGCTCACGCTGGCCGCAGAATACCCCGAATATCGTGATTCTGCCGCCCAGGTGAAGATCATCGAAACGACCGCCAATGCGTATTACGGCAAGGGTTACCAGGATGTGCAGAACCGTGTGCCGAAAATTACCAATACCTGCGAAGAACTAGGCTGGGCTCCTTCCACCACCATGCCTGACACCCTGCGCAAAATCTACGATGCGTATCGCGGTCAAGTCGGCGAAGCGCGCGGTCTGGTAGATTAAAATCTCAATGCGTCAGAGGTGCTGACAAAGGCAGCGCATCCATTACGGAGGATGCGCTTTTTTCTGCGCATCCTCACTCCCTGACTTCAGACTCATGCCATGAAACAACTCGCCCTGCAAATCCATGTTGACACCTATCGCGGTACGCGCGAGGGCGTGCCGCGCCTGGTAGAAGTCTTGCAACGCTATCACGCGGGAGCGACGTTTTTCTTCTCGCTAGGCCCCGATCATACCGGCCGCGCCATTAAACGCGTGTTCCGTCCCGGCTTTCTGGGCAAGGTTTCGCGCACTTCGGTGGTGGAACATTACGGCATCAAGACCTTGCTGTATGGCACTTTACTGCCCGGTCCCGACATCGGCAAAAAGTGTAAGGACATCCTCTGTGGCGTGCGCGATGCGGGCTTTGAAGTGGGTATTCATTGTTATGACCACATACGCTGGCAGGATACGGTGGCTAACGCAGATAATTTGTGGACTGAGCGCGAACTGCAACGCACGGTGGATCGCTATGCCGAGATATTCGGTGAAGCGCCTCATGCCCATGCCGCTGCGGGCTGGCAGATGAACCGCCACGCGCTGCGCCTGATGCAACGCGCGGGGTTTGACTACAGTTCGGACACGCGCGGTACACATCCTTTTATTCCGACCTGGCAGGCTGAGATCGTCGCTTGCCCACAACTTCCCACGACTTTGCCGACGCTCGATGAACTGATGAACCGCGACGGTATCACGCTGGATAATGTTGCAGAATATGTACTGCAACTCACCGCCAACGCGCTGCCGACCGGTCATGTTTACACCTTGCACGCAGAGCTGGAAGGGCAGAAGTGGATGCCTGTCTTCGAGCAACTGCTGCAAGGCTGGCAGGCGCAAGGCTATGAGCTGGTATCCATGCAGCAATATCTGCAAGGCCTGGCTGCGGGTGCGTTGCCGCGTCACGCAGTGGAGATGCGGGAAATCCCGGGGCGTAGCGGAACCCTGGCCGTGCAAGGCGAGAAGTCTTGATTGCTTGCGTGGCCGTTCGCTAAAGTTCTTCGATAGCTTGCCGATATATCTCCCATGAAGACTGCGCGGGAGACGTGATGTACAACGAGGAAAAATTGCAGCAGTGGGTGGCGTACCTGAGCAGGTGCGATCTGCCTGTGATGAAGCAGACCGCGCGCGATCTGGCGACACTGCATGATAACGAACGCAGGCTCACCACACGTCTGCTCAGCGAAGTGATTTCGCGTGATCCGCTGATGGTGGTCAAGCTGCTGCGCTATTTTCATCAGCACAAGGGCGGCGCACAGACGGTTGAAATGATTCAGGTCGAGCAGACCTTGCGCATGTTAGGCATTGAATCTTTCTTCGAGCATGTCGCGCCGCAACCGCTGATCGAGGACATGTTGCTTAAAGCTCAGCCCGCCGCGATCGCGCCCGTTTTGCGTGTCATACATCGCTCGCGGCTTGCCGCCGATTATGCCTATGACTGGGCGGTACGGCTGCATGACTTGCACTTTGCAGCACTGGGTATTGCAGCGCTGTTGCATGGCACTGCCGAAATACTCGCGTGGTGTTTCGCGCCCAAATCCATGCTGAAAATACATGACATTCAGCAGCGTGACAGGACGTTGCGCAGCCATGAAGTCCAGCAGCAAGTGCTGGGTTTTCCCTTGTCTGCACTGCAACTGGCGCTGGCTGCGGAATGGTCGCTACCCGAGTTGAAAATGAGTGTGGCAGATGAAGCCGCCGAGAACCAGACGCGGATGCTCAACGTGGTGCTGGCGGTGAATCTGGCCAGGCATTCGGCCCACGGTTGGGACGACGCAGCACTGCAAGACGATTACAGGCAAATCGGCAGGTTGCTGCGCATTCCGCCCGAACAGCTGCCTGGCATGTTCAAGCATCCCTGAAGCTGTCAGGAGTCTGTCGGACTTGAAGTGAACAGGAAGGTTTGTCGTTTTTTAATGATTGTATTAAAATCATTAAAAATCAAATACTTATTAGCCTACCCGACCAATGCCGTAGTACTCGAATCCCAAAGCCTTGATATCGGCTGGCTCGAACAAGTTGCGTCCGTCAAAGATGACCGGTGTTTTCAGGCGCGCCTTGATGATGCTGAAATCGGGGCTTTTGAAGGCTTTCCATTCCGTCACGATAACCAGTGCATCGGCATCTTGCAGTGCATCCTTGGAATTGTCGGAAAAGCTCAGGTCGGCGCGGTCTCCGTAGAGGTGCCTGGTTTCCTGCATGGCAACCGGATCAAAGGCGGTAACCGTCGCGCCCATCGCCCAGAGACCTTCCATCAGTACCCGGCTGCTGGCTTCGCGCATGTCATCCGTGCCGGGTTTGAAAGCCAGCCCCCACAAGGCGAAGTGTTTGCCCTTGAGGTCGGTGCCGAAGCGCTTGGTAATCTTGTCGAGCAGCACCGATTTTTGCGCATTATTGACGCTTTCCACCGCCTCCAGCACCTTTAGCGGCAAGCCGTGTTCTGCGCTAGTGCGTTGCAAGGCGCGCACATCCTTGGGGAAACAGGAACCGCCGTAGCCGCAACCGGCGTAAAGAAAGCTATAGCCGATGCGCTGGTCGGAGCCGATGCCCTTGCGCACATGCTCGATGTCCGCGCCGACGCGTTCAGCCAGATTCGCCAGTTCGTTCATGAACGAGATGCGGGTCGCCAACATGGCATTGGCGGCATACTTGGTCAGTTCGGCAGACTTGATGTCCATGACAATCAGGCGTTCGTGATTGCGCTGAAAAGGCGCATACATGTCACGCATAACCTTGATGGCGGCTTCGTCATTTGCGCCGATCACGATACGGTCAGGGCGGTTGAAGTCGTCAATCGCTGCGCCCTCCTTGAGAAACTCTGGATTGGAAACGATGGAAAAGCCAGGATCGCGGAATGAGGATTGAGGGTCGAGGGCGCGTTTGTCCAATTCCGCCTGTACCGCCAGTCTGACCTTATCCGCCGTACCGACAGGCACAGTGGATTTATCCACGATGACTTTGTATTCAGTCATATGGCGCGCAATGTTGCGCGCTGCCGCGATAACGTATTGCAAATCCGCCGAGCCGTCCTCTTCGGAAGGCGTACCCACCGCGATCATTTGCACCAGACCATGCGCCACGCTGGCGGCAATATCGGTGGTAAAACGCAGACGGCCTACGGCCATGTTGCGCTTGATGACTTCGTCCAGACCGGGTTCATAAATAGGCGATCCGCCGTTATTCAGAATTTCGATCTTGCGCGGGTCAACATCCAGACAGATTACGTCATTACCCAAATCTGCCAGACATGCGCCTGACACCAAACCGACATAGCCGGAACCAATAACAGTGATTTTCATTGCGGGAATCTTTCAATAAACAAGGCGCGCATTATGCCGCAGAACAACTCAATCCGTCAGTAGTTGCTTGCAGTCAATAAATTTATGGGCCAAAAATCAGCCTGATTTGGCGGTCGGCGCGGGGGGTGTTAGGAGAGGTCATGCGGTCTTGAAAATAGAATCTGGCGATACGCAAAAGTTTTTAAAATTTCTCTTGACCGACCTTTTTACCTTCTATAGAATGCGCACCTCTTCATTCCCTGATAGCTCAGTTGGTAGAGCGACGGACTGTTAATCCGCAGGTCCCTGGTTCGAGTCCAGGTCGGGGAGCCAGACAGATAAAGCCTTGCAGCGATGCAAGGCTTTTTTCTATTCTGCTCAATGGGGCACTGGCGGGGCATCCTCGAAAAAATACTCATCTCAGTTGCGTCCCATTCTGATTTCACCACAAACAGTTGTACCGCTCATTCCATATAAATAATCTCGTCGTTGCCTTGAACCGTGCGCGCCACATTTTTTGCGTTTGGTGTTTGAAGCCGTCGCACTAATCATGCCGAAATTTGCCCCTTATTGACCCAATAATTTTTTTTAAAATTTTATTATTTTATTTTCATTGTGTTAACAAACTAGACCGTAAGATTTTAAATCCGTCGTTGTAATTTTTCCAACTTCGGAGTAAAGTCCGCGCAAGTATTCTCACGCGCTCAAAACGGGGTAATCATGGCAAGTATCGAAAAACGCAAAAACGATGATGGCGCGACAAGCTACCGGGTGAAAATTCGTTTGAAGGGATATCCGCCTGAAAGCGCGACATTCTCGCGACTGACTGACGCGAGAGAGTGGATTCAAAAAACCGAGGCCGATATGAAAGCGGGGCGACACTTCGGTGCAAGTAAACGGCACACATTGAATGAGCTGATTGATGCATACGAGAAGAGTGCTCAGCATATCGCGCTGAAATCTGCCAAGGATATGAGGGCGCGGTTGACATGGTGGCGCAATCGGCATGGTGAGAAGTTGTTGCAGGAAATTACGCCCTCTTTGGTTGCACAAGGGCGTGATGCCTTGACTACAGAATTTGTGACTGTCCGTCGCCGTGGCGATGATGGGACTGTGTCGCGAGTGCCGCTTGAGAGGAAACGTAGCGGTGCCACTGCTAATCGTTCTCTGGCTGCACTGTCCAGCGTCTGTACCTATGGTATTAAGGAGCTGGGTTGGCTTGAAATTAACCCAGTGGAACGGATTACAAAGCCGAAGGAAAGCAAAGGTCGTGTGAGATTTTTGGATGACAACGAGTTGCCACGCTTTTTAGCTGCTTGCCGCAAGCAAAAAGACCTGTACCTGGCGGTGCTCCTGTCGCTGACCACGGGAGGGAGGCAATCAGAGATTATGAGCTTGCGCTGGGAGCAGATAGATCTCATAACAGGACGAGCGATGCTCCATGCTGGCACTACCAAGAATAATGATGCGCGAGTATTGCCTCTGGTTGGTGAAGCCTTCACGTTATTACAGGAACGCGCTACGGTTCGTAATTTGACTGACGATCGGATATTCCCGGCTACCAGCAGAGCCAGAAAATCAATTTTTGTTGATTTACGTAGTCCTTTCCTAGATGCGTTGAAAGAAGCTGAAATTACCAACTTCCACTGGCACGACTTACGCCACACCTGCGCATCCTACCTGATGATGAACGGCGTATCGCCATTGGAAATATCGAAGGTGCTAGGCCATCGCACCATGGCGATGGTGAGCCGTTATGCCCACCTTGCGCCTGCCCGTGTGTCTGATATAGGGAATGCATTGGCGCAGAAAATGGGAGTGGCGTGATGAGCATGACTAAAACACAGGTAGCTGGGTTTAATTATGATTCAAGTGGTTTGCTTCAATATGAACCGTTGTTCCAATTGCTGGATGAATTTTGGAGCAAGCTGTTAGCCGAAATGCCGGAAGAATTGCGGCTTAAAGTCGAGCATGCTGACCCTGGGTGGGATCACAGAGATAGATCAGTAACGAGAGTAGGCGATATTTGCCAGCTTACATCTCGACAAAAAATAATCCAGTTGTACGACCGAAAAAATGACAATACTCAAGAATATGAAACGTATGTAGCACTAAATAAATTCCTCCATGAGAAGTTAAAGGGCATGATTGATGAGGTTGATAGTGACAAATGGGGCACGAATGCTATGGTCTTGAGTGACGAGGTTGCCTTGCCACTAAAAAAATTTTGTGGAGAGTTAGGTAACCACTGGCCTAACCCAGAGCCGTTACTGTGGCGAGCCCTCTTTTGGTTCGACCAAATAACGCTACCTGGCATTATGGACAAGGCGAGAGTCTGCGAAAACTACAACCTTATTGATGCGTTAGAAATTATTTCCGTGGAAATTTATAAAGTTCTCAATTTAGACCGTTGGCGTGTGGGTTCAAGGATTGAGCAAGAGTTACTGCTGGAAATAGAAGCTGGAAAACAAACAACACCTGCATTGGCACATAAGGAACAGACCGTAACTGAGAGTCTGAATGCAAAGTTGGTGTGTGATGTCAGTCCGCATTGTGTGGGTAAAATTGATTCAGAGCGGAATGTTGAAGTTTTTGAGCAAGTCACACATTTTGTGATGTTAGATAAAGTTGCTATTGAAACGCCTGAGCCGAGGCGAAAATATAATGCACTGGCAGCTGAATATCAACCAATGCTCAGTGAAAATCCTTGTTTAACAGCAACACTACTTATGAAAAAACTGCTTGGAAATATTGGCAAACCGGATACTTGCATTCTCTTAAGCACTGGCGACGGTTTGCAATGGGAAGGTTTCAACGATAAGCCACCCTATAATCTCACGCTAAAACAATTAGAAGATCGAATTTATCGATGGAGGAAAAAGAACGAAATACGCTGTTAACACTCTCGGAACCCTCGCTGATTAGCTAAACACTCGTTAAGAAAAAAACCTGATAAAACAAGCATAAATTGCGCTCCATACCGCTGAACTAACGGGAAAACTGGAGAGCAAATCATGCAAAACTCACAAACTGAAGCAAACACCATTCCCAATCTTTCAACAGTCAAAAATTTACCCAGCTGCTTTCCCAAGGCTGGATTGACCACAGCGGCAGTCCAAGGTCACATATTTAAGGCCGCCGACCGTTTCGATTCCCGGGGAAGAAAAATTCCTGGCAACGGGCTGGCTGCGAGCGGCGCTATTATCCGGCGCGGGCGCAAAGTCCTGATCGATGTGGATAAATATGCCGCCTGGCTGTCTGGGGGGCTTTGATCATGAAGCTTTGTCAGAGACACGTGCAACTATGTTTGGAGTTGGAAGGGCGGCTTACAACTTTGCCAATTACTTTGAACGCGCGAGGCTTGGCCAGTCTGTTGGCTCCCTGCATAGACAGATCAGAGGTGACGATTTTGCGCGATATTTCGCGTCGCCCAGATTCCTTGCCACACCCAGAGAAATATGGTGGGGCAAAGAAAACTTGGGACACCAAGGTGGTTTTGGATTGGCTTCCGGCAGGCGTCAGAGCCGCTATAATTCGCCAATTTGTGAACAAAAATGGAGAAATTCAAAAAACAAATCAACCACCACGGATAAAATCAATCGCAGTGGAATTGGAATTGGCGAATTCGGCAGCCATGAGCCAGAAAATAGCTAGCGGTGCTCACGGACAGCAGCGGCGTGAAACTTCAAAAAATGGATCGAAAAAATCATGAGCTCGGGATTTGAGATCCGTCGCGAGGGCGAAATTAACTACTCAAAACCGCTAGCTCGCGCGCTTATGCGGGATCGGCGGCTCAGCTTTGGAGCAAGAGGACTTTTCGCGTTTTTGTGGGATTTGCCGGGAGGGTGGCGGACAAATTCGACTCATTTGGTGTCAATGTCGCCCCAAGGTAGGGATGCTATCCGAACTTTGCTGAAAGAGCTTGAGAGAGTTGGTGCGATGCGCGATGAACCGATACAGGAAGTAAGTGGGCGGTTGGCTGGTCGGCGCTGGGTCTTGGTTGGACCTGAAAAGTGGGCAATTGAATCTCAGCTGGCAAGCCACAAGTATTCAGAAACCGTGACAGAAGTCCCGCCAAAAGAAGTTCTAGCCGAAAATCGGGTTTCCCGTTCGTCGGTAACTCCGAAACTCGGAAAACCCGACACTAAGGTTTACCAAGGGAAAGGTTTTGCTACTCAAACCACCACCAACCAAGCGGTGGAGGATATTGATGAATTGGTAGAGGCGGCTGTGTGGGCCTTTCGCAAGGCAGGTGGAGCTATTAAAAATGAGGTGGGTTTCAGGCATAAAGTTAGAACCCGAATCCAGTCTTGTACCAGTGGCGCCAGTGCAGATGATGTGCGTTCCCTTCTGGCGTGGCAAGCAGACCGTGCTGCGGCGGTTGAGCGGACACGCGCGCAGCAGGCAGCGCGCGATCAACAAACTGAGAGAGAGTTACTGACAGCGGTGAATTTTGCAGAACAAGAAAAGAGGATCGCAACTTTTAACTTGCTTGATCATTTCAGACGTGAGGCTATTACCAGGAAGTTTTCTGAGCACTTGCTTGCTACAAACTCAGTGCTGCATGGATTTTTTCGCCGTAATGGACTGGATTCAAAAATGGTGCTGGCTGAATTTTCTAAGTTTATCTCAAACCTTGATCAGTAGTGCAAAAAACCTGATTAGGTGGTGGTTGAGTTAGAGGAAGCTTCGTGCAACCGAGAGCCTGCGACTATGTTGGTAGAACCGCAAGTTCAGGCGTAGGCGTAGATGCTTATTGTTTGACAGGATTTTTGTTTCATAAATTGGGATAGAAGTTGGCTTGATTAGTATAAACTCGGTTATAATGGCAAACTATCCGTTGACATGTCGTCCTCCGACACGTACTCTCATGCCAAATAGGTGCGATCAAATGTTCGAGAGTGGCGATCTGTCACCAAGCCTTATAAGTTTTGCTTAGCCCCTCGTTTAAACAGGTGGCAATTCCCGGAGTGATGACGATGGAAGACAGATGGCTATCCGTAGATGAAATCGGAGCGTATCTCGGTGTAAAGCGAGATACGGTCTACAAATGGATCAGTGAAAAAGGCATGCCTGCCCACAAAGTCGGTCGTCTTTGGAAGTTTAAAAAAGACGAGGTTGACGAGTGGGTGCGCAAAGGTGGGGCGGGCGAGAGCAGTGTTGAGCATGACTGAAACGAATGCCATCAAACTGACCCGTTTCGGCTACCGCTTCGGGCGGGGCGGCGTCCACTCTTCGCGAACCATGATGCTCGCGGAGTTGCGGGCTTTGCTGAGTTACGTCGACAAGGCCGACGCACCGAAAGCTGAATACCTTGAAGCGATACAAACCGTCAACTGCCTTGGCAAACGCTCAGGCAAAACGCGCGTCCTGACGTATCGTCATCTCGTCGAACTTTACACACTCGACCCTAGTTTCGTTTTGTTTCGGGCACTGCGTTTTTTTTGGCAGCGCGATACCAGTGGGCAGCCACTGTTAGCAGCCTTGTTCGCATATTCGCGTGATCCAATATTTCGATCATCTGCTTCTATCGTTCTCGCGTATCAGGAAGGTGCTACGGTCGCGCGCGAAGTGCTTGAAGATTTTATCGATAATCAGGAGCATGGCCGTTTCAGCCCTGCCACTCTCAAATCCACCGCGCAAAATATCAACGCAACATGGACGCAGGCGGGTCATCTGACTGGCCGTGCGCGCAAGGTTCGTACGCAAGCCTTGGCAACACCCGGTGCGGTAGCATTCGCACTGTTGTTGGGTTACCTGGCTGGGCAGCGCGGGGAGAATCTTTTCAGCAGTGAATATATGCGGCTGCTCGATTGCAGTTTTAACCGTGCCATTGAACTGGCCGAGGATGCCTCTCGTCGTGGTTGGATCACATTGAAGCGCGTAGGGCAAGTGATCGAAGTGGTATTTCCGAACCTGATTACGGCACAGGAAATGGAGTGGCTACGTGAGCAGAATTAAACGATTGATTCAGTCCTACAGCAAATACGTTGCTGTGCCGTGGCGTAACGATGCGGCTGCGGCTCAGCGTGTTATTTTCTGCGTCTATAACGAGACTGAAGAGCTGCGCCTGCGCGCAAAAATTGATGAGTTTGAAATTGCCACACGGGCTGTAGGACATGAATGGGCCTTGTTTGATCTGACGGACACGTTCCCTAACTGGATAGCTTCCCAGCGCTATGCAAAAAGCTACTTTCAAAAGCCCGGTCTGCTGCCGACGTTACTGCCGAAGTATCTCACCTATATAGAGACAGAGTTCACCACGTTCATGCAAGATCAAGGCACAGACGAGAACTTTGTCGTAGCGCTCAAGGGCGTAGGCTCGCTGTTTGGTTTTTTGAAGGTTAAAGAAGTCGTGGATAAACTCGCTCCCATGGCAAAGGGGCGGCTGCTGGTGTTCTTCCCCGGCAGCTTTGAAGACAATAACTACCGCCTGTTGGACGGGTATGACGGCTGGAATTATCTGGCTGTTCCCATCACCGCAGACAAAGAATTCTGATTAGGGGTCAATACATGCTCAATCGCGATATCTACCAAAAAGACCCATCCACCCGTAAGTTGGTCAATGAGGGTGTGGCCAGCGTCAATGATGAACAGACCGATCAGGCACTTTCTGTGCTTCGATACGAACTGGAAACCTTTGTTTGTGACGGGCAGTATGAAATCGGCATGTCGCATATTCTTGAGACCTACCTCAAAAATGTCGATCAGGCTCAGCAACCGGCAGTCTGGGTGAGCGGCTTCTTTGGATCAGGTAAGTCGCATCTAGTGAAGATGCTTCGTGCGCTGTGGATTGACACCGAGTTTGAAGATGGCGCAACGGCACGTGGCATTGCTACGCTGCCACAATCAATTCGCGACCATTTGCGTGAATTGAGCACTCAGGCTAAGCGACACGGCGGGGTGCATGCCGCTTCCGGTACGTTGGGTTCTGGTGCTAGTGATAAATCAGTGCGTTTGGCTTTGCTAGGCATTCTTTTTAAATCGGTCGGTTTGCCGGAGCAGTACCCGGTTGCTCGCTTCGTTATGTGGCTAAAGCATGAAGGAATTTACGATACGGTACGAGACCATGTTCAGCAAAATGGCTTCGATTGGAATGAAGAGCTCGACAACTTCTACGTGGCTGAGGGGCTGCATGAGGCGCTGGTCAAGACTAAGCCCAATCTATTTCCATCGACAGCTTCATGCATAGATACGCTGAACAACCTGTATCCCTATGCACAAGATGTCTCCAGTGATGAGATGCTCAAGGCTATTCGTCAAGCGCTCACTCGGGACGGGAAATTTCCACTCACTGTTGTGGTTTTGGACGAGGTTCAGCAATTTATCGGTCCAAGTGCCGAACGCTCTATTGAGGTACAGGAAGCTGTTGAGGCGATTTGCAAGAATATCGGTGGCAAGATGCTATTTGTTGGTACAGGGCAAACGGCGGTTACCGGTGTGGCCTTACTTGCACGTCTTCAGGGACGTTTTACCGTTCGCATTGAGTTATCCGATGCGGATGTTGATGCCGTTATTCGCCAGGTGATTCTGGCCAAGAAGCCTGAAGCCAAAGTTCCAGTAGAAAAAGTGATGCAAACCAATCTGGGCGAGATTGCACGCCATTTGGCTGGCACAACCATAGGACATCGTTCGGACGATATTCAATTCTTTCCGCAGGACTATCCCATACTCCCGGTGCGTCGTCGTTTTTGGGAGAATACCTTGCGCGTACTGGATCAAACTGGCACAGACAGCCAGTTGCGCAACCAGCTCTCCATGATACACAAGGTCATTCAGACTAATATGAATGCACCGGTCGGTAGTGTGGTGCCTGCGGATTATCTTTACTTTGATGCCGCAGACAAGCTGCTTCAGTCGCGTATCCTGCCCCGCAAGGTGCATGAAAAAACCATGAGCTGGATCAAGGGTACGGACGATCAGCGTTTGATGGGGCGTGCCTGCGGTCTGGTTTTTCTGATCAATAAACTCGCCAGCAGCAACAACGAAATCGGCATTCATGCTACGGTTGATACACTGGCCGACCTATTGGTAGAAGATTTGACGCAAGGCTCCAGCGCGCTGCGCAGCAAACTGCCTGGCTTGCTCGACAAGTGTGAGCTGCTGATGAGGGTAGGGGACGAGTATCGTATCCAGACCGAAGAGAGTTCTGCCTGGAACGATGAATTTTTGAATCAACGGAGCAGCTTGGCCAACGAGGCTCACCGTGTCGATGCAGAGCGTGACGATCGAATCCGCCGACGGTTCGGCGAAATGGTGCGTAAGCTGTCACTCACTCAAGGCACATCCAAGGTTACGCGCGACATCTATCCGGTGTTTGACGCTCAACTCCCAGCCGATGCTAATGAGAAAGTATCGGTATGGGTACGGGACGGCTGGAGTGTCGACGAAAATTCTGTGCGGGCAGACGCACGCCAGGCTGGCAATCAGTCACCCACGGTTTTTATATTCATCCCTAAGCGTTCTGCTGATGAGTTGCGTCATTATTTGATCGACTTCAAAGCGGCAAGCGCCACGCTGGACAAGCGTGGAATACCCAACACTGCTGAAGGCACCGAAGCACGTTCTGCGATGGAAACGACCAGGCAAGCCGCCGAAGGCAAGATCCGCGAACTTTTGCAGGAAACCTTCTCTGGTGCGCGTGTGTTTCAGGGTGGCGGCAACGAAATCCTGGGCGGTGATCTACAAGAAATGACACTGGAAGCGGCGACCAACGCGCTTCAACGGCTTTACCCGCAATTTCATATTGCCGATCATGCCGGTTGGTCTAAAGTCTATGAGAAGGCGCAAAAAGGTGCGCCGGACGCGCTCAAGAGTGTGGCGGATGAAGGTGAACCTGCCAGGAACCCCGTTTGCAAGGCCATTCTGTCCTTCATTGCAGGCGGCAAAAAGGGCATTGATATCCGCAAGATTTTTGAGGGAGCTAATTACGGCTGGTCAGGTGACGCCGTGGATGGCGGTTTGCAAGTGCTGATGGTGGCGGGTTTGATTCGTGCTCAGGATGAGCGGGGGCAAACCATTGATCCAAAGGACTTGGAACGCAAGACCATTGGTAAAACGATGTTCAAGGTCGAATCGACCACCGTGACAGTGGCGCAGCGCATCCAGATTCGCAAACTTCTACAAAAAATTCTTTCGAATAAAGTTAATCAGGGAGAAGAGCTGGCATTTGTACCTCAGTTCCTGGTCAGCGCAAAAGGGCTTGCTGATCGAGCCGGGGGAGAGGCGCCAAGGCCTGCAAATTGCGACACGACTTCGCTGGACGAAATTCGCCTGACTTCAGGCAATGAACAACTTTTAGCGTTGTATAACCGGCGCGACGAGCTTAGCGATGTCATCGATGCCTGGACTGATCGTGCCGCACGTATTGAAAAGCGTTTGCCATCGTGGAGTACGCTCACTCGTTTGGTGAAGCATGCGAATGGCCTTGCCGATGCAGATGTGCTGGTGGCGCAGGTTAAGCACATCGAACAGCAACGTCAATTGTTGGAAGAGCCGGATCCGATTACGCCGCTAATCAACAGCTTCACGCAATTGTTGCGTGAAGAGTTGAATCACTTGCAGGCTGACTACCAGTCCCGCCATCAAAAAGGTATGGCGCGCCTGGATGCAGACACCAACTGGCAGCAACTTGAACCCGAGCAACGCAACAGCCTGCTTGCCACACAGAAGCTGACATTATCCGATGTACCGAAAGTGCAGGTCGCCAACACAGAAGAAGTGCTGCTTACCGTGGAACGACTGTCACTTTCTTCCTTTGTTGACCGCGTGGCGGCCATAGACTCCCGTTTTGATGCGGTGCTGGTGGCTTCCGCTGAGCTGATGGAACCGCAAGCTCAATTTGTATCGGTACCGAAACGCACACTGAAAACGGATACCGATATTGATGCTTGGTTGTTGGAAGTAGGAAAAACTATGAAAGATGCGCTGGCCAAAGGGCCGGTCGTAATTCGTTAACGTGAATCACGCGTAGCGTTCGTTTGCCCTTTCTCCCGCTTGCGGGGGAAAGTTGGATAGGGGGAAACGGGCATGGCATAGTAGATTCATCATTTGGGGTGGCTTGTGCCATGCCCGTTAGGGGACAATATGCTCACATCGATCAGTTTTAATAACTTTAAAAGTTACCGGACAGCTGTGCTTCCGTTGGCGCCAATGACATTTCTGATTGGTCCCAATGCATCAGGCAAAAGTAATGCGCTTGAGGCCATACGGTTACTCAATTGGCTGGCCAAAGGAAGTCGATTGGAAGATATTGAACGAGCAATTCAGGGAGGAGACGCTGTCGTACGTGGTCTTGCCAAGGATTTATTCCGTGATACCGCCGTGGAGTTGGAATTGGGTTGTCATCTGGGCGACCCTCCAGAGGGAGCGTATGATTTTTCTATCAAAATTGGTCAAATGAATGAGCAACTGGTGATTGCGGGTGAAAAAATTACCGACCTAAAGGAAAGTGTACCGCTCTATCAAATAGACGGTGAACCGAATCCACACACGGATGAAATTAGTGTGGCTTACAACAACTTCAGCAGAGGAAAAAATAAGCCACATATTCCTTGCTCCAACCGTCAGGCAGTGTTTTATCAACTTGAGACACCCGGTCGTTTCGATAAAGCTCATGATAAATCGCAGAAAATTATTCCTGCGGTGACCAAGTCCCTTCGTGAAACACTGCGCAATATCGTTTTTCTTGATCCACGCCCGGCATTAATGCGCGACTACGTTTATGCTAAAGATGATGATATCAATGAAAACGGCAGTAATCTTTCAGCTGTGCTCTATGGTATCTGTCAGAGGGGTGAGGGAGCTAAACAGGAATTACTGGAATTTATTCGTTCTCTTCCAGAGCAAGACATCACAGATATTCAATTCATTGAAACCGAACGTCGCGATGTGATGTTAAGGCTTGAGGAAACCTTTGGCGATCAGAAGCGCACGATAGATGCACCGTTGTTATCGGATGGGACACTAAGAGTGCTGGCCATCGGTGCCACTTTGTTGACAGCCTCCAAGGGAGCTTTGGTGGTGGTTGAGGAGATCGATAACGGCGTACACCCCAGTCGTGCTGATACTTTAGTCAAACAAATTGAGGCGATTGCCAGTAAACGTGAATTGCGCGTACTGCTGACTTCGCATAACCCTGCATTGTTGGATGCACTTCCCGATACTGCCCTGGCTGATGTGCTTTGCTGTTATCGCGATCCTAAGCAAGGGGATAGTAGATTGGTCCGCTTGGGCGATCTTGAACGTTACCCTGAACTGGTGGCTCAAGGTCCGTTGGGACAACTTATGACGCGTCGGATATTAGAGCGTTTTTTAAAAGACGATAGTACCTCTGAACAGCGTCAATCCGCAGCGCTGAGCTGGCTTGAGAATCTTAGAAAAGGTAAATCGGAGATGCAGGCATGACCTCTGTTTGTCTGTTGGATACCTCCATATTTGTTGAAATTCTTGACCTGCCTGGTATGGCCGATCATCGAGAGAAAATTATGGGAGACTTGGGGGAAAAAATTCAGGCTCGTGAATCTCTATTTTTGCCTATGGCTACCATTCTCGAAACTGGCAACCACATCGGCCAAAATGGCGATGGCCGTCAGCGCCGAGCATGTGCCGAACGATTTGTTGAACAAGTATCTCAGGCACTTGATGGCCAGTCTCCGTTTAAACCGATCAGCTTTCTTAAACAGGATGAGCTGAAAAACTGGCTCGCTGAATTTCCTAATCATGCATGTCGTGGCAGTGGTCTGGGAGATTTGTCCATCATCCACGATTGGCAACGACTTTGCGACCAGAATATCAGCCGTCGTGTCTATATCTGGTCTCTGGATGCTGATTTGGCCGGACGCGATCAACCCGCAAGGATTTGAAGATTGAATTCGCTGTCCGAATGCTTAAGTCAGCATTCAAATCGGTTTAATGCTCATTTAATGCTCGTCGCAGCATTAAATGAGCATTAGCCACGATGTAAGGGATACACAATGCGACCGCTCGGCAAAGACCTGCGTAACTCGCCTGTATGGCTAGGGTGCAGCGATACCTTGCCGTTTTTTAAATTTGTTGAATGTGACTTTTAATGTGAAATCATCATTAAAAATACATTGAAAGCCGGAAGAAGATATGCAGCCACTCGATAAAGCTCTTCGCAGTCAGCTGGAAAAGACCGTCAAGGCCGCGCGCACTATCGCCGAATTGGCGGCTAATGCCGCACTTGAGCAACTGGGCGTCGGCCACGATAAGCCGGAAGCGTTTCTGACTGACGCTGAAAAGGTGCTGCGCAATCGGCTGCGTACCCACGGCAAGCAGTTAGGCGACGAACGCGACTCAAAAAGCTCAAATCCGACCTATGGCAAGCAAGCCGTTCAGCATCTGGTGCAGGAAGTGGCTTATGAGCACTGGCACCGCATGCTGTTCGCGCGCTTCCTGGCCGACAACGATCTGCTGATGTACGACGGCGTGGCCGTTACCCTCGAAGAGTGCGACGAACTGGCCGCAGATGAAGGTGCGAAGAGCGGCTGGGAGCTGGCGGGCAAGCTTGCGGCGCGCATGTTGCCGCAAGTGTTCAAGCCCGGCTCACCAGTGTTTTCACTGACCTTTGCCCCGGAACATCAAAGCGAACTGGAACGCTTGCTCAAGGACTTAGCAGATGACGTGTTTAAGGCCAGCGACAGTCTGGGCTGGGTGTATCAATTCTGGCAGGCGGATAACAAAGAACGCATCAACAGGTCGGAAGTAAAGATCGGCGCCGACGAGCTGCCCGCCGTTACCCAGCTCTTCACCGAGCCGTACATGGTGGCGTTTTTGCTGCACAACTCATTGGGGGCTTGGTGGGTCACTCGATACCCTGGTAAGCCCTGTCCAGTAGAGCTGGACTACCTGCGCACGCTCGAAGACGGCAGCCCAGCAGCGGGCAAGTTTGAAGGCTGGCCCGACACACTGGCTGAATTCAATCTGCTCGACCCGTGCTGCGGTTCTGGACATTTTCTGGTCGCCGCCTTTTTGATGTTGGTGCCGATGCGCATGGCCGCCGAAAGCTTAGGTGCAAAAGAAGCCATTGATCGCGTGCTGGCCGATAATCTGCATGGTCTGGAACTGGATCCGCGCTGCGTGGAGATCGCGGTGTTTGCCGTGGCGCTGGAAGCGTGGCGTTACCCGGATGCGTCCGGCAATGCATTGGGCGTGCGTGAGATTCCCGTCCCGAACATCGCCTGTTGCGGCCTCAAGGTGGCGGCCAAGGCGGAAGACTGGGAAGCGCTAGTGCCGGATGATGCACCCAACGTCGCGCATCTGCGTCTGGGGCTGAGCCGGTTACACGAAACCTTTGCCCAAGCGCCTTTATTGGGCAGCTTGCTCGATCCATCCAAAGCCGATACAGGCGATTTGTTCGCGGCAGATTATAGCCTGCTAACCGAATTGTTGAGTAAGGCGCTGGCTACGGAATATCAACCGAACCTGTTCGATGATGGAGATGATCGCTGGGAATTGGCGCTCAGCGCTCAAGGGTTGCTGGAAGCGGCACGGTTACTGGATGCGCGCTATCACCTGGTCATTACCAACGTGCCGTATCTCTCACGCGGTAAACAGGATGAACGACTGAAAGATTATTGCGAAAGCCATTACCCTACGGCCAAGAACGATCTGGCTAATGTATTTCTTGAGCGATGTCTGGAACTTGCTTTGCCACCCTCGCCCTCTGGGAGAGGGGCAGGGGGTGAGGGACGCGGTGTGGTGCAGATTGTTATGCCGCAGAATTGGTTATTTCTGGGGAGCTACCGCCAACAAAGAGAGCTGTTATTGAAAGAAGTTACATGGAATATCTTGTCTAGGCTGGGCGGGGGCGCTGAAGCTTTTGATAATGGACCTGGCAACATAACTAGCATTTGCATGGTTGTAATAACAAATCATCCGTCTTCGGCAGATTCTGTTTTTTATGGAATAGACGTAAGTGATTGGCATACAACCACAGAAAAGTTGGCTCTATATGATTTACAGTGGATAATGCGACAATTTGACCATGAATAGTACAACTTTATTTGGCATGGCGCTCGGCCTACAAGCGCCTTGGCAGGTGAACGATGTTTCGTTCGCTGCCGAAGCA
>Ga0210017_1001176_pt1 | contig 22883 bp, 22 predicted proteins | sample CryGeyCG2014_020_FD_183966 | JGI IMG/M metagenome (GOLD analysis project Ga0210017, IMG submission 183966) | Groundwater microbial communities from aquifer - Crystal Geyser CG08_land_8/20/14_0.20 (SPAdes) (version 2) | ecosystem: Environmental > Aquatic > Deep subsurface > Groundwater | place... | reverse complement strand
GCGAGACATCGCCTGTTATAAACCTGTCGAGTATGATGTCGCCAACAACCAGGATGCGTTTCTTTTTAAAATTATCGAGTTTCAGCATATCTCGCCAATGATAAAAAATAAAGAGGGAATAGTAAATGGCAAAAAAGCAATATGCGCTGAAGAGCTGTTGGCTACGGGAGGGAAGACAGCCATTGATGAGCTGTTACGATTAGAATTTTATTCTGATTGTTTTTGACGATTTTGAACACGCTGTCTTTATTTACGAGCTGGACAGCGGGAATATTCAGCACATTTTGAAAATCAATGAGATTTTTGGACGGAGCGGTTTCATTGAGTTTTGTTTCAATCAGCAGGACAGGCTTGTTTTTATCCGCGATCAGGAAATCCACTTCTTTTTTTTCTTTATTCCTTATGTAGTGAAGAGTGAATCTTCCCCGGCCCGCCTCGTTCCAGTAATGTATTGCTCTGGTAAGTTCCAGTGCCGCCATGTTTTCGAATCTGGAACTTTCGTCCTCAATTTCGGGATAATTGAAAAGATAGATTTTCTTTTCTTTCAGTATTGAGCGTGAAATTTTTTTCGTCCATGGCGCGATTTTGAATATCAGATAGAACGATTCAAATAAGTTCAGCCATTTTTTAACGCTGCCGAAATTAACCTGCAATTCTCCGGCAAGATTATTTAGCGAAACGGGCGCCCCCACCCGCGAGGGCAAAAGGGAAAACAGCAGCTCTATATTCCCGATATCTTTGATATTGTGCAGGCTTCGTATATCTTCCCGAATAAGCCGGGCGGAGTAATTCACCGCCCATTTGTTGTAAAAAGAGAGACTGTTTTTCAGGTATGGTTCGGGAAAGCCGCCGTTGCGGAACAGCCGTGTCCATATTTTTTTTGTGGACGCGGAGTGATTAATATCAAAGCTGGACAGGGGATTTTTGATAAATTCGCCGAATTTTCTTTTTTCTTTACTTAATTCCGCGACAGTAAAGGGAAATAAATGGAACTGAAAATATCTGCCCGCCAGAGAATCCCCGCCTTTTTGATATATGTCAAGGCGGCCGCTGCCCGAAACAAGGAATTTGTAATTTTGGCTGAACTGATCGTAGATACCCTTAAGATAATTTTTCCAGCGCTTATATTTATGGATCTCGTCAAAAATAACGAGAGGAGCGGATTCGTCTTTCCTGTTTAAGTGTTCAAAAAAAGCCGGATTTTTTATCAGCATTTGTTTGTGTTTGACAAAGTCCCAGTTGAAATACACGCTGTTGCTGAATGCGGATGCTATTTCTTTCGTGAGCGTGGTTTTCCCCACCTGCCGCGGCCCGGACAGAAATACCATTGATTTATCGGATGATAAATCGTTCCACAGGGCAATATATGAATTTCTTTTCAGCACACGGCTATTTTACATAATACTGTGAAAAAGTCAAGACTTTTTCACAGTGTGGTATAAAATAGTCAGATCGGGAAAGGGTGACCCCGAATTGCCTCACATAAAAATCTGGACGAAAAAAGTAGAAGCAGGCAGATATAAATGATAGAGCCAGGTTCAAACTTTTGATTAAGAGGTTATTTGAATTTAGTATCCAACAGAGCGGAAAATTTTTTATCCTCTTTTTTCAAAATTTCATATTCTTTTTTAGCAGCCGCTTTGTTATTTGTACGCAAATAGTTTCCTACGAGATTGAAGCGCGCGTGTTTGTGAATATACTCAGGTTTCAATCGCAGTGAGTTTCTGTAAGCCCGGACGGCTTTTTCATATTCTCCGAAATTAGAGTAAATTAATCCGAGGTAAAAATAGGGCAATGATGAATCAGGTTTTTGGCGAAGGGCTTCATTGATGGCAGCCATCGCATTTTTTCTATCCTTTTGTCTTGAGTGATAATCTGCGGTTTGACATAAAGTAAGGATAGAAGGAGAATCGGTGTCTAAAGCTTTTTTATAATATTTTTTTGCTTTTTGAGCATAGGATTTATTTTGCCCTTTTTTGGAGTCAAGCCGATTGTAACATTCGGCCAGATTGGATATAGCGATTTTATTCCCGGGATCCATTTCAAGTATTTTTTTATATATTTTTATCTCCGCTGTTGTATTATTTGACAGAGCAACTGCCAGCTGCGAGTAAGCCATTGTATCATCCGGCTTCAGTTCTATAACTTTTTTCAGTGTCGTTATTGCTGCTTCTCTTTTTCCGCACCAGGTATAGGTCATTCCCAAGTTGGTAAGAATTTTGATATTGTCATCGAACTTATGGGATGCTTTTTCTAAAGTTTTTAATGACATATCCCTGTTGCCGGTTAAACTGTATGCGGATGCGAGACTTAGATAAGCGTCAACAAAATCATCTTTCAAGTCAATGCATTTTTGAAAGTGTTTGATTGAAGATTGTTTTTCATCGGAGTCCCATAACAATATTTTCCCAAGACGGTAGTATGCTTCGGCGTTATCAGGATATAATTCTATAGCTTTTTTGTATGTGCGAATTGCATTCTCTATATTTTCAGTCCTGTTTTGAGGAATCATTTTTTCGTAGCATCGCGCCATTTGAAAATATCCATCTGCAAAATCGCGGTTTAAAATAATGGTTTTTTTGAAACATGCGAGAGCGTCATTATAATAACAACTGGAAAAGAACCGCATCCCCTCCTCATAAAAGTATTCAGGTGATTTTTTTATTATTTCCACGAATTTACTCAGACTCATATCCACTGGCTCAGTTTCTCTAAGAGCATCAATGGGAATAATATGGCAGGGAAATTTGTCGTATCCCACTATGCCGATAATATGTCCCCATTTATTTATGACAGGGCAACCCTGCATGCCATAAGGGAAATATCCTTTTATTTTATAGATTTTAGCGCCTGAACTATTGTGCGCCACTTCAGTTATAGTTCTTTTTACGGCTAAAGGTTTTGTTTTCAGGATACTCTTCTTTTTGATTCCAAAAACAAATTTACCTATTCTCCAATATTTATCCAAAAATATGAAATCATCCCTGGGGTTAGACCATATATGCCTGTAGCCGACAGCCCATATTGTTTCATTTTTGCCAGCGCCGGCCGCAATCAATTCTGTAAGTTCTGTGTGTAAAGAATTAGGTGTGCTGATTTCCAGCGAAGCCGCCACAATGCCGTATTTATTATTTTCCGCAATTATTTTTTTTAGAGAATAAGCGTCATTGTGGGGATTGTGAATGTTAATTTTAGATGATTTTAGCAGCACTTGAGTATTTAAGATGAGTCCCCCCTGCCCAGGGATCAAAAAACCTGATTCTACTGATTCTACTTCATTGTTTGAATTTTTTGTTAATATTCGCAAAATTGTTTTTTCAATTTTATGTATTTGTCGTGTCCGTATGATTTTAGGAAGGGAGGATATAACTCCGATAATTAATACCGCTAATAAAAATAATGCCACTAATCGTTTTTGGATATTCATTATATTTCGCCTAAGGTTATACTATCTTGTAGGCGGTTTTTTGTCAATTTTTTAGCAGTGCCCCACATTTGTTAATGACCCCTGAATCACAATACAGGAAAAAATGGCGCCGTCTCTAAAAGAATGTATAGTATGCAAGGCAGTGTTGGAGCTGTCACAATTCTTTTTGCTCTTGACATTTGCCGTGATAGGTGTATAATATAAGCGATACCACTTAAAAGCGAGGGAATAGCTTATATTATGTATAGCAAAGAGCAGTTAGAAAAAGCGTTGACACTTACAGGGAAGAAGCTGGAATTAAAAGCTTCCCCTCAGGTAATTATTGTTGTCTGCGGAGGCTCATCACTGATTATTTCCGGATTGCTGTCCCGCGCCACTAAAGATGTGGATGTTGTGGCGGTTGGAGATAAAGATGAGCGGGGAGCGCTTAATTTTCGGGAAGCTTTCCCATTACCGGAAATACTTCTTGAGGCCTCAAAAGAAGTTTCTCATGACTTAGGTATGAATGAGGAATGGTTGAACCCCGGGCCCGGAAATATAATGAAAGAGGGGCTTCCCTCAGGATATATTGAAAGGTCAAATCAACGCATTTATGGCGGAAAGTTGACAGTATATTTTTTGGGCAGATATGATCAGATACATTTAAAACTATTTGCGGCAGCGGACCAGGGCCCGGGGCGTCATGTTGATGATTTGCTTGCTTTGAATCCTGTTGAAGAGGAAATAAAAGCGGCAGCCGGATGGGCGCTGAAACATGATTCTTCAGAGGGGTTTCGAAGTGTTCTGAAAGATATGTTGAGGGAATTGGGTTATGAATCAAGCTCCGAAGAAATTTAAAGAATTTTATCTGGAAAATTTACTGGCTTTCTTGTGGAATCAGTGGTCTGACCTTGGCGTCGCCGGATATGGAAGCGGTCAGGAGAGCTATTCTATTGATCCGGAGGCGTTGCTGCTGTTGAGCTGCGTAATAGCCCGGTATGATTCGCGGCTTTTTGATGAGATTATAAACTGGCTTAACACAAACGGCCACCTGATTAATGTTCAGCGGTTGAAAAAAATATTGAACAGCCATGATTTCAGCGGAACAAATGTGCTTTCCGCCATCGCGGCTTTTATGGCGAGGGGGAATCAATTCCGGAAGTGGAATGGTTTAAGCCGGCCGTTTAGAGGCGAGGCGCCCGAAAATTTATTTTTCCTGAAGGACGGAAGCCCGATGAAACAGTTTGCAACACCGGATCCGCTTTTTTTAAAACAAGGTTATCTCAGGGGTAAAGTGGAATTAAGAAAAAATTTATCGCCCATCAAAACAGGAAGTAATAATTGTTTAATTTTGAAATTACGTTTTCTTTTTGGCATTAATGCGCGCAGTGAAATAATATTGTATCTCCTTAAAAAAGGCAGATCTCACCCCGGTAAAATCGCTAAGGGAACATACTATTCGCCAAAAACTGTCCAGGACACTCTGATAGAGCTTGAACGGTCGGGCGCGGTTGGGATTACCCGGACCGGACGGGAAAAATATTATTGGCTGGATAATGAAAAATGGGCCGAATTTTTAATGCTGAAAGGCGAATCAAAAGGCTGGATTAACTGGCCTTTGTTCTTTTGCGCCCTTGAAAAATTATGGCTCAAGTTAGAGAAGAAGAGTTTTGAAAATCTCGATTCTGAAATGCAGGCTTCCGAACTCCGCGAGTTAATGAGCAGAATAAGACCGCAAATTGAAGAAGCGGGTTTTTTCGGAGTTCTTTCGGATGACAAACTATATTTAGGAGAGTCCTATTTAGAAATTTTTGAATCTGACATTAAAAAACTGATGGATCTTTTGAAATAAGAGCGTTACGCCTCCGTACGGCAGAGGGTTATCGTTCCAAGCTCCAATAAAAATGAATGGAAAGAAAATAAAAGCTATGCCGTTTTTGCAGTTGTTTTCAGGATATAGTCGGCGGCGTCGTTAAGGTTTTTGAAATCCCGGCCCAGAAGGATACCCCTGATATTCACTTTTTTAGCGCCTTCAACATCCGTAATTTTATCTCCAATGCACCAGCTTTTGTTTACATCAATTCCGAAGTCGCCTATGGCTTTTTCAAAGAGCAGGGTTTCCGGTTTTCTGCAGGCGCATTCTTCTTCCGGACTGTGGGGGCATAGGTATATTCCCGATATTTTTATTCCGTTTGCGGCGAGTTTGTCCGTCAGGGCTTTATTGAATTTCTTTACCTTATTCAGGCTGTAATAGCCCCGTCCTATTCCCGATTGATTGCTCACTATTATAAGGATATAGCCGGCATTGGAAAGTTTTTTGAGCGCGGGTATTGTTTCCGGAAAGAGCTTCATGTCTTTGGTCTTTACCACATATCCCGGATCGGCATTCAGCGTGCCGTCACGGTCCAGGATGACCGCCTTGTTCGTTCCGCCACCGGGGAAGATGATTTTCATTATGTCTTCGCTGTATGAGGATTCCGTTTCAACGCTCAGGATGCCGTCATGAGAAAGGCCTTTGAGCTTCACGGCGTCTTTTTCCGTCGTCAGCCATGTGAGATTTTTATCAAGCCCGTCAATGTTGGCCTGCTTGTAGGCGTGATGGTCGCCGAAAGACAGGAACCGCTTTAAGGCGATGCCGTTTTTCTCAAGTAATTTTCTGAAAGAACCGGGTTTTCCTATGCCGCAGAAGGCGCCGATTTCTTTATTTTCCAGCGTCTTGGGAGATATGTTTTCCGAAGTCTTTATATCTCTGAGATTTTTGAGTGTCAGTTCCGAAACTATGATTGCGGCTTTTGTGAATGAGCGTATCTCTTCCCTCAATGCTTCCACCGCCTCTCTTTCGGCGAGGTTGGATTTGCTGATGATTACCATATCGGCGCGCCTGAGGGAGCGCTTGCCTTCCCTCAGGAGACCTCGCCAGGGCGCAAGGGCGTCAACGAGCACTATGTCCCTGTCTTTCTCCATTGTGAAATTCTGAAAAGCGTCATCGAGCAGGCAGACATCGCTTTTGAAATTTTTACGCGCGAATTTTATTCCCTCTATCCTGTTTTTTGAGACAATGACGGGAGCGGGGGCGAGTTTTTCGGCCATCATCACGGCTTCGTCGCCGAAAAGTTCAGTTGCTCTCCCGCCTGTTTGCGCCTGATAGGGGCCTTTTGTTTTTCCCTTATATCCGCGCGTGACGACCGCTGTTCTCTTTTTTCCCGCAAGCATCCGGCAGAGATCTATGACAAAAGCCGTTTTGCCTGTGCCGCCGGCTGATATGTTTCCGACGGAAATGACGAAAGAGGGCATGAGCTCTTTTTTGCGGATGCCTTTCGCGTAGAGAAAACGCTTTATTCCCGTTGCCGCGCCGTAGATAAGAGAAGTAAATTTCATCACGGAAACATTATAACATTTTTGCGTTTTTTTGCTAAAATAACCCCATGGATTGGACAAGCAGAATAAGCGGGAAAAAATACGCCATCCCCCTCGGCGAAAGGACTTTTGTCATGGGGATAATCAACACATCGCCGGATTCTTTTTCGGGCGACGGTCTCAATTCAGTTGATGATGCTGTCCGCCAGGCCGAGCGTTTTATAAGGGAGGGCGCCGACATTCTTGATGTCGGAGGGCAGTCAACGCGTCCCGGCGCCGAAGCCATAGATGCCGGGGAAGAAATAAGCAGAACCGCCCCTCTCATAAAAGAGCTGTCTTCAAAATTTGATGTTCCCGTTTCCATTGACACATACAAATCAGAGGTCGCAAGGGCCGCCCTTGAAAACGGCGCCGCCATGATAAATGACATAAGCGCTTTTCACTTTGATGAGAAGATGGCGGGCCTTGCCTCCGTTTACGGCGTTCCGGTCATACTCATGCACATAAAGGGCATACCTGAAACTATGCAGAAGGGTGAGATCGTCTATGACGATGTGATTGGCTCTATAAAGAAATATCTGAACAGGGCTGTCAAAAGCGCCCTTGAAGCGGGCATAAGAGAGGACATGATAATATTGGATCCTGGAATAGGATTCGGCAAGACGGTTGAGCACAATCTCATAATACTCAAACGCCTCGCCGAACTTAAAGAGCTCGGAAAACCCCTGCTCGTCGGGCCGTCCCGCAAGTCTTTCATAGGAAAAACGCTGAACCTTCCGGAAAACGAGAGGATTGAGGGCACGGCCGCGGCCGTTAGCGCGGCGATTATGAACGGGGCGGATATAATCAGGGTGCACGATGTCGCTGAGATGAAGAGGGTAGCGGTCATGACGGATGCTATTGTGAGAGCCGGAGGCGCATAAATGTATCTGAGTTATTCAAAACTGAGCGCTTACGAGAAGTGCCCTTATTCCTACAGGAAAGTTTATATAGACAGGGTGAAGACGCCTTACAAAAAATATTTTTCCTTCGGTCACTCACTGCATGCGGCGCTTGAAGATTTTTATTCAGGCCGTCTCGCCTACTGGCTGGGGCTGAAGAAGCCCACGAAAGAAAATCTAATCGCCGCGCTCAGGAGGCGCTGGAAGAGCGAGGGTTACAGTCCCGAGGAGAGCGCCGCGGCTTTTGAAGAAGGGCGGGAACTGCTTGAAAATTATTATGAAGTTTTTGCTAAAGATAATTTCACCCCGGCCTGGCGCGTTGAACCGCATTTCTCATTTTCAGCAGGCCGTCATCAGGTCGCGGGTTTTATTGACCGGATACACAGAAACGGCGGAGGCTTTGAGATAATAGATTACAAGACGCACAGGCGGATACCGGAAAAGGAAACTCTTGAGCGGGATCTTCAACTTCCCATATATTACATCGGCTGTACGGAATACTTCAGAAAAAAAATAACAGCGGTCTCATATATTTTTCTGAGGCACGCCAAAAAGGTGAGTTACGATGTGAGCCGTTTTGATATAGAAAAGATAAAGCAGCGCATCGGGCTGATAGCGGAGCGCATGGCGCGGGAGAGCGATTTCCTTCCCCGCCGGAACAGCTACTGCGGTTCCTGTGATTTCAAAAATGAATGCGGCGTCTTCAAGTCTTCATAAAATGGATTTCCAGCCGAGAATAAATCAGGTGATCAGAAACGCCGGCATTGTCACCGTGCTGATATTTTTCGCCCTGCTGTTTCTGGGCTATGACATCAGACTTGGAGAAAACGAGCTGAAGCTTCTCATAATGCTGGCGACACTTCTTGTGCTGAGTGTTTTCATGTTCTTCTGGGGATGGGAACTTTTCGGTATCAAGAGCATGATAGAAAACATTCCCACCTCTAAAATACGCTCCATGCCCATGGGCATCGTTGAGCTGAAGGGCGAAGCCCTGGCGAAGTATTCGCTCCTGACAAAACTCAACGGCATAAACTGTGTGTTTTATAAATACAAGGTTGAGAGAATGACGGTCACAGGTTACGGCAAAAACCGACGGCGGGCATGGAAGGTTATCTCCGAAGGCCAGAGCATAACGCCTTTTTATGTCAGGGATTCTACGGGCTCGGTGCTGATAGAGCCGTTCAATTGTGACGCCCTGCTTGAAAGAAAATATTATCATTCGGAAGGTTATTATGACGGCGCTAAAAGATACAGCGAGTGGTATGTGTCTCCCGGAGAAAAGCTCTATGTCATAGGATACGCGGGAAAAAGCCGCGATGTTATGGCAGGGAGAAAAGAAAAGCTCCTGACCCGTCTCAAAGAAATCAAGGCCTCGCCCGAAGAGAGCGCGAAATATGACTTGAGCGGAGACGGCAATCTGGACGATCACGAATGGATGACGGCGGTGGAGGAAATCAAAAAAGCGATAGCGCTTGAAGAGGGCTCAGACGATCTCTGCGATGTCGCCGTGTCGGGTCAGAAAGGCGAAAAGATGCTCATATCCGACAAGAGTGAGAAAGATCTGATTAGCGGCTTCGCGCTGAAAAGCTTCTTATGTATTTTTGCAGGCTTGGTAATTTTCGCGGTCTCCGCGCACTTTCTCCTCGGCCTTCTGCGTTCGTCGGGGCTTATCGAAAAATAATGCGTATAGTGCGGATGCGTATAATCCCAAAAAGCGCTTTTTCGCTAGACGGAAAATTTTAACGTCAGACAGTCGCAATTCTTAACGATTTTTTCTCCTAAATTTTCCTATATCGCTCTAAAGCGCTTTATTGGGATTGTTTGACTTAGTGCGCGGCTTTTATGTTAGTGAGAAAATTTGCTAATATTCAGGAAATGTAGAGGAGGGCCACACTTATGGATTTAGTTATAGACATTCTGCTCTGGGGCGCGCTGGCGGTGGTGGTGATATACATCATCAAGGTGTACAACAATCTTGTTGTGTTCAAAAGAAACACGGATAAGGCGTGGTCCAACATAGATGTCCTCCTGAAACAGAGATATGACGAGATTCCGAAGCTGGTGAAGACCGTGAAGGGATATATGAAGCACGAGAAATCAACAATTGTTGATGTCATAAAAGCCCGCGGGGCCTGTATTCACGCCGGAAGCGTCGCCGAACAGGGGCAGGCCGAAAACATGCTAAGCGCCACGCTGGGCAAACTTTTCGCGCTTTCCGAAAAATACCCTGAACTGAAAGCGAACGAGAATTTCGCTCATCTGCAAAGCAGGATAACGCATATAGAGAATCAGATAGCCGACCGCCGGGAATTTTACAACGACAGCGTGAATGTTTATAACATAAGAATACATCAGTTGCCCGACGCTCTGCTGGCCTCTTTCGTCGGATATAAGGATGTTGATCTTTTCAGAATAGCAAGCAGAGAAAGACAGGATGTGGACATTGACTTTTAAAGCGGAAGATTTTTTTGACCTGAGCGCTTTCCCGCACAGAGCTGTGTTTGACGGCATTGGAACGGTCTGGGAAGTGCTGCCGCGTATCGGCGCTTACATCAAAAAAAATATAAAGCCCAATGTGAGCAGAATAAGAAAACGCGGCGCGCTTATAACAGAGAAGAAGGTCCTTGAGAACGGCGCGGTCGTTCACGCCGGAGCCATTCTTATGGATGACAGCATAGAGCTGGGGCCGGGAGTTGTTGTGGAGCCCGGCGCCATGCTCACGGGCCCGGTCATCATAGGGGACAACACCGAAGTGCGGCAGGGCGCTTACATAAGAGGAAAAGTCCTCGCCGGCGCCGGATGCGTCATCGGCCACGCCACTGAAATTAAAAACGCGGTAATGACAGGGGAAAGCAAGGCCGGCCATTTTGCCTACATAGGAGACAGTATTTTAGGAAAAGTTAATCTGGGAGCCGGAACGAAGCTTGCCAATTTCAAGCTCACGAAAGACACAATCAATGTGAGGGATGGCGGTAAAAATATTTCAACGGGCCTTAGAAAATTCGGAGCCATTCTCGGAGACGGCGTCTCAACCGGCTGCAACTCGGTGACTATGCCCGGAGCCATACTCGGCATGAACTGCATGGTGTATCCGAATTTTACCGTCCGGGGAACATGGCCGGCAGGCACGATACTCAAACTGGATATGTCTGCCGCTTCTTTGGAGGAAAACAAATGAGATTATTCGGAACTGACGGAATACGGGGCGTGGCCAACAAAAGCCCGATGACGCCTTTTCATATCATGAAGGTCGGAGGCGCGCTCGCTAACTATTTCAAGAAAACGAAATCCCACAGGCCGAAAATCCTGATAGGAAAAGACACCCGTCTTTCCGGCTATATGCTGGAGAGTTCTCTCGCCGCCGGTATCACGGCGATGGGGGGCGATGTCCTGCTTGTGGGGCCGATGCCCACACCCGGCATAGCTTTCCTGACAAAAAATATCAATGCCGACGCCGGCGTTGTCATTTCCGCCTCGCACAACCCTTATATGGACAACGGAATAAAAGTCTTTAACTGCGACGGTGTGAAACTTTCGGATTCCGCTGAAAAGGAAATAGAAAAAATCGCGCTTTCCGCCAACATTCATCATCTCCTTCCCGCTTCCGCGCGCATAGGCAAGAATGTCCGTGTTGACGATGCGCTCGGCAGATACATAGTGTTCCTGAAAAATTCGCTTCCGCGGGATTTTTCGCTGGAGGGGATGAAGATAGCGCTTGATTGCGCCAACGGCGCCACCTATAAAATAGCCCCGATGATTTTCAGCGAGCTCCGGGCGGAAGTGAAGACCATCGGCGCTTCGCCTGACGGAACCAACATCAACAAAAACTGTGGTTCGCTCTATCCCGAAAAGCTCGCGAACATGGTGCTGAAAGAAGGATCGGACGCGGGATTCGCATTTGACGGTGACGGCGACAGGCTTATAGCGGTTGATGAAAAAGGCCATGTGATGGCCGGTGACGAGCTCATAGCGGTCATCTCCAATTTCCTGAAAGAAAACAGACAGCTTAAAAATAATTTCGTGGTGGGAACGGTTATGTCAAATTACGGCCTTCGCAAATACCTTGAGCAGAAAGGAATCAGGAGCTCCATGACAAAGGTCGGGGACAAATATGTTCTTGAGGAGATGCACAAGCGCGGGGCTGTTATAGGCGGCGAGGATTCGGGGCATATTATTTTTCTCAACCATCACAGCACCGGCGACGGACTTTTGACGGCCCTTCAGCTTATTTCCGTGATGAAACACACGAAGAAGAAACTTTCAGAACTGAGAAAAGTGATGAAAAGATATCCGCAGGTGCTCATCAATGTGCCTGTCGGTAAAAGGGCGGATTTCAAAAAGGTGCCGGAACTCAAAAAAGCTTATGATGAGGCCTCCGCGAAGCTCGCCGGCCGCGGCAGGGTGCTTATCAGATATTCAGGAACCCAGCTCCTTCTGAGGATAATGGTGGAAGGCCCGTCTCATAAGGAAATCAGCAAGATAGCCGAAGGCCTGGCCAGAATATTCAAAAAGAAATTATCCTGACGAATTAGTTTACTTGCCTATGCAGAATTTGGAGAATATCTCGTTTATCATCTCTTCCCTGAATTCCCGGCCGGTTATTTTGTCAAGTTCGCCGAGAGCTTTTTCAATGAGCCAGACGCTTTCTGCGGGCCTTCGGGAGAGAATCTCGCGGGACTCTTTGATTCGGGCAAGGCAGTTTGTGAGGCATTCGGCCTGACGCGCGGAGCTGAGGACGGCGTCGTCTTCGGCAATATAAGATCCCGAGACAAGATGTTTGGCGAGACGCTTTTTGAGGCCGCTGATTCCGGTTCCTTTCAGACAAGATATGTAAACGGGGCCGAAACCCGTTTTGACCGGCCTGTGTTTTTTACCAAGATCAATTTTGTTGCCCGCCATAATGGTCTTTGAACGGAAAGGCGCAAGCATACGGGCAATGTTCATGTCCTGCTCATCGGCTTTTTTTGAAGCGTCAAAAACAAAGATTATGATATCCGCTTTGTTTACGGCCTCCATGGTCTTGTCCATTCCCATTTTTTCTATCACGCCTTTCGCTTTTTTTCTTAAGCCCGCAGTGTCGTAGAGTTCAGCCGGTATCCCGCCGATTTCCACGCTTTCCTTTATGATATCCCTGGTTGTGCCGGGAACCGCTGTGACGATAGCTCTCTCGCTTGAGCTAAGCGCGTTTATGAGTGAGGATTTCCCCACATTGGTTTTTCCCGCTATCACTATTTTCACGCCTTCGCTGAAAAGCCGTCCGGCTTCGTATCCTTCAAGGAGCCGGGCGCTTTCATCCTCGGCGCGCGCGATATTCTTTTGTATTCCCGGCAGGCTCAGTTTGATATCGTCCTCGGGGAAATCTATGGCGGCGTTGAGTTCCGCGGCGGATGATATCAGGACTTTCCGCAGTTCATCCAGCTTTCGCGAAAGTGTTCCTCCCATCTGGGACGATGCTATTTTGGCCGCCTTCTCGCCCCGCGCGCTTATTATGGCGGCCACGGCTTCCGCCTGCACGAGGTCTATGCGGCCGTTCAGGAAAGCGCGCTTTGTGAATTCTCCGGGGTCCGCGCTCCTGGCTCCCTGCCGCAGGATGAGCCGGAAGATTCGTTTTGTGACAACCGGCCCTCCGTGAGATGAGATTTCGGCGACATCCTCGCGCGTGTAGCTCCTGGGGCCTTTCATAAGGAATAAGAGCGCCTCGTCTATGATTTCACCGCCGTCGCGTACGCGCCCGTATGTGACGCTGTGCGATGAGATGTCTTTTATTTTTTTCTTTCCGGCGGGAACGAATATTTTTTCAAGAATTTTCCTCGTGCAGGGACCGCTTATTCGTATGAGCCCGACGCTTGCATGCCCCCAGGCGCTTATGGGCGCGGCAATGGTGTCAGGGTAATATTTTGCCTTTCCGGCGGAAGATTTCCGCGGCGCGGTCATTTTAATTTCTTAAGTAAAATGTGCTGGGCCAGGGTGATTATGTTGCTGGTCAGCCAGTAAAGGACGAGCCCCGACGGAAATTTAAGGAATATGAAGGTGAAGAACACAGGCATGAGCAGCAGCATTTTCTGGCTGGGATCGGTTATGCTTATCTTCTGCTGGAAAAACATCGTGGCCCCCATAAGGAGAGGCAGAGGGCCTATGGGCCAGCCGCCTATAAAAGGCAGAAAAGCGGGCAGATGGCCGAAAAGCACATCCGGCCTTGAAAGGTCGGTGAGCCAGAAAATGAAAGGAGCCCCCCTCAGTTCAACAAGGCCCTGGAGCATTGTGAACAGGCTCCAGAAAATTGGTATCTGTATCAGAACGGGAAGACATCCGCCGAGAGGGTTGACCTTCTGCACGCGGTAAAGATTGAGAAGTTCCTCGTTCATGCGTTTGGGGTCGTCCTTGTACTGCGCCTGCAGTTTTTTGACATAGGGCTGTATGCGTTTCATGGCCTCGGCGGATTTTATATTTTTCTTTGTCAGCGGAAACATGAAAATCTGTATGATGAGCGTCAGAAGGCAGATGGACCAGCCGTAATTGCCGAATATCCCGTAGAAGAAATTAAGTATGTGTATGAAAAAAACGCTTATGAAGGAGAAGAGCCCCAGACTGAGTGTTTTCTCAAGACCGTTTTTTCTTGCGGATAATCCTGAATATGATTTTTCTGTCGCGAGCAGTCTCAAGTTAAGCGGCTTGTTTCCGGGGGAGAACACAATTTCCGGCTTCACCCGCTTCGGATCCACCGAGAAAGAAATTTGTCCCGACGGAAAGAATGCCAGCAGGAAATACCTGTTGGAAACGCTCACCCATTCGGACAGGGCGCTTTCCAGGGGAGAGGATATCTTCTTCACCTTCTGGCCGTTGTTGTAATGGAATAACTGAAGCTTGCGTTTTTCCTGTTCCTCCATCAGTTCGGGGTCCGTGCCTAAGCCGCCCGCCCAGGCCGCCTCCACCGTAACTTCGCCCACCGGGGACAGATTGAGCCGCAGATATTCATCCCTGAGAGAATAGACGGCTGTGGCCTGTTTATAGGAAAGATGTATCTCGGAGCCGCTTTTTTTAACAACCGGATTCTGAATGGCCGCTCCGGCCGCGTAAAAACGGAAGGGTTTTGTTTCCCCCTCTTTAATAAGATCAACCTCGCCGTTTTTTTCCCTGATAAAAAGATGGCGGATGTCGCCGGATTCTTTTCCTATAAGGCAGCGCAGGGAGGAATTTGATATTTCAAGGAGCTCTTCATCGCGAAGTTTCTCTTCGCTCTCACCGGGAGCCGGCCGTTCTGCCGGCCGTTGCGCATCAACTGAAGCGCTTGCCGCGGGGCCTTTTTCTTCGCTCCTCTCCACGCTTGCCGCTTGGGGCGCTATAACCCCTGCCGCGTTTTGTTTTTTGGAAATAGCGCTCCACCACAGGGCCAGCACTATAAATGAAAGAGCGACTGCCAGAGCCGAGCGTTTATCCATATCGTTCATAATCTTTCTCCCATAACTTTTAATCCCTGCCTCAAGGCATATCAACGCCGCCGCGCGCGAAGGGATGACAGCGCATCAATCTAAAGAAACTTTTCAAAGAACCTTTCGCGATGCCGTATTTCTCAATGGCCTCAAGGAAATAATGCGAGCAGGACGGATGGAATCTGCATGATGGCGTTCTCGGAACGGCCTGCCAGATTTTGACGGGGAAACTGATCGCGCTTTTTAAAATATTCATAAACATTTTACGAGCAGCTCTTTCAGCGCGCGTGAAAATTCGCCGTATTCTTCCGGCGGAGCTTTTCTCAGTGTCACGCATATATCGCTCCTGCTTTTCATGTTCAATGCCCGCGCGTTCTCCCTTATCCATCTTTTTATTTTGTTTCTCCTGACGGCCAGAGGTATTATGCGTTTGGCTATCCTCAGACGAATGCGCCCTTCCGGCAAAGGTTGCCTCAGTACAAAACATCTGAAAAACTGATTTTCTTTGAATTTATTACGGTGTGAGTTTCTTTCTGCCTTTCTTGCGTCTTGCATTCAAAACATTCACTCCGGAAGATGTCTGCATCCTCTTTCTAAAGCCGTGCACTCTCGCCCGCTTTTTTTTATGCGGCTGATATGTTCTTTTCATAGACAGGATTCTTATAAAAAAACGGACTTTTGTCAATTGCCGCTTTGATTTTGTTATAATGCGGGATGAAAACAGAGGCCCATGAAATATACCGTCTTTTGAAAAAACACTATCCCGGCGCGCGCATAGCTCTTCACTATAAAAGCCCCTGGGAGCTTCTTGTGGCCACGGTTCTTTCGGCTCAGTGCACGGACAAAAGGGTGAACATTGTGACAGAAAAGATTTTCGCCAAATACAGAAGCATGAAAGATTACGCCGCGGCTGATATAAACGAATTTGAAAATGACATACGCTCAACGGGATTTTTCAGGAACAAGGCCAAAAACATTTTGAATTCAGCTAAAATTATCCTGAAAAAACACAAAGGCAAAGTGCCGCGGACAATGGAAGAGCTGACCGGGCTTCCGGGCATAGGCCGGAAAACAGCCAACATCATTGCTTCCGAAGCCTTCGGGAGGATTTTCGGCATAGCCGTTGACACCCATGTGGGGCGGCTCTCTCAGCGGCTGGGGCTGAGCGCTCACAAAGACCCGCTGAAGATTGAACGGGATCTTATGGCATTGTTCCCGAAAAAAAACTGGGCTGAAATATCCCATCTCCTGATAGAACACGGCCGCGCCGTTTGTTCGGCAAGAAAGCCTGACTGCGCTAACTGTTTTCTGAATACACTCTGTCCTCAAGCATATAAAGTAAGGTAGCCGCAGGCTTCAGCCTGCGTATAATAAAACGCCACCTTAAAGGTTGCGGCTGCCTATATGCGTACGGGAATACCGTTCTCCCTCAGATATTTTTTCGTTTCAGCGATAGAAAATTTTCCGAAGTGAAAGATTGACGCGGCCAGCACCGCGTCGGCTTTGCCTTCGTCAAGAGCGTCCTTCAGATGACTTAACTCGCCCGCTCCGCCCGAGGCTATGACCGGAACGGTGACGGCCTCCGACACCGCCGCGGTCAGCTCTATGTCAAAACCCGACTGCGTGCCGTCCTTGTCCATGCTGGTGAGGAGTATCTCGCCGGAACCCAGCTCAACGCATTGTTTCGCCCAGTTTATGACATCCAACCCCGTCGCTTTTCTTCCGCCGTAGGTATAAACTTCCCATTTGCCCGGCGCTGTTTTTTTGGCGTCTATAGCCGTTATGATGCACTGGGCTCCGAATTCGCGCGAGGCGTCGCGGATGAGCGACGGGTTCTCCACCGCCGAGGTATTCATTGACACCTTGTCGGCTCCGGCTTTTAGGAGGTCAGAGATATCCGGGAGTTTTCTTATTCCGCCGCCAACCGTCAGCGGGATAAACACCTGCTCGGCTGTTTTCGCCACTATCTCGAGCATGGCCTGGCGTTTTTCCACGGAAGCCGTGATATCAAGATAGACCAGTTCGTCGGCCCCGGCCCCGGCGTAAGCCGCGGCTATTTCCACCGGATCCCCGGCATCAACCAGGTCAACGAAATTCACTCCTTTGACCACCCTGCCGTTTTTGACATCAAGGCAGGGAATTATTCTTTTCGCCAGGCCGCCGTTCCCCCTCTTTTGGAAATCTCTCATTTTTTTTCTCCGCATGTTCTTATGAAATTTTTCATTATCCTCAGGCCGTCTTCTCCGCTTTTTTCCGGATGAAACTGCATGGCCCAGATATTTTCTTTCACGATGGAGGATGTGAATTCGCCGCCGTAATCCGTTGTTGAAGAGACGAGAGAGCCTTCTTCCGGAGCCGCATAATAGGAATGAACAAAATAAAAATAGCTGCCGTCGCTTATTCCCTCAAATATGCCGCCTCCGCCTTCCTGCCTGTTTTTGAATTTCACCCTGTTCCAGCCCATGTGAGGTATTTTCAAATCGTTTTTGAAAAGTTTTACCTCGCCTTTTATTATGTCCATGCCGCGCGATGAGCCGTGCTCTTCGCTTACGCTGAAGAGCATCTGAAGGCCCAGGCATATTCCGAGGAAAGGTTTCCCCGCCTCTATCCGGGATCGGATTATCGGTATAAGGCCGGCTTTTTCAAGATTGTCCATTCCTTTGCCGAAAGCGCCCACCCCCGGCAGGACAATTCCGTCGGCATTTTCTATTTGTTTGATTTCGGAGCTGACGCGCGCATCCCCGCCCGCGAGGGCCAGGGCTTTGCTGACACTGCGCACATTGCCGAGGCCGTAATCTATTACTGCGATGGAAGGCTTCATCACCATCGCTTATGAAACCACCACCACTGCGCGGGGTGTTCTCTTATGGTTTTTTCAATCTGATCCGTGAACAGCTGCGTATTCTCTTGTTCATCAGGCGTTATGGTTAAGGGTTTGCCTATGTGTATCACATGCTTGCTTCCTTCCCGTATAATGAAAGCGGGAAGAACCGACGCGCCTGATTTTCTGGCGAGTGTGTCCGCTCCTGTCGCCGTGAGGACTTTCGCTCCGAAAAAATTCGTGTGTATGCCGCCCGAAAATCTCTGATCCACAAAAATAAAGAGTGAGTGTCCGGCTTTCAGTTCTCTAAGCGATTTTTTCAAAGCTAAAAATCTGGGTTTGTAGTATATGATAGTTCTGAAAATGTCCTCGGGATTGGCAAGGCGCTGCCTGTAGACATTAAACAATTTTTCTATGTATTTATTTGACACGGCTTTCAGTATGAGATGCATCTCATATTTATCCAGCAGGAATTTGCACACCATTATCGGGAATTGCCCGATGTGTCCGGATATCAAAAGAACCGGCCCCCGTTTGACCGCCTCCGTATAGTTTTCAAGGCCCTTGTATGAAAAGCGCCGGTTTATCTCCGCCGGCCCGTGGACATAGTAGTAACGCATTTCAAGAATTCCCTTGATGAAATTCTGAAAACATTCGCGCGCTATTTTTTTCTTTTCTTTTGCTGTTTTGGAATCCCCGAAGGCGATATCCAGATTTTTTAAAGCGGTCCGCCGCCGCGGAAACAACAGAAGATAGGCCAAAAGGCCGAGTATTTCAGCGAGTTTATTTAAAAAATGTATGGAAAACGGAGAGATCAAAAAGAAGAAAGCCTGCAATTTGATAAACGCGATCAAATCCGCTATTTCTTTTAGATTCTCTTTTATTTTCATCTGCCAATTATTTCTTCGGGTTTAAAAGCGGGTGAGGGGAATCCTTCTCCCCCGCCGCTCTCGCGGCTCCTCCGAAGCCGGCCGCCCTCGCTGCCGCTCGCTTTGCTCGCTATCGTCCGCCGGACGCGCTTCGGGTCGGCTTCGATTCCCCCTAAATGAAAAGCGGGTGAGGGGAATCCTTCTCCCCCGCCGCTCTCGCGGCTCCTCCGAAGCCGGCCGCCCTCGCTGCCGCTCGCTTTGCTCGCTATCGTCCGCCGGACGCGCTTCGGGTCGGCTTCGATTCCCCCTAAATGAAAAGCGGGTGAGGGGAATCCTTCTCCCCCGCCGCTCTCGCGGCTCCTCCGAAGCCGGCCGCCCTCGCTGCCGCTCGCTTTGCTCGCTATCGTCCGCCGGACGCGCTTCGGGTCGGCTTCGATTCCCCCTAAATGAAAAGCGGGTGAGGGGAATCGAACCCCCGTCTTCAGCTTGGGAAGCTGACATTCTACCATTGAACCACACCCGCGAAATTGTTTTGCGCTCTCATTCCATCATTCTCTCAGCGCTTTCCATATAGACGCTTATTATAATTCCAAGCACTATGTAAGTCGCCATGAGGTTGGAGCCGCCATAACTCATAAAGGGCAGAGCCAGGCCTTTTGTGGGCAGCAGGCCCAGTCCCACCGCTATGTTGGCGAAAGCTTCCAGCGCTATCAGAGAGGTGAGACCGCCCACGACTATCCTTGAGAACCTGTCTCTGCACCTCTTTGCCATTTCAAAACCGATTATAACAAAAACGGCGAATAAGAAAAGAATCAGAAACGCGCCTATGATGCCGAATTCCTCGCAGACAACGGAAAAGATAAAATCCGTGTGCGCGCAGGGAAGATAAAGCAGTTTTGAGGTGGAAGAGCCCGCTCCTTTCCCGAATATGCCGCCGGAGACAACCGCGATGAGAGATCTTGTCAGCTGATAGCCTTCGGCGCTCCTGTGCTTAAAAGGATCCAGAAAGGCGATGATCCTGTCCTTGCGGTAAGATGTGCCGAAGACCGCCCAGTAGACAAAAGGAAGCCCCGCCAGCACCATAGCTATCAGTCTGCTCATCGGCACCTCGGCCAGAAAAAAGACAACAAGGAAGGGGATGATAAGTATTACGGTGGCGCCGAAATCGGGCTGGCTGTAAACCAGCCCCGTTATAACAAGGAGAAGGATAAGGGGGCCCGTTAGTATCCTGTAATCGTCGAGTTCACCCCTGTGCCTGTCCAGATAGTCCGCCAGATACATAACCCAGACCACCTTGAGGAATTCGCTGGGCTGCAACGCCACCGAGCCCGGCAGGAAGAGCCATCGCCTCGCCCCGTTGACAGGATATGTCACCCCGGGTATGAGAATGGCCACGAGCACTATCGCGCCGGCTATCATGGCCCATGGTATCGCCTTGCGCATGGTTTTTATGTCTATTTCCCAGAGAACAAAGAACACGACGCTGGCGGCGGCAAGCCATATCAACTGCCGTAGAAAGTAGTGGTAGGGATTCGTAAGTTCGAAGGCGCTTGCCACCGATGTGATGTCAAGGATCATTATCAGCCCCGCGCCCGACAGAAAATAAGCTATCAGTATGAATATCTCTTTCAGGTAAGATTTTTTAGCCATTTCTTGAAAGCTTTTCCCCTTTCCTCAAAATTTTTGAACTGGTCAAATGATGAGCAGCCCGGCGACAGAAGTATGGTGTCTCCCCGCGCGCTTTTTTTAAGCGCCTTCATGCAGGCGTCAGTAAATTTTTTCACTGTTATTGTCTTATTTTTTCCTTTCAGCTCTTTTGCTATTTTTGCCCCGGCCTCGCCGTAAGCGACAAGTGTCTTCACATTTTTCATGTGCCCGGCCAGCGGTTTATAGGAACTCCCCTTGTCTCTTCCGCCCATTATCAGGACCAGGGGCCTGTTTATATTCTTCAGGGCGAAGAGCACTGAGGAAACATTTGTGGCCTTTGAGTCATTGATGAAAATCCTGCCGCGGTGAGAGCCCGAATATTCAAGGCGGTTTGCAAGCGGTTTGAAGCGGTACACGGCTCCGCGTATTTTTTCGGCGGAAACACCCATGGCGAAGGCCGCGGCGGCGGCGGCGAGGATGTTAGTTTTGTTGGCCTCAAACAGGAGTTTCATCTTTTCTTTTTCATAGGCGAGCTCTTTAGCTCCGGTTAATTTTTTAAGGGCCTTCGGAGAAAAGCGCATGGTGTTTCCCCTGAAATATATGTCTTTTTTGAGTTTCAGTATATCAGCTCTTTCGGGTTTTGACAGGCCGTTTATTCCCACGCCGCCCGGCCTGAGGCCCGCGAAGACGCTTTTTTTAACAGCGGCGTATTCGGCCATATTCCTGTACCTTGAAAGATGGTCGCTCGCTATGTTAAGGAGTATGCCCACATCCGTGGCAAAGGCTTTACGCGAAAAATGTTTTTCGAGATTATAGCTGGACAGTTCCGCCACAAGGACGCTGTTTTTTTTGAATTTGTCCAACAGCTCTGTTAGAGGAATTCCTATATTCCCGCCGGCGATGGCGTTTTTACCGGCCGCCGAAAGCACAAAGGCCGTGAGGGCTGTGACGGTTGATTTTCCGTTTGTTCCGGTCACGAGTATTCTCTTTACGGCGTCCGGAACAAAAGAATAAGCGAATTCAAATTCGCCCGCCACGGGTATTTTTCTCAGCAAGGCCTGCCGGATGAAACTGTTCTTCGGGTCTATTCCCGGCGAAAGTATCATTATATCTATTTCACCGAACCGGCCGGGAATATCTGCCTGGCGTATGCATTCCGCCCCCGGTATTTTGATTTTTTTTGTGTCCGAGACTATCACCCTCGCGCCTTTGGCTATGAGAAACTTCGCCATGGCGCGGCCGCTTTTTCCGCCGCCTGCGACGAGCGCCGTTTTGTTTTTCAGTTTTATCATCGCACTTTCAGCGTCAGCAGGGCCAGTATTATGCAGAATATGCCCAGTATCCAGAATCTCACCACGACTTTTGACTCCGGCCAGTTTTTGAGTTCAAAATGATGGTGAAGAGGCGCCATTTTAAAAAAGCGCCGTGATGTTTTTTTGTAGTACAGCACCTGGATGATCACAGACATCGCCTCAATGACAAACACGCCTCCGGCTATTACCAGCAAGGCCTCCTGTTTTATGAGTACGGCTATGGCTCCTATTATCCCCCCCAGGGGCAGAGAGCCGGTATCGCCCATGAATATCTCCGCCGGCGGCGCGTTGAACCAGAGAAAGCCCAGGCCGGACCCTATTATGATGGTCAGAAAAATAGTGATCTCCCCCGCCTGACTCACATAAGGAAACTTCAGGTATTCGGCGAATTTTATATTTCCTGCGATATAGGCGAGTATGGCGAAGGCCGCGGCCACGAGCATGACGGAGCCGATGGCCAGGCCGTCAAGGCCGTCGGTGAGGTTGACAGCGTTAGAGGAGGCCACGATGATGATTGCGGTGAAGAGAATATAAAAGGCTCCTGTGTAAAGCACCACATTCTTGAGAAAGGGAATGGTGATGGCTGTCTGGCCCCCGGGAAAAGCCGGATAAAACAACATATATATCCCGAGGCCTATCCCCACCGCCGCCTGAAACATGAGCTTTGTCTTTGCCGAGAGGCCTCTTGCGGATTGTTTTTTAATCTTTTTGTAGTCGTCCATGAAGCCGCACAGCCCTAAGATGAAAAGCACGCTCACCGCTATGTATGTGAATTTGCAGTCCAGCCTCATCCACAGAAGAGCGTTTATGATTATCGCGGGGATGAGCACAACGCCGCCCATCGTCGGGATCGTCACTTTTTTGTGATGATTCACGAGCGAATCTTCCCTGACGGCCGTCAGAAGTTTTTTGCTCCTGAAATAGTTTATCCACAGGGGCGCGGCGAAATAGACAAAAGCGAAGGAAGTGATGATTCCCCCCAGGGCGCGGAATGAGATGTAGCGAAACAGGTTGAAGCCGAAGAAGAATTCTTTAAGCGGAACTAATAGCCAATAAAACATTTAACCTCCCAATCGTTTGCCGATGCGTCATTTCTTTA
>Ga0210017_1001171_pt1 | contig 22920 bp, 16 predicted proteins | sample CryGeyCG2014_020_FD_183966 | JGI IMG/M metagenome (GOLD analysis project Ga0210017, IMG submission 183966) | Groundwater microbial communities from aquifer - Crystal Geyser CG08_land_8/20/14_0.20 (SPAdes) (version 2) | ecosystem: Environmental > Aquatic > Deep subsurface > Groundwater | place... | reverse complement strand
TCCTTTCTTCTTCAAATTGGGAAAAAGCACAACCTTCTTAATCATATCTAATATCTAACACGAATGAACACAAATTTCAACGAATATACACGAATTTATCCACGAATACACACGAATAAATACTAAATTAGCCCCCTCACCTCCATCCTCTCCCCTTGGGGAGAGGAAATTAATTAGGTGAGGGGGAACTTTGAAATTCCATACAATAAAATAATTATTTTTTATATTAGCGTTCATCCGTGGCTATTTATTATTTTTTCGTAAATATTCACCAAACCACGTCATTGTCTGTAGTGGCAAAGCTTGCTTTGCCGCAGAGCAAGCTCTGCAACTACAGTAGTGCGAACCTTTCAGGTTCGCTTGTTGGCGAGGCTAAAGGCCTCGCACTACATCTATCAGATGACACGGGGTTAACTGAGCTTTTACTATTTTTTCTTTCTTATTTCTATTCGTGTTAATTCGTGGTTAATGTTTTAAGGTTATATTATTTTTTTATTAGTTTATAGACAGCCTCCAATTTCTTTTGGATTTTTTCCGACGGTTTAAGTTCTAAGGAATGGGCATAAGCGGCTAAAGCATCCAAAAAGAGGCGGCTTTTAGAATAGAGGTCTCCGAGATGTTCATAAATTTCCGGGTCTTTCTCCAGAGCAATCGCTTTCTCCAGGAGAACTCTTGCTTTTTTCATTTTGCCTAACTTAAAATAAATCCAGCCTAAACTGTCTAAATAAGCTCCATTGTCAGGTTCCGACTCCAGCGCTTTCTTTACTAATTTTTCCGCTTCTTCCAGGTTGACTCCGGAGTCAGCATAAAGATAACCCAGATAGTTTAAAAATAAACTATTTTCGGGCTCCAATTTGATTGCTTCTTCTAAATGCTTGATAACTCCTTCTTTCTGTTTTTCTTTATCCAGAATTAGCGCCAGATAAAAATGCGCGGTGGCGCTATTTTCCTGGGCAAAAACTTTTTCCAGGAGCGCTTTGGCCGGACTAAACCTCCCTTCTTCGTAATAAACAAAAGCTAAACTGCAGTAAATCTGCCAATCCTTTATATCCGAATCTATGGCTTTCTCCAGAATCTTTTTGGCTTCTTCCTTTTTATCTGCCTGCAAATAAAGACGCGCCAACTGCTGATAAATAAGAGAGTTTTTTGGCATAAGGTCCAAAACTTTTTCATATTGGTTAATTGCCCCAAGATTATCTTTTTTCTTTTCATAGATAACCGCGAGGGCCAGATAAGCTCTGATTAATCCTGGCTGGAGCTCAATGGCTTTTCTTAACTCTTTTTCGGCCAAAACCAAATCAGTAGCATTTTCAAGAAGAAGCCCATAATTATAGTGAATAAGCGCATTCTCCGGGAAAGCGACCACAATTTTCCGATAAAGAGCAAGTGCTTCGGTAAGATTACCCTGCTGGCTATAAAGGTCGGCAAGCATAAGACGCAAAGAGTCATTTTCGGGGAGAAGACGAATTAATTTTTCATATTCTTTTACGGCTAAATCCATCTTTTTTTCTGCCAAATAAAAAAGGGCTAACCCGTAAAGAGCATCTTTATCTTCCGGTTCTTTCTTTAGGGCAAGGAAGAAGAATTTTTCTGCCTTTTTTAAAGAACCTTCTTTAAGGTAGATAATGCCTAATCTGGCCAGAATTTCTCCTGAGGAAGGGTCGTTGCGCAAAGCTTCTTGATAGGAGGAAATCGCCTCTTTAATTTTTCCGTCATTTTCATAAAGCAAGCCCTGGCAATAAAATTTATGGGCGTTATCCTCGTTCAGATAGGTTTTGTTGATACTGCATCCGGAAATAAGAACAAGCAAACAGAGTAATAACGCTTTACTTTTTTTCATAAAAGTTCTTTTATTCGTTTAAGGCGAATAAGATTTCCCCGCTCTAATTCCTCCAGCTTAAATTTAATATAAGCGATGGTCTCCTTTAAATTGGGAATTAAAATATACTCCAGGGCGTTGACTCTCCTTCTGGTTCTCTCAATCTCAGCGGCAAAGAGTTCGATTTTTCTCTCCAATTCCGCTAAACTAAGAAGTTCTTTTAAGATTTCAGAATATTCATCCAGAACCCTATTTAAGGAAGGGGGGGTAAAAGAGCCAAAAATATGAAAATCGCCTTTCTGGATTAAAGTAAAATGAGGAATCGGAATATTGAGAACCTTTTCCGGAGAGATGGTTGCCTCCAAATTTACTTCAGGTTTGATTAAAACTTCCTCCAGGATTTCTTCCGGCATGGTACTTTGAATTAAAAGAAATCTGGTAGCTGCGTTAACCAGTTTTTCTTCCAAAGATTTTCTATAACCTTTGTTTTCCTCAATTAGTTTTAAAAACCGGTGAAGAATTTCCTCTTGTTTATCCTTGAGCATTTTATACCCTCTTCTGGCAAGAATAAACCTCTTCCCCAGTTTTAAAAGTTCCATCCGCGTAGGATTTACCGCCATTCTCATAGTAAATTAATAGGACGCAGATTAACGCAGATGACAGCACAGCTGTCATTGCGAGCGACTGAAAGGAGCGTGGCAATCCCTCACTTCTGTAAAAAGATGAGATTGCCACGTCGTCCGCCAATATTACTGGGCGGACTCCTCGCAACGACTTCGTCGGATTGCTTCGGCGGAGTTTACACTGAACGCAGTGAATGTGCCTCGCAATGACTTTGTTGTTTTTACTTTTATCCTGATGTTATCGGCGTCCAAAATTGTTTTTAATCAAACTAATCAATTTTTTTTCTTTAATCCGGCAATGATGAGAGATAATTTTATCAACCGGGCCCGAGAGCAAACCCTTTTTAATATTTAATTTTATAACCAATGCAATAATTCTGCAAAAATATTTCGGGGTAATGCCATTTTTTAAGACAAACTTTGCTCCTTTAACTAATCTTTCGCTTGAAGTAATCTTGTCTAAGGAATTTCTAATACCCCGCTCTATGGTATCCGAGAAAGTCCGGCGGATAAGTCTTTGAATCAATTTAGCGCAATATTTTTTTACTTCAATTGGCTTTAGAAATTCTCCGTATTGGTGAAGAATAGCCGGACCTACTTCCTGGTCCAGAAAAGATTTAACTTCCGAAAGGTCCTTGGAATTAATCTGGTAAAAATAGGTAAGTCCTTGCAATGCTCCTAAATGGGACAAAAAGAGATGGGCGCCATTGTGTCCGAATAATTTAAGCTCGGCTCTGGCTTCAAACTCTTTTTCAGGCATTACCTGCCAGGTTTTTCCTTTTAAGCCGGCCTGATGATAGACTTTAGCCGAAACCGGCAATCCGTAGAAATCTTCGGCAATAACTGCTTCTTTAAAACGGGAGCCAACCGATTGGTAACACTTTCCCGTCTTCTCAACCCGACACATCCTCCCCATAATGGTATCGCATAATTTTATCTTCTTGCCTAATCTTCCCCTCCATCTTTTAAAAATTGTTTTGTCATTTTCAGCGGAGAAAACGTACAATTTTTCTTCTCTATCCTTTCCGCTATTTTCTTCAATGAAACTCAGGGTTTCATCGATGCCTTTAGAGCCCACTGCGGTAAAAATAATCTTGATTTTTTTTAATATTTTTTTAACCTGATTTCTTTCTTTAACCCGGGAAAGATTAAAACCACTCACTCCAAAAACCTTAAGAGGAATAATCTTCGTAGAGCAGCAGATATTTACCAAATAATTATTTTCTTTCCGGAGAAATTCAATCAAGTTCTTTTTAATCTCCAAATCGCAAAAGATTAGTTTGTAGTTTCCCGAAAGCATCGGCCCTAAAAATCCCAAAGATAATGCCCCCGCCCCGAATACCAAAATTTCCTCTTTCATCATTTTAACCACGAATTACACGAATTAATCGAATTTTTTATTGTGGGAGACATCTCCTGATGTCGATATAAGATCAAGGTCAGGAGACCTTTTGCTACAAGATTAATGTGAAAGTATCATTACGCATATTGCTACTAAAGGTAGCAGATAGACAAGTAGCACAATTCCCCACATATTCTTTAATTCGTGTAATTCGAGAAATTCGTGGTTGCTTTATTTTAATCTGTTATATCTGCGTCTTATTTCAAGTACTTTTCCAGATATTCTTCCCTGATTCGTTTTAGTTCTGCTTTAGGTAGATTTTTAAGCAGATTCCAGCCCAGCGCGAGGGTATCTTCAATCTTCCTGTTTTCATTCTCCAGTTGAAGAATGAATTCTCTTTCAAATCCCTCGGAAAATTTTAGGTAAAGCCGATCCAGGTCCGATAACGATGCTTCCCCTAAAACAACTGCCAATTCCTTCGCTTCCTTACCTTTGGCATAGGCGGCAAAAAGTTGGCTGGCAAGTTCGGGATGGTCTTCTCTGGTTTTTTCCTTCCCAATCCCTTTATCCCTCAACCGGGAAAGAGAAGGCAGGATATCAACCGGAGGATAAATTCCCTGGTGATGAAGAGCGCGGGAAAGAATGATTTGGCCTTCGGTGATATATCCGGTAAGGTCGGGAATAGGATGGGTCTTATCATCCTCAGGCATAGAGAGAATCGGCATCTGGGTAATGGAACCTTTTTTCCCTTTGATTCGGCCAGCTCTTTCAAAAATGGTAGCCAAATCGGTATAGAGATAACTGGGATAACCCCGCCGGCCCGGAACCTCATTCCTGGCCGCGGAAATCTCCCGCAGCGCTTCCGCATAGTGCGTGATATCCGTTAAAATTACCAGAATATGCATATCCTTCTCAAAAGCAAGGTATTCGGCCGTCGTAAGAGCCAGTCTGGGTGTGGCAATTCGCTCAATCGCCGGGTCATCGGAAAGATTAATAAAGAGAGTACTGCGTTCAATTGCCCCGGTGCTTTTAAAATCCGAGATGAAAAAGTCTGCTTCCTCAAAAGTAATTCCCATTGCGGCAAAGACAATGCCAAATTTCTCTTCTTCTCCTAAAACTTTGCTTTGTCGGGCAATCTGAGCGGCAAGTCTATTATGGGGAAGCCCTGAACCGGAAAAAATGGGAAGTTTCTGGCCTCTTACCAGGGAATTGAGGCCGTCAATCGCGGAAATCCCGGTTTGGATAAACTCGGAAGGATAGTCTCGGGCAACCGGATTAATCGGATTGCCATTGATATTAACTTTTTTTTCGGCAATAATTTGGGGTCCCTGATCAATCGGCCGGCCTAAACCATCAAAAATCCGGCCCAAAAGGTCAGGAGAGACTCCTAATTCCATCCCTTTCCCTTCAAACTTTACCCGAACTTTCGCTAGATTAATCCCCGAAGTCCCTTCAAATAATTGCAAAAGAACTTTATCCTCCTCCACTTCCAAAACCTTCGCTCTCCTTTTCTCGCCGGTAGGGAGAATAATCTCGGCTAATTCCCCGTATTTAATGCCTGAGGTTTCTTCAATAAGCATTAAAGGCCCCCTTACTTCAGCAACCGAATGATATTCTTTCTGTATCATTTCTATTTTTAACCACGATATTCTCACGAATGACTCGAATTTAAAAACGGCTATATTTTTTTTATTAGTCTTTAATTCGTAAAATTCGATAAATTCGTGGTTATATTTTTTACCTCTTTCTTTAATTCCTGCTCTAATTGGTCAAATTTCTCCAGGTTTTCTTCCGGGATATACTTTATTCTCGCAAGTTTTTCCCGGATGGGTAAGGAAAGAATTTCCTTTAGTCCTATCCCCTTATCCAAAAGTTCTCTAAAAAGGTCATAGGAAAGAAGAATAACTTTTAGCATACGGTATTGCTTGGGTAAAGCGGTATAAGCATCTTTTTCGTCAAAGGCGCTCTGATGGAGAAAATCTTCCCGAATTGAGCGGGCAATTTCCAAAAGAAGCCGGTCTTCCTTAGAGATTGTCTCCATTCCTACCAGCCGGACAATTTCCAAAACCTCGGTCTCTCTTTGCAAAATTTTAATGACCATTTCTCTTAATAATGGTGCTTCCTCATCAATTTCTCTTTTCAGATATTCTTCAATATTTCTTAAGTGGAGAGAATAACTGGAAAGCCAATTAATTGCCGGAAAATGCCTCTGATAGGCAAGCTGGTCATCAAGACCCCAGAAAACCTTGACCACTCTTAGGGTCTGCTGAACCACGGGGTCGGTGAGGTCGCCGCCGGGAGGACTAACCGCTCCAATAACCGAGAGATTTCCTTCAACTCTTTTAGTTCCCAGATTAACTACTCTTCCCGCCCGCTCATAAAATGCAGCTATTCTGGTTCCAAGATAGGCCGGGTACCCCTCTTCTCCGGGCATCTCCTCCATCCTTCCGGAAATCTCCCTGAGCGCTTCAGCCCAACGGCTGGTAGAATCAGCCATCAGAGCAACATCATAACCCATATCCCGGTAATATTCCCCAATGGTAATTCCGGTATAGATGCTGGCTTCTCTTGCGGCTACCGGCATATTGGAAGTGTTGGCAATCAGGATGGTGCGCTCGGTTAAAGGTCTTTGAGATTTTGGGTCCTTTAATTTGGGAAATTCCAGGAGAACGTCAGCCATCTCATTCCCTCTTTCTCCGCATCCGACATAGACGATAACCTGGCTATCAGCCCACTTGGCAATCTGGTGCAAAACTACGGTTTTTCCTGAGCCAAAGGGACCGGGAATACAGGCGGTTCCGCCTTTTGCCACCGGAAAAAGACTGTCAATAACTCTCTGCCCGGTAACTAATGGAGCAACCGGAGCTAACCTTTCTTTAAATGGCCTGGGGTTTCTCACCGGCCAGCGGGAAAGCATTTTGATTGATTGGCCATTAATTTTTGCAATTTCCTCCTCAATAGTAAAAGAACCTTCTTTAATTGATTCTATCTTGCCGTTTATTCCTGCCGGAACTAAAATTTTATGTTCAATCAAAGCGGTCTCTTTCACCTTTCCTATAATATCTCCCTCCCGGACAATTTCGCCTTTCTTTACCAGAGGTTTGAAAGTCCATTTTTTCTCTCGGGGAAGAGAATTAATCGTTAACCCGCGGCCAATATAGTCGCCGGTTTCTTGCTTAATTCTTTCCAACGGTCTTTGAATGCCATCATAGATTGAATCAAGCAAGCCCGGACCCAATTCCACCACTAAAGGCTCATCGGTCAGAAAAACCGGGTCCCCGGGACCCAAGCCTTCCGTTTCCTCATAAACCTGGATATAAGCCCTTTCTCCGGATAGTCTGATAATCTCCCCAATCAACATTTGGTCTCCAACCTTGACCACATCATACATCTTGGCTTCCTGCATTCCGCAAGCCTCTACCAGAGGACCGGAGACCTTAACCAGTTTCCCTTGTTTATTCATTTTAATTCTATCTTAACCACGAAGACACGAAAACTTGAAAGCACGAAAAACTACAAAACAGTTTAACCACAAAGACTCAAAGTCTCAAAGAATAACCAAGAAAAATTTATTTATAATTCTTGGTGAACTTTGTGTCTCTGTGCCTCTGTGGTGAATGCTGTTTTTTAATTCGTGTAATTAGAGAAATTCGTGGTTACATTTTATTCTGTTCTTCCCGTAGCGCGGCGGATTGCCGCATCCACTCTTTCCAATTGAGACGTCTTTTTCCCTTTAAGCGAAGGGATGATGACAATTTTTTCGCCTAATCTGTCAAAAAAATCTTTTTTTTCCGCTCTGACCTCTTCGGTAACGAAAACAACGACGAATTCAGATGGCTTAAATCCTCTCAGGTCTTCATCCTTTTTTATCGGATACACCTTTGCTCCCAGAGCAGAAAATGGCAAAATCGTGCTTCTATCCCCGATAAAGGCAATTTTATTAGACATTATATCACAGATTGCACGGATACGTTATCCTGAGGCATTAGCCTGTCATTGCTAATGTAGTTGCTCGATTTATTGAGCTTGTCCGTCATTGCAACCCCCACTGCTTTCTTGCTTCATCCCCCCTGCTTCGCTTTGCGAAGCAAAGCGGGGGGGAGAACAGCAAGAAGTGGGGGGTGGCAATCTCTCTCATTCCCCTTTCATAAAGGGGTGTCTACGTTAGTAGACAGGGTATTTTGTCATTCCCGAAATTAGTAATCGGGAATCTGTAGGGGCTTGAGTTGCTGTCAGTAGTTTCGGGCAGCTAACTCTCTCCGCATATTGCTACTGAAGTAAGCAGATAGATTAGTAGCGGAATTTATCAAGCCCGTTGTTTCGGAAAATGGGTCCTGTCCCTGTTTTCCTAAATTATAACCGCATCTGTTTCTTAAAAAAGATTTCTTTTTGCGGAGTAAATTCTATGCCCCAAAGATTCTTCAGCGTATTAGCAAAAACATCAATCGGAAATTCATATTTTTTAGAACCACCCGGGAATCCCCTCATTGGCGTGAAACGGTTAAATCTGTCCCTTGCATCGATTGGGCGACCCTGATAAAAAAATCTATATTTGTGTTGTTTGATGAATTCATTCATTGCTCCAATTGTTCTATGGTTCTCTGCTTTTGCAAAAACAATATCCCCGCGGCAAACATCCATTATTTTGTTTATACCTTCCTTGGTTACACCCTCAATGTAAAGTGCTTGCCCCAATCCTTTTTCAAAAAACTCTGGTAACCGTTCCCGAATATCCTTTCGAAAAACATTCTCCACAGAAAAAGAAAATAGCGTTTCAACCTCCACAAAAATGATATATTTCTTGCCATCCATAAAAAATAAATGCGCGTACCATTCAACAAATGGACCAGACTGTTCTGCAATTGCAGACAAATCCGCCTGCTTCAATCCTAACTCTTTTTGTAGTTTTTGGGTTATGTGAATAACAGGCATACAAAACTCCTACATTTCCGTAAATCCATATAATTTATAAACCATCCAGTCAATTTGATGCTTGTTCCACAAAATAAATAGAACTGTCCCCTTTATTTCACAATAACTCGTTCTATTGCTTTTTGAAGAAGATGTTTATCTGGTAAAGATAAACGATATTTTGAAGCAAAAAGTTTGTTGGAAATTCCACCCAAAGCATATTCAACTAATATATGGTCTTTTTGAGCTCCTAAAATAATACCCACCGGTTCATTATCCCCTTCTACCGTTTCTTCTTTTTTAAAATAATTCAAATATAAATTCATCTGTCCTATATCCTGGTGGTTAATCATACCAATTTTGAGATCAATTAGCACAAAACATTTTAGAATTCTGTGATAGAAAACCAGATCAATATAAAAATGTTTATTATTCAAACTAATGCGATACTGTCGTGCCACAAAAGAAAATCCTTTACCCAATTCCAGCAAAAAATTCTGCATATTATCTATAATTTTTTGCTCCAAATGTTTTTCGGAATAATGGTAATTTTCAGGAATTCCGAGAAACTCTAAAATATATGGATCTTTAATAGCATCTTCAGGTTTTTCAATTCGCTGTCCTTTTGAAGCAAGTTTAAGAACTCCTTTTTTATCTTTACTCAATGCTATTCTCTCGAAAAGTGCAGAATTTATTTGTCGTTCCAGTTCACGGGTACTCCAATGACTTACAATACATTCTTTTTCGTAAAATGACCGAGCCAGATTATCTTCTATTGAAAGCAAAAGCACAATATGAGTCCAGGATAAAAATCCAGGCAATGCCTGGATTTTTGGATATTTAAGATAAAATCTCCTAAAATTAAATACATTAGAGCGACTAAATCCTTTGCCATATTTCTTTCTTAAATCTTTTGCCATCATATCCAATAATTTTGACCCATAATCAGCCTTTTCATTATTTTCTTGTTCATATACAACAATGTGACGTCCAATCTCCCAATAGGTTTTAGTCAGAATACTATTAATCTGCTGGTAAGTTTTCCGACGAGCTTCTTGTAGAAGATTCCCTATCGAATCTAAAAGATTTTGATAATTTTTTGTTATACTCCTATTTTTCATTTTTATTATTGCCAAATTTCTAAATATTCTTACTTTTTCTCAGTCATTATTTTTCCCTTTCACCCCCTGCCTCTTTATGTAGTTGCAAAGCTTGCTTTGCTTATGTAGCGGTCGGATTTATCCGACAGTAGTAATTGTAGTTGCTCAATTCATTGAGCGCCTCTGTCATTCCTAAATGTAGTTGCCTGATTCATCAGGCGCCTTGTCATTGCGAAGCCGAAGGCTGTGGCAATCCGACAAAGTCATTGCGAGAAGCGTTAGCGACGTGGCAATCTCTCCTTTCTTGTCATTCCTGAAATTAGTAATCGGGAATTCATAAAAATGTGTCCTGTCCCTATTTATTTTTTTTCTTTTTAACTATATAATATCCGCCTGTTTTAGGACTGCCTTCAAATTTTATTTTTTTCTATCCCGTAATATTTTTATCCAACGTTCTATAGTCTTTCCAGGTTTTTTTAATGTTTCTTCAAAATGGGTAACTCTTTGCCCGGGGTTGCTTTCAATATACTCATATAGTGATTTTACTCCCTCACTTACTCCCTCACCTTTACTTTTCTTGCCAAACAAGAACTTAGCCCCTCACCTCCATCCTCTCCCCTTGGGGAGAGGAAATTAGGTGAGGGGGAACTTTGAAATTCCATACAATAAATTAGCCGAGCTCCAAGGGAGTCCCTTCGGGACAAGCTCGGCAACTACATTTTGTCTATGTAGTGGCAAAGCTTGCTTTGCCAAACTTTGAAATTCCATGCAATAAATTAGCCACGAATACACACGAATAAGAACTATAGATATTTTAGTTAATTCTTAAATAATTGTTTTCTTGGTGTTCATTCGTGTTAATTCGTGGATGAAAGTTAAAAAGAAAATTCCTATTTATTAAAATTTTCCACAATTTTTATTTCCTCGTCTGTCAAACCATATAATTTATAAACCATCTGGTCAATTTGCTGCTCGTATTCTTTGACTTTGGCTTGCTTGCCTGTCAGCAAAAAAAGAACCGTCCCCATTTCCATACTGTATAACCGCGGGCACTATACTCTCCCACTTCTTACAATTCAACAAATTAAACACCGGCCACTAATACTCTCAAATTGACTACTCATTTTGATAATCTTGCCTGCGCAATTTAATCCAAAGTGCAAATCCTTTATGCTGTAAACGATATGTCCCTCTTTCTCCTTCTTTCGATAAAATTATATGTCTATCTCTCAACGCTTTAATGGCGTTATTTAATATGCTGCTTTCTCCTTTGAATTTAGATTTAATCTTTTCTCTGGGGACCCATTCATCTAAATCATCAGCCATAATTCTCAACACCTGCCGATAACTTTCTTTTTGAATTTTTTCGTAAAAGTCATAACGATAATATCGGTCACCAATTATTTCTAATGCACCACGTGAACCAAAGGCACTATCCTCAACATCTTGCTTGCTTATTATATCATCGCTATCTAAAGCAAAAGCAGAGTATCCAAATTGCTGAATAAAATGTGGGAATCCTTCTGCCAAAGATATTAAAAGTTCTTTTGCATCAGATTCAATTGAAGTTTTGTTCATATTTTGTTTATTTGCATTTTCCAAACAAACATCTATCACTCGATTAACTTCATCTTTTGATAATCTTTCCAAAGGAAGTTCTTCAAAGATACGCACTGATGATTGATGACTTTCATATAATTTATTACGCAATTCTGGTAAACCTGCTAATCCTATCAATATATTATTACAACTTTTTTTCTGTAACCTTTCTAATAATAATTTCAAAAATGCACCAAATTTCAAATCAGAAGAGCAGTTATCGGCTTCATCAAAAAATAAAATTACTCCATCAAACTTTGCTGTCAATAGGTTCCCTATCCCTTCTGCCTCTTTTGAACATATTCTTTTACAAATAGTTGATAATAATTCTGAAAATTTGTCTAATAAAAGTTCTTCATTACCCACTCCTTCTGTGCTTTCGGTAATACCAGATCCACTTATTTTGATGCGTTGTATAAAAGACCATACATTATTTAAAAAAATTCTTGCAGGTTCAGATTGACCCAAAACATTATCCAAATTATATTTTATCCTTTCAACAAGCCCCAATTGAGTTGTATCTTGATCTATATCTAAATCAAGCACTAAAAATTGAACTTATCACCGTTTAATGTTATTTTACCAGTAGAAAGAAAGTTTAAATATAGAAGTAATGATGTCTTACCTATACCCCTTTCTCCAGTTATCATAAAATGATTAGGTGAACCAACTCTAGTTTGCAGTAATGCTCTTTCCAAAGTTTCTACTTCTTTTATACGTCCCACAAACATGCCTGGATTTACCGGAGAATTTGGTTTAAATGGATTTATTTTCATGTTTTTCACCTCTTTATCAGTCATTAGTATCTTTTACCTGTGCAATAAAAAATGGCTTCAATTTTTAAGCTATTGATCATTACAAGGCGTACTGTTCCTAGCACGAAGATCTGTTTCTTTAGCGATACGTGAATCTTCGTCATCATCACGATGGATACAGATACAATTGACTCCATTGCGGTTTACACAATCCCACTTTTCGTGATTTGGTATTCTGTCTCTCAAAGAATCGGTTTGCCCGATATAAAGAAATGTATGGCTGCCCTTCCCATTAGAATCTACCACTCGCTTTGTAAAAATGTAAACGGCACCAACATCATTAAATTCTGTATCAATACTGTAGACATCAAAACCATAACTTCCATTTTTACCTCTGAAAGTTGCATCAGCAATTTTTGACATTTTCTCCCCCCTAAAATCATTTTTTCTAATTTTTATTTGGCATTTTTAAGGATCGATTAGTTTTTTATCTGCTTTACTTATGAATTTTAATTTCCCACTCCTTCAACTATTTTAATTTCCTCTTTTGTCAATCCATATAATTTATAAACCATCTGGTCAATCTGGTGTTGGTATTCCCTACCTGCCGAAGCCTCAGCGCAGGCAGGTTTGACTTTTACCTGTTTTTTGAGATTCTCAAGGTAATTTTATTGTCTATTTAACTGAACTCAATAATTCATATAAAGTATTTAACAGTGTAGAGCCGTTGCCAAAATTAAACTTAAATTCTTAGCAAAAACTCACGAAACCCTTATCCTATAAGGGATTCGAGATAATTGTTCCTTGAAAATCAGAAGCGAATTTTACAAATCGCCCTAAAAATTCAGTAAGCCTTGTGTCTGTCATTGCGAGGAGCGTAGTTTGCGATGTGGCAATCCCAGTATTAAAAGACGAGATTGCCACGCCCTACGGGCTCGCAATGACATTTTAGGAATACTTACTATATTACTCTTTTTTACAAAATCGCCTTTTTTATGTTATCATAAAAAGGAGGCAGAAGAAAGATGCTTTTTGCTCTTTCGCAGTCGTAGCTTAACTTTCCGCTTCTGATTGTCAAAGAACAGAAATTTAACTTCATAAAAAAGTCTCTTTGAATTTGTAAAAATTTGTAAATTTTACAAGGCTAAAACCCTTGTAAAATCAAGCAATTTTTAATTTTAGCAACGACTCAGTAGATAAATAGTTAGAATGTTTCACCAATTTGACGAAACATACCAACAACATTTACGTATTTAACACCGAAGTGATTACAAACATCAGGAATTTTAATTGTGATTTTTGAGTGAGGAGCGCTTGCCTCATAAGTTACTATTGTAAATTTATCTATATCTGTCAACGCAAACACTATCAACCATGCGTCTGCATTTTTATATTCCGAGAATTCTTCTATTGCTTTGTCAGTATATTGTGAACGCATTGAATTAGCCCAATTTATTACTTTACTATACTGTTGCATAATTTCCTGCGTTTTAGTATCAAGAAAAAAATTATCTGGAAGATTTTCTACACACCACTGTTTAATTTTATCTTCTTTGCAATAAATTTCATCTTTTACCTTATCAATACTTATAAGTTTTTGATTACGACTAAGCATTTTTACTTTATTCCAGAAGGTCTTTGCAACATCTAAAGGATATCTTTCACGATGTGACTGTATGAAAAAGTTCGTGTCTGAAAGAAATGACCTAATAGTAATAGTAGAAAACAATGTACTCATAATGGCTATAAATAATTATTAATGAATTTCTGATATGTTTCCCCAAAAAGTCCTGTTAAATAATATGCATCACGGTAAAGAAGTTTGCTTTCTCTCACTGCCTGATGTACAAATCTTGCAAATGGTAATCCCAACCTCTTTTTTTGCGTACGATAAAAATTACCACTTTCTGCTTCTTCCCTTTTATGATATTCTTGTTTTTTATATTGGTTATAAAAATTAAAAAAAACATCTTTTTGAATTTTGCCTAAGTCCAATGCTCTTCTAGCTATAACAATTTGACTAACTCTGAAAAACTGTGAAAGATCTGAAATCTTTGAAAGATTATCGGAATCTTTAGATTTATCCCATTCTTTATCAAATAACAGTTCAGGAACTAAGAATTCTGCTGCTACCTTATCGCATAATTTTTCCTTCGGGTCATCTGCTGGTAGCATTCCTCTAAGGTCAAATGCAGCACTTTGACCAATCCAGATATGCGCTAATTCGTGAACAATTGTAAATAACTGTGCTGCTTTAACATCCGCACTATTAACGAACATAAAAGGTGCATAACTATTTACCAGAACAAACCCCCTACATTCTTCAACTTCAATCGGACGATGGGTATTATTGCCTACTACACTATTAAATACTATTACAATCCCAATTTCCTCTGTGCGATTGCTCAAATCTTCTAATGTTTTTTTCCAAGTGTTGAAATTACTAGCCCACTTTTCAGGAAGTTGAAATGTTTTTTTAATATCTTCTGCTATTATTTTATAGTTGTTTATATCTTTGAATCTACCTACAAAATCTAATGGACTGTTCTTATTTTCCTTAAGGTAATCTCTTAACCATACCTGTCTGTTTTGCAATAATTTGATAGTATCAAGCACATTTAAGGTTATTTTACTTTCACCTTTTGTTCGGAAGTAAGGAATAGGGATTTTTTCTTCAGGGGGTTTATCTAAAAAAAGATATCCGAAAGGGATGGCCACTCTTCTGGAAAAATCTGCAAGTTGCTTAATTGTAGGTTTCTTTTCTCTGCTCAACCAGGGCTTAATTTGAGGAAAAACAGAGTCAAATTCTTCCTCTCTATACCCGGCACGAGACAAAGCCCAGCGTACAATATCTTTGTTTATTTCAATCTTTACACTCATTTTATTTACTTCCTATAGCTTCCTTCCACAATTTTTATTTCCTCATCAGTTAAACCATGCAATTTATAAACCATCTGGTCAATCTGGCGTTCATATTCTTTGACTTTGAATTGCTAACTCTTCATTATTGTCTGCCATAGCATTGCAATTATTAGAATATTTATAATATATTTTTACGTCATCTGTTCTTGCTATTTTCTCTTGAATGTCATCTTTTTTATCTAAAACCACCAAATAGCAAGGATAATTTCCAGGAATTTCCTTTTTTATCTCTTTTAATTTACTAATATCCTTTTGAACTTTTTTTATAAAAGCATTATTAGTATCACCTTTAGTTCTTCTTAGTTTAATTTCAATTATTGCTAAAGGTTTGTTAAATTCATATCCTTTACTAGGAAGTCTGAATATATTATTCTTAACTTTCAAAGAGGATACATCAACAACTACTATATCTGAACGCCATTTTAATTTACCATATTTCCCATACCAGCGGACTTCAGTATGTAACGGAATTGAGGATGAATTATCTTTAGTCCGTTGAAGTTGAGCAAGTCTTTGAGACTTAACTAATTTTTTAAATAAAAAACAACGCACATCACTTTCAGTTAAATATTTATCGGGATAGGATTTAAAGTCATTAATTAAATCTTTAATTGTCTGAGTAATCTTTTCTTCTATCTTCTCTATCGCAAAGTTATTCATTATATTCTTCGACAATTCTTATTTCTTTCTCGGTTAAGCTGTATAATTTATAAACCATCTGGTCAATCTGATGTCCGTATTCTTTGACTTTTGCTTGCTTTGTGGAGTTTTCTAAATAGTCGTCGTCTTTGGTGATGGCAAGGATTTTATTAACAAGTTCAATAAATGAAGTTTGGTCGTCAATAATAAATGGTAATTCATCTACTAACCCAATTTTAACCTGCGCAAGTGTTTTGCCTTTTTCTTGAGAAAGGAACTGATAAAAAGTGTTTAGTAAAGAACTGTTTAATAATGCCATCGCATACTTTAGATTTACAGATTTATCTTTAGGTAAAATTGTAAACAGAGTATTGTCTGTATAAAAACGTCCAACCTCTTTTTCATTTTGATAAGCTACCACCAAGTCATCGTCTGATTGTCGCATAAGTAAACGCTCTGGCTGATGGTGGTTTTCAATTGCACCACAGAAGTGCCAGTATTCATCAAGTTTGCTTTGTTTACCTTTCCGGCCAGTACCTTTTTTCTTTTCAGGATTATAGTTAATATCACAATATTTGTATTTCGCCATCGGACTGTTCCAAAAGATGCCCCATCTTCCAATCTGTTTGCCTTGCAATAATCGTTGTAATTTTAGATTAACTTGCTCTTTTAAGAAAACTTTATCGCGAACATTACCTGAATGAATGCCTGTATCTAAAACACTTAAATATTTTTTGAGATGAGGAGTGCTAAGAAATTTTGAATAAATACTTAAAATGGGGCTATAAAAAACTAACCTTGAATATGGAAGTTTATCAACCACTCGATAAGAAACAGTCCCGAGAGAGATATAATCATAAGTGGGATAATTAAAATATCCTGTTTCATACGCAAACTCTCGTACCTGTTGTTTTTTGAGTACAAAAACAGCGGTGTAAATCATTGCTTCAAATGTTTCTTGAGGACAACGAATTATTTTCAACAATTTATAACTAAGCAATAATTTTCTTGCGCGCTCCTTACTAGCAAGTCCAATAAAACTATCGTTAGTGATATATGTGGTGACACCACCTATTTTAGTTAAATCTACACCCTTAAAGATAAAATGGACATAAAGGTCATCAGACCAGTATTTTTGTTTTCCGTCTTTATACTCCACAAAAACGTTTTCAAGTTCTTTAATTGTTTCCTTTTTTAAATTCTCTTTTTTTACATACGGTGGGTTCGCAATGACAATATCAAAACCTTCTGTTATCCCAAACATCCACTCCGGGTCAAACCAGTTGGCAGAGGCATTCTGGTCAAAGAGATCGAAACTGGCAATCTTTTCTGATGATTCACTGGAAAAGCCAGTAGATTTTAATTCATCTGCCAATTGTTTTCTTAATTCTCTATCTTTTCTTTGATACTCAAGTTTTTCTTTTCGGGTTTTTGCTTGAAAGTATCTGCGCCTTAAGGTTTTTATTTCATCTTCAAGTTTTCTCACCTTGTCCGTATAAAACAGATATTGTGGTTTTTCTATGCCAATCAAAGTGTTTGCCGCTACAAATTTTGTCTCAAGATTTGGCAATGCCCTTATACCAAAATTCTCTTTATTCCTGTCCACCTTCTGGTCTAACACAAGTGAGATAAAAAATCTCAGTTTTGAAATTTGGATTGCTATTGGCTGTATGTCTACCCCATAGATACAGTTTTCTATAAGGTAAAGTTTACGGGCATAATCAGGATAGTTTATGTTTTCATCAAATGTCTCATTTATTTCTTTTAATCTTTCTTCTCTTTCGTATTTATTGTTCTGTTTGAAAACCTCTTCGGATTCTTTAAGTGCTTTCTGATATTGTAATTCATACCAGTATTTATTATCTCGGTCCAATTTTTGAAGGACATAAACAAGTTTGTGAAGTATCCCCATGGGGAAAGCACCAGAACCGCCGACAGGGTCGAGAATTTTAATGTTATCAATGGCTGAAATAATTTTTTGTTTCTGTTCTTTTGTGAATTCGGGCATGTCTTCAGCATAAGAAAGAAGAATCCTAATTTTATCTTCGTCAGTTTTAAGAGGAGGGGCAAGTTCTGCCCCTGCATTACATTTCAGATATTCAAATAAACTCTCTTCTGCCATATAATCCACAATCTCTCTTGGGGTATAGTAACTTCCTGTTGCTTTTCTTGCTGTGGTTGCTGTTTCTGGATTATAAGAAGCAAGCAGATTCTCAAACACCTTTCCAAGAAGTTCAGGGTCTAAGGCAACTTCCTGGTCAATTGGTGTATTTTCATCTATGGTAAAATTGTAATTATTTAGAATTTCAATTAGTCCCCTAACAGGTTTATTTACGCCAAGCCCATATTGAGAAAGGTCAACTCTTTCTTCCTGGTTTTGAAAGAATAAATAATCCGGGATTATAGCCTGCTTTTTGGGGTTGCGCGAAAAGCCATCAATATAAACAACTTTCCCATCCTCATCTTCTGGGTCAAGACAATCAAATAAGCCACCATTTAAGAAAGGTATATCTTCAAAAAGTTCCCCCACTTTTTCCTTATTGATTAAGAATTTGCCTGCGTAGCGATAGAGATTTTTAATTCCATATTCTTTTTTATTCGCCGGAAAACCACTTTCTTCTGCGAATTTCCTTTCATTCATCTTCTGGTTCAATGTAGCAAAGAATAGATTCTGCAAAATAGCGTTGTAAAAGTTAGATTCAGTTTTATTTTTCAAGAAGTCTTTGACGATTCTCTGCAAACTTTCCCTTGAAAATAAGATTTTGGGAATCAAGCCTTTCTCCTTCAAAAACCAGATAAAAATGATACGAGTGATTAAACGGATAAGATTAGTTGCATTTCGTATTTCTTTATCTTTTTCGGAGTCATTGCTATATTTATAATCTTGTGGTAATTTTATTTTATCCATTGCCCAGAAATACCAGTGGGACAACTCATTGAAAAATTCTTTGGTAACTTTTTCTACCGAAAATGCCTCTTTTATTTTCTCAAGGGAGGAGAATTTTTCTTCGTCTTTGCCTATTTGGGAAAGAAAGGTTTTATTGGTGAGTTCTCTGCTTACATAATAAGTGAATCTTTTGAAATTACTGAAGACCCTTCTTGTGCCTATGGGCTGTTCAGAAATAAGGGAAAATCTGAAGTTTTTGTCATTATCGTAGAAGATAAAAATGCCTGCATCGTATTTGTTTAAATATCTAAGTATTTTTTTTGCTTTATCATACTGGGCTTTTTTGCCACTTCGCTCTGTTAAGTCCTTTTGTAAATTTGAGGTAACAATTATTAATTTTTCAATCTGGTTGTTAAATTCAATTTCACCAAATTTATTAAATCCCTTGAAATTTTCATCATCATATTGGTCCAGATTTTCCTTTGAAGGAGAAAATGATGTTGTTTTTGTTCTGAAAAATCTTTCAAGGTCATTGAATTCAAAATCGTTAATAAATTTACTTAATATTTCTTTGCTCATATAATTAATTTATCGTATGGAATTTCAAAGTTACCCCCGGTAAATCAGGCAAAGCAATCTTTGCCACTACATAAACAAAATGTAGTTGCCGAGCTTGCTCGGCTATGCTCTATTCTCAACCGCGACAATGATTTCGGGATTAAGTTCGCCAAGGTTTGATTTGATTTTATTTAAGTAATTCTCGCCCAGGTCATCTTTTAGTTTCTTCAATTCTTCAATGGTAAATTTAATCTCTTTTTCAGATTTGCTATTAGCTTTCAAATTGGCAATTCTTCTCATTCTATAAATGGGGAGTGTTTTATAATCAATTATATCTTCAAGCAGTATTCTTAAAAAGGGAAGAAATCTTATTAGATTCTCCTGAGGATTACTGATAATATATTTTAAATTGATTGTTGCCTTACGTTCTACGCTCTGTTCGCTTGTGGGAGTGTGGAACCGTTCTTTATAATTCTTAATATTCTCATAATTATCCCAGAATTTGTTGCTTAAAGGTAACAATTTTTCATTCTTTTCGCATTCAATATAATTATAGGTTTCTTCCAGTGTTAATTCCTGCACCTTCTCGTCAGTTTCCGTTAAGCCCTTCACAAAGAAACTTAAGCCCTTTCTGATAAAAACGGTCAAGTTATATTTATTGAATTTTTTTGCCGATTTCACTCTCGGTGGTAACTTGGATATTTTATCTATTAGTTCAGGGTTATTGTTTCTAATTTCATAATATTTCTGCCTGATTTTTGTGAAGAAACTCTCTGTTTCAATTTTTTCAGGATTTTGCATAATTTTGTTGTATAATTTAGACGCAGTCGGAGTTTCGTCAGAGTCAAATATTTTAACATCTTCGCCGAGTGTATTATGGATGAGGAACATTTTTTCGCTGGCGATCTGCCTGCTTCTAACCACATCTGCTCCCTGTTCTGTGGGAAAGAAATTATAAATGAAGAGATTATCAAATACTTTCTTGCTTATTCTGTTGATTCTTCCTACTCTCTGAATGACTCTGGTGGGATTCCAGGGGATATCGTAATTTATAACTGCACCCGCCCGATTAAGATTAAATCCTTCGGAAATTCTGTCCGTTGCAATTAAGATATCATAATCATCTTTCTGATGTTTATAAATGGCGTCAAAATTTGTTAATATACTCTGCACTTCTTTTGATTGGGAAAGATTGCCTTTTACGGTCAGGACACGGTCAGGAAAATGGGTCTTTATCTTTGATTCAAGGTGAGCGGCAGTATCAATATATTCGGTGAAAATAACAACTTTCCTCTTCTTTGCTTTGGTCTCTTCCTTAAATATCTTTTTGATTTCTTTTGCAAGTTCTTCGGGCTTAGGGTCATTTTTGACCAAGTTCAATTTTTCCAGTTCCTTTAATATCTCGCTGAATAATCTCTTATCGCTTTCAATATCATTTAGGAATTCACGCTTTTTCTTAAATTTATTTACTTCATAAATCTTATGCGTTTTTGGATTGGGATGAGGTATATTTTCAAGTTTTTCGGCAAATTTTACTAATTCCTTCTCAATTTCTTCTAAATCGGACTGATATATTTTTCCGAGTAATTTTCTGTCCAGTATATATTTATTTGATTTATTGATAAATTTTTGCACCTTTTCGGTAATGTCATAAAAATTTTTTAAACTCTGGTTAAATGCACCAAATGAACTTTCAAAGCGTTTAACCAGTAAACGTCTCATAAAATCATATAAGTTTCTCTGAATTAAGCGCTCCCTGTTTTTCTCTAAATTTTTTTTATTTACCTCTTCGTTTTCATCTACATCGGATTCAAATTCCTCTTCATATTCGTAGGGTCTGTATATTGCTCCGGTAAATCTGCCGCCTTCGCCAAAATATTCGTATATTACCCGGTCATAAAATTCGGACTGCTCTTTGCTCAGAGTAAAGAATATTTCGCAAGGGTCTTTAACTACCGGTAAATCAAATGCTTCTTCAGAATATTTCGGGTCCTTTTGAAGGTCTATTCTGTTTCTTCTGATAACTACAGGTTCTATCACTGCCCTCATTCTATTTGAAAGATATTTTGCTCTTGCTTTAACTTTATCAAGTTCTATAACATTTGAACCAAATAATGATTCGTAATAGGCCTGTGCCTTTTTTGCTTTTTTAGAATCCGGCGAGCGATGATTTTTATTAATGAAGGATAATTTTTGAAATGTTTTTTTATAGTTCCTGAATCTTAAGTCCAGGTCGTCATCCAGTGTTATTTTTGATTTACCCGGGATAACAAAAAGTTTAAGAAGTGAAAAAATATCCCCAGGTGAATTATTAAACGGCGTTGCTGTGAGTAATATAACTATTTTATTTCTGCATATGTCACTTAGCATTTCATAATCTTCCGTATCCTGATTTCTGAAATTATGCGCTTCGTCTATAATAACAATTTCAAAATCTTCATTATTCTTGACCAGTTCAAGAACATCTTCCAATTTACCTGACGACCTTATTTCCCAGTCATATAATTTGAAATCTTCTTTATATTTATGCCAGCCCGAATCTTTTTTATCCGGGTCGCCAATTATTCCGGGACGGCATATTATTACCCCACGTTTACCCAGACTTTTTGCAACCATACTCGCAATAACACTTTTACCTAAGCCAACAACATCTGATATTATTACACCGTTATAATTTTCTATAATAGACAATGCCTGGCTGACGGCATCCAGTTGATATTTATAGGGTTTGTAGTCCTTTTCAACCATTAAATTTACCAGATGTTTTTCTACTTCTTTCTGACTCTGGGAGTCAAGGTAGGTTTTTAATATCAAGGCAAATGCTTCAAATGGTGTAACTTCCGCTACAAGTGTTTCGGTTTCAACGATTTCAATAAGTTTCTTTTTAAAATTTTCATCTTCGGTTATTTTAACTGCCGGCTCATTCCAGAGTTTATCAAAAAATTCTTCTGCGTTTTCGGTTCCATAATCGCTTATTTCTACATTGAATTCCTCCTGCGTTGTTAAGCCGGCCATTGTTAAATTACTGCTGCCGGTAATAAAAACTATCTTTTTTACTTCACTTACCGGCTCTTTGAGCTTAAAAATATACAGTTTCGCATGATTCGGTCTGCAGGTTTTTCTAATTATCAATTTATCTTCTTTTATGAGTTTAATGAAAAATCTTACCTGTTCATAAAATTCCTGTCTATCAAAATTATCAGAATTTATTGATTTCCCCAGAGAATCAAAAAATCGCTCCACCTTTTCTCGGTCAGATAAATCATCTCTATCTTCGGCATATTCAACTAAGCCGTGAATGTGTTTGTCAACATCTAATCCCACCAATACTTTTATTTCAAGATTGTCCCTGTTCTTGAGGCCATCATAAAGTTCTCTGATACCAGAAAAATAAAAGAATCCAACGAGGAACTTTAATTCTTTGCTGTTATTGATGAGTTCTACGAGACGTTTTTTTAATTTTTTTGTCTCAGCATTAGTTATAAATTTTGAATCGGTGTTCATATGTTTCGGGTTCAATGAATTGAACCCCTACAGTGTCGAGTGATCCCTGCTTCCGCAGGGACGACAACTACATTTAGATTCCTGCTTACATACTGCAGGAATGACAGAAGAAATTGTCATTCCTGCAATGCCCCCTCACTGTCATTCCCGAAATTAGTAATCGGGAATTCATAAAAATGTGTCCTGTCCCTATTTATTTTTTTTCTTTTTAACTATATAATATCCGCCTGTTTTAGGACTGCCTTCAAATTTTATTTTTTT
>Ga0210017_1001170_pt1 | contig 22921 bp, 26 predicted proteins | sample CryGeyCG2014_020_FD_183966 | JGI IMG/M metagenome (GOLD analysis project Ga0210017, IMG submission 183966) | Groundwater microbial communities from aquifer - Crystal Geyser CG08_land_8/20/14_0.20 (SPAdes) (version 2) | ecosystem: Environmental > Aquatic > Deep subsurface > Groundwater | place... | reverse complement strand
ATTACTGATTTCTTCCCACTTCTCCTTTAGTTAACCCGATTACCGATTACCGATTACCGATTACTGATTTCTTCCCACTTCTCCTGAATAAGGTCCAACCACATACTCGGCAGTGAAAGGCCTTTTCTCTTATTCCTCCACCACAGCCCGGACAACTCTTCTCCCCCTTTTTAGGCTGGGGTATTGCTCCAATGACCTCTCTATAGACCTCGTAATAGTAAAGATGCTCCTTATTCATAAATGTTACTGGATAAATGTTAGCTTTTTCTTCAAATTCCTTATCCGAGACCTTTGAGGTTATAACCTCTCTAAGCTTTGATGTGCCCGAGCCATATTCTATTGGTCTCTTACTCTGCCAGATAAATTCTCCCGGTAAAATGTCTTCATAGGCTTTGCGTAAAATCCACTTCCCCCATATTATTCCTTGCTCTTCTCTAATTTTAAGGCTTGAGTCTATCTGCAGGCAAAAATCAACAAATTCCTTACTTATGTAAGGCTGTCTTATACTTATCTTAAAAAAGTCTCCGATAGTATTGGAACTAAAATGCATTGAGTAACTAATTCTCTGGATATAGGTATCCAATTCATCTATATCTTGCATAAATTCATAGCCAGCAAAGAGTTCATCACTGCCATCACCGGTCATTACACTTTCCAATCCTAACTTTTCAGCAAACTTAAGACCGTGATAAGTGGTTATGTCATTGGGAATTGCTGGGTCAAAACTTTTGAGAATCTTTATAACCTGGGGAATAGAGTCAAGAGCCTCTTCAAGGCTCATTTCCTTATGATAATGCTCATTTTTTAGAATTTCAGCCAGAGGTTTTGCATAACTAATATCCTCCCCATAAGAATTCAAAGTTACTGTAATCGCCTTAATACCAGGACAAAGAGCCGCCAAGATACCTGAGTCAAGTCCTCCGGAGAAGAGTAGTCCCTGGGCACTATTTTGCTGGACAGACCTCTTCAATTTTTCTTTCAATTTTTCAATGATTGGGGTTAAACCTAAACTATACACTTTAGCCCCCTTTTCTTCCGCTCCAGAGAGTAGAGACGACTCGTCGGGTCGTCTCTACTGTAATCGCCAATTTTAATTGGCGCTGATATAAAATCAGCAGAGGAGTCCGGTAATCGCCAAATTTAATTGACGCCTATAAGGAGCGCTGATATAAAACCTGTTCCTGACAGGCTCAGGAGTTCAGGAATCAGCGATTCCATCCTATTTTAAAATAAAAGCATCAAAAAGTCAAATATTGACAGGCTGTCCGAGAATGATGATTTTTCAAAATTTATTGTAGGGGCTTGATTTATCAAGCCCGCCTACAATACATTTTTCGGGTTCAATAAATTGAACCCCTACAATTTTGTCGTTCTCGAACAGCCTGTTGACATTTAGGCGGGGTTTTCTAACCCCGCTTCCTCACAGGAACTACCTTAATAACAAAGGATTGCGGTCTTATGGACTGACCGGCCGCCCATCTACTGTCTGAATCACAGCTGATTGGAGAGAGTATTAGAAGAAACGGATGGGAATAAGTGACGGATGTAAAATTAATCTCTTATCCATCAATTTTGAGGCCATAGCAGCCTAACCAACATTTTGGGGGCGGTGCCAATTTATTTTCAATAATTGGAGTATCCGAGCCAAAATTTGACTCGGCTTTTTTATTTGACATTCTAAAAATTTTAGTATATAATAAACTTAACAATAGTTGGGAGGATTAATTTATGGCAATAAAACAGAATGAATTAGAAAAGATAATAATAACTAAGGTGAGGATTTTGATTTTGGAGGAAATTAAGTTTGAAATATCACATCGAATATTCTCTTGATACTGAGGAGCATTTACAGGTGTTAACAAGACGCCAACAGATAATTATATTAAATACTGTTGAAAAACAGTTGCAATATCAACCAGATGTGGAAACAAAAAATAGGAAACCTATGAGACCAAATCCACTTGCTCCATGGGAATTGAGAATTGGAAATCTCAGAGTGTATTATGATTTTGAAGATGAGCCTGAACCAATTGTTTATATTCGTGCTGTTGGTGTTAAAGAAAGAAATAATGTTAGAATTGGAAAAGAGGTGATACAATTATGAAAACTGTTGAAATAACAAAAGCTAAGTTGCCACTTGCTAATTACACAAAAGATGTTATAAAAGAGCCAGTGATAGTAACAATTAGAGGTAAGCCAGTAGCAGCACTGGTAAGCATTGAAAATGCAGATATAGAAACTGCTTCTCTTAGCAACAATCCACAGTTTCTTGCTTTGATTGAGCGTTCAAGAATAAGACAAAAAGAAAAAGGTGGAATTTCTACTAAAGAAATGCGCCATCGTCTGCAGAAAGCAAAACATTCATGAGTATTGCTCACTCTATCACAACACCTCGAACATTCCTCCCTGCCCTGCCTTTTCCGCTCCAGCTAAGGGGTAGATGAGAGCCTCTGCTCTCATCAGGTTGAAGCAGAGACTTCAACCTACCCGCAGGTCTTAATTGGCGCTGATAGGTCGCTGATATAAAATCAGCGATTACACATCTTAGGATGAGACCAATAAAAACTTGACACTAACAGGTCAAGTCCTTGTGTTGACATTTAGTCTTTAAGGTGATAAGATTGTCTTTGTGGAGAAGAAAGTTGCTCTTTATTCGGGAAGAGGGGGAGAGTTATTCTTTGATCTGGAGCTTGCCTTAAAAAGATTAAAGATTCCTTATGCAAAGATTAAGGAAAGAGAAATTTGGGAAGATAAGCTATCCTCTTATTCAAGTTTAATCTTCCCCGGAGGAGTAACAGTAATCTTGGTATCCTCTCTTTCTGAAAGAGGACTGAAGAAGATTAGAAATTTTGTCCACTCTGGCGGTGGCTACCTGGGAATTTGTGCTGGAGCTTATATTGCTCCTTCTTTAGTAGAGGTTCCTGGAAGACCCGAAGGTTTAGGGATTATTAACCTTCAAAATAAGAGAGAAAGGGGCTCGGGCTTAAAGTTAATAAGAATCTCTTGCCAGCATCCAGTAACCAAGGGTTATCAGGGAGAGGTTAAGATTTATTATCAAAACGGACCCTTGATAGTCCCGGGAAAGGATGTGGAGGTGTTAGCAAGATATAAGGAAGAAGGGGATTATGCGGCAATTGTTGCCTCAAGATATGGTCAGGGGAAGGTAGTAATCTTTAGTCCTCACCCTGAAGGGAGCAGGGAAGGAAAGATTGACCCGGAAGAAGCAGGAACGATTCTTTTATTGAAAAATGCTCTTGAGTTTATTTGCAAGGAGTAAATTGAAGATTGGAAGATTACGGGAATGCCGGTAGGAGTGCCTTCAGGCACGATTATTCGGGCATAAATGCCCTCCTACCGCGGCCAACAACTAAAAACTAACAACTAACAACTATTCCAATGGAGCTCGGCAACAAAGATGATTGAGGTTAAAGGATTTGTAAACTTACTCCAAAGACTACCAGAATACAAAGGAAGGATAAAGTATATAAAATACATCCCTCCCCAACCTGCCCGTTACCAGGAGCCAGACTCTTCTTTACCTTCAGTGATAAAAGAAGCCTTAAGAAAGAGAGGAATAGATAGACTTTACTCCCACCAAGCCCAGGCCCTTAATCTTATTGGCAAGGGTAAGAATGTAGTGCTCACAACCCCGGCTGCCTCCGGTAAGACTTACACCTATAATCTTCCCGTATTTGAGCAAATAATAAAAGAGCCTTTATCCAGAGCTCTTTATCTTTTCCCTACCAAAGCCTTAACCCAGGACCAATTAAAGACTATTCGGGAGTTTTCTTTGGATATCAATGCTCAAATTTATGATGGTGATACCTCTCCCGAGCAAAGGTCCAAAATCAAGAAAGAGCTACCCAATATAATCCTCAGCAATCCGGATATGCTTCACTTAAGTATTCTTCCCTTTCATTCTGCCTGGCAAAGGCTATTTAGCCAGCTTAAGTTTATAGTCCTGGATGAGATTCACAGCTACCGAGGAATATTTGGCTCCCACCTGTCTCAGGTAATTAGAAGATTAAGAAGAATTTGTAAGAGCTATGGCTCCTCTCCCCAGTTTATTTGCTGTTCAGCCACTATAGCCAACCCTAAAGAGTTTGTTGAGAAGTTGACTGGCGAAGAATTTGAGGTGATTGGGGAGAGTGGGGCACCAAGGACAGGGAAATACTTTATTCTCTGGGAGCCAGAAAATTCTCCTTATACTGAAGCTACTTCTCTTTTTAATGACTGTCTTAAGGCCCAGTTTAAGACAATAGTATTTACCAAGTCCCGTAAAATCACCGAGTTAATCTATAAGTGGTCAATTGAGGGTAGTCCTAAGTATGAAGATAAGATAAGAGCTTATCGGGCTGGCTATCTTCCCGAGGAAAGAAGAGATATTGAAAAGAAGCTCTTTGAGGAAAAACTATTAGGAGTAATCTCAACCTCGGCCTTAGAGGTAGGAATAGATGTAGGAGGACTGGATGCCTGTATATTGGTAGGTTACCCAGGAAGTATCATGAGCACCTGGCAACGGGGAGGAAGAGTGGGAAGAGGAGGAAAAGAAGCAGTAATTGTAATGATTGCCCTTTCTGATGCTATTGATAAATATTATACTTCTCATCCCCAAGATTTTTTTCATAGAGGGTATGAGTCAGCAGTCTTAGATAATGACAATCTTACCATCTTAAAGGCTCATCTTACCTGCGCAGCTGCTGAGTTGCCCCTAGATTCAAGTGAGGAGGGGCTCTGGGGAAAGAGGTTAAAAGATGCTCTAAAGAGCTTGCAAGAAGAGGGTAAGATCTTAGAAGGAGAGAAAAAAGGCCTCTGGTTTAGCCTTAGGAAGCAACCTCAAAGACTAATTAATCTACGCAGTATCGGAGAGACTTACCAGATAGTTAATGAAGAAGGTTCTTTAGTTGGCAGTGTAGAGTATCCTGCTGTATTTAGAGATTGTCATCCTCAGGCTATCTATCTTCAAGGAGGTAGTGAATATCTGGTAACTAAATTAGACCTGGAAACAAAGACAGTAGTAGTAAGAGAAGTAGATGTAGATTATTATACTTCTGCCTTAAGTAATGAAGAAGTGGAAATTTTGGAGACCTCTAAGGAGCAAGAGATAGGTAATCTAAAAGTAAACCCCGTTGGAAAAAACACCTCTGGCCGGGTAAAGCTGGGTAGGGTAAAGGTTACTGAGAAGGTAGGTGGATATGTCCGCAGAAGAGTAGTTAATCAGGTAAAGATTGATGAGCATAATCTAAGGTTACCTCCTTATGTCTATGAAACTGAGGCTTTCTGGTTAGAGGTACCTCTCTTTTTAAAAGAAAAAATATCCCAGCGGGGTCTTGATTTTTTGGGTGGCCTGCACGCAGCTGAGCATGCTATAATTGCTGTCTTTCCTTTGTTTGCCTTATGTGACCGCTGGGACTTAGGAGGAGTAAGTTACTATCAGCATCCTCAAGCAGGGGTGCCAGTTATCTTTATTCATGATGCTTATCCGGGAGGAGTAGGCTTATCTTACAAAGCTTATGAGGTAATTGAGCAGTTAATAAAAGCTACCTGGGAGTTGGTTAGTCAATGTAGTTGTGAGAAGGGCTGTCCTTCCTGTATCCAATCACCTAAATGTGGTAGTGGAAATAGACCTCTGGATAAAAGAGCCACCTTAGAATTATTAGCTAATTTAATTAGCCCGGTAGTCGCAGACTTTAGTCTGCGTTCTCCAGTTCGCCACCCCAGACATTGGACGCAGACCAAAACGCAGCAGGAAGAGATAGTCCACAGCCCACAGTCCACAGTCCATAGTCCACAGTCCATAGTCTATAGTCCACAGTCCATAGTCCATAAAGAAGTAAGGGGGGATATTAAAGTGGAAAGAGAGGAGATTACTTTAGTGGCAGAAGAAGAAAAGAAGAGCTTTGAAGAGAAAAGTAAGATTGTATTTTTGGATATTGAAACCCAGAAGTTAGCCCAGGATGTAGGAGGATGGGAGTTTAAGGATGAGATGAGAGTATCAGTAGTAGTAACCTATAATACTAAGGATGAAAAGTTCAATTATTTTACCGAAGAAGATATTTACAGCTTATTAGATGAGTTGCTCTCAGCTGATTTAGTAATTGGGTTTAATATTAAAGGCTTTGACTATGCAGTCCTTCAGCCTTATTTTAAATTTGACCTCCTTAAGCTACCTACCTTAGACTTACTGGAGGTAATCCATAGAAGACTTGGGTTTAGATTGAGTCTTGACCACTTAGCCCGGGTAACCTTAGGTAAAGCAAAGAGTGGCAGTGGCTATCAGGCAGTAGCCTGGTATAGAGAAGGAGAGATGGAAAAACTTAAAGAATATTGCCAGAGGGATGTGGAGATAACCAAAGAGCTTTATGAGTTTGGTAAAGAGCATAAATACCTATTATTTGAAAGTAGAGAAGGTCAAATCATGCGTATACCAGTAGAGTGGTGATTAAAACCCAATTCTGGGCAGACCATAGACTGGAATCCAGCCTTCACTCTCTGGTTCTTTCAAGTAGGGCTCCATATCCTTTGCTTTGCGCAAGCTCACCTCTTCTACCGGGGGGAGCTTACCGGGTGGAAAGACCTCTAAAATTTGGTCAACAACTAAAGTCAAATATTTAAGAATTGCCGCCACTGGTCGTTTAGCCTTGCGGGCATTGGCCAGACTTGGTTTTCCTACTGCTCCTTCTGGCTGAGAAGATAACTCAATTGGAGCATGTCCTTCACCCTCTGACCAACGATGAGGTCGGTGAAGTGGCTCCACTGAGCGGTCAAAGTGACCGTCAGGGAGATATCCTTTCATTTGCGTATCCTCAGCCAGGCTTAAATCAACCATTCCTTGAGGAAATGTGAGTAGAGCCAGTGATGCCTCGGATTCATCGGCATGGACAAAGTCAGTCTCCATACTGTCTGGCTTTCCAGTTGGACCAAAGAATTCTCTCACTGCCCGGTGCCAGTCTAAGACCTGAAAAATTCCGGGAAGCTGGTAGCGATACATAAATTCATGCAAAGCTGACTCCAGAGCCCAAAGTTGACCATGGTTATTGATAAAGATTTGCTTGCGAAAACCATCATTCCACAGTCCGAGCATTACATAGACCAGAAGGTCTCGGATTACATTCTGGGGAATGTTTACTGTCCCGGCCATCCCGATATGGTGATAGGGATGCGCTCCATAATTGACTGGAGAAAGAGCAAGATTAACTGCTCGTCCTTGTTTGGCTGTGTATCTACGCACTGCCTCAGCAATCTGGGTGACCATAAATGTATCCATACCCGAGTTCATATACCGACCATGCTTCTCGGTGCTTCCCAGAGGGATAATAACAATGTCATTCTTGCGGCGACCTTCAATAACCCTCTGACGGATAGTAGTCTGAATATAGCTTCCAGGCTTTCCTAACTCCGGAGGTGAGGGCACCTCGTATTCCTTCAAGATTGAATCAATCTCTTCCTCGGAGGCATCCCAGACCTCCTTTTTTAGCCTCCCCACCTCAGTATTTTCAAAGATGATGGCTGGGTTTTCAGTAGTTAACCAGAGCGGACTTTGCTTTTGATTAGACATCTCTTGCCTCCTTTTACTTGAGCCCAAGTTGTCTTTTAATTAGTTCACAAAGGCTCTCCTTAATTTCAGAATGGCGAGGGATAGGGGTTTTCCTGCTATTCTTAGGATTCACATAGAGGTCATGTTTTTTTCCATGACGTTTCAAATAACATCCTTCATTTACCAATTCTCTAATAAGTTTACTTCGTTTCACACTTGTATCTCCAATTCCTTTGTTTGTGCTTCAGCATGAGGTAAAAATTCATCTTCAATCATTAGGTTGTAAGCATCTTGAATATTTTTCTCTAATTCCTGGAGAGACTCACCTTGGCTGAATACGCCGGGTACTTCCTTCAATTTACCAACATACCAGTTGTCATCTACCCAATATTCTAATGTAAAATGCCTCACCATAACTTACTCACCTCCCATTCTCTTCTCTCCACAGGTTCCAGCCAATTGGTGCTTACTTTCTGTGGTTCATCTGTGTTAATCTGTGTTTATCTGTGGTTTTTATTTGTGTTTATTCGTGTTAATTCGTGGTTCCATTCTCCTATAATCCAGGTATCCTTGCAAGATTAAAGTAGCCGCGGTCTTGTCAATTACCTTCTTTCTCTGCTTGCGGGAGAGGTCAGCCTCAATCAAGACCTTTTCTGCTTCCCGAGTAGTCAATCTTTCATCCCAGAAGATAACTTCTAAATTCAGTGCCTTTTTTATCCCTTCCGCCCACCTCTTTACTCTTTTAGCCTGAGGTCCTTCTTCACCTTTTATATCCTTAGGTAGACCGATTACCACTGCTCCTATCTGGTAAGTATTAATAATCTTTTTAAGCTCTTCTTTATCCGCTGACCTATCTTTTCGCTGAATTGTCTTTAACCCCTGGGCTGTCCAGCCAAAAGGGTCACTAACTGCCACTCCAATATTCTTTTCTCCAAAGTCTAAACCTAAAAATCTTCTCACCTGCTCATATCTTTCTTCATCCATCTTTTAACTGCTTCCTCCACTATCCAACCTTTCACTTTTAACCTTTAAGCGCCAATTAAAATTGGCGACTACAAACTTTTAACTTTTAACTTTACTAACCCCTTACTTCTTCTGCCTCTTGAGCTCTTTAATGACTTTTTCCTTTTCTTCTCCTTCCGCCACTATTAAACGAGCAATTAGTCTGAATCCTTCACCCATTTGCCTGAATCCTTCATCTAGCTTCTCTCCCATTTGCCTGAATCCTTCGCCCATTTGCCTGAATCCTTCATCCATTCGCCTGAATCCTTCATCCATTTTTCGGCCATTTTCAACAATCGCTCTGCCATTTGTGATAAGAAATTTAGTAAGCACAACCGACAAAAAAGCTCCTATTATCGTAAGAATGACATTTGTTACTACAACCATCCCCCTCACCCCCTCTCACTTTTAACTTTTAACTTTATTAACTTCTCAGCCTTCTTTAAAGCCTTATCTAACATCTTATAATCCTTACCTCCGGCTTGAGCCATATCCCACCTTCCCCCTCCGCTACCTGAGGTTACCTTAGCCACCTCTCTTAGGAGCCATCCCAGGTCTACTCCCCTCTCTTTTAAGTCCGATGTAGCCATCCCCACAAAGGTTACCTTACCTAAGCTGACTGAAGCTAAAATGACAATTCCCGAAGATAGTCTCTCCTTAATTAGGTCACCTAAGACTCTTAATTCCTCTAAATTCAAATCTTTTACTTTAGTAATTACTGCCCTAATATTATTTATGGTCAAAGCTCTTTTAGCTAAGCTCTTGGCATCCAATTCAATTAGTCTTTTCCTTAACTTTATAATATCTTGTTCTTTCTCCTGAGTAGTTTCCAAAATCTTATCTACCCGGGGGATAACTGAATCAAAGCGAACTTTTAATTTTTTAGATAACTCACCTAAGGTGTCTACCTGCTTTGACAAATACTCATAAGCATGACTCCCGGCTAGAGCCTCAATTCTTCTTAATCCAGCCCCAATACTCTCCTCATTAACAATCTTACAGAGCCCAATCTCACCACTAAACCTAACATGACATCCTCCGCAGAGCTCTTTGCTAAACTCACCTACTTTTACCACCCTTACAATCTCTTCATATTTCTCTCCAAAAAGAGCAATAGCTCCTTCGGCTTTTGCCTTATCTATCTTAGTCTCATAGGTCTCTACCGGGATATTCTCCAAGATTTTCTGATTTAAAATCTCTTCTACCTCTTTTAATTCCTCCTTAGTTAAAGCCCGAGGATAAGAGAAATCAAAACGCAGACGAGCCTCATCAACAAGTGAGCCCGATTGCCTAACCTGCTTACCTAAGACCTTTCTTAAAGAAGCTTGGAGTAGATGAGTAGCAGTATGGTGCCGGGAGATAGCAAGTCTTCTCATCTTGGCAACAAAAGATAAGACTTCCTCTCCTACTTTAAAGCTTCCCTTTTTAATCTGGCAGTGCTGAACAATTATTCCTTTCAATGGTCTTTTAGTCTCAGTTACTACCACCTCTTCCTTCCCCTCTATGCTTTTAATCATCCTTCCCTTATCTCCTACCTGCCCTCCCATCTCTCCATAAAAAGGAGTGGGGTTTAAGATTATCTCTACTTCCTCACCTTCCCTAGCCATTTGCTCAAGCTTACCTTCCTTGATTATTGATAATATCTTGGAGGTAGAAGAGGTTGAAAGGTAGCCAACAAATTTAATCTTCGGCAATTCTTTACTCAAATTTTCATACAACTTTATGTCTATCTCAACTTCCTCTTCCTCCTTTGTCTTTCGGGCTTGCTCCCTTTGCTTTTCCATAGCCTTTATAAATCCTTTCTCATTAAGTGAAAAACCTCTCTCCCTGGCTATATCTTCAGTCAATTCCTTAGGGAAGCCATAAGTATCATAAAGTTTAAATACCTCACTTCCCGCTAATTCTTTTTTCCCTTCCTTCTTTAATTTTTCTAATAACCCTTCTAACATCTCACTCCCACTTTGGAGTGTTTCCTGAAAACGAGCCTCCTCAGTCTCAATCATCTTAAAAGTCCATTCTTCAGCTTCCTTTACCTCCGGGTAAGCCTCACTTATAGTCCTTACTACTGTAGGCACTAACTTATACAAGAATGGTCTCTCCTGCCCTAACTCTTTTCCCAGACGCTCAGCCCGGCGAATCAAGCGACGAAGAACATAGCCTCTTCCTAGGTTTGAAGGAGAGACTCCATCACTAATTAAAAAGGTAGCCGCTCTTATATGGTCAGCAATTATTCTTAAGGAAAGGTCAGCCTCTTTATTCTTCCCCTTCGTTATCCCCAAGAGCTCCAAAAGATAATCAATAATTGGCTTAAAGAGGTCAGTTTGATAAGGAGAAGAGACTTTTTGTTTAATCATGGCTAATCTTTCTAATCCCATTCCGGTATCAATATTCTTCTTAGGTAAGGGATTTAACTCCCCCTTTTCATTACGGTAATATTGCATGAAGACTAAGTTCCAGAGCTCAATATAGCGGTCACAATCACAGCCCGGCTGACAGTCTTTCTTGCCACAGCCAAACTCTTCTCCTAAATCCATAAAGATCTCTGAATCGGGACCACAGGGACCAGTAGGACCAGCCGCCCAGAAATTATCCTCCTTCCCAAAACGATAAATTCGGGAAGAAGGTATCCCCAGCTCCCTGCTCCAGATATTATAAGCCTCCTCGTCTTCCTCATAAATAGAGACCCAAAGCTTATCCTTGGGCAGTCTCATCTGCTCAGTTAAAAATTCCCAGGCAAAGGAGATAGCCAATTCCTTGAAATAATCACCAAAAGAGAAATTACCCAACATCTCAAAGAAAGTTAGGTGCCGAACTGTCTTTCCTACCTTTTCAATATCAATTACCCGCACACATTTCTGGGAAGTAGTAACCCGGGGATAATCAGGTTTGACCTCCCCCTGAAAGATTGGTTTAAAGGGAACCATTCCCGCATTAAGAAGGAGTAAGGAAGGGTCACCAACCGGGATTAAAGAGGCACTGGGTAATATTTTGTGGGCTTTGCTTTCAAAAAATTCTAAAAAACTCTCCCGCAATTGCTCACTTTTCATCCCTGCCGCCTCTATAAGTCCAAAGAATTGGTTTGAGTGTTTGCTTTCTATTAAGGCTTTTCTACTACTTTATGACCACCGATTACCCGGAGATTAACATTACTTTCAATCTTTTGGAAGGTAAATCTATAATTCATACCTATACTTGCTTCCCATATATCCTTCGTGCCTTTTATTCTCTTAACTCTTAAAGATGGATGTTTCATATTCGATGATATAAAAAGTCTGAATTTGTTCTTAAACAGCTCCTTTATCTCGTTAGGCAACTTTTTATAAGCTCGATCAAATCTTGGAGATCTGATAATTTTCATTTGTCTATGTCTCTCAGAAATTCCTCAACATTTTCAGAAATTAGAACATTTCCAGCTTTAAAATCTTCTTCAACTTTCTTTTCTGCCTCCTGCCACTTTTTTGCCCAAAACCAACTTTGGCTTCTATCAACTCTTTCTTGAGGCTTCAATAAAATACCATCCTCAACAACTTCAAAACTGACAAGCTCACCTATTTTAATTTTTGCTTTATTTCTTATCTCGGCAGGCAAAGTAATTTGATAGTTTCTCTGTACTTTACTCCTTCTTGGTCGAGTAGACACCTTCAACAACCCCCTTTCTACACCGCAGTAATCAGTGAGCTTACTATCTTCTCCCAGTTGAGAAGAATGAGGAGCTTATCAAATACCTGGCATTCTCCCTTTATATACTCTAAGGAAACCTCCTCAATAGTAGATAAGGGAGGAAGAATTGCACTCTCGGGTAATCTTAATACCTGGGAGATAGAATCTACTAAAAGACCACAGGTCTTCTCCTCAGCCTTAATCACCATAATCCGCCGCTCTTTTTTCTCTTTCCTGTCTTCCAATCCTAAAAATTGCCTTATATCAACTACCGTTACAATATTACCTCTTAAGTTAATTACTCCCTTAATAAAGGAAGGAGTGGAGGGAACCGGGGTAATCTTAGGTAAATTCATAACCTCTTGGATTTCTCTTAGCTCCAGAGCATACCATTCGTCAGCTAAAGAAAAGCTTACTAATTGGAGAGTAGGGACTTCTCCCTCCAGCATCTTTTTTTCTTCTCTCTTTACACTCAGTTGATTCCTCTGCTCCTCAGTTAAGAGCTCGTCCACATCAATTATGAGCAGTAAGCCCTCTTCTAACTTCCCTACTCCGAGTAAAAATTCAAAACTCTTAACTCCTTCTTTAGTAAGCCGGGGAACAGGTCCAATCTGGGAAGGAGAAATCCTTAATATCTTTGATACTAGATCACAGATAAACCCCATCAGAGAGCCTTTGCTCTCTATAATTATAATCCGACTCTTCTCATCAAGGGGCTTCTTTTCCAATCCCAGACGGAGATGGAGATTAATTATGGGAATAATCTCCCCCCGCAGGTCAATTACTCCTTCCATAAAATCAGGAGACTGAGGGATAGGAGTAATCTCTCTTAACTCAATAATTTGCTGGACTAACTTTGAGTTTAGAGCATACTCTTCCCCCCCCAGAAAGAAACTTACTAACTGTAGTTGCTCCTGAGTCACCTTTTCCTCATCCATTTTTATCAACCTTTTGTTTCTTCTGTTGCTTCTTCTGGCTTTACTTCTAACTTCTTCTTACGACGGGACTCCCAGGCTTTCTTTGCCGCCCTACTCTTAGCGGTGGAGACAACTCTTTCCCGACCTCCTTTTCTCCTTGCTTGTCGGGAAAGCTCATCTATTCTCTCTCCCACCTCTTCTAATTGAGTTCGGGTAACTATACCTATTGTCTCAGCAGCCTTTTCTAATGCTTCCCTCAGAGCATTAGGCTTCTCTTCCTTTTCTTCTCCTTCAGTCAATTCGCTAATCCTATCCTTAGCCTTCTTTGCCCTGTCTTCCCCCGCTTTAATTAACTCATCAAGCAAATCCTCAACCTCCTCCCGGATTTTAGCCAACCTTCCCAGGAGGACTAAAGAAGTCTTTTCCAGACCAGTTGCTTCTTCTGCCATTTATCTCACCCCCTTAAAAGAGATTGTAACAAAGTTTTAATAGTTTGTCAAGAAAAATTTTTAAAATGTCGGCGCCAATCGTAATCGCTGATTTTATATCAGCGCCAATATCCTTCCTAATGAACTACAGATAAAAGTCCCCTCAGACCAAAGTATAACGATTCAAATAAAAAATCAACAACAGGAATAATAATTGACCAGAGCACACCTACATAAAGAAGGAAGAGAATGATGATAAATCCATAAGGGGTAAGACGGTTGTATTTCATAGACAGCTCAGGTGGTAATAAGCCTGAGAGGACTTGCGAACCATCAAGAGGAGGAATAGGAATCAAGTTAAAGACAGCCAGTAAGAGATTGATATAAGCGCTAAATATAAAAACCTTTGACAAACCCCCTACTGGTGGTCCAATTAGGTGGATACAGAAAACAGAAAGCAGAGCTAAGATGATATTAGAGGCTGGACCAGCGGCACTAACCTTGATTAAGTCACGTCGGAGATTGTTGAAATTATAAGGGTTTATAGGAACAGGCTTTGCCCAGCCAATGATAAAGTGAGAACCAGAAAGGATTAAAAGCAGTGGTAAAATTATTGTTCCCATCAGATCAATATGGGGCAGCGGATTTAAGGTTATCCGACCAGCAGCCTTTGCTGTATTATCGCCACATTGATAAGCCACCCAGCCATGAGCACATTCATGAACGATAATAGCAAAGAAAAATAATGGGAGTTGGACCCAAGTAGGAAGGTCAAACATAACAATCTCCTTTTTAAAAATCCCAAACGTCTAACGGCGTAAATCCCAAATCTCAATAATTACCAATACTACCAAACAAATCCCAATTCTTTATCTGCTCTCTTTGGATTTTCACCAAAGGTGGCTTGGTCATTGGGATTTGGGATTTGCCCGTCCTCCGCAGTAGCAGGCTACTGCTACGGAGGATGGATTTTGGATTTGGTAGTATTTGGATTTTGGATTTTCACTTACCTTAATTATTAGGGTCAGGAGGGCAGATAGGCTTTTCAGATTTCAATCAACTCTTTAGGAGACTTAGTTAGGATTTGCTTTCCAGTCTTTGTTACCAATACCATATCTTCAATCCTTACCCCTCCTAAGTTAGGGATATAAATCCCTGGTTCAATGGTAAGGACCATACCTGCCTTTAATTTACTCTTATTTTTTGCCGAAAGAGAAGGCCTTTCATGGACTGATACTCCTACTCCATGACCCAGATTATGACCAAAAAACTTGGAGTAACCTCTTTTTCCCAAACTCTTTCTGGCTATCCTGTCCAGGGAAGAACATCTTATTCCTTTTTCTACTTTCTCCAGAGCTTCTTTCTGAGCCTCAGCAACTGCATAATAGATCTTCTTTTGCTCTCTACTTGCCTTCCCCAAAACTACTGTTCGGGTAAAATCAGAACAATAACCCTGAAAGACTGCCCCAAAGTCTAAAATAATAAGGTCACCTCTCTCTAATCTTTTTCTGCCAGCTGTCCAGTGGGGCCAGGCAGACCTTTCTCCGGAGGCAACAATAGGAGAAAAAGCTGTTCTTTCTGCACCCCTAGATATTAGAAAATAACTTAACTTATTAGCTATCTCCTCCTCTCTGACTCCTAACTTTATGCTTGGAAGTATATAATTGAAGCCCTCATCCGTAATCTCGGCCGCTCTTAAAATCTTAGCAATCTCTTCTTCTTCTTTGACTTCCCTTATCTTCTCCACTATATTTAAGAGAGGCTTTAATTCTATTCCCTTTAGTCTTTTCTTGAAGTCAAGATATTGTTGATAAGTAAGAAAATCTTCTTCAAAGCCTACCCTTCGGACTTTAAGACTCTTCACCCCGTTAGAAATTATGTTATGCCGAGTAGCAAGGTTGATATTTCTAACGGGGTTAAGATATGTAGAAAGACTCAAAGAATTTGAGTCTGTTTTTAGAACTTTAAGGTCAGTCTCCCACTTAGCCTGCTCCAAGTAACAAAAGTTTACTAAAAGTAAAGCCTCCCTTTGAGTTAAGAAGATTAACCCCTCACCACCGGTAAACTTGCTTAGGTAAAAGAGATTCTCTGCTTTGCAAATTATCAAGCCCTCAACTCCAAGCCGAGCTAATCTTCTCCTTAACTTTTCTATTCTCTCCTTTTTCAAATTCACTCCTTGTCCTTAGGTAAACTGTCAACCATAGTCAAAAAATGCTTGACACTCCTTGACAATTGCTTGACAATACTTGACTCCCTGGTGCTTTATCTTTTGCCCTCTGCCTTCTGTCCTTTTTTAGTCCATAGTCCATAGTCTTTTGTCTCTTCTGCGGGCTGTTGACTGATGACTGATGACTGATGACTGATGACTGATGTCTTCTGTCCTCTGTCCTTTTTTAGTCCATAGTCCATAGTCCATAGTCTTTTGTCTCTTCTGCGGGCTGTTGACTGATGACTGATGACTGATGACTGATGTCTTCTGTCCTCTGTCCTCTGCCTTCTGCCCTCTGTCATTATAGCAAAGTAAAGGAAAAATAGCAATTGCTTTTTCGTTAAGGTTATGTTATGATAAAGAGGGGGGAGCTCTTTGAGTTATAAGAACATCTTTTTATCTTTACTTTCTGGTCTTTTGCTAATCCTTTGTTTTCCTCAATTTAACCTCTCCTTCTTAGCCTGGATAGCTCTAGTCCCCTTATTATTAGCCTTATACTCTCTTTCTTCAACTTCTTCTAAAGACTTATTAGGAAAATCTTTTATCCTTGGCTTGCTTACGGGGGTAGTCTTCTATGGGGGGCTACTTTACTGGGTAATTAGTATTCGGCGGGTCTCTCCCCTGGGAATACCAGCCTGGTTGCTTCTCTCAGTCTTTCAGGCACTTTATTTAGCTTTATTCAGTTTGATTACCTCTTTCTTTTATTCTTTATCTTCCTTCCCAGCCTCAGCTGAGCGCCGGTCAGCCGACCGACCGTCCCGAGAGGACAGGCAGACGCTGCCAAGCCTATCTGCCGGCAATGCCCAGGCAGGCAAGGGGCAGGCGGCAGAGATGCCCTCTTTTGCTCAAGTCTTCTTCCCAGCCTTTCTCTGGGTAGTTATAGAATATTATCGGGGAAGGGGTTTTTGGGGCTTTCCCTGGGGAAGTCTTTGCTACTCTCAATACTTGAATATTCCTTTAATTCAAATCTCCGAGTGGACGGGAATGGAAGGAGTCTCCTTCTTAATTGTGTTAGTAAATTCAGTTGTCAGTTATCAGTTATTGGTTATCGGTAGAAAAGAAAGACAAAGGTCGCCTCATCGGCGACCTACCGAAGAGGCAAGGTCTTATCTTCCTCTGGGGGTTATTGCTCTTTTGTTGATTGTTTCCTTCGCTTACGGCATCTTAATTAAGTCTAAGCCTTTGCCAGTCCCTAAGATAAAGGTAGCAGTAATTCAGGGAAATACCCCCCGTGATCTAGCCTGGTCAGCCAGTTACCGTGATTATACTTTGGATGTTTACCAGAGGTTAAGCCTGAAGGCAAAGAAGAAGAATCCTCAGATGATAATCTGGCCAGAATCAGTCATTGCCTGGGGAGACTTGCGAGACTTTTACCTTCTTTATCGTTTAAGGAAGCTCGCCCGAGAAGTTAAGACTCACTTGCTCCTGGGTTGTTTTGATAGTAATGAAAGAAAAGAAGATTTTAATGCCGCAGTTGTCTTTTCACCACAAGGAGAAATCTTAGGGAAATATTATAAGATGCATCTGGTCCCTTTTGGAGAGGTAGTTCCTTTTAAGGGCTTTTTTAAATTAATTAATTATAATCCCTGGGAGGGTTGGAAAGACTTAACCCCCGGGCAGGAATACTCAGTAATAAAGACAAACTTAGGTAATCTTGGCTTTAATATTTGTTATGAGACAACCTTTCCTTATATCTCCCGGCAAACGGTAAGAAGAGGAGCTCAACTAATTATTGGCTTGGTTACCGATTCCTGGTATAGAAAGGTTACTACTTATCAGCACACCTCTATGTTTCCCTTTAGAGCAGTAGAAAATCGGAGATACTTAATCAGAGCTGCTGATACGGGAGTCTCCTGCATTATTGACCCTTATGGAAGAATAATTAAGAAAACCCCTCCTTTTGTGGAGAAGATTCTTACTGGATATGTAGATTTAAGGGAAAGAAAGACCCTTTACACTAAATATGGTGACTGGTTTATCTTCTTATCTTTATTGGGGATAATCTTTTACTTAACTTCTATAACTTGTAGCCTCATAAAGAGAGGTAAAATTCCTCCCCTTGACTCCATTTAAGGGGCTGAGAAAAATTTTTCAAAATCTCAAAAAAGACTTGACAAGTCATAAAAGTATGGTACAATAAAATAGAAGTCAGAGGACAGAAGTCGGAAGAGGAGAAGATGATGGCAAAAAGGTATGTTCTTCCTTTAATCTTCCTTATCTTGTTTTTACCGATTAGTTTCTCAAGCCATTCTTATGCTCAGAAAGACCCAACAATGGAAGAGAAGATCTTAGAGGGGATATCTGAGGTAAAAACAGATATTGCGGTATTAAAGAAGGGGCAAGAGGATTTGAAGGAAAGTTTAAATAAGAGAATTGATGATACAAATAAGAGAATTGATGACCTTCAGTTCTACTTTAATCTTATGATTGCAATTTTAGTGATTATTGTCGGGTCAATAATAGGGTTATACCGAAGACTCTCTAAGATAGAGGGTATACTTGAGGAGCGAAAAGAGGTTGAGATAAAAGAGGTCCGATTTGAGAAGCAGGAGAAAGAGATAGAAGAATTAAGAGAGATAGTGAAAGGATTGCAAGCAAAGGTCACTTCTTCCTAAAATTGAATATCAATAGTAGTATGTAGGGGCTTGATTTATCAAGCCCGTTAGTATAATTTTGGTTAAAAACTATCACGATGACTGTGTGATTCAGACAGTAGGAAGCTATATTGCCCCCTGAGGTGTCATTGCAACCCCTGATTTAATCAGGGGGAAGCAATCCTCTAAAGTCGTTGCGAGCCGAAGGGGAAGCAATCTCATGGGATTGCAGAGGTCATTTCATTCCCTCGCAATGACATTACTTCAGGAACTACCTTAATAACAAAGGATTGCGGCCTTAGGGACTGACCGGCCGCCCATCTACTGTCTGAACCACAGTCACTCAGAAGGAAATTGAGTTCATTCAAAAACTTTGCTCGAACGATCCAGCCATCGGTTATAACCAGTGGCCAAAAATGAAAGAATAAAAAGCACAACATTCGCAATGAGACGCTGAGAAAGTTTGAAAGCTTGCAATTTGGTATGTAGGAACAATATAATGGAATATGAATGGGATCCCAAAAAAGCCGAGGCAAACAAACGAAAACATGGTGTCAGTTTTCATGAGGCCGCAACTGTTTTTGGTGATCCGCTTGCCATTACTTTCTCGGACCCAGATCATTCCATTGATGAATATCGATATCTCACCTTTGCTATGTCGAAATTCGACCGACTTTTGGTCGTCTCACATTCCGACAGGGGTGATAAAGTAAGGATCATCTGCGCGCGTATTATGACACGCCAAGAGAGGAGAATATATGAAGAAGGCTAAATCTGATGAAATGCGTCCCGAGTACCGACGAGAGGACTTGGGGACCGGTGTTCGTGGCAAATATTTTGAATCCTACCAAGAAGGCACCAATTTAGTCCTGATCAGCCCTGACATATCAAAGGTATTTCCGACTGATGAGGCTGTGAATGATGCCCTTCGTTCCCTCATTGAAGTGGCACAGAAACCGGTTAGCCCAACAAAGCGCTCCAGCCGACAAGCTAAAGCACACGGCTGAACTTGTCGTTAGGGGCTAAAACAACTATGGATGAAAGTAAGTTTTTTAGATTTGTCTGGCGTTTCAACGGACTAATTCTCATGGTCGCTGGAGTGCTGGCGATTGGTGTATTGGCATTTGCCGGCTACAAAATTATTGGTGATGTAACCCGAGAAAGAAGCACTCATAACATAGTAAATGTGCAAGAAGATAATAATGTTAAAGACAAGTGGCGTCTTGGCTATATGTCACATATACAAAGCAGTCCATCGTCATGATTCCATTGAACTCTGACCAAAGTTATGCTCAATCTTATTACAGCAAATCATCTTCTTCTGCACGAAACTACCTCTTTATTAACAGCAAAGACAACGAAAAACACTGGCTATTCGGAACCAATAAATATTTAGTATCTGACGTTGCGCTTCTATCCGAAAAGGACTATGACTCCGATTCAAGCAAGGTGCGTGTGATTCTTTATAGGATCGTAAAAAATGACACCAATGGTGATAAACGGCTAACAGACGATGATCTACTGACTGTAGGTTTGTCACTCCCAAGCGGTAAAGGTTACAAAGAAATACTGGATGGGATCGACGTATTTGTTGGGCAAAGGCTTATCTCAAAAGATATTCTTCTAATCGTATTTCAGAGGAAAGGTGTAGGCTTTTCCGCAAATGTTAATTTGCTCGGGTTTACCATCTCCAATGAAACAGAGTTGCCCAAAGTCAGCCCCTAACAATCGCGTGAACTCGGACAGCAAAAAGGAAGTTATCATGGTGAAATCCAAGAACACTATTGTCGGAGCAGTACTTTCCTTGTTTGTTCTGCTTTCTGTCGGCTGTTCAAAGTCGCCAACCAGCGACCTTAAAGAACTTGGTTTCTATACAGTAGTAAAAGGTAACAGCGCTTTTGCCTTCGATTTATATCAAAAACTCAAAGGGAAAAAGGGGAATTTATTCTTCTCACCTTACAGTATCTCCACAGCACTTGCAATGACTTACGCTGGCGCAAGGGGCCAAACAGAAAAAGAAATGGCGGAAGTCTTGCATTTCTCTTTAGAACAAGAACCATTACATTCATCGTTTTCAAAACTCCAGTCAGAACTAAATGCTATTCAAGATAAAGGCCATGTCAAAATTAGCATAGCTAACTCATTATGGACGCAGGAAGGTTATCATTTTCTGGATGCTTTTTTTAATCTGAACAAAAAATACTATGGTGCTGGGTTGAATTTCGTTGATTTTGTGACAAAAACCGAAGCTACACGGAAAACAATAAATATCTGGGTGGAAAATAAAACACAGAAAAAGATCAAAGAATTAATTAAACCAGGCATGATTGATCTATATACGGTATTGGTTCTCTGTAATGCAATTTATTTCAAAGGCAACTGGTTGAGTCAATTCGATAAAAAAAGAACAATGGATGCTGATTTTTATATCTCTTCCGATAAAAATATTAAAGTCCCCATGATGAGCCAAAAATCAAAATTTAAATTTAAAGACTTCAATGACTTTAGCGCTATAGAATTACCCTATGAGGGGAATGATTTGTCTATGGTTGTTTTTCTGCCTAAAAAAATTGATGGTTTAGCAGATTTTGAAAGAAACCTAACAAATGATAATGTTAAGGATTGGATAGATAAACTCTCTAATTCATATAAGCTAGAAATACTTGTAAGTTTACCCAAATTTAAAACCACCTGTGAGTTTGAATTAGCAAATGTTCTTTCTGAAATGGGTATGCCTCATGCCTTCGCCTCCGGAGGCGCAGATTTTTCAGGGATGACTAGCGAAAAAGACCTTTTTATAAGTAATGTTATTCACAAAGCTTTTGTGGATGTCAATGAAGAAGGCACAGAGGCTGCCGCAGCGACAGCAGTTATTATGAAAGAAGGAATTAGCATGCCGCTGACATTTTGCGCAGACCATCCGTTTGTATTCTTGATCGTGAAAATCAAACGGGAAGCATTTTATTTGTTGGAAAAATTGTTGATCCAACAAAATAATAAAAAACGTACAACAAGGCATCTTATTCCGCCGCTTTGCGGCTTCACAAGGCAGCTGATTTCGAATGTTAGGCGGCATGTGATTAACAACATCTGAACACAAACAGGAGGAAGAAAACATGACGGTTGAAGAGGCAATTCGGCGCACTATGGAGACATTCCCTTTTGATGGCTACATGCTCCCAGAAAAGGGTAAATGAGTCTATGGTGTCAGGCTTGCCTAACTTGACAAATTAAGGACTTTGCACTTAGAGGAGAAAGGGGATGCTTCTATTTTTTCTCCCTCAAGGTTTTCTGGATAATTCCAACAATTCCAAGAGAGGAACAGGAGTCGTATCTTGACAGGCTGTCCGAGAATGTAATTTAAATCGGTGGACTGCGGCTACCTAACACTAAACACATAAAAATAGGACATTTCTATTTTGTCTTGACAGACTTAAGGCGAGCCCTTGACAAAAACAAGAAACTTTGTTTAATATAAAATTGACGATTCTTGGTTTGATCCTGTTGCAATTGTTATTCCCGGTTGCAATTGTCATTCCCACCCCTGCTTTCGCAGGAATGACATACGGGGCAGGAATGACAGACTTAACTTTCACCCAATAGGTGATTTTAGTATATTCTGAAAAGGCTTATCTTTAATGCCGAAGATTATTTTTGTATCATAAAATCGCTCAATTTAGGTTTAAAAAGTAAACAGGTCAATACCACCGCTGACTACAATTGTTGTGCCGGTGACATAGCTTGCCTCCGAGGAGGCTAAAAAAGTGATCACATTGCTCAACTCCCGGGGGTCACCGGCTCGACGCATGGCTATCCTCTTGATAATTCTTTCCCGAAAGGGTTCCGCTACATCATAAAAGCTACCTCCATCAAAGACCCCTAAAATCACGGCGTTACAGGTTATGTTATTCCTTGCTCCCTCCAAAGCCACCGTCTTTGTTAACCCAATCAGTCCAGCCTTGGTAGTAGCATAGCTACACTGCCCGAAACCGCCCATAGTTCCAGTCACCGAGGAGACATTAACTATCCGGCCCCATTTCTTCTCCTTCATCCCGGGTATCACTGCCTTGATGCAATTGAATGCCCCAGTGAGATTTACTCCCAGGTCCCGGTCCCAGTCTTCCTTGGACATCTTCTCAATGGTAACCGCCCGCACAATCCCAAAGGCAGCGTTGTTGACCAGGATATCCACCGGACCTAACTCCTCTTTAACCTTCTCCACTCCCTCTCGGACCTCATTTTCATCAGATATGTCCATCTTAAACCCCAACGCTCTTCGGCCTAAGGCTCTAATCTCATCAGCTACTGCCTTTGCCTTATCAAGATTCGTATTTCCAGTCAAGGCTACATCGGCTCCGCTTTGAGCTAACACCAGACCATGGACCCGGCCCAGCCCGCCTGAACCTCCAGTAACTAAGGCTACTTTCCCTTCCAAAGACATCTTAGTCCACCTCCTTTGATTTGCCTTAACCACAGATTAACACAGATTTTCACAGATTAAGAACAAAATCAAATATAAAAATGCAAAAATCAAAATGACAAACTAAAGTTTAAAGATTTTTGAATTTTAATCT
>Ga0210017_1001169_pt1 | contig 22933 bp, 26 predicted proteins | sample CryGeyCG2014_020_FD_183966 | JGI IMG/M metagenome (GOLD analysis project Ga0210017, IMG submission 183966) | Groundwater microbial communities from aquifer - Crystal Geyser CG08_land_8/20/14_0.20 (SPAdes) (version 2) | ecosystem: Environmental > Aquatic > Deep subsurface > Groundwater | place... | reverse complement strand
TTACCCTTACCCCCCGAGACTGTTGAATAACATCTCCTTTTCTCCAGCAGCATTTTCTTTTAAAATGTAGTCAGGAGGTAATAATATGGCTAATATCAGGTTTCGGGCAGACACGACTAATTCCTTCTTTGGTAATTTCCTGTATTCCCAGGTATTACCCAAAGAGAATTTTCTAGTAAGAATGAAGGATGAAATCCCCTGGGAAAAATTTACTTTGGGAATGCTTTCTGCCTACAAGGGAGGAGGAGAATACGGTCCGACTCCTTATGCTCCTGATAAAATATTAAGGATGCTTTTAATCCCCTACCTTTTTAATATCTCCGAGAGGGAAGCAGAGAGCGTGGTTAGATTTAATCTCTTGGCTAAATACTTTGTCGGCTTGGGGGTAGATGAACTCCCTCCTGATAATTCCACCCTAACCGTATTTAAGGAAAGACTGCTTAAGGCTCAAGGACAAAAAGCCTGGGAGTCTCTTTTTAACAAAATCATTATCTTTGCCAAGAGAAAAAAAATTGTCTTTGGCAAACTGCAGATTATTGATTCTACCCATACGACCGCCAATGTTAATCTGGAAAAAGAAAAACAAAGGCAAAGGAAACAGGGATATGGCAAAAATCTCCCCCGTGATCCAGATGCCAGTTTTAAAACCAAAGGTCTTAAAGAAAGACAAACCCGGGAAGGGAAAAACATAATGGTAAAAGACCAGATTTATGGTTTTAAAGCTCATACTAGTTTAAACCAGGAAATGGGATTAATCACCAGCTTAAAGATTACTACCGCCAAAGAAGATGACGGGAAACACCTCCAGGTCTTAGTGGAAAAGGATGAAAGGCTGGGAATTACCGATACCAAGCAGACAGACCAAACAAAACAAAATATCTACACGGCAGACAAAGCCTATGATGACGGGGACAATCATGAATACTTGAAAGAGAAAAACTTAGTTTCCGCCATTATTCTAAAAGAAACCAGAATTAAAAAGAAAGATCCCCATAAAGAACCTTGGCTGGCAATGATTGCTTCCCCAACTTACCAGGAGTCTGTTAAAAAAAGAAAACAAATAGAAAAGAAATTTGGAGAAGAAAAGACACGTCACGGATTTGACCACTGCCGCTATTTAGGGCTGAAGAAATACGCCATCCAAGCTTACCTGACCGCCATGGTAGTTAATCTTAAAAGAATAATGCTTTTAACCAGTCTCGAGAACCAAGTTTGTTTAGTTAAAGTACCTCTAAACTGCCATCCCCCAAGGAGGTACTGTAATTAAAAACAAAGTAAGGACAAAAAAGACGAAAAAGAAAGGGAAAACAAAGAAAAAACAAGGCTAAGAGTATCTTAAAAAAAAGGAAAAAACAGATTATGACAAAACAGAGTAAAATATTACTAAATATTCAACAGTCTCAAGACTCATCTTCGTCGTGATATACTTCCTTAATGATAATTTTGGGAATTGATCCAGGAACGGCAACGGTTGGTGTAGGAGTAATTGAATGCGATGGAGTGAAATTAACCCATCTTTATTCCGGCTGGATTGAAACCTCCAAAGACGACGGCGCCGGCAAACGTCTTCTCAAAATCCACCAAGAAATCGGAGAAATAATTTCTGAGCATAAGCCAGAGGTGATGGCCATTGAAAGGCTTTTCTTTTTTATCAATCATAAAACTGCCATGGCAGTCGCCGAATCAATCGGTGTAATTAAATTGGCCGCAGAAGCGAAAAACCTGGAAGTGGTCAGTTTTGCCCCCTTGGAAATTAAACACACGGTTACCGGAAACGGCAAGGCCGATAAAGAAATGATTAAAAAAGAAGTAAGAAAATTACTTTCCATCCGTTCGCCCAACAAGAAAAAAACTCATTTTGACGATTTGTGCGACGCTTTGGCGGTCGGTATTTGTTACGCTAAGAAGAACCTGCTTCCCAAAGAAGAAAAAGTGGAATACAATAAAGACAGCAAAAAAAGAAAGGGGGTGAAGAAAATTCATGGCTGATTTTAAAGTTGGAAAAGTCACTCATTATTTTAACAAGATCGGTGTGGCTGTAGTCGAGCTGGTGGGAACTTTAACGGTTGGGGACTCGATCAAAATCGTCCGTCATAGCGGAGAGGAATTTACCATGCCCGTATCTTCAATGCAAATGGAACACGAGCAAATCAAAGAAGGGAAAAAAGGACAAACTATCGGTCTGAAAGTAGATACAGAAGTAAAAGAGGGTGACGAGATTTTTAAAATATCATAATGCAATTTGATTTGGCTCCCGATATTAGCTCCGAGCTTAAACGGATAGTGGTTTCTCTGGAATTAAATTACATTAAGCCGGAAAATATTGTTTCCTTCAGAAGTTATGGTTCTACTTCCCGGGCAATAGCCAGAATTTGGTCGCTTCCCAGAATTTGGCAGATTGCCTTAAAAAAAGACGCTTATTATTGCATCGAAGTTATTTCCGAGCGTTTTGACCGAATGTCCCAAAAAGATAAAGAAAAAGTTTTGATTCATGAACTTTTACATATTCCTAAGAACTTTTCTGGTGCTTTACTGCCACACAGACAAAGAACTAAAAGAATTGACCAAAAAACAGTTGACGCTTGGCACCATAAATTAATTTCTAATATCTAATTTTAAAGATATGACCAAAATTTTTGTTTTTTCGGGTGAAGACATCATTTCCTCCAGAAAAGCCTTTTTGGAGTATCTGGACAGCTTTAAGGATAAAGATTATGAGATTGTCAGGATTAACGGCAAAGACGCAAGCGAAGAAACTTTGATGCTTCATTCGCTACCCAATTCTTTGTTCGGTCAAAAAAAACTTTTGGCTATCGACAGTCTGCTTTCGGGAAAAAAGTTCCAGGAAAACGAGAAAATACTTAAAGCCCTTTCTTATTTAGAGTGTGATATCGTTATTTGGGAAAATAAAAATTTTTCCAAAGCCGATCAGCTTAAATATCCCAATTTTGTCTTTAAAAATTTTAAACTGCCGCAGGTACTTTTTACTTTTCTGGACGCGATTACTCCGGGAAAACCGGAAAATAATTTAAGACTTCTCAAAGATACCATTGAGTCCGTAGACTCCGCTTACCTGTTTTTGATGTTAATCAGACAAATCCGATTACTCATTCTTGCTTCCGATAAAAACGACCTGCTTAAACTGGCTCCCTGGCAAAAAAGTAAAATACAAAAACAAGCCAAATATTTTACTTTAGAGAAATTAAAAGAAATTAATAAAAAACTTTTGGAAATTGATTTTAGGCAGAAAACTTCCCAAACACCATTTCCGCTTAAACACCAGCTTGAATTTTTACTGACGGAAATCTAAAATAAAATCAATGTTTGTAAATCCGCAAATTTTTCGGGAATATGATATCAGAGGAATTTTTAACGAAGACTTAACTTCAGAAATCGCTAAAAAAATTGGTTTATCAGCGGGAACTTATTTTCAACAAAATCGAGTAAAGACTGTCGTTGTCGGTCATGATAACCGCCTTTCTTGGCCAGATATTTTCGAACCCCTGGTGATGGGGTTACAGGAGTCCGGCTGTCGGGTCATTGATCTTGGCTACTGCCTCAGCCCATTTGTCTATTTTTCCTGGTATGACCTTGACGCCAATGCCAGCATTATGGTCACCGCTTCTCACAACCCCGCCAAATTTAACGGCTTTAAAATGTCTTTAAATAAAACGGTTATTCACGGCAACGAAACCCAAAAAATTAAAGATATTTTTCTTAATGATCAGTATTTGAACGGAAAAGGAGAGAGAACCAAATATGATATCTTTCCCCACTACCTAAAAAAAATTAAAGCGGATATTCATCTTGATCGGCCTTTAAAAGCGGTGGTTGACTGCGGCAACGGCACCGCCGGAATGTTTGCCCCGAAAATCCTAAAAGAGTTAGGCGTCGAGGTCATTCCCATTTTTTGCCAGTCCGACGGAAGCTTTCCCCATCACGATCCCTACCCGCAAAAAAAAGAACTTTACCAAAAGCTTTCCCAAGATATTGTCAAGAATAAAGCGGATATCGGTTTGGCTTATGACGGCGATGGCGACCGGTTAGGCGTTTATGACGAAAAAGGGAATTTTCTTGAAAATGACCGCTTGGCTATGGTTTTTGCTAAAGAAGTTTTGAAAGCAAATCCCGGCCGGAAAATGGTGATGAATATCACCACTTCCCTATCAGTTTTAGAATATATAAAATCGTGCGGCGGCGAGCCAATGCTTTGGAGAACCGGATTTCCCAATATTTCGGAAAAAATGAAAGAAACAGACGCAATTTTAGGTGGGGAAATCAGCGGACACTTCTTCTTCCGCGACCGTTATCTTGGCTATGATGACGCGATTTATGCTTCCTTAAGATTACTGGAGATTATTTCAAAAATTAAAGACTACTTTTCCCAAATGATTGCCAGTCTTCCCCGTTATTTTGAAACACGGGAAATAAGAATTGAAGTTCCTTCCACTTTAGATAAATTTACTATTATGAAAAATATTGCCGGCGAATTAAAAAAGGAATTTTCTCCGGAAACGATTTTGGATTTAGACGGCGTCAGATTTTCTTTTCCCGAAGGTTGGGGATTAATCAGAGCCTCCAACACGGAATCGGTCATCAGCGTCAGGGCGGAAGCCAAAAACGAGAAGCGGCTGGCCGAAATAAAGTCTATAATTGAAGATAAATTAAGGAAAAATAAATTAAATATTATTTGGGGCGATTGAAATGATTCCTTTTCAAAAAAAAATAGAAAAGCCCTGGGGCTGGGAAATTTTACTGTCTCCACCAAAGTCCCCAGTAACGGCAAAAATTTTACATCTTAATGCCGACTCACGGTTTTCCTTGCAATACCATGAGGAAAAAGAAGAAATCCTAATTTTAGTTAGAGGTGAAGCAAAATTAATTCTTGGTGAAATAAAAGAGGTCGGTGAATTAAAAGAAGAAATAATGGTTAAAGAATGCGGTTATTTTATTCCTAAAGGCTTAGTTCACCGCTGTCTGGGAATTACCGACTGTGATATTTTTGAATCATCAACCCCGGAAACAGGAACAACAGTAAGGCTGGAAGATGATTACCATCGGTCAGACGAAACAGAAGAAGATAGATTAAAAAACCGTGCCAATTAATTTAAAATTTCAAATTTAAAATTTCAAATTAAGGTATGTCTGCCCAAAAGAAAAATAAATTTATCTATTGGTTTTCGGAAGTCGGCAAAGAAGATGTTCCTTTGGTCGGGGGCAAGGGCGCTAATTTGGGGGAGATGTACAACTTGGGCATTCCCGTTCCGCCCGGTTTCATTGTTTCTTCATCCGCTTACTTTCATTTTATTGAAGTCAATAATTTAAGAAAACAGATAGAAGAATTTTTAAAAATCACCGATAAAAACCGGCCGGAATCATATACGGCTGCTTCAGAAAAAATTATTAAATTGCTCTCTTCTTCGCCAATTCCTAAAGAAATTAGTCAACCGGCAATGCTGGCATATCTTAAATTAGGGGGAATTTTTAAAAATACTTTAGTTGCCGTCCGCTCTTCCGCTACAGCCGAAGATCTGCCGGAGGCTTCTTTTGCCGGCCAGCAAAGAACCTTTTTAAATGTTAAGGGTGAGGCTAATGTGGTTAAAGCCATCCGAGAATGCTGGGCTTCGCTTTTTGAGCCCCGAGCGATTTTTTACCGCGAAGAAAAGGGCTTTGATCATTTTAAAGTCGGCTTGGCCATTCCGGTGCAAAAAATGATTCAATCGGCAGTTTCGGGCGTGATGTTTACCTGCGACCCGGTGACGGGTGAAAAAAACCGGATTGTGGTCGACGCCGTTTATGGCTTGGGCGATTATATTGTTCAGGGGACGGTGACGCCAGATCATTTCGTGGTTGACAAAAATGATTTTAAAATTTTACAGAAATTTATTTCTACCCAGAAAATTCAACTAATTAAAAAAGATGGCGTCACCAGAAAATATCTGGTTCCGAAAAGCCGCCAAAACAAACAAAAAATGACCGACGATGAAGTGATTAGGGTGGCCAAAATCGGCGACCGTCTCCATAAACATTATTTTTTCCCTCAAGACGCCGAATTTGCCATCGACAAAAAAAGAAAAATATTTTTGGTCCAGACCAGACCGGTAACCACTCTAAAAGAAATGGCCAAGTTTTCGGAAAGTTCTCCGGAAGCTAAAGAAGAAAAATCCGCCAAAAAAGAAATTGGCGAGAAAAAAATTATTTTGACTGGTTCCGCCGCCAGTCCGGGTCTTGGCTGGGGTAAGGTGGTCATTGTTAATTCCAAAAAAGAAATCGGGAAAGTCAAACAAGGTGATATTTTAGTCACCTCGATGACTACCCCGGATTTTGTGCCGGCGATGAAAAAGGTCAGCGCCATTGTCACCGACAAGGGCGGACTCACCTCGCATGCGGCTATTGTTTCCCGGGAGCTTGGCGTTCCCTGTGTCGTCGGGACAGAAAAAGCCACCAAACTTTTAAAAAACAACCAGGCAATTACTGTTGACGGCACCCACGGTAAAGTTTACCTGGGCGGATTAACCTCCAAATCAAAAATAATCGAACCGGTAAACATTAATTTAAGCCATAAAGAAACCCAGATGCTTAAAACGGCGACGAAAATTTATGTCAATTTGGCTGATTATTCCCTGGCGGAGGAAGTAGCCAAGAAAAATGTCGAGGGGATCGGATTATTGCGGGCGGAGTTTATCATGGCAGAAATCGGGGTGCATCCCAAAAAAATTATTGCCGAAGGAAAACAAAGGGAATTTATTGACAATCTGGCGGAAAAAATAGGGATTTTTTGCCGGGCTTTCAACCCCCGGCCGGTAGTCTACCGCGCCAACGACTTTAAAACCAACGAATATCGGAACCTTAAGGGCGGCGATCTTTATGAGCCCAAAGAAGCCAGTCCTTTGTTGGGTTTTAGAGGAGCCTACCGATATATTGTGGACGAAAAAGTTTTTGCCATGGAAATTGCCGCCATTAAAAAAGTCAGAAACAAGATGAGTCTTAAAAATCTTTGGCTGATGATTCCTTTTGTCAGAACACCCGAAGAGTTATTACAAGTTAAAAAAATTGTCACTTCCCGCGGCCTGACCCGTTCCACCAGTTTTCAGTTATGGATGATGGTAGAGATTCCTTCGAATGTCATTTTACTCGAAGACTTTTTAAAAGTTGGCATTGACGGCGTTTCCATCGGTTCCAATGATTTAACTATGCTTATCATGGGGACAGACAGAGATAATAGTGAAGTGGCATCGGTTTTTGACGAAAGAAATCCGGCGGTTCTGTGGGCTTTGGAGAAAACCATAAAAACGTGTCACCAAGAAGGCATTACCTGTTCAATTTGCGGCCAGGGCCCCAGCGAATATCCGGATTTGGTGGAAAAATTAATTGAATTTGGTATTACCAGCATTTCCGTCAACCCGGACGCTATCGAAAGAACCAGAGAAATTATCTATAACGCCGAAGCAAAATTGGTAAACAAAAAGTGACTTTTATATATTGACTTCGTCTTTTTTCCGTGCTATTATGAATCTATAAAACGTGAGGTAGATTCGTCCGTAGAGTCTGCCTTTTTTTATTCTCAAACTCAATTATCTTCTTTATTGATTTTAATTCTGTAAAATTCTCCCCTACAAGTTGTTTAATTTCTCTAGCTGTCCGCTTACCATTAGCCATCACAATTACCTCTTTTGTTAACTTCAAAAAATATTGAATCAGAATTTCAAAATCTCCATCACCCGATAAAAAGACCACCCTGTCAAAAAGATTCAAATCTCTCATCGCATAAAAAGTCAAATCAACATCACAGTTGGCTTTTCTTACTTTATGGCCATTCTGATCATAAATCTTTACTTTTTTTAAAATTAAATCGTAACCAAAAAGTTCCAATTTTTTGTAAAACTTTTCCTGTTTTTCGTTTTTTTCGTCTTTTCCGGCAAAATAATATATTTTCTTGCATTCGTATCTTTCTTTTAAATATTTAAAAAGTTTTTTAAAATCAACCTTCCAATCTTCGTCACGAGTTCCATAAATAATATTTGAAGCATCAATAAAGGCAAAAGTTTTTCGAATAGGCATTTTTTTATTTAGCAACTATTTTTGTTGATGAATTATTTCTTTAATTACCTTTAAATAGTTTTTACCCGGAGTATCTTTTCCAACAATCCCAACAAGACACAATTTTTTTCTTAAACCTATTGCCATTCCCAAGTCAACATGAGATCCATAAGATTGGGAGTCCCAGATAATCCAGACTTCATTTACCTGTTTCATTGCTTCAAAATGCAATTTTGTAATATTGTATCCGCCGGTTGAATCATTTTGTTCAACGTCACGGGGAGGATAATGAACTTTCGCCCCTTTTAATTCAAGTCCATTAACAAGCTCATCAAGTTGTTTCTTAACAGTAGGCGCAATACTTCTAACAGGACAGATTAAATAAATTTTTTTGTCCGAAACATTATTGTTAAATACTGTCAATTTTAATTTACGTTCTTCCATCTTTAGTTTCATTAATTATTCTTCAAAAATTTCTGGTTTCTTAAATCGAGCCAAAGCCATTATGACTGCATCAATATAACCTTTTCCCCGAGTGATCAAATTATCCGAAATAATTCCAAAATACCCATTATCTTGTTTAGTATTTTCTTTTCCGGTAATCATATCATTTGCCTTATCAAGCTCAACCCCTTTATTTATCAACTTCATATATTTTGGCGGACGGGTGCGCTGAGAGACGAACCTAAGCCAACAGCACCCTTTTCATTGACAACCACTACCCAAGCACGGGCAAAATAATCTCCATTTATTTTAATTATGCCTCCTTCAATTCCAACACCATAATCAGATTTTGCGCTTTTTAATACTCTTTGGGCCCTATTTTTTGCCCCCAAAATGCATTCTTTGTCCGAAAAAGGTTGATCACTCACTCCAGACGGAACGGTTATAGAAATAAATTCGAATTTAGCCTTAGGCAAATAAGAAGAAAATGCTTTTTTTGTACAATTAACTTTTACTGGGTTTTGGGAACCAATGGCCACAATTGTCATCCGGTTTTGTTTTACAATTTTGTGTTAAAAAGAATAACAAATTCACCTTTTGGAGTAGTTTTGCTATATTTCTCAATAAAAGCACTAACTTTATCATGCAAAACTTCTTCGTACATTTTGGTTAATTCGCGGCAAACAACAATATCCATATTTCCAAATGTTTTTTGCAAATCTGCAAGAGATTTAATTAATCGGAAGGGTGATTCAAAAAAAATTATCGTGGAAGTCAAATTTTCTATTGCCAATTTAATTTTTTCAAAAAACTTTGTTCTCTGACCGGATTTATTTGGAGGAAACCCGACAAATGTAAATTTATCAGTCGGTAACCCGGATGCGGAAAGAGCGGCAATAGGAGAGGAAGGGCCGGGGATAGGAACAACTTTAATCTTTTCTTTCCAGCATTCTCGCACTAATTTAAACCCCGGATCGGAAATCGTGGGGGTGCCGGCGTTGGTCACCAAGGCAATTTCCCCGCCCGCTTTCAAACGGGTAATAATTTGGGGAATACGCCATTTTTCGTTTTCTTCATAAAAAGAAAGCAGTTCCGGGATTTCTTCACCGTCTTTTTGATGAGTACGCAGCAAACCCAAAGTTTTTCGGGTATCTTCACAGAGGATAGTCTTAACGCTAAAAAGCGTTTTTAAGGCCCGCAGAGTAATATCTTCAAGATTGCCGATGGGAGTAGAAACGATATATAACACAAAAGAATTTAAAATTTATAATTTAAAATTTGCGTATGATTCCCACACATTTTCCTTGAATCCGGACATTGTTGACGAAAATAGGGGACATTTTTGAATTAGCAGGCGCTAATCTGATTCTCGTTGCCTCTTTGTAATACCTTTTTAGAGTGGCCAGGCCGGTTTCCAGCAAGGCCACCACAATATCACCGTTGTTTGCTTGGTTTTGTTCTTCAATCACTACAAAATCGCCATCCAAAATGCCGTCTTCGATCATTGACTCGCCCTTAACTTGCAAAACAAAAGCTCTTTTTTTGCCAGAAAGCATTCCGGGAGCAACGCGGGTAGAAGAATTTGGATCAGTGTAAGGTTCGATGGGAGAGCCAGCGGCAATAAAGCCTAAAATTGGCAGTTCAATTCCTTCGGTCACTGCAAATTTTTTTTTATCGGTTAGTTCAATTCCCCTGACCGCTCCCTCAAATTTCCTAATCACGCCTTTTTTCGCCATCGTCTTCAGGTGTTCATGAATGGTCGCTAAAGAAGAAACTCCCAAGGCATCGGCAATTTGCTGTAAGGTCGGTGAGTAACCATTTTTTTGAATATATTGGGAAAGAAAATCCAAAATTTGTTTTTGTCTTTTATAAAGTGTTACAGGCATTTTCAAAAATAAATTTATTTATCTTTATATAAAATCCCAGCATACATCTAAATTAGACAAATAAAACCCAAATGTCAATAGGAACTTAATACTTAATACAGAATACAAAATGTTATTATTGTCTTGTGATCAAAAAAATCTTCTTCACCTTACTGCTTGTTACTGGTTACTTGTTTTCGGCTTTTCAGGCGCAGGCTAAGGATTTTTCTTCGTTTTACAAAACCACTTATAAATTCTCTCCTGAGGGGATTGCCTACATTACCCAGGAAATCTCCTTTTTGAACAATACTGCCGAAAAAGATATTTCCGAATTTTCCTTAAATATTTTAGGCGCCAAAATTGACAATATTGAAGCTTTTGATTCTATTGGGCCGCTGGAAACTTCTGTTGATAAAAAAAATGATGCGACTAAAATTAGTGTTCGTTTTAATCAAAGGGTGGTCGGTAAAGACAAAACTCTTTCTTTTATCATCAAGTACCTTTCAAAGGATTTTAGTAAAAAAGAAGGAAATCTTTGGCAAGTTTCTTTACCGAAATTAGCGGGAACGGCGGAGATTGATGATTACCAGTTATTTGTCCAAATTCCGCAGTCCTTGGGAAACATTGCCTCAATTAGTCCTTTCCCTAAAAGTCAAACGATAGAAGATAATTTCATTATTCTTAAATACGAAAAAAATGATCTTATTAATTTTGGTGTTCAAATTACTGTTGGCCAATACCAGACCTTTGATTTTAAAATCGATTATGTTTTGGAAAATGTCGGGAGCGAGGGAGTCATGAGAAAAATCGCCATCCCTCCGGATACGGATTTTCAAACAATTTTTTATCGCTCTATTTTACCTAAGCCGGAAAATGTGGAAAAAGACTCCGATGGAAACTGGCTAGCTTCATACCTTGTTCCCCCGCAGCAAACCATCTCTATCCAAGCTGTCGGTCAAGCCAATATCTTTATTCAATCAAAAAAAACATCAGCCATTAAAGAAGATTTGGCAGACTATTTAGCGCCGACTCAATATTGGCAAAGCGATAATCCGAAAATAAAAAGTTTGGCCCAAAAATTAAAAACCCCGGAAAAAATCTACCGGTATGTGGTGGAAAATTTAACCTATGACCATGAATTAATCAAAAAAGGTGTTCAAAGGAAAGGCGCTTTGGCTGCCTTAGATTCTCCGCAAAGTTCTCTCTGCGGAGATTTTACCGATCTTTTTATTGCTCTTTGCCGCGCCGCCGGTATCCCGGCTAGGGCTTTGGACGGCTACGCCTATACCAACGATTTAAAAATAATTCAGGCTTCCGCCTCGACGGACGTCCTGCATTCCTGGCCGGAATATTACAACGAGGAGCAAAAGCTTTGGGTCCAGGTTGACCCCACCTGGGAAAATACCAGCCACGGATTAAATTATTTCAATAAATTCGATATGGCTCATTTTGTTTTTGTCATTCATGGGGAAAACGATTCTTTTCCGGCATCGCCCGGCTCTTATAGCAAACCAGATTCTTCTGAAAGGCAAGTTTTCGTAAATTTCGGCAAGGAAGACAACTCACTTAAAAAGGTAGATTTTTCTTTAAGTCAACCTTGGCCAAATTCAATTTTTTCTTACCGAAAAACCAAAATCAAAGCAGAAATAATTAACAATTCCGGTTTTTTAGTTCATCAGCAAGTAATTGGACTTAACCAAGACCAGGGTGTTGCTCCGGCTTCTTTTGTTTTGAACGAACTCTTGCCCTACTCTCAAACAAAGATCAATTTTATTGTCAGTCCCTCAGAATTATTCAAAGACTATATTTGGGAAATTCCGGTAATTATCGGGTCCCAAAATGAAATTTTCTCTTTTAATGTTACCTCTATTGCTCTTAGGGTAACCATTCTGATTGCCCTCATTTTGCTGATAATTTTATTGGTTATTTTACGACTTCTTGCTCGCCACCGTGCTTTAGAAAAAAAAGAAAAAATGGTAAGATTAAAACAATGAGATCTTTTTTAAGAAATATTTTTATCAATTTTTTGACCCTGCTTTTAATTGCCAAATTAACCGGAGCAATTGATTTCTCCGAAAATTATCTGGTTTTGATTTGGGCCGCTTTTTTTCTGACTCTATTAAACCTCTTGGTCAAGCCTATTCTTAATTTACTTTTAATGCCGATTAATTTACTGACCTTGGGCGCTTTCCGCTGGGTCATCAATGCGATCGTCCTTTTGCTGGTTACCCTTATCGTCAAGGCTTTTGTCATCAAAGGATTTGTCTTTCCCGGTTTTACCTTTTCCGGTTTTATCGTCCCCCAGGTTTCTTTCTCTTTTCTTTGGGCTTTATTTTTGGTATCATTCTTAGTGGAAATTGCCCGCTTTGTCATCTTTTGGCTTTTGGGTAAACAAAATGAATAAAATTTTTCTGTTTTTTTTACAAATAATTTTCGGGGTGATTCTGATTTTTTTGATTATCCTTCAGGGAAAAGGAGCCGGTTTAAGCAGCGGCGCCTTTGGCAATTTTTTTTCCACTTATTCAACCAAAAGGGGAGCCGAAAAAGTGGTTTTTCAACTGACCATCCTCGTCGCGATTCTTTTTTTCCTTTCCTCAATTGCCCAGCTTATTTTTAGCTGAGATGACTAAGATTTTTAAAAAACTGCGTTTCCTTTTTCTTTTTTTAAAAGCGCTGGTAGTCAAAGAATATCGAATTATTCTTTTGGGTTTGGTTTTAGGATCCATCTGCTTTATTATTCTTCCAAAAATTGGCAAGATTATCCCCCGCTTAAAAAAAACCGAAAAAGTTGGCATTGTCGGCCAATTCACCATTAATAATCTTCCCGATGAAGTTCTTAAGGAAATTTCCTCCGGTTTAACCGGTGTTTCTGCCAAAGGGGAGGCTGTTCCTCTAATTGCCGAGAGCTGGGAGTTAACTGACCAGGGAACAACTTATCTTTTTAAGCTTAAAAGCTCACCCGTTATTTGGCATGACGGCCACACTTTGGATAGCAAAGATATCAATTATAATTTTGAAGACGTCAATTTCACTCTACGGGGAGGGTTCTTAAAATTTACTCTGAAAGAACCTTTTTCGCCATTTCCCATAGTTTTATCGCGTCCTCTTTTTAAAAAGGGCTTAGTCGGTTTAGGTAAGTACCGGGTTAGCCAGATTCAAAAATCCGGTAATTATATAAAAAGCATCCTCCTTGTCCCCTATGGACAGTCGAGCATTTTTCAAAGTTCGGCGGTTAACGATTTGCCCAAGAAGCTTTATCGCTTCTATAATAACGAAAATGATTTAAAAACCGCTTTTAATTTAGGTGAAATTAACTACATTGCAAAAATTTTTGATTTAAATAAGCTCTTGCTGACCAAAGCAGCCACGGTAAAAAAGGAAGTGATGAAAGACGCTTACATTGGCGCTTTCTTTAATTCCGGAAAACCGCCTTTTCAAGAAAAAACCTTTCGCCAGGCGGTTGCTTACGCGATTGCCAAAGAAAGTGACGACCATCGGGCTTTAGGCCCCCTAAATCCCGCTTCCTGGGCTTACAATCCCGATGTTAAGCCATATTTACAAGATTTTACCCGAGCGAAAGAATTAATCGGCAAGGATAAATCTCTGCCTCAAAAAATAATAATTTCCGCTTTTCCCCAATATGAAAAATTGGCTAGCCAGATTAAGGAAAACCTAAAAATGATCGGTCTTTCTTCAGAAGTTCGAATTGTTTCTTTTATTCCTGAAGATTTTGATATTTTTATCATTGCCCGGGAAATTCCTCCAGATCCGGATCAATATTATTTTTGGCATTCAAACCAAGCCGGCAATTTCTTTAACTATTCCAGTCCAAGAATTGATAAACTTTTGGAAGACGGAAGAAAAACAGCCGACAAAGAAGAAAGAAAGAACATTTATTTTGATTTTCAGCGGTTTTTGGTCGAAGATTCACCGGCAGTTTTTCTGACCCACCCAACTTTTTATTCCGTTACTAGAAACTAAAAATTGTGACTTAAAAAATGATAAAATATTAAAAGAGAAGAATTTATGAAAATAACTAATGTTTTTGCCCGGGAAATTTTAGACTCTAAAGGAATTCCCACGGTTGAAGCCGAAATCACCTTGGAAGACGGCATTAAAGCTTTGGGAGGGGTTCCCTCGGGCGCTTCTACCGGCAAAACGGAAGCAGTCGAACTCCGTGACGGCGATAAGGAAAGATACCACGGTAAGGGAGTTTTGAAAGCCGTAGAAAACATTAAAGGTCCGCTAAAAAATGCTCTAATCGGCCAGGATGCTTACGACCAAAAAATGATCGATAAGATAATGATTGATTTGGACGGAACGGAAAATAAAGCGAGCTTGGGCGGTAATGCGATTGTCGGCGTTTCTATGGCGGTTTGCCGAGCGGCCGCCAGGTCTCAAAAAATTCCTCTTTATGAATATTTCGGCAGATTATCCGGCAAGACAAAATTTGAAATGCCCCAGCCATTAATTCTTCTAATTGAAGGAGGGAAACACGGCAACTGGACTTCGGATTGTCAAGAATATTTTGTTATCCCCAAAAAAGAGGCTTTTCCGAACTTTAAAGAAAGTTTAAGAGTCGGAGTAGAAATCTTTTATGCTTTATTAAAAATTTTAATGGCAAAGAATTATTCGGTCGGTGTTGGTTTTGAAGGCGCTTTTATGCCCAAAGAAATTAAATCCAATGAAGAGGCTTTCTTGCTTCTCATTGAAGCCACGGAAAAAGCCGGTTATAAAATGAACGACCAGATAGTCTTAGGCATTGACGGAGCCGCCTCGGAATTTTTCCTGCCTCGCCCTGCCTACCGGCAGGCAGGCGGCAGGCAAGGTAAGGATGGCAAGTATATTTTAAAAAGTGAGGGTAACCTTGAGCTTTCCAAAGAAGAATGGTTGGAAAAAATCGTCGGCTGGACCAAAAAATATCCGATTTGGTCTTTGGAAGACATGTTTGACCAAGAAGATTGGGAAAGTTGGGTAAAATTAACTTCCCGAGTCGGCGATAAACTACAAATTGTCGGAGATGATCTTTTAACCACCAATGTTAAAAGAATTCAAAAAGGGATTGATTTAAAAGCCATTAACAGTGTGCTGATTAAACTTAATCAAATTGGCACTGTCAGCGAAACTTTGGAGGCCATCGCCCTTGCCGATAAAGCCGGGTTTTCCACCATTATTTCTCACCGGGGAGGTGAAACTAATGATGATATGATTGCGGATTTATGCGTTGGCACCTCTTCTTGGCAGTCAAAATTCGGCGGAGTAGTCAGGGGTGAAAGAGTGGCCAAATACAACCGCTTACTCCGAATTGAGGAAAAACTCAATGAAAAATAAACACCTTTTGATAATCTGTGACGGACTGGGTGATCTTCCAATTCCTGAACTGGGTAACAAAACCCCACTCGAAGCGGCCAATACTCCCAATTTAGACCGAATGGCTAAGAACGGAAAATGCGGGTTGATGTACGTATTGGGGAAAGGAGTTAGACCAAACAGCGACGAAGCCCATTTAACCATTTTTGGTTATGATTTAGAAAAAGACTACCCAGGCAGAGGCCCAATTGAAGCGGCCGGCGTAGGCATTGTTCTTCAAGAAGGTGATGTTGCCCTCAGGGGAAATTTAGCCACGGTTGATGATAATTTAATGGTTATTGACAGACGCGCCGGTCGGATTGAAGATGCTGCTCCTTTTACTAAAAACCTTGATGGAATTGAAATAGATAATATTAAGTTTTTAGTTAAACCGGGAACCGGCCACCGTCTAGCGCTAGTCATGAGAGGAAAAGGCCTCTCAGATAAAATGACGAATTCCGATGTTCATTATGTTACCGAGAACAAAGTTGTGGAAAATTGGGAAGGATCAAAAGTTAATATTCCCCAACCGACCGACGCCACCCCCGAGGCAAAATTTACCGCCAGTGTCTTACAGAAATATTTAATAAAAGCCCATGAAATTCTTGAAACTAACCCTTTGAATAAAGAGAGAGAGAGCAAAGGTGAATTGAAAGCCAATTATATTTTAACCAGAGGTCCAGGTTATTATAAGAAATTAAAACCTTTAACAGAAATGTGGGGATTATCAAAGGCCGCTTGTATTGCCGGAGCAGGGCTTTATAAAGGACTCGGAGTAATGGCGGGAATGGATTTAATCGATGTTCCCGGAGCAAACGGTCTCCCCAATACTGAGGTGGCGGCTAAAATAAATAAAGCCAAAGAAATACTCCCTTTATATGATTTTATTTTTCTTCACATTAAACCGACGGACATTTTCGGCGAAAACGGTGAATGGCAGAAGAAAAAAGATTTTATCGAGAAAATCGATTCGGCAATAGATTCTCTGGATGAATCTGCCGACGCATCAATTGCGGTAACAGCCGACCATTCCACTCCCTGCAGTCTTAAAGACCATTCGCCCGACCCGGTGCCGCTTTTGATTTATCAAAAAGGACTAAAGGGTGACGGCGGGAAAAAATTCGGCGAAGCAAACTGCAAAAACGGTTCCTTGGAAAAGATTGAGGGCAAAGACTTCATGAAACTATTCTTAGGTTTTTAATCTTCTGACTATTTTTTCACTATCTCCACAGAGAAAATCTTGATCGGAGTCACGGGTTTAGACATTTCCCCAAACTGATTGGCGGAAACACTTGCTTCGGCAATTTTATCAACTACGTTTAGGCCTTCAGTCACTTTACCAAAAATAACATAATTTTTGGGGAGATCATAATCCTGATGCATGATAAAAAACTGGCTGCCGTTGGTATTGGGACCGGTATTGGCCATGGCAACAGTTCCGCGGGTATATTCTCCTTCAAAGCTTTCATCGGCAAACTGATAACCCGGGCCTCCCGTGCCGTCGCCTTTGGGATCTCCCCCTTGAATCATAAAGCCTTTCATTACCCGGTGAAAAATTGTGTTGTTGTAAAAATTGTTTTTGGCTAGATACACAAAATTATTAACAGTAATCGGCGTTTCTTTCGCATTAAGCTGAATTTTAATATCGCCAACATCTGTTTTTAAAACTGCTTGATACTCTTTTTTAATATCTATAATCATTATCGGTGAAGAAACTAAAGTTGGTTTGGGTGTTGGCTCACTGGTAGGCGAAGGAATTTGAGAAATTGGCACATTTTTTTCAAACGAACATCCGGTTAATAACAAAAAAGGGCATAAAAATAATACTGATAACAAAATTTTTTTAAACATTTATTTTTGAGAAGAACCCTTGACCAGTTTGGCCCGGCTGACGATAATCATGGTTTCCCCACCATTAACTTCAATTTCGTTAAATCCGGTTAATTTTTGGTATTGCAGCAAATAATCCGACAAATTTTCTTCCGCTTCTTTTATTTGCGCTCTCAACTCGTCAACTTTTTCCTTGACCTCGACTAGGCTGGGGGTCTTTAAAATCTGCATTTTGGTGGAATTTTTAATTAAAGCGTCAGCTTTGGCTTTTTCGTCCTGCTCTTTATAAACCGCATCGTTGGAAAAAGAATCGTCAATCATCTCCTTTTTGCTTTTTAATTCTTTTTTGAGATTTTCAAGGGAAGAAAGGTATTGTTTTATCAATCCTTCGAGTTCCAGAAGGGCAGTGGAGCCGTTAGTCCGGTCAATTGCCACCTGATTAGTTTCATCCATAGAATTAAGGATACAAAAAAGCCTGCCACTGGTCAAGAGGGATTTTATGTAGATATAATAGGTTGATGGCAAGCAATAAGAGTTTTATCGATATCCCGCTTCTTTATTCAAAATTAAAGCTCAAAAATTTACTTTCCGAGCGGGCCTTAAGCGAAAAACATCCCGAGGCGGCGAAATTTTTAAAAGAAAAAGGGCTTTTGGGGCCGGGGAAAATCAGGGAGCACGCGAGTAAGCTTTTGACTTCCGGCGCTTTAGCCGGCAGTCTGCTTCTGGCCGCGCCATTAATAAGCGTTCCTTCTGCTCACGACATCACCATTAGCCAACCCCAGCTTTCCTTGCAACAAAACTTAATCATTAAGGTTTCTTCCTGGTTACCCCGGGAGGTCGGGCCTTTGACTTCGGAGGCGGAATCTCAAATCAGCCATATCCTTTACGACCTTTTCAGTATTAATGCGGTTCCTCAACTGGCTAGCACCCGTTTAAATGATGTTTACGGATTAATTGGCGCCGAACAGCATTTGCTCCGATTTCCCGGTGACACAATTTCCCAACACGATGAATATCAAAATGCGGGGATTGCTCCGGGACTGGGCGGATGGGGCTATTTTGCTCCTTCCAAAAACCAGATGACTGAGGAATTGGTATTAAAAGAAAAATATTATGTGGCCGTACAAACGCTTTATCTACCGGATTGGCAGAAAAGACTTAAATTTTTGGCGCCATGGTACAAATACCGAAAGGTAGTGGTTATCAACCCCGTTAACGGCAAAACGATTATTGCTGTTATTGCCGATGCCGGTCCGACCAAATGGACAGGCAAGCATTTTGGCGGCTCTCCCGAAGTGATGGCTTATCTAAAACTGAATGTCGGCAGGCAAAAAGGTCCGGTTATTTTATATTTTGTGGACGACCCGGAAAACAAAGTGCCCCTGGGCCCGTTGGAGTATAAGCTTCCCTGAGCTGAAAGCCCAGGGACTTTTTCTGGCAAGCTTTCAACCGCTTTGCCATTAGTTTCCAGGGAAGCTTGAAACCGCCTTGCCGTTGATGACAATCAGTAAAGCGATTATAATTTAGAAGGAAATGCTAAAAATTTAGCCAGTAAATGACAAACAAGAAACAAATATTTTACGAACACCTGATTAATACCGAGGAAATCACTTTGACTTTAGAGGGTGACTGCCTTGATAAAGTGGAAAAGGAAGAACTTATTGGTTTAATTGATCAAACTCTCCACCAGCAAACTCTGGAAGTAATTTTAGATCATCTGCCCAAAGAATTTCACGAAAACTTTTTAAAGATGTTTAGTGAAAACCCCTATAATCCTCATTTACTTGCTTTTATCAAAGAAAAAGTCACCATTGATATTGAAAAGGAAATTTCAGAAAAAGCTTCCAAAACAAAAAAAGAAATGCTTTTGGATATTAAAAAATCCCAAAAGTAGCGATTACTTCTTCCACCGCAGGGTCAGAATTCATATTTAAAAAAGTTATAAATTTATCTTTAACCGGAAAAACTTTTAAGTCTTTTTGGTTGGTATATTTATTTTTGTATTCAGTTTCATTGCTCCAGCCCTCAACCGCTAAGTCGTAAGACTGGCCGCCGCTATACAAAAGCACTATGGAGTTTGGCCAACCGTATTTATCAGAAACTTCTTTATATTTGCTAGGATAAGAAAATTCAAATCCATATGAATAATTTTTATAAGTCTTCCAACCTAATTTTTTAGCCGAAACAGTCTCCGGGCATTTTGTAAATTCGCATTTTGGTCCGCTTTTACCGACATACGAGCCGTCTGGGCAAGCTTTAGCTTCTTGGGTACAAGCGACAGATCCAATCGCAGAAGGTTCAGTTGTAGACGTAGGAGAAGCGTCGGGTTTTAAAAGCTGATTAACTAAAGAAACTTTGGCGCCAACAAAAAGAACAACCAACAAAAGAGCAAAAAGAATAATTATATTTCTCATTCTAGATATCATTTTATCACAAAAAGCAAATTGTCTTACTATGATAGAATTACCTTATGGAAAAACAAGAAAAAATTAAAAAACTTAAAGACCAATTGAAAAAATATGAAGAAAGACTGGCATATAAAATGAAAACTTACCGCGGCGTGATTCATGAAAATGCCCTTTCGGAACTTAAGCACTCGGAAGTAATGGTTTTAAGGGATATGATTGACAGTTTGAAAAGAGAAATTTATTCCATAGAGAATTCTTAAAACTTCTAATTTTTTTTTAGTTTTTGGCCAATCCATAAAATTGCCGTGATTAAATAATGTTTTATGGTTCCATGATAATGAAGTGAGGCGGCTTTGAGTTTTTTTATTGCCTCTCCCTCTCCCAATGTTTTGGCGGAAGCGCCGTGATAATGATCAAAAACCGCTTCGGGCGCATAATAAATTGGGATATTGTTTTCTTTGAGTCTTCGGCAATAGTCAATATCTTCAAAATAAAACTTGGTACCTTCGTCTAATCGGCCAATCTCATTTCTCACCTTCTGTGGCAACAAGAAACAGGCCATAACCGCTCCCTCAACTTCACTGGGTTTATTTTGATCGGGTAAATAGCTAAAAAAAGCATCTTTTTCTCCCAAAAAATATTCTTTAATTGCTCTTGATATGGTAGGCAAGTGATAGGCGGATTTTTGAGTGGTTTTATCAGGAAGTATTAATTTACCGGCAACAACTACGTTTCCACCCAATTCTTCTTCACATTTTATGAGCTTTTCCAAAGAACTTTTTCTAACCACAATGTCTGAATTGAGCATCAGTAAATACCTGCCCCGGCAGAAGTCCATCGCCAAGTTATAGCCGCCGGAAAATCCCAAATTTGTGGGGGACTTTATAAACTTAACTGCTGGATATTTTTCTAAAATAACTTTTTCAATCTCATCTTTAGAATCATTATCCAAAACCACAATTTCTAAATTTTTACCCTGCCTGCCGGCAGGCAGGTCTTTTTTATCTAAACTCTCAAGCAATTTTATAATCAGCGGTAAAGTTTTATAATTGACAACGGCCACTGAAAGCTTTATCGGCCAGTCAACATTTTCTTTCACTTCTCTTTGAATAATTCCTTTTTTACCTAAGAAAAAATCTTTAATTCCTTTCTTCTGCATCGGTCTGCCCCAAAAAAGCAGTCTAATTCCTTCTTTTAAAACTGCCAGTTTAGTCCTTAAAGAGGCATAACGAAAAGAAAAAGTGAGTTTATTGCGGCTTAAATAATAATCGGCAGTAGGGGAGCCTATTCCGGCCGTCCGGGAGACTTTGTGATAAAGACTGGTTAAACCGTCGTAATAAAAAATAAATCCCGCTTTTGCCGAGCGAAGCAGATAGTCATTATCTTCAAAATATGCAAACAAGCCATCGTCAAAAAATTCGACTAAGGAAAGGACTTCCCGGCGCATCAACCAGCAGCAGCCGCTAATAAAATGCGTCTCTTCCACCCGGTCAAACTTACCAGTGTCCACCTCGTCAATACCTCGGTGAATAGAGGCTAAGTTATGCCAGTCAAAAGTACCTCCGGCATACCAAATTATCTTGCCTTCGTCTTTTTTAGCATAGCGGTCCTTAAAATATTCATAACCAGGGGCAAAAAGAATTTTTGGAGAAACTAACCCAATTTTTTCATCTTTTTTCAAAACAGAAACCAGCTCGTTGAGAAAGTTTTTATCTTTAATCAGAGTGTCGTTATTAATAATTAAGACGTAATCTGCCCCCCAAGCGTAAAGATAACGCAGGCCTCGGTTGTAACCCCCGGCAAAACCAAGATTTTCACCGGTAGGCACTACTTCTACTTCTGGAAACTCCTGAGAAACCTTAGAAGAAACACCGTCAGTAGAGCCATTGTCAACCAAAACCCATTTAACTATAAATTCTTCCGTGTCAAGAATTCTGGCGGAAGAAAACAGCGCCAAGGTGTCATTTAACCCATTGTAACTGACCGTAACAATACCGATTTTTTTCTTCATCTAACACATATTTTATACTAAAAATGCTTCAACTACACTCTAAGGGTGTAAATTTTACTTTACTCCTTCTATATAAATAGATGACCATTTTCTTTTCAATCTTGCGATAGTAAGATCAAACTTCCATTTTTTTACTTTTGAAAAATCTGCTTCGATTACAAGAGATTTCAATTTTTCTAAATCATATCCCCACAAATGAGGAGTAAAAAGATTATCATCATCCTGATCACGAAAAATATAATTAAGTAAATCAATATAAGTATTTGTTTAACTACGATACGTTGTCAGGGTATATTTACTGACAATGTATTTAAGGATTCATAAAAACGCGAGAGTAAGTTTTCCTTTAAGGAGAGAGATCAGAGAGGGCTCTGGGTCGGTTAACTCCTTGGCTTTAAAATATGGGCTTTCCTGGAAAACAGTTAAAAAGTGGCAAGAGAGAGATTCACTTGAAGATAGATCTTCCCGGCCACATAAGTTGAGGATAAGCTTGAGCCAAGATCAAGAAGACTTAATCCTTTTTGAAAGAAAGAAATTCAAAAAGACAATTGAAGAAATCTATTTTGCCGTTGACGGAGTGATCCCCAATATCTACCCGGTCAAGATTTACCGCTGTTTGGCCAGATACGGCTTAAATGTTTTACCGGACGAGCTGATCAAAGCGGAAAGACGGATAAGAAAGTTTAGGAAGTATCGCCTCGGGTATCTTCACCTTGACGCTCTTTACACTCCCAAGATCAACCAAAAACGCTGGTATGTGTTTACCAGTATTGATCGGGTTTCCAAACTGGCTTTGATCTGGATTACCGATAGGAAAACCAAGGAAAATGGGGCCCGCTTTCTAAAGATGGCTTTAGGGTTTTACCCTTACCCAATCCGCTACATCTTAACTGACAACGGCTTTGAATTTACCTACAAAGCCCTACCGAAAAACAAAAAGACCAAGAAGATCCATCCCTTCGATCTCCTCTGCCTACAAAATAAAA
>Ga0210017_1001167_pt1 | contig 22939 bp, 16 predicted proteins | sample CryGeyCG2014_020_FD_183966 | JGI IMG/M metagenome (GOLD analysis project Ga0210017, IMG submission 183966) | Groundwater microbial communities from aquifer - Crystal Geyser CG08_land_8/20/14_0.20 (SPAdes) (version 2) | ecosystem: Environmental > Aquatic > Deep subsurface > Groundwater | place... | reverse complement strand
GGGGAAATCCCAGATACAACTACAAACAAATGGTGGCGATTCAACACCGATCAGCTGACCTTACCACCTGACAGTATCCGGGATCAATTCTCTGAAACAGGAAGCAATGGTTTTGAACCGCGTGAAGACCATAAAGGCAATGTTTCCCGCTCGATGTTCTATTTTTACGCCATGTACAAAAGCGCGGCGGACAGTAATTTCTGGAAAATTCAAAAGAGCACGCTGATTGATTGGAATTACTATGATCTGGTTGATTCCATTGAATACGCAAGGACCTGGAAAATTGCGCATTATCAGGATAATAAACCGAACCCATTTGTTCTGGATTCTACGCTGGCCAGAAGGATATGGTTCAATCAACCTTCCGCGGTGGCGAGTGAAAAAGCAATTCCAAGCCAAATCAATCTGGTGTCTGCTTATCCCAATCCATTTAACGCTTCATTGACGATTGCCTTTACCTTGCAGAATACAGAGTTTGTCGTTATTGATTTGTACGATATCAGCGGGAAGGCGGTGGATGTTCTCTACGATGGAAAATTGCCCAAGGGAAATCATTCGATCGTTTGGAATCCTCGAAATCTGAGCGCCGGACTTTATCTCATCCGGTTCACGGCGAACAGTCAGTCGCAGATTAAAAAATGCGCCTACCTGAAGTGAACTTTTCCATACTTCAAGGAAAGTGTATGCTGATAAAATAGTTACTCTGTGTGTTGTATCAAGAGAGTGAATGAAAAACAAGTTGCGCTATTTTGAAAGAATCGCTATTTTGAATAGTAGGGCTTTTTTAAAAAGTGATTATAAGTAAGAAAATTCCTTAGAAAGAGGTGAGAAAATGAAAAAGGCTTTGGTTTTTGTTCGTTTTTTTTGTTCCTGTTTTCTCATAGGTTTGGTTTTTTTTCTGAATTTTGACACCGTTTTAGGTCAAACATCGACGGAAACGGTTATTTTTTCCAGCACGAATGTCAGCCAATGGACAGCTGACGGACGAGTCACTTACCAACCTTCTGATACAACACTTCGATTTGTTTTTGGCTTCGACGAGAACAATCCGCCAAAAGCAAGACCGGATACCACAATGCTGGAAATTGTCCCCGAAATTGATCTTTTCGGATATGACTCGGTTTTCTTCAGATACACAACCTATGATTTCCTGCCTAATGATGAGTCGTGGATTGTCGGGACGGTGAACGTTTATGCGAGGCATGAAAATCAACCGGTTTGGACAGAAGTTTTCGAAGATTTATCGGAAATTGCGGGAAACGTGCATCATCTGAAAATCAGGATGAAAATAGCCGTGCGTTCGGACGAAAAAACTCCGGGTGCTTTTGCTATCGATAATATTCGAATCGTTGGGAAAAATCCATAATCGAAAGTTACTTTAATTTACGAAAGTAAATGGGCCGTTCGACACTGATCATTGTACTTGGATTCATCGTTATTTTCGGGTATATATCTATTCGGATGAATCGGACAGCCCAGATCGCGGAAGAAAATTCGATCGAGTATACGGAAAAAGTGATAGCTCGACAAATAGCCAACAGTGCGATTGATTATTTGATGTTACTTCATTCAAATTACGGATACTCTGATACGATCATATCAAAGGATTCGTGGCTGGGGGGTTCATTTACTGGAACGATTACAAATCTTGCGCATGATTCAAGTGCTATTGAGGATAGCGTATCAATAACAGTGACAACCCAAGCAGGAGAACAGACATATACAAGTTCTGTTACTTTCTGGAGTCGAAATTTGTTACTCCCGGTTATTCCTGCGGCAGTGGGGGCATGTACAAACTCAATCGCCTTGTCAATCATCGGGAATTCTCACATTTATGGTTCGGATACTAACATAGACGGAACGACCGGGCTATCGGATGACCTTCCCGGTGTAACCGTTTCGGAAGAGGATGATAGTGTGAGTTTGATGAACGAATATGAGGGTTCGACTAAAATTCAGGGCCAAGGGACTTCACCGAGTGTTGCGCTTTTTGATGAAACTACTCAGGAAGAAATCCAATCTTTAGCAGAGGCTTATAAGTCCGTCGCTGATTATGTTTTGACTTCATGCGATGATTTTGGTAATGTGACATTGGGAAGTCCTTTATCACCTGTTGTCGTTGATATCTCAGGTGAATGTACGATTTCGGGGAATCTTACCGGATACGGCGTATTGATTGCAGAAGGTGTTATATTTAAAGGACACGTTAGGTGGTATGGAATCGTTATCATCACCGGTGATGCTAACGCGGATATAACAAGTAAAGGAAATTCCAGTATTTATGGAGCGTTATTGCTCGGCGCTCCTACTGCGACAATTTCAATCAAGGGAAACGATACCTTTTACTTTAGTAGTGAGGCAATTCAAATGATCGATTCGTATGTTTCTTCTACTGGAGAAAGTCCAAAATCGGTCAATAGCCTTAAGTGGTGGGATTAATGCGGAATATTTTCCGTTGGGTATTTTTCCCGCTGTCGCTCGATAGTTTCTTCTAAATTCTCTTTTTTAGCGCGGACGCGGTCTTCTAAAGTTGGTACCAATTCAGCTTTTAAAACGATGACCAATTCCTTTTTTGTTCTGTCAACCGAGTTGTAGCCGGTTAAGTATCGCAATCCTAAAACCCACCAAGGGAGATCTTTTACTCCGGGAATTCCTTTCCGAACAGTCGATTTTTCCTCGGCATATAAACCAGCAATGGCGGTTTGCTCGCCGTTGACCAAAAGAACATCGGTTGAAGCTACCTGCTTGTCCATTGTCGTGCTAACCGCACCCGGCGTCGCGGAACTGCGTTCGGCTCGAATCTTTAGGTGGATAAAGGTCACTCCTTGGTCGATTATGACCTGAGGAGTTACTTCAAGGATTGTACCGTAATCAAAAAATTTATCGATTGTATTACCGGCGAAATCATTTTGTTTGATTGAAAAAGAACCGCCAACTTGAATCAAACCTTCAGTCCCGTCGAGAACCATTATCGTTGGGCGAGCGATGATCTCTCCGATGTTCATTGCCTCGAATGTCTTAAGCAATCCTTCGATGTTCAACAAACCTTTAAGATCGCGATATTTGGAAGACAGTGAAAAGAATTCCTGAGATACGGCTGTTCCTGCAAGAGTTTTAATGTCGATATTAGATTTGTCAGCTATCACCGACCAATCGATTCCGGATTCAGCAAGAAACCGCTGATCGCCTTGGAAAAAAATGGCGGAGATTTCAATTTCTCGGCTATCCTTTGTTATCGGTACTTTACCTGACGGCCCGGTTTGTGAAGGCTGTTGCGCCTTAGGTTTGCTTTCGGAATCGGCTGGTTTGATGATTTCTAAATAAGAACCCTTATCGGCATATTCTAGATCGTAAGCGTTTAGTAGAATTTGTAGCGCTTTAAGCCAGTGGCATGGCGGGATTTCGATATTGATTGGACCTTTTTGACCGGTTGGATCAATGATGACTTTATTCTCGAACTTAGTTGCCATGATACTTAGGATTTGTACAACCTGTTCAAAACTGGCTGTTGGTGGAAACGATACCATTTGTTCAGGATTGTTGGTCAGGGCAACCGGGAGTTTCTGGGCAAATGAAATCGTCGCTACTAAATGTATAAACATTAGGAACAGGACAATGCTTGAGAAGTGGCTAAAATGTCGGGATTTGGGTTGAATTTTCATTTTCTACCTTTTCCAGAAGATTTGAGTTGTAAAATGTATGTGTCGGTGATTCCACCGCGATTCATCAGAAATTGCGCTTCGCCTTTATCGAGGTCGATTTTCGATAAATATCCTAGATATATTTCACCGCCAATCTTGACTTGCTTTACAGTTCCTTGTTGATCCTGAATGAAAGCAACATTGGCAGTCAGAGCAATCAAGCGACTGTTTTCAATATTGATCAAATTGCCGATATTCGGCGGAAGATAATTAAGGATCAACGGTTTGAACGGATCGAAAACGGAAAATTCTTGAGGTTGGAAAGAAGCATAAGGACCAAGTGCCATCAAATCCGGATTTTTTATCTGCGTAAAGAAAATACCATTCAAACGGACCACGATTTCCAAATCTGCCTCGGATGTTTTTTCGGTTGGTAATTTTGACGATTTCTTTTTCAAACTCAGCGACTCGATTTTGTAAAGAGGGGAGCCGTATTCCATTCGTCGGACGAAACGCATCGCTTTGGGAAAATTTCCTTCACCAGCCAATTCGTAAGACGCAGTTGAGACGTTATCTTTGCGTTTAACGCCGAGCAGATTGAACCGAAAGTTGAAAAAAGTGCCATAGCGGTCGATTTCTTCCAGATACCGGTAAGTCTGATGAATGGTCTGCTCCGGAAGAATTGTCTTGGGGTAATATTTTAGTTGGTCAGAGATTTGATTCAATTGTTTTTCATATCCATTTAGTTCTGAAAACGATTTCTGAAGTTGAGCCAAACGGTCCTGTTTTGTTTTCAGTTCCTGTTCGATTTTCGTGAAATCATTCCCGAACTTCATGTTTATCAGAAAATGTCCACTGAGACCCATGATAACCAAGAAGACCGCGAGAATAAGGCTATTTCGGATTTCGTACGGCATATTCTGCTTTCTATTGAAGTGCAGCGATGAGTTGGGCGGCTTCTAGACCGACTTCGCTGGTTGGACTTTGTTTTACTATCGAGAGAAACAAAGTTCGTGCGTCATTATTTCGATTCGTTGCCGCATACGCTTTTGCTAAAAAGAGCATCGCACTTAGATTCTCCTCGCTTTGTGGATTTTCCTCAATGAAAGTGGTGAGAACTTCGATCGCTTCAGGATAATCGCCTACCGAAAAGTGACATTTTCCGATCCAGCATTTTGACTTGACGGCGTATTTTTGATCAGCCTTTCTATCGGCAATTTCTTCGAATGTTGCCAGTGCTTCGTCATATTTTTTTTGGTCAAATAGTTTTACCGCCGCTTGAAATAGAGCAGAGGAATTTTTTACTTTTTTGCTTGCACTGCTTTTATCCGATTTCTTTGGAGTTGCTTGAATGGGAATTTTAATGACAGGATTGAAACTTTTTTCGTCTTCGGCCACCTTTTCGACGACGATTTTAAACTGATAAACCGTACTTCCCCGAATTTCGATGGGCGTGACGTTTTCAACGCTTGCGGATGGAAATTGAGCGGCGAGCCGGGGCGCTCGATTTCTATAGAGGCTGAATCCGGTCATTTGAAAGCCGTCGCCTTGGCTCGAAATTTCAGTCAACCAGAGATCGTCACCGGCTTCGTGAATCGCCCGGATGATTTTGTCAAGCGAGTAACTCCATCTATGTGTTCCTTTGGAAAGCGATTCCAATAACTCGAGTTTTTGTTTACCGAGTTTTGTCTGGATCTTTAAACTATCCAACAGCGGTTCGACCCATTTTAATCCGTCGATTGACTGTTCGAGATAGGCTTTTTTCTGAGTGAAATTCGTCTTCGTTTTCGATTTATTTGTATATTGGTTGTTGATCCATATCGGCATCAGAAAAATCAACGTAAGTAATAAATATCCGTGCCATGCGATTTTAAAAACTTGTTGGCGCTGGTTGATATAATCGGGTATTAGCGAAAGCGGCGTGATCTTTTTATCATCGGCGAAAAAAACGGTGACGGCATTTCCAAGCGGAACTGCAAACTCGGATAATGACTTTTCGGTTTCTTCAGGAAATCGGAATAATTCCGGTCGGGCTGTGAAATAGGCGACTTCTGTTATTTCTAAGGTTTGCTGAAAAAATGGACAAGCATTGAGAGAGATTGCCTTACCGGTTAAAATTACGCTATATTGATCCGGAATGTTACCGAGACTTTGTTCGTAAAGGATTTTCCCAACGATCGTTTTTAGAAGCTGGTTTGAATTTACATCTTCGCGGATTGGAAGAGGGAGTTGAGTGATCTGACCGCCTTGAGTAATGATGATTTTGCTTTCCTCGAACGCAATGTGAACGATGATTATTACCTCATCGTCTGAGGGATTGTAGTTGAAACGGACGAGATTCGATAACGCGATTTCATCCGGAAGAACGGAAACCAACCGGAACCGCTTCTTCATTCCTTTTTGAATGGATTCGTACAAATTGACCAGCGGAATTCCAGTCTTATTAGCGAAAGCGAATCCGGTATTTTCTTCAGTTAAAAAATAATCGAATTGATCGTTGGCTATCTGATTATTGAGTCTTTCGTTAACCTCCGCATAAACTTTCTTGCGGCGAGCGGACTTTTTTAGCGCTTTGTATCCATTTCGCAATTGAAAGACGTGGGTAATGGAAGAGGGAAGATTGACAGAGTAATTGAAGTTTTTAGCCGGCGCCGATTCCAGAATGGACAGTAGAATGCTTTCATTGGATTGTTCTTCCGAAATTTCAGATTCAGTAGAAGTAGCCAGCGAACTATCAAGCGAAGCAGTCAGATCTTTTTCACTCGATCCGAAAATATCCTCAGCAGAAAGGGTGGGTTGGCCGTTCGTTTCAAGAGTCAGCGATTCGTTGGTTGTTTCCTTTAGCGGTTCAACCAGTTTATGTTTATCCGCGGATTCGATCTCAATAAAACCTTGTCCCAACGTACAGAATAAAGAGGTCAATTCAATGTCATCTACATTCAGTACAAGAAGTTTCTTTTTAGAAGACACCCGTGGCGATTTTTTAGACTTTGTATTTGACAATTTCTTCGAACCTCTTTTTATTATTAGCGTTCGCCCAAGCTTCTTCGTAAGAGATGATTTTTTCTTCGTATAAACGTTTCAAGTCCTGCTCCATCGTGATCATACCAAGATGGGAGGATTGCTGGATCATCTGATAGATTTCATCCAAATTGTTATTTTTAATGGCGGCGCGAATCGGTGGAATCATAAGCAAGACTTCCTTCGCAAGAACCCGCTTGTTGTCAAGAGTTCGCGGAAGTTTCTGTGATATGACGACTGTTAAAACATCGGCGAGTCGCTCACGGACGCGGTCTTGTTCATCCGATGGAACCTCGGCGATAATTCGATTGATGCTCTCAACCGCGGAGGAGGTGTGAAGCGTCGAAAATACTTTATGGCCGCTATCTGTAATCTCCAGAGTTGTGATAATCGTATCCGCGTAACGCATTTCGGTAACGACAATGATATCCGGGTCTTGTCTCAGTGCCTGTATTGCTCCGTCTTTGAAGGTGAGGACGTCAGTCCCGACGCTTCGATGACGGACGACGCATCGTTTCGGTTCATGAACATGTTCGATCGGTCCGCCGATGATAATAATTGAAGAATCCACCGTGCGATTATTGGCGTCGATGATCGAATCCATCGTTGTGCTTTTTCCCGAACCGGTTATTCCCGTAATCAGAACCAAACCGCGCTTGACGAATTTCAAACTGAGCGCCTTGAGAATTTCGGGATGAAAATTAAATGCGGAAATCGGACGAACTTCCGAACTGATCAACCGCATATTCATTGCGAGGTGTTCCAGATCGAAATAAACGTCTGCACGAAAACGCTGGAGCGTTCCATTTTCTGTGGTGCTGTAAGAAAAATCGACGTTTCGGTATTTGATAAGGTTTTGTGTCTGTTGTTCCATGAGAATGTTTAAGATGAGTGTATCAGTTTCAGCCTCCGAAAATTGACCCAATCCGGAATCCGCTACTTTTTCGCCATGAATCCGGAACCAGATATTACCGTGGCAACCATAAGACCCCAAATCGATATCTGAGGCGTTTTTCGTACGCATCTCAACAAGGAATGCATCGATGAGTTTTCGGAGAATCAACCGTTTGTCCGGCTCAAGATTTTTTAATTGGTTTGCTACGAATTGCTGGCGTTCGATTCCATATAAAAATTGTGGGATTGACTCGTTGAAATTTTGGAGTATTTGATGTGCAGTTTCGATCAAATTTGAGTCCATTGTCATTCCTTACCGGTTACGCAATTTTTGTTCCAGTTCGCAGACTCGTCGGTTAGTCAATACTAATTTTCGCCTCAGAACTTCGAGGACGTTGACGGTGTAAATGAAAAAAATACGCTGTTCCTGCCGTGAAAAGAAATCCATCATCACATGCCGATTGAACTTAAGGAGCGTAGTCGGCGACTCCGTTCGGACTGAGGCAATACGGTAATGATCGCGGAAAATGACAAGTTCTCCGAAAACATCGCCTTTGACTAATGTCGCCAATTTGATGCCCTCCCGCCAGACAGTGACCGATCCTTCGCAGATTATAAAGAAATCCCTTCCGATTTCGTCTTTTCGTATCACTTCTTCATCGGGTGGAATGTTGTATTCTTCACCGAGTTCGAGGAATTTTTCGGCGACATCCTTAGTAAAATTGGAAAGAATAAGAGGTAGTTTTTTGAACGAGACGAAGCCGTCACGTTTCTTCGACTTGATTTTAATTGCCGATGCGTCCTGATATCTATTCAATTCTTCCGTGAATTCTGACTCATTTTTCATATTAAATCGCTTTTAAATTATTTGGTGTTATTTGTCCCTGCCATTCAGCCGTTCCTAATCGCTCCTGATAATAGAAAGGTGTTTCGACGGTTAAAGAAATCCAAATCGTTCTTATTTCGGATGGAACAATTGTCTGGTTTCCTTGCTTGTCGAAATAAGTCATTTCCAGACGAGTCAATCCGAGCGCAACATCGGACTCAGATCCGTTGAGCGTCCGATACAGGAAGCGATCGTTGTCGTTTTCCGTTCCGGTTGCTTCTCCAACTGCGCCAAGGCGATAAGTGATGGTATCGGCGATTCCATCCTTGTCAATGTCTGAGATGAAGGAAATACTCGAGTCTGAAATCGATTGAATGGATTCCGTCACCGTTTCTATGCCTTGCCCGATTTTCCGAAGGTCGGTTTGAATAATCGTCGCGATGTTCGTAGCGTTTCTCTGGGCGATGACATTTAATGAATTGACGGTGTTCGATTCCATAATCTGTCCATTCAAAGTTAAAAGCGATAAGATAAAAATCCCAGCGATTAAAAAAGTACCAACAAGCTCAATATCAACCACTCAAGGCTCCTCAATAATTGTAATAGGAAAAAGCCCGGCTGATAGTCACCGGTTTAGAAATGTGTTCGCTCGAAACCGTAACGTTCAGTCGTTTTATGTAAGTTTGGTCGGATTGAAAATTAACCAAGTCATCTTCGCTGACATAGCCAACCGTTGTGGAAATTTCAAACTGAATGCCGTTTACCGCCGTGTCACTCATGCTGAAATCGTTAAAATCATCAATATCATCAAAATTTGGATAAACCTCTCCGGATTCGGCTCCGAGCGCTGTCGGGTCGGTCAATGAATTTAATCCACCGAGTAGGACAGTATTAACTGTGGCTTCATCGAATTCCTTTATGGCAACAGCTTCGATAACACCGTCCGCAATCGAAGCCGCCATGGTCTGACTCTCACAGGCGATAATCCAAAATTCATTGTTATAGCGTGCGGCGTTAATGGTAAGCGTATATCTTCCGAAAATTGCGATCGCACCCAGCAAGATAAGCAATTCTGCACGACCGATTCCCATGTTTAATCCTCGACAGTAACGGCGGCAACTTCTTCAATCGTTGTGACGCCTTCTTTGATACGTTCACGCCCAGAAACCCGGAGCGTCAACATACCTTCTTTAATAGCTTGTGTCCGAAGCGCTTCCTCATCCACTTGTTCGCCGGCAGTGACGATAAGCCGACGGATTTCCTTTGTGAAGTAAAGGGCTTCCATGATTGCTATTCTGCCCTTGTATCCGTTCCGGCATTTGTTGCAACCGACAGCTTCGTAGAAAGTCGTTTCTTCTATTTCCTTATCCGTAAATCCCAAAAGTCGTGCCGCCTCGACATCTTTGTGCTCTATCGGTCTTTTGCATGCATCACATAATTTCCGAACGAGTCGCTGAGCCATGATGATATTGACGGAATATGCGATGAGAAATGGTTCGATGCCCATTTTGTATAAGCGGGAAATTGCGCTCGGGGCATCATTGGTATGAAGCGTTGAAAATGTCAGGTGTCCCGTATTGGCTAATTTGATGGCGATTTCAGCAGTTTTCAGATCGCGGATTTCACCGACGAGAACAATGTCCGGATCATGCCGCAAAATTGCGCGTATTGCGAGGTCAAAGTTCATTTTGTCGCTGATCTTTAGTTGGCGGGCGCCGTTGATCAGATATTCGACCGGCTCCTCTACAGTTAAAACGCATTTTTCTGGAGAAATGACGGAATACAAGGCGGCCACAAGAGTCGTACTTTTTCCGCTTCCGGTTGGACCGGTCACGATGACAATTCCGGATGGTTTGTTGATGGCGCGTTTAAAATCGTCCAACGCCTGTTTCTGTAATCCCAGTTTTCTCAAATCGGTAATGACTTTCCGGTCGTCAAGAATTCGGATGACGATGCTCTCCAGTTTTCGGTCGAATTCGGAGCCGACGATCGGGACAATAGAGACGCGGTAACGGATTAGATAGCCATCGACTTTTTTCTGGATGAATCCATCCTGTGCAATGTCGCGTTCAAATCGATCGACATTCCGTGTCTTATCTTTAAAAACAGCCGCGATTGCTTCGGGTTTGACCCCTTTTTGGGAATAATAGACGGAAAGTTTTCCGTCTCGCCTCAAGTTAAAATCAGTTATGTTTCCCGGTTGGGGGACGATATGAATATCGCTGACCCCCTGGCGAACAGCTTCGACGAGAATTCCTTCGACGAGAGTTGTCAAAGCGCTTTGGTTGATTTCGGCATCCAAAGCGGCTTCATCGATAACCTCTTCTTTTGGCCCTTCTTCATCTTCGTATTCGATTTCATCCAGCAAACTAAAAAATTCATTCCGGCTGGAGAGGCATTTATTGATTATTCCGTCGAGGTTTTCAAGACGGTCATATACGATTTCGTATTTTGGATAGGGAAGTTGCCCTGCTAGAGATTTAATTTCTGTGTTGGTAGGATCTGCACAAAGAATCGTCAGCACGTTTTCGCCCTTTTGCGTTGTAACTTGGTAGGGAATAATCTTATTACGAATCAGCGCCGCACGAAAATCGTCGCTGTGATTATCCAGAATTTCGGTAATAAAATTGATTTGTTCCTCGGTGATCATTTCAGCGGTTACCGGCATCTCGCGGATGGCAAAAATAGCGGTAAGTTCTTGTAAGACCGCGTGCCTGTCGATTCCAAGATCCTCGAACAGGATTTTACCGACTTGTCGCCGTGTTGTCGCAGATTCGCTCGTCTGAATTTCCAGCGCTTTTTTCAACTGGTCATGGCTGATGATCCCTTTTTCCAGTAATATTTCACCAATGAGTTTTGACAAAGTAAGTTTCCTGTAAAGTTTTTACATAACCGATGTTTCCGATGAAACGACAGTGATTCCAATCATCACGCCCATAATGAACATTGTCACGATAAAATTGACGAGATTAATAACTTTTTCCATTCGGTAAGAAGTGTCGGTTTCGTAATAATTGGCTAACTGCAAGGCATTGTTCCGTAAGGCGCCGGATTCGGCGCCGGACCGAAATCTTGAAATGGCTGTGCGTGTGAAGACGTTGGAGGCTTCCATCGCTTCAACGATGCCTTTTCCTTCGCCCAGCATTAAAGGGATTGCCACTTCTTTGATTTGACGTTCCATATAGGAATTTCGACAGGCTTCCGATGCCACCTGAATGACTTTTACGTTCTCGCCGGAACCGCTGTAAAGCGAATAGAAAACCCGCGCGAAGATTTCGATGCTGGTCTTGTGAATCAGTTCGCCAATGGCCGGCATTTTGATGATGTATTTATCTTTGAGATATTTTCCCTTCGGAGTTTTTAAGAAATAGACGAGTGAACCAACCGGAATGATGATACATAGCAAAATCACAATCCAGTGTGCCGCGAGATAATCGCTGAATCGCATTGTCGCTGCAGTCATTGGTGGGAGTGTTTTACCGAATTTTTTAAAGACACCTGCGGTCTGCGGAAAAATGACCATGACATAATAAACGACGACGAGAAGGATTACACCGAGCGTAATAAATGGTGTTACAAGTGTTTTGCGAAGGTTGCGTTTGAATGCCTCGTCACGCTCCATGAACTTGGCGGTGCTTTCGTAAATCGTTTGCATGTTACCGCTGGTGGACGCTACGGCAAGCATAAACGCCGGAAATTTGCCAAATACATCTTCGTGTTTGGCAAACACTTCGGTTCCTTCCTTGCCTTCTTTCAAATCCTGACTGATACTTTTAATTGTTTCTCTCAGACACTTGTTGGCTGTATCTTCGGAAAGAAGCGTTAAAATTTCATCATAAGGAAGATTTTCTTTCAGCAGATCGGCGCAAAGACGTATCCAACTTGTGACTTCATTCGCCGGGACTTTTCCTTTGAAATCGAACCACTTTTTCTGGACGCGAATTTTTTCGTAGCCAAACCGTTTGAATACCTGTACGAGTTCGTCCTTTGAAAAGGCTTTTTGCTCGCCGTTGAGCGTCGGTTGACCTGTCTTTTTAACGGTATAAATAAATGTAGCTTTTTGCTGAATCGACTCGATTTTGACTTTACGTTTTTCGGCAAGTTGATCGAGCGCTTTCTTGGCTTCTTTCTTATTGACAGCCTCGATGACACCTTGAATTCGGTTACCTTTTAAACCGATGGCCGTATATCGAAAGATTTCCATTTTACATCAATCCCATAAGGTAAACCGGTCAAAGAAAGTCAGGTCGCACATTTGACTCCTTTGACCGGTTTAGTCTAATTAAGGTTCAAAGTTTTTAGGGAAGCGTGATGGTCGGGGCGCCAGATACTCCATCTTCAGTGATTCCCGCACGGACAGTAACACCTTCATTTGCCCCAGTTCCAGTTACGGTTATACTGTCCGCATCGACGACGGCCAGTACATATGTGCCATTTGCATTACTTGCATCGGCACCTAGCTTTGCAAATGTGACTCCGGTGAAGTCCCTTGCTCCGCCACCCATCTCAGCCGGTTTTCTCCAGTATTCCGCGGCTTTTGCTCCGATCATGTTCACATCCTGAACCAGTGCATCGCGTTCGGCGTTCACGGCTCCCTGACTGAACATATTGATACCGACGACGACGGCGACCCCTACGATGATTGTCCCTAAGACGATCAGTAACAGTTGCTGTTGACCCATGGATTTCCTCCTTTTTTTTGGTTTTCCTACTTGTTAAATAACTAACTCATTCAATTTTCATGCCGAAATGCTACATAAACTGCCGTCAATTTATATGATTTCAAGTGCGTTGTCAAATATTTTTTTAAAAATATGTTAAAAATTATTCACTATTTTCAATTTAATCTGGTTTTTCAGTGTTAAAATAACCGAAAAAATATCTTGGAAAATATTTGGCGGCTTTATTTTGTAGAAAACATATAGGCAAACGCCTGTCAATAAAACGAATAGGTCGGATATATCAAGACGATTTCTACGTCCGGTTTATGTGTCAGAAAACACAAGAAATTGGTTAGATCAGGAATCTTTTGACCAGATACCGCGAAGTTTTTCCTGATTGATAGTAATTTTTGACTCTTTACGCCAGGTTTCAAGCGCTGTCGCGATTTGACGATACGGCGTCTGAGCGGCAAGCCGATTGCGAATTTCCTTTTCAGCCTCCGTAAATCGAATTGCATTTGTTTGGATCGAATGTCTCTGAATCCTTACCAACCGGTGGTTGATTGTCATCCAATTGGATACTTGTCCATCTTTCATTTCCATGAGTTTCTGGCGAATCAACCCGGGAACTTGTGAACGATCCTTTAAAAAATGTCCCGATTCCAGAACACCGGCTTTGCGAATGCCAATTTTCAGGATGATTTCTGAGAACGACATGCCCTTTGTAAGCATTCGGTCGCACGATTTGGCATTACTGCTATCCCATACGACGATCATGGAATAAGACAGTTTTTGGTTTTTGATGAAACGACTGTTTTTAAGTGAATCATATTCAGTCCGGACGATATTTTCATCGATATTTTCAGGCTTTATGGTAATTTTATCAAGAAGATATTGACGGTAAAGCGCGCCTGCGCGGAGGTTCTTTTGAAATAAGACAGCGCTTTTCACGTCTTTGGATTTTAGGTAGCCGCGCCGTGTGCCTTCCTGTGTGAGAAAATAATCGCGAATCATTAATTCCGTTGCAATTTTTTTACTGCCATACCAATATCGAACGGGTAACTCCGGTATTCGTTCGATAAATTCACCGACCGTCATGTCGCCGTCCGGAAAGGTAATCATCGCATTTCCAAGGATTTCTGTCAAAGAAGGCGTCAAATTTCCAAACTCCGGGCTGAATGGCAACTGTATGAAAATGGGCGATACTTTCTGGCTTGATGGAAATCGCTTCTGGATCTCCCGCACAGTAATCGACCATTCCGGATTATGAATGACGGTGGTTTTGTCTTTCATAAAATCATTCACGAATCGATAATAGCGTTTATCCTGTTCGCGACGTATGAATTGCTTTCGGATGTCCTCTTTTTTCTGCAGAAAATCGTTTTCTGTCAATAGCGGATTGTAAATTTTATCTTCCAATTTGAGAATATGCCACCCAAAACGGGATTCAATCGGGTGAGAAATATGGTTCACGCGCATCGCAAAGGCTGTGTCCTCCAGAAACGGATCCAAATCGCCTAACTGATTCCATCCGAGGTCGCCGCCATTGAACTTTAAAATCGAATCTGAAAAAACTTCAAATGCCAACGCATTGAACGATTTGCCAGATTGTAATAATCTATAGAGCGAATCAATCTCGGATTTTGTCTTCGCAAATAAATGGTGAATGTTGACTTTTTCCGAATTTTGTGTGAATAATCGCCTTAAGTCTCTGTCGTCGGGAACGATTGGTTCTTTTTCCACTTCTGATGATAACAACTTGTCCCGAACTTTCATGCGACGCGTGCGATTTTCGACGGTTTCTAGTTTATTTTTCGAGATGATGCCGATTTTGATTCCATGCTGAGCCAGTAAATATTCATCAATCAACTGATTGAGATATTTCAGGCGGTTTTCCTCAGAATCTGTCTGATTTCCGTAAAGAATCGTTTGGAAATAACTCTCGGAAAAGTCCGCTACGGTGATAATTTCTCCATTCACTTTCGCGAGCACTTCGATGGAAGACTTCTTCGAACATGAGAAAAAAATAAAACACAGAAGAAAACAAATAATTGGTGTGAAATTCCATCGGAGAGGAGAAGTAAATTGATTCATTCTAACCTTCAATCTATTCAATTCAAAATCGAAAACATACAATACGAATAAAAGATAATTCATAGATAGGAGTTTAGGAAAGAGATTCTTTGAGTAAAATTGTAGGTTGAAGATTGATGATTTCAAATTTCAAATTGAAAATATTAAATGTCAAATTTTTTGAAAGGCCATAAATTTCAAACCGCTCATTATGGTTTCCTGATATCCCAATGATGTTTAGACAAACTCTGGGCATTATTCTCATTGAAACTCTCGAAATACTTGTTTAGAATTGGCAGAAGATTGATTATACGGAGGAGAAAGCAAAACAAGCGTTGCAACAGAGACTGGTCGATGTGGTAAAGAAAACCGCCGAAGATGATTTACCACTGTTAAAAGATCAAATAAAAGCGCCGGATGGTAAACCAGTCACACAGGTTAATATTGAGTCATTCTCCAAGTTGGTCGTTTCGAAAGGCGATCTTGGCTCGGAAGATTATCAAAGTGGCGATGGACAAAACCGAACGGTTTATTCTCTAACGATTCCGATGGTTCCGAATCACATCGAAATTCGCGCCGATTGCTTTAAAGACGAAGTGATCAAACAAGCAAAACGATTCAACCTCGATCCGCGATTGATTTTTGCCATCATTTACACCAATCATTCTTCAATCCAAATGCGCAATCGCCGGTACCAACAAAATTGCCGACAGTTTACCGGAAATCAACTCCAACGATTCGATATGGCTTTATCATAAACTTCTCAAAGATTTACCGACTGATCAATCAAAGAATTATCTGAAAAATGTGTCCAGACGGATTCCCATTTATGAGGCGTGGAAATAGCCAGCGTCCGCCTCTTTGCTGAAACGGACGCTTGCTGAGTTTGATCGGGTAAACTTTACGCCCGGTTTTTCTCCAGTCCTTTGCCCATCCATTTTTTCGAAAGCAGAAGAGCGACCGGACTGATCATCGCAATACAGCCGTAGATCAGCCACATCGCTTCGGTGTTCATTTTCTCCGGCAATCCACCTTCTGGACAATAATGCATCAGGAACCAGCCGGAGTAAAGGCTTGTGATGATTTTGGTCATGAACCAAGGGAATTGACCAATGCCCATGTAGATTCCGGTCATGCCTTTTGGTGCGATTTCGGCGACCCATTGCAAGAAGCGCGGTTGCCAGATCGCCTCGCCGATTGTCATTAAAATCAGGTAGCCGAAAACTGCCCAGATTGTCGGCCCGGTGGCGAGAATGAATGTCGGCGATGCCATGACGAATGTGCCGATGATCATCATCTTGTAAGTGTCTTTTTTCATGGTCAAAGCCGCAACCATCGGCGCCAAAATGAAGATCAAAATTGGATTGAAATTGACAAAAAATTCAAAGTTGGTGGAGACAATGCCGGTGAAAGCGCGGGCGAAATATTGCGGCAAAGTCAGCCAGTTATGTGCAAAGAGTGTTTGCACGGGGATTAAAATGAAAATGAAATACATAAACCGTCCGTCGCGGATTGGGAAATTTTTAAGATAATAAAGCAGTTTTTCCTTCGTGGATTGCTTGGCTTCTTCGGCTTTTTCTGATTCGATCTCCTCACGCGTTTTCTGACTGGCGTTTGCAATGGCGATTTCGACTGTTTTCTTTGATAAAATAAAAGCGATAACCAAGATGCCGAGCACGGTCATTGCCACATAAACCCAATAAACTCCCACGATGTCGAACCTTCTGCGAACCGGGGGTGAAATCAATCCGGGTAGGAATCCGCCGAGATTCATGAGTGCATAAAGCATTGCGTAACCAATGCCGCTAGTTTCCTTAGTCGTGAACTGTTTGACGGCGGCATAACAAGCAGGTTGATAGATTCCGTAACCAAGAACGATTCCCAAAATTCCAAACATGGCAATGACATGCGTGCTGTTCCACATTCCCGGCAGGCCTAACGCGGGCGCCAATGACAGGAAAATCCGGCCAATCAACATGCTTGAAAGCGCGATCAGCAGCGCCTTTCGCACGCCGATGAAATCGACCGTTCCGCCGAGAAACAGCATCGCCAGCGTGATGCCTGCGGTCTGGATGCCGACCATTCTTCCGGCGTCGATATCGTTCAATCCGGCGTATTTGTTAAAATACATCGCCAGCAAACTCAGTACGCCAAAATAAGTTAGTCCTTCGAGGATATACGAGAGGTTGATACCCCAGAGCGCGCGCGGCGCTTTGACGAGATTAACGAATGGGTCGATGATTTCTCTTAGCGGGCTTTGTCGTTTTTCAGTTAAATCTTCCATGTCAGAATTCCTTATTTATTCGTTTCAATGAAAAGTTTCTTCGTTGGGCAGAATGTATAAAAAACACACGATTTGTAAAAAGAAAATATCGCCAGCCGGACATTTAAGACGCCAAATACATAGAATTTTATCGCCGATGGTAAAATTACTGGTTTCTTCGCGTTTAATATTTTTTAAATTATTGTTGGCTTTATTGAAAGGAATCGATTATGAATTGTCCCAAATGGCTATTTTTTACGTTCCTATTAATTTCTCTGAATGTTGCCTTCAGCGGCGAACCGACACCAATCCGTTCGATCAGCGAACTGGACGGAATCGACCTCCGTATCACGAATCATCCATTCGCCGAATATCCCGATATTTGTCAGGATAAAACCGGTGATATTTTCATCGTTTATTCGGAAATGATTGACGGGAAAGAACGGATTGTCCTTAAAATAGTGCATGATTTAGTCATGACGGATTCTCTCCAAGTCAGCGAGTCGGTTGGAATCGAAGGCTTTCCGCGAATCGTCAGTTGTCCATCCGGTGTCGTTTGGATCGTCTGGGCAGGAAAACGGGGCGGTAATTGGGATCTCTATGCGCGGAATATGACAAATAGCGCCTTATCACCGGAAATTAGATTGACGAATGATCCGGCGGCTGATTTACATCCTGCAATCGTCAGCGATATGCAAAACAATATCTGGATCGCGTGGGAAAGGGTAGAGGGCGCCGATTTTGATATTTATGGCATGAAAATCATCGACAATCATCCGGGGGAACCGTTTTCCATTGCTGATACCGAAAATAAAGAGTTTCGCCCGACACTTGCTATCGATGCGAAAAATTGCATTTATGCCGCGTGGGATTGCCAGAAATCTGAAAATTATGAGATTTTACTCCGGAAATGCGTCAATGGAAAATGGCAGACGGCGAAATCAGTCAGTCCCGAAGCATCGGGGAAAAACATGGCACCATCTCTTACAATCGACGCCAAAGGAAAAGTGACAGTCGCCTGGCATTCCAATTTGCTAGCGTCCGGTGGTCTGGATTACAACCCGTGGATTTTCATGAAGTCATTCAATGCCGACGGTACGACGCGTTTCTTTACGCCAGCGAATGACGGCGATCGGCAGAAACTCGGTGAAGATCAAGGCATCGAGTTTCCAAATATCTTAATGGACAAGCAGGGAAAACTGTGGCTATTCGGACGTCCGTCGCAGAATTTCTTTGTGCAATGTATTCAATCCGATCAGGTTAGCCCGATTTACCGTTTCGACATCGAAGGCTGGGGTGGAAGAGGTCAGGACGTTCGGGCGATCGTCGGACAGGATGGAAAAATCTATTCGGTGCGGCGCGATCTGCGGGCGATATACCTGAATCGTTTCGATCCGGCGTCGAAAAATTTAGCTTTTATTCAAAAGACTTCTCCGGTTTCCGCTAAGCCGCCGATTCAAGTAGCGGAAAAAAAGGAAAATTCTGTCGGTTTTTCGTTGCCGGATGGATACCAAATTTACTTCGGCGACATTCATCAGCATTCGGCGCTGTCGGACGGAATGGGAACTCCTGACGAATGTTTTACACGTTCTCGGTTCAATATGCGACATGATTTTGCGGCGCTGACTGACCATGAATGGTTTACTCAGAATTACATTTTACCGTCGGAATGGGAATGGATCAAAATCGTCGGGCAATCGTTTTCAGAGGATTCGGTTTTCACGACGATTCCCGCATACGAATGGACGACTGGTCGCGTACCGAAAGGTTTCGGGCATAAAAACGTTTATTTCTCGTCGTGGGACAAGCCGATTTTCAGTTGCCGGTTCGACGCGACGAATACGACGGATTTAGTCGCCCTACTTAAGCAAAACCAAGCAATCGCGATTCCACATCACGTCGGATGGACAGGAACCGATTGGGAGGCGATGGATTCAATCGCTATTCCAGTGTCCGAGATCGTTTCATCGCACGGCGCTTTTGAATATATGGGAAATGAACCGATCGCGCATCGTGGCGGAATTCCCGGAAGTTTCATTCAGGATGGTTTGGCGAGAGGAAATCGGTTTGGGTTAGTTGGCGGGTCTGATGGACATGGTTTGAAATGGCATCATGGCGTCGGAACGAAATATTCCGAATGGGCGTCGGGACTGACCGGTGTGATCGCGAAGGAAAACAGCCGCGAGGCGATTCTCGACGCAATCAAACATCGACGCGTCTATGCCACGTCCGGTACGCGAATTCGCCTCAATTTTCAAATCAATGGTTGTATGATGGGTGAAAGCATCACTTCAACGAGGAATCCGGAAATCCAGATCGATGTCCTCGGAACGGCGAAAATCCATTATGTCGTTCTCCTGCGTGATAATCAACCGATTCTGACTATCGGCAAGGATTTCGATGAAGGGCGCGGCGTGAGACGAACTTTTGTGGATGAGACCGCTACTGCGGGCGAGCATTTCTATTATATTCGTGTCATTCAGGAAGACAATGAGATGGCATGGAGCAGTCCGATGTGGGTAGAGGTGAGGAAGTGAACCACTAAGGCGCTGAGACACGAAGGTTCACTATAATCTCCGGTTTCTCTGCGATCTCCGCGGTTTTTATTTTTCAATCACCGCGATCCCGGTTTTGCCGTCCATCCTGATGGTTAGCGGTTTTTCCAGCCTGATGTGTCGGAAATATTTTCCTTCTTCGACAACGTCATGATCGTTCAGCCATTTTGTGTCGATGAATGACGATACGGATTTGAACGGAACGGTAAAATAGCCGATTTTCATGGCGACGATGTTATGGAAAAAATGTGTTCCCTGCGACGGATCGATGCTAAAATTCTCAAGTCCTGTCTCGACAATAACGCGCGCTTGACTGATCTGGATGAATTTGGCCGGAATTCCCAGAAAGCGGTCCTGCGAGCCCCAGCGTCCCGGTCCAATCAGGATATATTCACGATCTTCGGCTTTTAGTTTTTCATTAAAATGTTCGATCTCATCCTGCATTTCGACCGTTTTCAGGTTGTCAAATTTTTCAGATTGCAGGTAAATGATGTCGCAAAGATAGTCGATGACGCCGTTTCCCATGCCTTTTTCGGTATAAAGGAGCAAACTGTCGCGGCTTAAATTTTCCTTGTGAATTTCCACATCGCTGGCACCGACGGCGAGCGGACGGATTTGAAGAATGTAAAAAGTCGGATTGATTTCTTGTGCCCAGTCTTTCGTCAAATCGACCGCGAATTCGATTTCGACGGGCATTCCGAACGCTTTTTCACCAATGTCCAATAATTTATGGGTGATTTCACCCAACGGAATATAGTCATATTTTAAAATATCATCGAAAGTGATTACGCGCGCGCCTTTGTGTGTCTGACCTGCTACCAAACGATTGTCCGCGTAATCCCACACCGAAGCAATATGTTCGAGATAACCGTGCGTTTCCGCTTCGCTGATTGGTAACTGGGAAATGGTTGCGTCGTCGGATTCGAGCAGATCGAAATCCGTCTGCTTTAAATTCAGTGCGAAAAATTCCTTCTGCGAGTTAGCCCACAGCGCCTGCGGCTGAACAAACTCGATGTTGGGATAACGCGGGCAGAAGCGGAAGCATTTTCCGCCCTCGATGACGGATTTGCCGAGTCCGACGCTGACCGTCGCGATGCCGTCTTCGTTGGCCAAATTTGCGACCGGATAAAAATTGTACGATTGGGCGACGCCAGAAATATGCGGATAGAAATAATCGCCTGCCGAAACGCCAACGACTTTCTGGATGATGACCGCCATCTTTTCTTCTTCGACCTGATGATTCAGATTCTCGATATATTTCCGCGCATTCCGAACGAAAACCGATGCGAATACCAACTTGATCGCCGAAACTAACTGCGCGAGCCGAATACTTTTATCCGGGTGATTGTTCGGGATCATGTATGTTCGGTAAATTCCGGCGAATGGCTGAGAATACGAATCTTCGAGCAAACCGGACGACCGGACGGCGAGCGGGTAGCGGATGATCTCCAAAAAGGACGACAGTTTTTCCGTCAACTCATTGCTAAGCCTGCCTTTCAGGAATATTTCCCCGATTTCACGATCATTCTGATTCTCTTTTAGTCGGTCAAAAATCCGATTCTCGCGGATAAACTGATCGAATTCGTTCGTCCCGATAATGGCTGTGGCGGGCAGTGTGATATTGACGCCGGTGAAATGTTTTTCGAATTCCATTGTGATGAGAAGTGCATTCAGAAATGCCAGACCGCGCCCCTTTCCGCCCAACGAACCTTCTGCTAATCGTGAAATCTCGTTCGATTCATACAGGCTTTTCGGATGGAAATTGATGATCTTGCCTTTATTCCGGCTCTTGCGGATTTGGTTAAGCGTCGAGACCAAATGTTGCCGGACTTCGGAAATCGAGTCGAAATCCCCAACAGTTAACAGGCGCATACTCCGGGCGATGAACGTTTCGCCGCGCGCCATCAGCCATGCGGAAAAATGGTTTCGTTTACTATGATAAACGATAGTCTCATCCGGAATCGTTTTGAGTTTTTCCTCAAACTCAATGAGCGAACGCGCGCGGTCGATTTCATTGCCATTGACATCCCGGAAAACAAAGTCGCCGAATCCCAGATTATCGACGATGAACTTGCGGAGATTGTTCAGCAGTTGATTGGAATATTTATAGAGGAAAGTCGACTGGATAGCGGCGGCTTTGTCGCTGTTTTTGAACTCCGACGAGAGCAGGATGGTCGGAACATCGTAGATATTCTTTTTCACTTCCGAAATCAGTTTGATCCCGGCTTCGTTGTCCAATTTTCCATTGTGCAGATAACTGATATCCGAAATGACCGCGATGATATATTCTTTATAATGTTCGTAAATTTCGGCGGCTTCCTCGTAGGTTTTAGCGAGAATGACCTTCGGGCGGGCGCGCATCCGCAGTCGTTTGTTGATGTCGTTCAACTCTTCGCGGATGAGGATTTGCGTCTGCTTCATGATCTCTTCGTAAAACAGCGGCAGGAACATCGAGTAATACTGGACGGAATCCTCGACGAGAAGGATCACGCGTACCAAACCGTGTTTTGTGTCGTATTCCAGATTTCGTTTGTCTTCGATGGATTTCACCATCGCGAGGAAAAGTTTCGTGTCGCCTTTCCAAAGAAAGACACCGTCGAAAATCGTCATCCGGTCGCGGTACTGATCGACTGACGGGATGTCTGATTCCATGTTCAGGAGAAGGAGAATCGGCAGATCGGGATAATTTTCCTTGATTTGTCTGGCTAAATCGAACGACGTGATCTTACCGACATGAAGCATCGTAATGACCAGATCGAACTGACGCTCTTTGAGAATCCTCAGCGCTTCTTCGCCTGTCGGGACGCTGGTGATCATCGGCGCCGTGCTGAGATTCAATTGCCGGTATTCGCCGAAGATCTGTTCCGATAACCGACCGTCCTGCTCGAAGATAAATGCGTCATAGAAGGTTGAAATGAGCAGGATTTCCTTGACCTTTTTGCTCATCAGGTAATGAAAGCAATCTTCGCCGTATTTGAACTTGTTGTAATAGTAGTTTAAATCTC
>Ga0210017_1001164_pt1 | contig 22955 bp, 30 predicted proteins | sample CryGeyCG2014_020_FD_183966 | JGI IMG/M metagenome (GOLD analysis project Ga0210017, IMG submission 183966) | Groundwater microbial communities from aquifer - Crystal Geyser CG08_land_8/20/14_0.20 (SPAdes) (version 2) | ecosystem: Environmental > Aquatic > Deep subsurface > Groundwater | place... | reverse complement strand
CAATTTCATAATTAAAACTATGAGTTCGTCCTTTGAAAGTAATCGGAGCTGATCCTCACTTATTCTTACCATATTCTTAAACTTTATAGGTTTTGATATGGTTTTGTCAAGGAGAGTGAACTCTTACTTATGGTACCATGTCTTGCTGAATTTCCTGAATCATCAACTCATTACGATTGGATAATTCATTTACCACAAATTGAAGATGATGTGTCAATTGAAGAAGAAATTAGCTAATTACATGAAAGAGCAGCATCACTTCAAACAGATTTTGAGTGATAAGAAAACTACACCTTAAAAGTGGGATAAATGATTAAAGAAGGAAAATTAACTGGAGTAATAACGTTTACAACATTATATGTTTGTAAAAAATTTGGGACTATAAGGATTGAAAAATTCCAGACCCGAATGCTCCGCAATTTTTTTTATGGAGAAGTATTTAAAAGTGGAATTAGATCATATACATTTGATGAGAGGTGGCGATATTTTGATTCATTGTTTATGGATTGAAAAAATTATGGTTGCTTTAATTATTCTTAAAAAACACCCTCGTATAGTAAGAAAATTTAATCAGCCAATATCATATAAAATCCCCATGGTAATGGTTAAAGAAAGATGTGTATATTGGAAAAAGGACTTCTCTCATATTATCGAAGAATTTATTAAAATATTTAATCCAGTAATTGATATAAGAAACAAACTCAAGCAGATTTATATAAAAAGAAATATTTTGAGTCATTCAAATATTAAGCTTGGACAGAAATATTTTTTATATAGACCAAAGAATAGGAAAAAATTAATAGAAGCTGGTGAAGTTTTTAACTTAAATAAAATACCAAATCAGGCAAATCCTATTGTGTTAAAAATAGATTATTCCAATGAAATTAATTATATTAATGACTTTAATATTATTCAGTTTCTAGATCAACAATATTTTCTTAAAGAAGCTGTGAAACTAGATGTGATATATAGTCATTTAAGATAATTAAAATATTTATTTTGGTAACTATTCAAATAAAACAAACAACGGACAATCTTAATTGTATAATAAGAAGATGTTCCGTTTCTTAAGCAAAGCTCTTCCATCAAAAGTATATTTTGCAATTTGGGTTCTTACTATTTTGTATTTTATTGTTCTTACAATACTTTTTAATAAATTTACTTCTTTTTTTCAAAATAACCAAATCGCATCAGCCGTATATGGTCCAATGTATTTGGGGAACATATTTGTTGGAATACTCACTTTTCTTTTTGGTATTGCCTCATTAGTTTCAAAAAAAGAAGTGATAGTGATTGAACAGAAACAGAACAAGGCACATAAACCTAAAAGATTTTATTTAGTATCATTTTTTGTCGTATTTATTATTTCTATTATTTTTCTTGTTTTTTCCAACACGTCATTTTTTACTAAAGATACAACACAATTTCCAAGACTGGTAATATTAGCCTTTCTGGGTTTTATCTCCTTAATTTTATTCATCGCCTATTTATCTTCATATCCCAAAAAAACCATCATTAAAAATGCAAAAAATAGAGAAAGGCACTCCTTCTCATATTGGATTGGTGATTTTGTTATTTCATCAGTATTGGCTTTACTAATAAGTGTTTTGTTCTTTTTTATTGCAATTCCGTTTATGCAAGTGGCAGATGGATTATCATTTATGGAAAAATCGAATATTGGTGGAATAAACATGTGGCGTTTAGTTATAATGTTCGGCTTTCTTACTATATCGATTTCTTTTTTGTGTTTTAGAAAACGAATTTATATGAGCCTTGCAGGAATACTTATATTTTTTTTAATTTCTGGAACAATTTTTGTTATTGTTTTAAATTCTTCTTCTAATCAAGTACTCACTAATATTGAGACGAAGTCTATTACCGAAAACTTTATTACTAATAGAGGGTCATGTAATAAAAAAACTACCTTACAACAAACAAAAGGGTGCATATTGAGAGTGCTTCGCGATGATGGAGGACACGGTACTGGTTTTATTATTAAACCTGGGTATTTAATTACAAACAAACATGTTATTGAAGGAGCCACAAAACTATCCGTTTTTATAAATGAAGAAAAGGAAGTTAAAGTGTGGAATTATTCTTCTAATCTCGATCTTGCAGTCCTTAAACTCCCTGAAACTTTTCTTCCAAATTCATGTAACTGGTTTGACTCAAAACAACTAAATATTGCGGAGGAACTTTATACATTTGGTTGGTCAAATGATCCAACTGGTGACTCGACAGTTACAAAAGGAATATATTCAAGGACGAATAAATATGACAATGGAACTGAAGATATTCAAACAGACGCATCTATTAATCCTGGAAATTCCGGAGGACCTTTAATTAATGAATGTGGAGTTGTCGGAATAAATACTGCAAGGGCTGAATGGACGCAGGAACAGTCGCCAAGATTTATTGAAGGTATGAGCTTTGCATTATCTTCAAATTTTATTCATTCAAAAATAGATGAATTAATCAATTCGGGTAGCTTATCAAAAGGAATTCCAAATACTTCGAGTTATCAAGTTAATAACACACAACCAAATAATCAACAAACATATACTTTAGATGTTAATAATATTAAGTCGTATTTAAATGATATTTATCGGGTTAAATCGTCATGGGAGCAAGCAAGAGGTCATGTTGATGATCAAAAATTAAATAACTTGATCGATTCATTCAACCGACAAATTGAGTTTTGTAATCATTTGGTAAATAAATTAGGTGGTGGTCAAACTGCGTCTGGTGATGATATAAATTTGTGGAAAGCAGTAATTAAAATGGGAGACGAATCTGCTGCATTAACCAATGAACTAAACAGAAGATGAAGAACAAAAAAAGAAGCCAACATATTATTCTTTCAACTTGTTCAACTAACCCACGTTTGAATTATTTCAGAAAAGAACAGCCAATATTATTTTTTGAAAATGGAGACATATCTTGTGGAATCTTGACTTATAAATACAAAACCTATCATAGAACTCGAGACCAATATTCATTTATATATAAATATTTAAAGAAACACCGACTTTCATTAAATATTACAAATATTATTGAGAAAGATTTAGGTGACATTATTGAAGAATTACAAAGTATCAAAAAGAAAAGTATTTCACTTAAAAAGTTAATGGATATTTATTGCTATAAAAATCAAATTGCTGGAATAAAAACTTATAAAATAAGATTAATAGAACAATATGCAGATAAAGTTATCTGGAAGAAATATCAAATTCTATTAGAAACTAACCATAAAGAAGCAATGGAAATGAAAAAATTCTTATAAAATAAAACACTTCTTTTTTATTTTTATAATGTAATATTTATTGCTTTTAACTTTGATTAAAGGGCAAATCATTTAAGATTTGAAACGATTAAGATAAGTTTGATTTAGACATTATATTTGAGATTTCTAGGATTAAAAAGTTCTAGACTTGAACGCTCCGCATTTAATTCACAAACTCCCTGTAGTTGTTTTCGTTAATTTCAAATGTAGTGCCTTGGCCGGAGACGATTTTGAGGGAAACTTTACGGACGATTTCTTCAATTACCCGTTCCAAGCTACGGATTCCCGGTTCAAAACCCAGGGGGCGGACAAGTTTGTTCCAAACACCCTCAGTAAACGTCAAATTTTGTGTTGTTAAACCAGTATCTTTAATATATCTTGGTAGAACAAAAAACTTACCGATATGAATTTTTTCTTCATCATTATATGATGGCATTTGAATCACTTCTAGACGGTCCAATACAGCTGTACTTATATTATTGGTATTGTTTGCAGTGGCAACAAACAAAACTTGGGAAAGATCAAAAGGATAATCTATAAAATAATCAATGAAACTGCTATTTTGTTCAGGATCTAAAAGTTCAATTAAAACGCCCATAATTTCCGCTCGTGTTTCCGGTGTTATACGATCAAGTTCATCCAATAATACAACTGGATTTTTTGACCCGCAACGTCGTAATGCACGAATCATTGCTCCTGGCTCTGCTTCTGGTGCTGTTTTGCTTTGGCCGCGGAGATCCAGTGCAGAAGACAGTCCTCCAAAAGGAATCCGAATAAATTTTCGTCCCAATGCATCAGCAATTGATTTAGCAAATGTAGTTTTTCCAGTTCCTGCCAAACCAACAAAGAATAAGGAGGGAGCATGAAACGCTTCATGATGTAAATTTTGTTTTTGTAAAATTAATACTGAAAGATATTCTAACACCCGTTCTTTTATTTTTTCCAAACCGAAATGGTATTGATCAAGGGCAACTTTTGCTTTTGCGACATCCAATTGGTCAATAGTTTTTGTTTCCCAAGGAAGATGAGTAATCCAGTCAATATATTTAGCAGTGATATCCATTTGTGATAGATTTCCGCCATACTTCATTGCAAAAGTAATGCGGTCAATTTGGTGTTGGGCTTTTTCCAGTAAATTAGCAGGCAGTTGTACCGACTGCAACTGAACTTTGATTTTATCGATTTCTGACAATGAATTTTGTGTGTCCATTTGATTAGTAGACAAACTTACCGCTTGACAAAATTAAAATATTTTGTTATAAAATGTAACGTTATCATTCTTAATTAATATTACAAGTTTATTTTTTAAATATCTATGGCAAAAACAAATACTGCCACAAACATTTCACCTTTATTCGATTTCGTATTAGTTAAACCACTTGATCAGGAGAAAACCACTGCTTCAGGTATTGTCCTTCCGGATTCTGCAAAAGAAAAGCCACAGGTTGGGCAGGTGATGGCGGTTGGACCGGGAACAGTTAACGATCAAGGTATAACAGTGCCGATGGTTGTAAAAGTTGGTCAGAAAGTACTTTATAAAAAATGGGGTGGTAACGAAGTGAAAGTAGGAATGGAAGAATGGCTTTTAATTGAGCAAAAAGACGTTATGGCAACAGTTAACTAAGTTTATAAAGTTTACCCTCCGAATCGGAGGGTAAAAAGTTTTTAAAGTTATAAAGTCAATTATTAATTAAATTATCAAATTATGGCAAAACAAATCAAATACGGGTCAGATGCCCGTCAACAACTTCTCTTGGGAATTCAACAATTAGCTGATGCAGTCGCGACCACTCTTGGTCCAAAAGGACGAAACGTGGCAATTGACCGCAAATGGGGTGCTCCAAGTATTGTTCATGATGGTGTTACTGTTGCAAAAGAGATTGAATTGCAAGATGCATTTCAAAATATGGGAGCGCAAATGCTTAAAGAAGCTGCTTCAAAAACAGCTGATGTTGCCGGAGACGGAACAACAACCGCCACAGTATTAGCTCATGCCATCTCCGCTGAAGGAATAAAAATGATTACAGCTGGTGCAAATCCAATGGTGATGCGACGTGGTCTTTCAAAAGCCGGAGAATTTATTGTTGAACAATTAAAAAAGATTTCAAAAAAAATTACATTAGCCGATGCTGCAAGCGTAGCAACAATTTCCGCCGGTGATGTTGTTTTGGGAGAGCTTATTTCCGATGCATTAAAAAAAGTTGGAGGAAAAGATGGTGTGGTTACAGTTGAAGAAGGAAAGGGTTTAGAAACAACTGTTGACCACAAAGAAGGAATGCAGTTTGATCGTGGTTTTGCATCACCATACTTTGCAACTGACACTGATAAAATGGTTGCGGAAATTGAAGACGCATATATTTTGATTACTGACAAAAAGATTACAGCGATTGCTGACTTACTTCCGTTTTTGGAAAAATTCGTAAAAGTTTCCAAAAATTTAGTAATTATTGCAGATGAAGTTGAAGGTGAAGCACTTGCAACATTAGTAGTTAATAAAATTAGAGGAACTTTCAACGCTCTTGTTGTAAAAGCTCCAGGTTTTGGTGACAGACGTAAAGAAATGTTACAAGATATTGCCATTTTAACAGGTGGAACAGTGATTTCTGAAGACCTAGGTAAGAAATTGGAAAATATTGAAGTAACAGATTGTGGACACGCTGATAAAGTCAAATCTGATAAAGAAAACACCAGTATTATTGGTGGAAAAGGAGATAAAACTGCAATTCAAGCTCGTATCAGTCAAATCAAACGGGAATTAGATGAAAACACATCAGAATTCGATAAAGAAAAACTACAAGAACGACTGGCAAAACTTTCCGGTGGAGTGGCAGTTATCAATGTTGGCGCTGCAACCGAAGTGGAGTTGAAAGATAAGAAAGAGCGCGCAATTGACGCAGTGGCTGCAACAAAAGCTGCACTCGAGGAGGGAATTGTTCCAGGTGGTGGAATTGCCTTGATGGATGTTGGTCAGAAAATGGCTGGATATAAATCCAAGTTGGTCGGAGATGAACTGATTGGTTTTAACATCGTGATGCGATCCCTTGAATCACCATTTACCAAACTAATTGAAAATGCCGGTCTTGATGCCGGACAATTATTGGCAAAAGCACGGGAAATGAGTGTTGATGGAATGGGTTTTGATGTTTTGACTCTGGAGTCTGAAGAAACTGCCAAACCGGTAAATATGATTAAGGTTGGAATCATTGATCCGCTTAAAGTTGTACGAACTGCAGTTCAAAATGCAATTTCTGTAGGGACAATGGTTTTGACAACTGAGGCTTTGATCACTGATATTCCTGAAAAGAAAGAAGCAGCTCCAAGTGGAGGAATGCCACAAATGCCTGGATATTAATCAGGGAGTTACTTAAAAAGAAGAAAATTCCCCGCCTTAACCGGCGGGGTTTTGGTTATTGAAACTCAAGCAAAAAAATAGAGAGAGTCTTATTTAATAAACTGTTTTAGAATGCTAGCAGATTGATTTAATGCAGTTTTTTCTTGCTCTGAAAGGGGAATTTCCAAAATTTTTTCAACCCCATTTTTTCCGATTACGCAAGGAACGCTTAAAGCAATTTTCTGCTGTTGGTATTCGTTGTTTAGACTTAAGGAAACAGGAAAGACGCGCTTTGTATCACGGAGTATTGCGTCAACAATTTGATTAATTACCACTCCAATTGCGTAATAAGTTGAACCTTTAGCTGTGATAATTGCTTTGGCTGCGTCTCGAGTTTTTTGATATGCTTGCTGGACTTTTTCCGGAGAAAAACCCGGCATTGTTATCAATGGTTGTCCGCCAATATCAGCACTGGATACTGCAGGAAAAGAACTATCCCCGTGTTCACCTAAAATATACGCATGAATATTTTTTGGATTAATCTGTAAAAACTCGGATAAATGAAAACGAAATCGGGCAGAATCAAGACTTGTGCCACTGCCAAATACTTTTCCTTTTGGTAATTTTAATATTTGCGCTGCATGATAGGTGAGAATATCAACCGGGTTTGCAACAATTAGTATCACGCTATTTGGGGTAAATTTGACAATTTCGGGTAAAATTGCATCCATTATTTCCAGATTTTTCGCAGTTAATTGAAGTCGTGTTTCCCCTGGTTGTTGAGCGATTCCCGCTGTATAAACAATCACATCGCAATCTGTTAAATCAGATGCAGTTTCCGCAACTGTGATCGTGGTGGTTCCCAAAAAGGAAAGGCTATGTTGAAATTCTAACTGTTCTCCTTTCATTCGATCAACGTTTCTATCATATAAAACTAAATTGCGCGCAGTATTTCGAAGAATCATAGCAAATGCCGCACTCATTCCCACTCGTCCTCCTCCAACAATAGCAACTTTATTATTTTTCATTTTAATATAAAATCAGAAATTTAATTATAAGAAATAATATATTACTTTATTTAATGTTGTTAGAAATAATTCTATCAAAAAAACAATAAGATATCTTTACTTTAAGTCGAGTTTATAATAGTTTGTTTCTTTTATTTTAAATCCAAGCTTTTTATAAAATGCATTAGCAATGGTTCGGCTTGGTCGTGAAGTCAACGAAACTGATTTAACGCCTAATGATTTTGTTTTTTCAAATGCTTTATCAATTAAAGCTTTAGCAATTCCTTGTCCCCGATATTTTTCATCAACCACCAAATCTTCAATCCAAGTTTTATTCAATCCTTCAAGTTTTGGAAAACTGACTAATGTAATCATTCCTACAATCTTGTTAGAAATGTTCGTTGCAATATAAACAGATGTAGTTGTAGAATTAATCACTTTTTTCAGTACCTTAACTGACATTGGAGCGGCAGTAGGTTCGAGTTGAGCTAATAAATTAGTTATTTCTGTTGCGACTTTAGTATTTGCTTTTGACAGTAACTCAATTTGATAGTTTATCATTAATTCAATATGGCAATTATTAATAGATTTAGCAACTGCTGCGATGTTTTTCTATTATTATAATATTTTGTTTATGACCAAACTTAATTTTGATATTAATATCAAAGATATTTTTTATTATAAAATAAAGTTATGACAAAAAAAGTTTTAATTGTTGGCGGTGGTCCAGCAGGCTCCAGTGCAGCTATCCATCTTTTAAAAAACAAACATAAAGTCATACTTTTTGAGAAAGGTGATAGGGGTCGATCAAAAATCTGTGGTGAGGGATTGACACCAGAATCACAACATATCCTCAGTCAATTTGGTTTATTAAAAAAAGTACGAAAAATTGCTTTCAAAACTAACGAAATGACAGTGTTTGATCTTTCAAATAAACCTATACCAATCAACAACACCTATTATACTGTTAAGCGCACAATTCTTGATCAATTACTTTGTGATGAAATAGCACAAACAAATGGAGAAGTAATATATAACTCAACTATTACTTCTATTAAGATTTTACCGGAAAAAGTTATTGTCGAAGATCATAATAAAAAACAGTATGAGGGTGATGTTGTGATTTTGGCAACGGGTGCGGAAACTCAACTGGCAAAAAGTTTAGGACTGGTATCATGTGAATATTCGGCGATATCAATGAGAGGATATGCTCAAAATAATATCTCATGTAAAACTCTTGAATTCTATTTTCATAAAAAGTTGTTTCCAGCTTACGGTTGGATTTTTCCACTTCCCGGAAATATTCTAAACATTGGTGTTTATACTCATAAAGACATGGGTCCAACACGTGATCTTACAAAACTCATGAATATATTTTATGAAGTATTAGCGGAAAGGTATGGAAAACCTTTAAAGTTGATTGATCAGCCAAAAGGTTGGGTTTTAAATACTGGATTAATTACACGAAATATTAGCTCAGATAGAATTTTATTATGTGGAGAAAATATTGCATCCGTGTATAATTTTTCTGGTGAAGGAATTGGTCCATCAATGAAGTCAGGTTTACTTGCTGCAGATACTATAGTTGAAGCAAACGGAAATTATACTATTAATAAATTATCTATCTATGAACAAAAGATAAAGGTTGAATTAGGACCTGTTCATGATGGATATAATAAAATAATGAGATTGTCCAAGTATAAAGTATTATATTTTATTTTTACAATGTTATTGCGGTATTCAAAGCGGGTAAAAAAACTTACAGAAGATATTATCGATGAAAAAATATCTTTTCAAAGAGCGCTTTCACTTAAGTATTTAGCTTCGTTATTGTTTGACTAAGTATAAATTTATTATATCAAACTATAATATTCCAAGTTTTAAAGACATTAGAACTTTTTGCATACAAATTTAGTATAGTAAATTGATATTCTTCCATTGACACCTGTGAAAAATATTGTTAAGCTATATGAATATGAGTTCATATATATGTTGTTCAACAAAAACAATCGAGTCAAAACAAGTCGTTTCATTATCATTACTTCTTAAACTCGTGTCTGAAGAAAGCAGATTAAAGCTTCTTTGTATTTTAAAAAAAGAAAAGCACTGTGTTTGTGAAATCATGGAACATATAAATCTTTCTCAAAGTCTTATTTCTCATCACTTGAGGGATTTAAAAGACGCAGGGATTGTGACCGATGAAAAGAAAGGACTACGTGTTTATTATTCTCTAACAAAAAAAGGCAAAAACATTATTAATTTATTATTCAAACTATGAAAATCCAAGTTTTAGGATCGGGTTGTCCAACCTGTAAGAAGTTATATGAGATTGTTCAGAAAGCGGTAAGTGAAATGGGTTTAAAGGAAAAAGTAGAGTATTTAAGTGGATCTGAAGGAATGCAAGCATTAATTGAAGAGGGTGTGATGAGTAGTCCGGCTCTTGTAGTTGATGATAAAGTTGTTTTGACAGGATTTACTCCGGACATTGAAAAGATAAAAAGTTTAATCAAGGGAAAATAATATATGGATATTTTTAAACCTATTCAACTGTTTGCTGATTTAGTTACTTATCAATGGTTTCGTATAATCCCGCATTCTTATTGGGGTGATGCGATTAATTTTTTTATCTATGACACGATAAAAATCGGATTGCTTCTTATCGTCATCAATTACTTCATGGCTTTTACCCGTTATTACTTTCCCATGGAGAAAGTTCGGGATCTACTTCTCAAGCGAAGATGGTTTGGGCTTGATTATTTGTTTGCTGCACTGCTTGGAGTTGTTACTCCTTTTTGTTCTTGCTCATCAATTCCTCTTTTTATTGGTTTTGTTGGAGCAGGAATTCCGCTTGGAGTTACCTTTGCTTTTTTAATTGCTTCTCCCTTAGTTAATGAGTCATCTCTATATCTTTTTCCAGCCATGTTTGGAATGAAAGTGACCATTATTTATAACGTCGTGGGAATATTGATTGCCATGGTTGGAGGATTTATCATTCAAAAATTAGAGTTGGAAAAATATGTAAAGCCGGAACTTTTGAAATTTAAGTCACGTAAACAAGTCGAACAAGAGCATGGTGGAGTTACAGTTCCTCTTAAAGAACTTTTGAAATATTTTTGGGATGATGGGATGAACATTACTAAAACTGTTTTTCCATATGTAGTATTAGGAGTAAGTATAGGCGCTTTAATTCATGGTTTTGTTCCAGCCAGTCTGGTTGAAAAATATCTTTCTATGAAAACTTGGTGGACAATTCTACTTGCAACACTTCTTGGTGCACCATTGTATGCAAATTCGGTTAGCGTTATTCCGGTTATGGAAGCACTTGTGCAAAAAGGAGTTCCACTTGGGACAGCTCTTGCTTTCATGACTGCAATTGTCACAGTTTCAATTCCTGAGTCAATGATATTAAAAAAAGTAATGAAACGGCAACTACTAGCAGCTTTTTTTGGAATTACTTTAATTGGAATTATGATAATGGGATATTTATTTAATATTATTTTATAAATTTGAAAATTTTAAATATGAAACTAAATGTGAAAAATGTTTTGTTTGGGATTGTGCTTATAATTCTTGTTGGACTTGTCATAAACGTGTATCTTCCAGAAAAAGACTCTGTTGTTAAAGGAGATTCAACAACGCAAACAGTCGATGCTGCGCAAGAGGCAGAAATACCAAATATAAAAAAAGCAGATAAGATTGAAGTGGTAAATTTTCATGCGACACAACGATGTTATTCTTGTACAACTCTTGGAAAGTTATCAGAAAAAACAGTTACGGAACATTTTGCACCAGAGATTGCAAACGGAAAAATAATATTTAAATCCGTAAATGTTGAACTTCCTGAAAATGAAAAAATAGTAAATTTATATCAAGCAAGCGGGTCTTCACTTTATATTAACGCCATTAAGGATGGGAAAAATAACATCGTCCAAAATATGAAAGTATGGCAGTATATTTCCGATGAGGCAACTTTTACTAGTTATCTCGAAGCACAGTTAAGGTCACTATTATAACAATGGATTTTACTAAGACGATATATACCGCTATTGAAAACTATAATATTCCCGTTCTTTCAGCGTTTTTAATTGGACTACTTACATCAATTAGCCCTTGTCCACTGGCCACCAATATAACCGCAATTGCTTATATTTCAAAAGATATTAAAAAATCTAAGACCACAATATTAAACGGTTTGTTTTATACGCTTGGTCGGGGAATCAGTTACACTCTTCTTGCAACTTTTATTTTTTTTGGTTTATCAACGTTTAAAGTTTCCCGGCTTTTTCAGGGATGGGGAGACAGAGTTCTTGGACCAATACTTATCATTCTTGGTCTTATCATGTTTGATGTAATAAAGCTTAACGTAAAAACAAATAATGCTCGGGTTGAAAAATTAAAAGAGTGGATTTCTACAAAGGGTTATTTAGGCGCTCTTCTTTTGGGGATACTTTTTGCTTTTGCGTTTTGTCCCTATAGCGGTGTTTTGTTCTTTGGATTGCTTATTCCTTTAATTTTAAAATCAAAAGAGGCTTTGTTATTATCTCCTTTTTTTGCTTTGGGAACAGGACTTCCCGTTATTTTTTTCTCATTTATTATAGCCTTTAGTATTAAAAAAATGAGCAAAGCATTTACAGTGGTTTCTAAAATTGAAAAAATTACCCGTTTTATTGTTGCGTCAACATTTATTATTGTTGGAATTTATTATTTACAATATCTGCTTAGTTATATAATTCACCTTTTTTAATATGGATAAAACAAAAATAATTACGATTGTTTTCAGTTTAGCAATAATAAGTATCCTTTTGTTTATTGTAATTGCAAGTAAAAACAAAAGTAAAAATGTCGAGGTTACCAAAATAACCCAAACTCCATTTACATACTCAGATATAGTATTTTTTTATGGAAATACCTGTCCTCATTGCAAGGAAACTGAGGAGTGGATGAAAGAAAATAGAATTGATGAAATTATAAAAATAATTAGAAAAGAGGTTTATGATAATCAAGAAAATGCCCAGAATTTGACAATAGCTACGCAAAAATGCGGTTTGTCAACAGACAATATTGGTGTACCCTTTCTTTATGCCAAAGGGAAATGTTTTGTCGGTAAAAACGAAATTATAAATTACTTTAGTCTTGAACTTGAGCAAACAAATAAAGTCAAGACAACTGAACCAAAGGAGGAAGAATGTTGTACTTATTAAGCTTATTGATAAATTTTATTATTTTTTTTGCAAGTTCAAATAGTGTTCATGCTGTCTGTCCGGTTTGCACCATCGCAGTCGGAGCGGGGTTAGGTTTTTCCCGTTGGATTGGAATTGATGACTCTGTTACCGGTATTTGGATAGGTGGCTTGATTCTTTCAAGTGGATTATGGATGGCCGATTGGATCAGAAAAAAAGGTTGGAAAGTTTTATATCCTGAAGTGCTCTCGATTTTACTAATGGTGATATTCGTTATCCCACCGCTTTATTGGTCGCACATGATTAGAATTGTTAATAATACTTTGTGGGGAATGGATAAAGTTATTTTAGGTATTATAACTGGATCAGTTATTTTTCTTTTAGGAGTTGCAATTGATAAATGGCTTCGGACAACAAACAAAGGAAAAGTATATATTTATTTTCAAAAAGTGATCATACCGGTTTTATTATTAGCCATTAGCAGTTTAATTTTTTATATTATTACCAGTTAAAATTAATACTTATGAAGCAACAAAATTCTGATGACATAAAACGTTTTATGGAAAAAGTCAAAGCAATGGAAAAAGGAGAAAAGCTTGACCTGTCTTCTGATGAAGACCTTTCAATTGCCATTATGAATTTAATCTCAATGGAGGAGCATTTCTTTTTCACTTACAGCAAAACAAAAGATGAAAAATACCTTGATCTGTTAAATGAAGTTCGGGAAATGAGAAAAAGTGCTTTAAAACGAATAATTAAAGATTATGAAGGTGAAGTTTGGTGCATCAGTAAACATCTTTTGGCGGCTTCGATGAGATTTATGGAAGTGGGAACTAAGTCTTTAACCAAAGGGGATAAAAACGGTGCTTCTGATTTTTTTCAAAAGTCATATCAACTTTATAGTTTATTCTGGGGATTGAACTTAGGATTGGTACAAACTAAAGATGTAAAACAGTCAGAGACAAAAGACATTGATTTTATCAACGAAGAGAAAAAACCGCAATTAAAAGAGAAAGTAAGCCTCTTAGCTAGACTTGGACAGGTAGTCCAAAAAGCAATTGATTGTTGTAAGGAATAAATTCACCTCATATTTCTTATTTCATAAATCTTGTAATATTCTTCTTTTTTATTTGTATTACTTAGTATGAAAGGAGGAAAAATACATATGAACAAAAAATCAATTTTAATTGGAATAACAACTTTAGTATTAGGAGGAATGATCCTTAGTCAAAATGCAGTTCAGGCTTATAAAGGTGATCCAAATGTTAAGGGTCCCAATTATACAGCTGAAAGGCATGAAGCAATGACAAAAGCCTTTGAAAAAAACGACTACAATGCATGGAAAAACTTAATGCAGGGCAAAGGAAGAGTAACTCAAGTTGTTAACAAAGATAACTTTTCGAAATTTGCTCAAGCCCATAAACTGGCCTTAGAAGGAAAAACCGCAGAAGCAAATAAAATCAGAACCGAACTGGGTTTAGGACTTCAAAACGGATCCGGTCGAGGACAAGGAATGGGAATGTGTAAGTGAGCAGTTAATAATACCTCCTCAATTTTGTAATGGTATAATAGGGGAGGTATTGTTGTAATAAATATAAAAAGCAGTTGTATTAATAATATGCAGTCATTTGATGAAATAACCGATGAAAGTTTAGTTACAAAAATTTTATCTGGGAAGAAAGAGCTATTTTATTATTTAATTAAGAGGTATGAGACGAAACTTAGACGATATATTCTAAGAATCACTAACCGGAAAAATGAAGTTGATGATCTTTTACAAAACGTTTTTATAAAAACATATAAAAATTTACCAACCTTTAATAAAGAGCTAAATTTTTCAAGTTGGATATACCGGATCGCGCATAATGAAAGCATAAATCTCATTGGAAGCAGTTTCATTCAGAAGTTTGTATCATTACCAGATTGGTTTGATGTTGGAAGCAGAGATGAAGTTGAAGAAAAAATCGATGATGAACAAATGAAGAAGAAATTAAAAAATTGTATTGAAAAATTAGATATAAAATATAAAGAACCGCTTGTACTTTTTTATTATGAAGAAAAGACTTACGAAGAAATAAGTGATATTTTACGTATTCCGGTTCGAAATGTTGGAGTATTAATTCATCGAGGTCGATTACGAATTAAAAAAATATGTTATGAAAAAAACAATCGTTGACAAAATCACAAATAAAATAAAAAAAGGAGAAATTACTATGAAATCTCAATTGTCAATATGGACAGAGAAATTAGGATTAGATGGAGGGATTGTAATAATTTTTAGTTTACTTATTTTTCTTGCCGGATTCATTCTTTTTTGGATGAATAGTAATAATGATCTGTTATTTGGTGGATATGGCAAATATGGTTTATTCTCTTTTATTCAATCCTTTCCTTATATCTTAGGAGTTGTATTTACATTATTATTCTTATTTTTAATCATAATATTTAGAAAGTTTGACTTTTCTTATAAAAAACCATTTTTAATTATTCTTCTTTTTATTTTAGTTGGAATAATTTTGTTGGGTTGGATTTCCATTAAGCAACCATTGGGACAGAGGATTTATCAACAAGAGGGGAGAAGGTTTCGAATGGGTATGATGAATAATAGTAATGCTGTATCTGGTTCAGTAATACAAGTAAATACAAACTCTTTCACAATTAAAGATGAAAACAATGAGAATAAGACTGTTTCTTTTAATTCAAAAACCCACTTTCCATTTGGTCAACCAAAGGAGGGTAATCAAATACGATCAGTGGGATTTTGGGATGGCGATGTTTTCATAGCAATAGGTGTTCGAGTATTTGACGAATCAAACCCTTCAACGCTTGGTCCTGGGATGATGGAAGGACGGGGTAAAGGGCAAGATCGCGGGATGATGTGGAATCGCTAGATTATTTCTCTTGACAAACATAGTATGCTATATTAAACTTACATATAGTCAAATAGATTAAATATATGAGAACAAATTGTTCACAAGTAGTAGTAGAAAACTTTTTTGAACCCGGAATCTTATATTTATTATTAAAAAAATCGAGTTACGGGTATGAAATAAAAAAAGCGCTAAAAAATGATTGTATCTGTGAGGTGAATATAGGAAACCTATATCGTTGTTTTTCCCGTATGCAAAAACATGGATATATTTCCAGAGAAAGCATGAAGAGTAAAATTGGGCCCAAACGTTATAGTTATACAATCACACAAAAAGGAAAGATTTATTTAGCCACTTGGATTGAATCTTTAAAAAAGCAAAAGAAAGTTATCAGTTCATTAATTAATAATTACCAAAAAATCATATGAAAACAGTGAAAGTCTTTTCAACCCCAACCTGTCCTTATTGTCACATGGCAAAAGATTATTTAAAAGATAAAAAGATACCCTTTGAAGATATTGATGTCTCAAAAGATCAAAACCAGGCTAGAGCTATGGTTGAGAAATCGGGTCAAATGGGAGTTCCTCAACTTTGGATAGATGATGAAGTCATTATTGGTTTTAACAAACCGATCATTGATCAACTCCTGGAATTGAAATAATTATTCAAGGGGTAAAATTGTTAATGGTCTTAGTTGAAAGATAAACACAGGGATTAGTTGCTTATAAATTGTTTTTTCAGTAAAAATATTCTCTTGACTTATTGCAATCTGTTTGCAATAATACTTACTTAATGGATAAAGTTAAACAAATTATTAAAGATAAAGGTCAACGGTTTACTTCTCAAAAAAAGGAGATTTTAAACGTGTTACAACAAAAGCCGCAAACGGTGTTTGAGATTTATACAGCTGTAAATTCAAAAAAGAATCACATGAATAAAGTCACAGTGTATCGTATTTTAACGAGTTTTCTTGAACTTGGGATTGTAAATAAAGTACAGTTTAATGATAAAGAGGCGCGATTTGAACTCTCAAATAGCGGACATCATCATCACCTTGTTTGTGAGGTTTGCGGACTTATCGAGGATATCCAACTTCCAGAAAACATATTTCTTAAAGAAGTTAAAAATAAAACAGATTTTAAAATTAAAAGTCATTCGCTAGAATTTTTTGGTATTTGTGACCGTTGTCAATAAAGGCCTTGTAAGAATTATTGATTTAAATATTTTAAATTAAGTATGAAAAAAATATTATTTTCTATTGAGGTTGTTGTAATTATTGGTTTAGGAATTTTTACAGTAGCAAATAGTACGCAAAAATTAAAAAAGGACTCAAAAAGATTAACTGTGGTTACAACTCTTTTCCCGCTATATGATTTTGTAAAAATTATCGGGCAAGACAAAGTGGAGGTATCACTTCTTCTTCCACCCGGAGTTGAAGCTCACAGTTTTGAACCAAAGCCAAGCGATATTGTCAGGATAAATAAATCCGACTTATTCATTTACACTGGAAAATTTATGGAACCATGGGCAGAGGATATTATTAAAGGAGTAACAAATAAAAAGGTAGTATCTGTTAATAGCAGTACCGGTATAGATTTGATGAAACTTACAGAAGGGATGCCAGACGAAGCCCACGGATTTGATCCGCACATTTGGCTTGATTTTGAAAATAACAAAATTATGCTTGATAATATTGTTAAGGCATTCACAGAGAAAGATCCTGCCGATGCAGATTTTTATCAAAGAAATGTTACTGGATATAAAAATAAATTAGATGAGTTAGACAATCAATATAAATCTGCATTAACAAATTGCAAAAGCAAAGAAATTGTATATGGCGGTCATTATGCGTTTGGATATTTAGTCAAACGCTATAATCTGAAATACTTAGCCGCTCAAGGTCTTGCTCCTGATTCTGAACCGACAGCTAATAATCTTATGAAATTAGTCGAACAAGTTAAAAAAAACAATATTAAGTATGTTTTTTATGAAGAAATGACCAGCCCAAAAATTGCCGAAACAATTGCTCATGAAACAAATGCAAAGATGCTTCTTCTCAATGCTGCTCACAACGTAACTAGAGAAGACATCGACACCAACGTTTCGTTTTTTTCCATTATGAAAGAAAACTTAGTTAATCTGAAAACTGGTCTTCAGTGTAGTGAATAATTATGAAAAAAATTATTGAAATAAAAAATTTATCCGTTCATTATGGGCAAACAGAAGCACTCAAAGACGTTTCTTTCGCGATTGAACAGGGTGATTTTATAGGTCTTGCTGGGCCAAATGGCGCAGGTAAGACAACTTTAATAAAAGCGATCTTAGGGTTACTGCCAATAACAAAAGGTAAAGTTGAGTTGTTTGGTCAAGTAAAAGAAAAATTTAGTGACTGGGGGAAAATCGGATATCTTCCGCAAAAATTTGCTACTATTAATACGCTTTTTCCTGCAACTGTTAACGAAGTTATAATGTTAGGACTATTATCACAAAAGAAATTTCCCAAAAGAATGACAACAGGGGATCAAAATAAAGTTAATTCCATTCTAAAAGAATTAGACATTATTGGTTTAAAAAAAAGAATGGTTTTGGAACTTTCAGGAGGACAGCAGCAAAGAGTGCTTTTAGCTCGGGCTCTTGTTTCAAATCCCGAAGTATTAATTTTTGATGAGCCATCAACTGCACTTGATCCAAAATCCAGAAAAGATTTTTTTCAATATATTCAAAAACTAAATCAAGAAAAAGGAGTCACTATTATTCTTATAACCCATGACACAGGTTATATTGGAAACTATGCAAATAAGTTGTTATATATTGATCGCAGTTTAGTTTTTTTTGGAAAGATTTCTGAGTTTTGTCCGCCTGGTAAAAATCACCAGTATTTTGAAAAAAGTGATGAACATATTATTTGGCATCAACATAATTAAGTATGGAAATTTTTAACATATTAAGTTATTCATTTATTCAAAGAGCGTTTATTGCAGGTTCTTTTGTTGCGGTTACTTGTTCGGTTCTTGGTTTATTCTTAGTTTTAAGAAAAATGTCCTTGATTGGGGATGGTTTGTCTCATGTAAGTTTTGGGGCGATTGCTCTTGGTTTATTCTTTGGAATATATCCTTTTTACGTTGCCATTCCCATTGTTATGTTAGCTTCTCTTTTAATTCTTAAAATCAGTGAAAAAGCTAAGGTATACGGTGATGCGGCGATTGGAATTGTATCCGTTATTGGTATTGCTAGTGGAGTAATACTCGCCAGTGTGTCTAAAGGATTTAATGTCGACTTATTTAGTTATTTGTTTGGTAATATTTTGGCAATAAGTATGATTGAGGTTGTTTTATCAGTGTTATTATCAGTTATTGTGTTAACAGTTGTCTATTTCTTTTATTGGGATTTATTTTCAATCACTTATGATGAAGAGTATGCAAAGGTTATTGGAATTAAACCTACAATTATTAATAATGTTTTAACTTTATTAACAGCAGTTACAGTTGTTCTCTCAGTTAAAATGGTTGGTATTATGTTGGTATCGGCGTTATTAATATTACCAGTAGTAACTGCTTTACAGTTTGGGAATAGTTTTAACAAAACCCTAATTGTTGGATCCATAGTTTCACTTTTTTCTGTATTGCTTGGGATATGTTTTTCATTTTTTTTAGATATACCAACCGGAGCGACGATTGTCATGGCTAATGCCTTATTTTTTTGTCTTGCTCTTTTATATAAAAAAGTGGCCTATGTTTCAAAAAGTGTGTTACTATAAGGTAGTTTAAACTGCTATAATCTTCTAAAGTTATACATTAAATTATTTATCATGATTAAAGTATCCTCTTTTAAAAAACTCTAGGATGTCTATTGTGCGGGGAAAAAGCGCGAAGAAATGGTAAAACAAAAATCGGTAAGAAAAGATTTTTCTGTCGTTATTGTTACTATTCTTTTATCCGCCAGAGACATGTTAAGGTTGGTTATTCTGACTTTGTTAAATTCCATGATTTTATCGTCAACAAACTTAATAAAGAAGCCATTCTTGAAAAAGAATATATTTCTCGTACTTCTTTATGGCGGAAGTTTAAACCATTTTTCGGATACCGTCCAGCTCCTGAAGATTCTAATTTTTTAATACCAAAAAATCTTTCTAATGCTAAACCCAGGCCTTGGGTTCTGGGAATTGACGGTAAGTGGTTACATCGTCAGGGTGTTGTGATGATTTATCGTGACGTTACAAACAAATTTAATCTATACTGGTCATTTCATTTTTCTGAATCTTACGAGGCAGTTGAAAAAGATTTTGAGAAAGTAAATTTAATTATCAAAGACAGTCTTTTCTCTGGAGTCGTCTCCGACTGGAAGGGAGCGATTGTATCTGCCGTTAATATATTTTTTCCGCCTACTCCCCACCAGAGATGTCTCTCGCATGTTCAAAGACAACTATTACGGTTTCTGCCTTTAAGAAGTCCAATACCGGCAACTCAAAAGCTACGAATAATTGCAAAAGTGATAACTGATATTAAAACCCATGAAGAAAAATATTATTGGGTAAGTTCAGTCAACTATTGGATTTTAAAATATGGTCATATCCTTAAAGAAAAAACTATTGGAGTTGGTGTCAAAAAGAAATGGTGGTATACGCATGGAAATACAAGACGGGCGGTAAAGCTTCTAACATTTAATGAGAAACATTTATTTGCCTACCTCGATTATCCATTTATTCCCAATACTAACAATTCACTTGAAGGTTTAAACTCCCAAATTAAAACTAAACTATCAAATCATCGGGGAATGCAAACACCTCAACAAATCACTTATCTTTTTTGGCTGTTTACTTTTAAAAGGATAAAAAATCGTTACGATCTTAAAAGATTATGGGATAGTCTAAAAAACAAAATTTACCGTTTTTAAACACACTTATTGAAACATAAACTTACTATTTATTACTTCTTACACGACTTTTGCAGTTATGAATTGAGAGCATCCAATATTTCACTCACCTGTTTTTTATTGTAACAATATTCGTTCCAAACACTGTAACGTAATCCATGTCGGTTTACATATGATGGCATTCCACGCAAAGTTTCATCTAAAATCGCGCGAGTAAAACCTTTAGGACGGTAGTTCATGCCGATGGTATTCATAAATTCAAGCACAGGTTGTAACTTTTGATATTGGATAAGGGATGTAACAAGAATGCCCAAACCTACCAGTTCTCCGTGGGTCGTATGGGGTAAACGTGGTTCAATGGCATAGGCAAAAAAATGCTCTCCTCCTTCTTCAGGACGACTGTTTCCATAAAGATTGCAAAGCTCAACTTCCATGGCAAGTGCTTTTACCAGTGACTCTAATCCCCTTTGAGACATGGTATGAATCTCCGACCTATTAGCCATTAGATAGTCCAAAATTCCTTGAGCTTGATCAGCAACCGCTATCGAATACGGCTCGTCAGCTTTTGCAACTTGTCTGTCTGAAGCAAGTTTCCAATCAGGCAATGCCGTATAAATTGAAAGCACATCGCCAGCGCCTCCGGCATGAAGAGCGCCGGGTGATTTTTTTAATAAAGAAAAATCAAGAAAAACACGATCGGCTTTTTTTGATTTGATATAGTGAACACAACCGTCCTCACGGACACCGGTGCAGTCAACAAACGGCGAGTCAGTTGAAATTATTGTTGGAACAGCCGTAATATCCATATTCCACGTATATGCTAACAATCGCGCCAAATCAATAGCCCTGCCTCCGCCTACGGTATACATAACTTCGGCACCCGATCTTTTTTTTTGCAAATCTTCGATATAAGCCGCATCACCGCCTGTTATATTAATTCGCTCGACAATATTGAAATTGTGACAAAAAGGAGAAAATTGCTTATTGGCAGAAGGAGTGGTAACAAGTACCGTAGATCGCGGATCGTAAAAAGTGGCAAGATCGATCCATTCAATTTTTGGAAGGGTGCGCGCTTTCTCAAATAAATTCACCGCTAAATGATTAAATCCTTCTTTTGAGGACATGTTTATAAAATTAAGTTATTTAGACAATATTATACTGTAATTTGTTAATAAATGATAACATATTGTAATGGGAACAAATTTTTACGATAAAGTGGCAAAAAAATTCGGCGGTTATGGATATGGTAATGGAACTAAACCAAAATATGTGAGTGAATACCTGGCAGATGACCCTGAAAAGGTTTTTAAGGAAAAACTTCTGGAATTGGGTTCAAAAAACAAAATAGCTTTGGATATTGGATGTGCCGATGGCAAGTTCACCCTTTCTGTTGTGCCCTTTTTTCAAAAAGTATATGGAATTGATAATTCAAAAGTAAATTTGGATATAGCAAAAAGTCACAGCGGTGATGAAAGAAGTAAAAATGTCGAATATTCTTTTCAAAATGCAAATCATACTTTATTTAAGGATTCCTTTTTTGATATAGCCTATTGTCGAAGAGGACCGTCAGTTTTTTCTGAAATCTACCGACTTTTAAAAACCCTGGGATATTTTGTGGAAATCAAAATTGGGAAAAAAGATTGTCAGGAAATTAAAGAAATATTCGGACGGGGACAAGACTTCGGAAAATGGAAGATCTCAAGATTAATAAAAGATACAAAATTTATGAAAGACCTTGGTTTTGAAATTATTTTTGCCAAGGATTATTTTTACACCGAGTACTATCAAACATACGCGGATTTTGATTTATTCCTTCAGGGAGTCCCGATATTTGAAGATTTTGATTCTGAAAAAGACAAAATTAAGCTAACAAAGTACGTTAGCAAATTTCAAACCAATAAAGGGATTAAATTGCCACGTCATAGAATTGTAATGGTAGCTTTAAAACATTAATCAAACAGTAGAAAAAGTGGCAAATATATTGGTTATATTTCAACATTCTATGAATCACCAGGACCTCCAAAGGTTTCACCTATTTACTATTACACAATCTATAATACTGTTGCCATTGCTATTATTGAAGTTATTCTTTCGATCAAATGCTTAAGACGCAATAGATTTGGAATTCTAGGAAAATTAACAATCATTATAGCTGTATCGCTCTTCGTTTTGTGGTTACTTTATTATTTTCTTTTGTAAAATAAGGCTTTAGTTTAACTGAAACAACGTCAATGCTTACGGAACTGGATAAGAAATAGCTTAGTTTATTTTGAAAGCAAATACAGAAAATTCCGCCCCCAAACAAGCTGGAAAAAAGAAAGTCCCCGAGCGAAGTCCCGCCAGCAGGCGGGACGGAGCGAGGGCTAAAGTTCTCAAAGACTTGGAAAGGTGAAACCGGAAGCAACCAAATCC
>Ga0210017_1001160_pt1 | contig 23029 bp, 19 predicted proteins | sample CryGeyCG2014_020_FD_183966 | JGI IMG/M metagenome (GOLD analysis project Ga0210017, IMG submission 183966) | Groundwater microbial communities from aquifer - Crystal Geyser CG08_land_8/20/14_0.20 (SPAdes) (version 2) | ecosystem: Environmental > Aquatic > Deep subsurface > Groundwater | place... | reverse complement strand
TGTCCTTGTGGTGAATTTCCTGCTGAAAAAAATGAAGGTAGGGCTTAACCAGAGCGAGCTCATGTTCATATACAGCATGATGCTCGTAAGCGGATGCATCGCGTCCCTTGGCCTGGTGCATTCACTCATACCGATAACCACAAAGGAGTTTTACGCTGCCAACCCGACTAACAGGTGGGCGCAGATACTGCATCCGTACCTTGTGAAATGGCTGGTCCCTGCCAACCCGAGTTCCATAACTTACCTCTGGGAAGGGCTGCCCCTGGGGATGAAAATACCCTGGGGAGACTGGGTAAGGCCTTTTGTGTCCTGGATCATACTCGCACTTTCAATGTACCTTGTAATGTTCTGCGTCGTGGTGCTCATGCGCAAGCAGTGGGTCCAGAACGAGAAACTTATGTTCCCGCTGGTTTCGCTTCCGTTAGAGATGGCAAAAGAGGAAGAAGGGCACGCCCTTTCGCCGTTCTTTAGGGACAAAGTGATGTGGATAGGGTTCGCTATACCGGCTGTTATCCTTACACTGAACGGCCTGCACCATTATTTTCCGTTCGTGCCGCAGATACAGCTGAACCTGTGGCTTTCGTCGTTCATCAAGACCAAACCGTGGGACGGTTTGAACCCGATAAACCTGGCGATGATATTCAGCGCGCTGGGCCTTACATACCTTTTACCCACCCAGCTTTCATTCAGCCTGTGGTTTTTCTACTTTTTCTTCAGGCTCCAGGCTATTGCCGGTTCGGCGATGGGTTTCCCGATGCCGATGATGTTCACGTATCCCACAAGGGCGTTTATCGGGTACCAGATCGCGGGCGGTATGATGGTTTTCGCAGGGTTCCTTTTCTGGGCTGCGAGGGCGGAGATAAAGAGGATCTTCACAAGGGCTTTCAGCAGGGAGAAGGATCCCGAAGAGGCGAACGAGCCGGTTTCATACAGGACCGCGCTGCTCGGCCTTATTGCCGGCCTGCTCTTCATCGGTTTCTGGGGCATGGCAGCTGGCGCGTCCTTCTGGCTGATCCTCATTATTTTCATCATCTTTTTCCTCATAGTCATTTCAGCGTCCAGGCTTGCGGCGGAAGGCGGCATTTATTTCTTCCAGGCATCCTTCAGGCCGTCTGACCTGATAATGGCTTTTACCGGAAGCACGATGCTGGGCACGAACAACATAGCCACGCTTATAGGCCCTGTGGAGCACGTGTTCATGAGGGACCAGCGAAGCGTGCTGATGCCTTCGCTTTTTGACAGCATGAAGATCACCGACGCGGCAAAATTAAAACCCAGGCATACCACGATCGTAATAGCACTGGGCATCCTGGTCACGATCCTTATTTCATACCCTACCTACATCGCGCTGATGTATAAGATCGGGGGAGTGAACTGCACGGGATACACCTGGGCTTATGGCCCTGAATGGGGGAGCATGCATTCTGCAAATCTTCTGAACAATCCCGTAAAGGCGAACCCGAAATACATCCTGTCAATGTTCATAGGCGTTGGCTCGATGATATTCCTGCTGTGGATGCGGCGCATGTTTCTCTGGTGGCCGTTCCACCCCCTGGGTTACATAATGGGGGATTCATGGCCCACTGTCCAGATATGGTTCCCGATAATGCTTGGATGGGCGATCAAGTCCCTGGTTATGAGGTTCGGCGGGATAAAGGTTTACCGCAGGCTTATGCCCGGATTCCTGGGGCTGATCCTGGGTGAATTCTTTGTCAAGGGTCTCTGGGTCGTGATAGATATGTTCACCGGCATACGCGGCCATACTGTCGCGCCCTTTCTATAAAATTCACTACTCCTAATTCTTCCTCCCCCTTACACGGGGGAGGATTGAGGTGAGGGTGTTGTTTGCGGGATGTGGGTGAAGATGCGCGTAGGGGCGACCTTGGTCGCCCAAAGGTAACCTTGTGGGTAGCCGCAGGCTTCAGCCTGCGCGTAGGGGCTCAATTTACCTGTCCGCCAATTTTTAAGGAGGATTGAACCCGAATATTTCGCCCGCCCCTTTGGGGCGAGGTCTCGCCCCGATGTCCATCGGGGCGGATAGGGCAAGGCTTTTCGAAGACCCCCGCCAAACTAACTGGCGGGCAAGCTGCCAATTTTATTAGGAGGGAGCCTTGCGTAATAATTCCCGTTTCCTCCTTTAATAAAGGGGGACATAGGGGGATTTTGTCCGCTGCGATTTATCGCATATTTGGAGCGGTCGGATTCATCCGACATAGTTATGCCATTCCTACCATTTTCAGTTTTTTCCGACGATAAACAAATTTCCACGCTCTTAAAAATTTTCTAATTTACACAAAAAAATCATTTTTTTCTTGACATAATTGTTATAATATGCTATAATTAGATATTGGAGGTGATAAAAATGATAAAATTGATGGCTGTCAGAATGCCTGAAGCTCTTATTAAAGAATTACAAAACATCCGCAAACAAAACGGGGTCGTAATATCTCATTTTGTTACTGAGGCGGTTGCCGAGAAGATCGAGGAAATGAAAGAAGATGAAGAAGATTTGGTTATTATAGAGTCCCGAAAGAATGAACCCTCAATGAGTGAAGCGGAATGGAATAAACATTTAAAACATAAAGGTCTAAATGTTTAATCTTATTGTAAAGAAAAGCGTTAAAAAAGATATTGAAAATATCAGCAGGGATGACCTTCAACGGATTGCTGATAATATTAAGGCTCTTAAATTTAATCCATTACCAATAGGAGTAAAGAAAATTAAAAAAGGTAAAGAATTTTATTATAGAATAAGACAAGGTAATTTTAGGATTGGATACAGGTTTGATTTAATAAATAAACTCATTGAAATCATCTATATAAGGCGAAGGAATGAAAGAACCTACTCTTCTTAAAAAACAATAACAAACAACAACAACCAAGAAAAACAACTAGTGCTCTGTAACACAAATATTTGAGTATCATTACCCTTAGATCGGAATGTAGTGGCAAACCTTTAGGTCTGCGTAACAAATAATTCAATATTCAAGGTCTGACCCCCTTTTTCGCGTTTTACCCTTATAATAAAAGGGAAACGGGGGAATGTCCGGGAGTATAATTGAAGAAGAAAAACTACTACTTTGATACCAGTATATTTAACTTTATGTTTGCCGATGATGCTCCGGAAAAAAGGGAGGTTACAGAAAAGCTTTTTAAGATTCTTTCCAAGCAAGCTGAAGGAATCTTTATTTCTGAAGAAGTCGCCAGAGAAATAGGCAGGGCGTCTGAGCCAAGAAAGACCCAGGTGGAGGATTTAGTGCGCAGGGTTGCTCCTCAGATGCTGGAAATTGATTCTGAAGCAGAAGCATTGGCTGATAGGTATATAAGGGAAGGTATAATTCCTGAAAAGTACCGTGCGGACGCTATCCATATTGCCGTGGCGGTAATAAATGAAATGGATGTCATAGTGAGCTGGAATTTTCAGCATATCGTCAAACTAAAAACAAGGACAGAAGTAAACGGAGTGAATAAATTACTGGACTATTCTGAAATAGAAATCTGTTCACCGTTGGAGGTGGTTGAACCATGAAAGAATCAAAAGTAATGAGAGAAATCCACGAGATAATGGAAAAGGTTTATGAAGAAGAAAAACACCTAACTCCTGAGCAGAGGATCAAAAGGATTCACGAAGAATCAGAGAAGTTTCTCAAAGAAGCAAACTTAAAATTAAAACGGGTGGAAAAAAAACCTATCCGCGTGTGATATTTTGTCGCCGATAAATTCCTTATATGGCTTTACTGATTTTATGTATTACAGGGCGCTGAACCGCCGGTTTGCGGGTAAAGCACCTTTTATTTTGTGCAAAAGCATCATTATCAGGTGACCTGTAGGGGCGGTATTTATGACGCCCGATCTATTTCCCCCTTTTTAAAGGGGGACACAGGTCCGATGACTCCGAAAGGACGGAGTATGCGGACTCTTCGGAGGGGATTTTGCCCGCTCCGACTTTTCGTCGGGGCGGATAGCGGTGCCTGTCCGCCAGTCAGTTTGGTGGACGATTCATCGCACATTGGTAGCCGCAGGCTTCAGCCTGCGCGTAGGGGCCCAATTTACCTGTCCGCCAATTTTTAAGGAGGATTGAGCCCGAATAATTTCGTAGGGCAAGGCTTTTCGAAGACCCCCGCCAAACTAACTGGCGGGCAAGCTGCCAATTATTTAGGAGGGAGGTTTGCGTATTTTTGTAGCGGTCCCGATTTATCGGGACGTCTTTCGTAGGGCAGACCTTTTCGAAGACCCGCCAGTTATGTTAGGAGGGAGGTCTGCGTAACAAATAATTCAATATTCAAGGTCTGACCCCCTTTTTTTATATCAGGAGTTGATCATGAAAAGACTCATTTTTTTATCTGCCTCAATTATTATGTTTTGCACTCTTAATTGTTTTGCTGATACTATAGTCGAAAAAATTGGTGACCTAAATACTCAAACCATTTTAGACCCGGGCGGATACAGAAACGCAAAATGGGGAATGACAAAAGAAGCAGTAAAACTTGCGATAAATGATGTTAAGTGGGAAGAATTAACATTAAAATTGGAAACAAATAAGAAGTGGGCAAAGTTTTTTAACAAAGTTGATTCTATTAGATATGAAGACAAAATGTTTGATCACCCTACTATAGTTCTATTTGACTTTGATAGTAATGAAAAATTAAAAGAAGTTACACTTGCAGTAAAACCAAAGGACGGAGGCTATTTTAACAGCATTGAATTGAATGAGGTGTGGAATTCTTTGGTAAAAATTTTAGAAGACAAATATGGTAAGCTCACGGAAGTAAAAAATTCTTTAGATATTACCTGGTTACTCCGTTCGACCCAAATTACAATGACAAAGACTTGGTTTAATTCAAATGTAGCTGCAATTGACATTATTTATTCGCAACGAACAATTCAAGAAGGCACTCAAAAAGATAAAGAAAAACTATAATTTTGTGTAATTTGATCGTTCAGACGCCCCACAATCAATTATTTTGAGGCGATCAAGTAATAATTCCGGGGACACAATACTTGATTACTCGGATTTCCCAGCGGATTACCGTAGGTGACGCGGAAGAGAAGATAAAGGGAGAAAAATAAAATGAGCGTAATGAGCCTGCGTTTAAATAGGGGAGAACTTGACAAGATAGAGAAGCTGTCAAAGTTACATAAAGAGCACCGATCAAGATAAAATTGAACTCGAGGAAATAAATCACTGGAAACCCAAATGCAACAACCTCAACAGTTAATTCCATAAAAAAATCATTTTTTTCTTGACAAAATTTCTTTTTTGTATATACTATAATGTAAATACAGTAGTAGGAGTATCCCTTGAAAATGAAATCGTTTGTTTGGAATGATAATAATATAGAACATATCGGGAATCACGATGTCAGACCAGATGAAACAGAGGAAGTTTTTGTATCAAAATATTTTCTTTTAAAAACAAGGCAAGGCAGATATTTGGTTTTTGGCAGAACATTTTCGGGCCGATATTTAATCGTTGTTTTTGAATTTTTAGAAGGTGTTAAGGATGTTCAAGTAATAACTGCGAGGGATATGAATGAGGAAGAAAAAAGATTATACAGGAGGAAATTAAAATTATGAAAAGAAAAATCCCGCATTTCAAAAATTTGGAAGATGAATTAAGGTTTTGGGATACACATAGTATAACTGACTATTTAGAGGAACTTAAGGAAGTAAACGACTTGTTTCTTTTGTCGCCTGCCTTAATTCATAAAATCAAAGAAAGAGCAACTAAAAAATTAGTCTCTATTCGCCTGGCAAATTGGGAAATAGAAAAAACAAAAGAAATCGCTAAAATTAAAAAGGCCCCTTACCAAAAACTTATGCGCGAATGGATAGACCGGGGAATAAGACAAGAAGTCAAGTCTAGTACTTGACTTTAATTCCGCATAATTCCGTAATTCGTAATTCCGGGGACACAATACTTAATTACGTTGAATGGAGGCTGGACTTTCTACTGGTTCAAGATGTACCGTTCGGGGAAGGCATCCATCGGGAAGATGGCTGAGGAACTCGGTTATTCCATGAGCGAAGCGATAGATATGCTTGCAGGTTTCGGCATAGAGTCTCCGCTCCGGTATGACGATTATCTCCAGGGATTCCAGAACCTGAAGGAACCTGAGGGGATGCTGAAACGTTAAACGGACAGAGACAATCAGGCTCAAACCTGAAGGTTTGAGTTACATAAATAAAAAGAGCGGGGTTAAAACCCCGCTTTTTTGTTGACTTTTCGCTTAAAATGATATATAATAATAAGTTATGTCAGTTTAGCCAGTTAAAAATCATATATAAGATAGTTTAATAAATAAATATTTCTAACTAATGACAAATGACTAATGACCAATGACCGATTTTACGGAGAAAAGCAATGCCGAGGTTTTTCGTTGAACCGAAAACAATAAAAGGGGATAAATTCAGCATTCGCGGCAGGGAAGCAAGGCATATCTCAACGGTGCTGAGGCTTGAGCGCGGGGATACCATAAGCATTTTCGACGGCACAGGCAAAGAATATTTCGCTATCATTGAAAACGCGGGTGATTCCGGCGTGGACGTGAGGGTCATACACGAAAAATTCAGGGAAAGGGAATCTTACGTTGAGGTAACGCTTTTTCAGGGCCTGCCGAAATCGACCAAAATGGACCTGATCGTAGAGAAATGCACCGAGATAGGCATTCACAGGATAGTGCCCATTGTTACTTCGCGCGTAGTTCCGGATATTGAAACGGGCAAGATGGAAGAGCGCAGGTCCAGGTGGGAAAGGATAGCGAAAGAAGCGTCCAAGCAATCAGGCAGGACCAGGGTTACCGAGATAGGTAAGATCATACCGTTCAAAGAGGCGTTCAAAGCAGAGCTTGACCTGAAGATAGTGCCCTGGGAAGACGAAAGGGGAACAGGATTGAAAGATGTCCTGAAAAAATGCAGGATCGAAGCCTACCCCTACCGCATCGGCATATTCATAGGGCCTGAAGGAGGGTTTACCAGGGATGAAATAGGCCACGCGCGCTATAATGACGCGATCCCGGTAAGCCTTGGCCCCAATGTTCTGAGGACGGAAACAGCCGGCCTTGTAACCGCTGCGATAGTCCTTTATGAGTTCGAGCCCAGGGTCAAGAATACCATCACGTCCGATAATTAAATTCGAATCGCAAATCGCAAATGTCAAATCGCAAAAGTCAAAAGTATAATACATTATTAGTTTTGACCTTTGACTTTTAACCTTTGACCTTTGAGTTGATTTAGAATTAATTCTGATACTCTGACACGTTGACACTTTGATACTGTATTTGAGCGGGAGGACGAAAATGGTTGACGCAGTTATAGTCGGGACAATGGCACTCGATTCGATAGAGACGCCTTTCGGCAAGGCCGAAGGTGTGCTGGGCGGGAGCGCGACATACGCTTCATACGCCGCGAGTTTTTTCTGCAGGCCGGGCATAGTCGCGGTGGTGGGCGAGGATTTCCCGCAGGACGCGCTCCAGATACTGGGAAAAAGGAACATCTCACTTGACGGCCTGAAGAAAGAGAAGAACGCGAAGACTTTCAGGTGGCAGGGATCTTACGAATACGACATGAACGAGGCAAAGACCCTCAAAACCGAACTGAACGTGCTCGCGTCATTCAAACCGGACCTGCCCGCGGAATACAGGGACGCAAGATTTATTTTTCTGGGGAACATAGACCCGCAGCTTCAGCTGGATGTCCTTTCCCAGATAAGGAGTCCTAATCTTGTTATCGCGGATACGATGAATTTCTGGATAGAGCACAAAAGGGAAAAAGTGAAGGAAGTCATAAAGAAGATAGACGTGCTGCTCCTTAACGACGGAGAGGCAAGGGAGCTTTTCGAAATGCCCAATCTTTCCAGGGCAGGTAAATCGGCGCTGGGCATGGGGCCCAGGGCGGTGATCATCAAAAAAGGTGAGCACGGCGCCCTGCTTTTCACAAGGGCAGCGCATTTCAGCGCTCCAAGCTACCCGCTGGAGAACGTAGTTGACCCAACAGGCTGCGGGGACTGTTTCGGAGGGGGATTGACAGGTTTTCTTGCCAAGACGGATGATGTGAGCGAGTGGAACGTCAGGAAAGCGATGATATACGGAAGCGCGATCGCGTCCCACAACGCGGAGGGGTTCGGCCTGGAAGTTCTTAAGAAAATTTCCATCGTTGACGTGGAAAGAAGGTTTAACGAGTTCAAGTCCATCCGTGAGTTTTGAAATTGATTACACAGATTCAAAATTTAAAATCAGTGTAATCATATTTAAAAATCTGTGTAATCAAGGAGGAAAGCATGGCGGAGTGCATATTCTGCAAGATAGCAAAGAAGGAGGTCCAGAGCAAAATTGAGTATGAGGACGACAATGTGCTTGCCATTAATGACGTTGACCCGAAGGCGCCTGTCCACATATTGATCGTGCCTAAGAAACACATACCGACTTTGCTGGGGCTTAAAGATGAGGATAAAGACCTGGTTTACAGCGTGCACAAAGCCGCGATCACCATAGCGCAGCAGAAAAACCTTGTTGACGGGTTCAGGGTGGTTGTGAACTGCGGGCCCAACGCAGGGCAGGCGGTTTACCATATCCATTACCACATGCTCGGAGGCAGGAAGCTGGAGTGGCCTCCGGGCTGATAAACAGTGTCCAGTGTCCAGTGGCCAGCAGTCAGCATAAAATAGTTTACAGAGTTTATAAAGTTTACACAGGCTACAAAGTTTATACAGGTTGGGTTTCGTAGGGCAAGCCTTTAGGCTTGCGTGCGCGTAGGGGCGGGCTTGCCCGCCCAAAGCATTATTCGTGTTAATTCGGTGTTGCAAAAGCAGTTGTCAGTTATGAGTTGTTCCCCTGCTTTCTCAAGAAAGCAGAAAGGGGAACTCGTTTTATACGGTCAGTTATCAGCAAAAGCCAGAAAATTTACAAGGTAGTCTCCCGCCCCGATTAACATCGGGGCGAGGTCTCGCCCGCTGAAAGACGGGCGGACTGTGCCTCCGTGCCTCTGTGGTTTATTTCGTTATACTTTCGTGCTTTCGTGGAAATCTTTGGTTGTTTTACGACAAAAAATGACGTTTTTTGCTTGACTTTAAGTATTAAATATGTTATAATATATTAATTTCTATTACAGGAGGCATCAATGTCGCAGTTAAAAGACAAAGTCGAGGAAGCGGCAAAACACATTATTTCAAAGTCCGGCACCTTCGGCCCTCAGATAGGAATAATACTGGGAACAGGGCTCGGGTCTCTTGCGGGCAGGATCGAAAAACCCGTAAAAATACCATACGATGAAATACCGCATTTTCCGTCCACTACGATCGAATGGCACAAGGGACAGCTTGTGCTGGGAAATTTGGGCGGTAAAAAAGTGGTTGCAATGGAAGGCAGGTTCCACTATTACGAGGGTTTTTCCGTTGAGCAGATCACTTTTCCCATAAGGGTAATGAAGGCGCTGGGCATAAAGATCCTGGTGGAATCCAACGCTGCAGGAGGCCTGAACCCGCAGTTCAGCCTCGGGGACCTGATGATAATAACCGACCACATAAATCTTATGGGCATGAACCCGCTCGTTGGGCCTAACGACGATTCACTGGGACCGCGATTCCCCGACATGTATAATACCTACAATACGGAACTTATCAGGCTGACCGAGGAAGTGGCAAGGGATGAGAAGATCAAGGTATGCAAGGGGGTATATGTCGGGGTTACCGGCCCGAACCTTGAGACTGCTGCTGAATACAGGTTTTTCAGGATGATCGGAGCGGACGCGGTAGGGATGTCCACTGTCCCGGAGGTCATAGTCGCAAAGCATTGCGGCCTGAAGGTGCTGGGCATAACATGCGTTACTGACAGGTGCCTTCCCGACGCTCTTGCGCCCGCGAATATCGAGGAGATACTAAAAACTGCGGCAAAGGCTGAGCCTATCCTGACGCAACTGGTCGCCCGCACCATCGAGAAAATATAAATATGGCGGATGCATACGTATGAAAAGACCGGATGTATGCGGATAAATACAATCCATGCTGGTTTACAAAGTTTATATAGTTTACAGAGTTTACAAAGTAAGAATTCGTGGAAATTCGTGTTAATTCGTGGTTAAAGGTTATTTGGAGTGGAAATGGAATACAGGGACACCTTAAACCTGCCGAAAACTGATTTTCCCATGAAGGCTGACCTGGCAAAAAAAGAGCCGGGGATACTTGAGTTCTGGGAAAAAATCAACCTGTATGAGAAAATGAGGCAGAAAAACAAAGGGAAGCCTAAATATGTGCTGCATGACGGCCCGCCTTACGCAAACGGCCACGTGCACATCGGGACGGCGCTCAACAAGATCCTTAAGGACGTCGTTGTGAAGTATAAGTCCATGAAGGGCTTTGATGCCCCGTATGTGCCCGGGTGGGACTGCCACGGCCTGCCGGTGGAGCTGCAGCTTTTAAAAGAACTTGGCATTTCCAAGGCGGAGATCAACCAGCTGGAATTCAGGAAGAAGGCAAAGGATTACGCGCTGCGGTTCATGAATATCCAGAGGGATGAATTTAAAAGGCTGGGCTTGGTAGGCGAGTGGGGGAAACCTTACCTGACTTTGGACCCGGCGTATGAAGCCAGGATAATAGGAGTTTTCAAGGATCTTGTGGACAAGGGGTATATCTACAAGGGTTTAAAGCCCGTATACTGGTGCGCCACGTGCGAGACGGCTCTCGCGGAAGCCGAGGTTGAATATAAAGAGAAACAGTCGCCTTCGATATTTGTCCGATTCCCTGTTATCGATCCGAAAAAAATATTCGGCCTAAATGAACCCGTCTCGTTTTTGATCTGGACAACAACGCCCTGGACCCTTGTGGCGAATGAAGCTGTCACCCTGCATCCGGATTACATTTATGATCTTATCGGGATGAACGGCGAGGTTTTGATCGTTGCCAGGGAAAGATGGAATAATGAGCTTCATTCTAAGCTGGGCGGCGATATTAAATTTGAAATCAAAGATTCAAAAGCCGGCAAAGAGCTTGCGGGAATAGCCTGCAGACATCCTTTCTTCCCGGGAAAAGTATCGAGAATAATCCTTGAGAATTACGTTACGCTTGAAGACGGAACAGGCTGCGTGCATACGGCGCCCGGGCACGGAGAGGAGGATTATAAATCGGGGAAGAAAAACGGCCTGCCGATTTTTTCCCCGGTTGATAACAGCGGCAGATATACGGACGAAGCACCTGATTTTATGGTCGGCAGATCCGTGCTCAAGGAAGCCAATGGTATTGTTGTCGAGTATTTGAAAGAAAAAAAACTACTTCATAGAATAATGTCAAACGCCGATGATTATATTGATTTCATAACCCATTCTTACCCGCACTGCTGGAGGTGTTCAAACCCCATTGTGTTCCGCGCAACCGAGCAGTGGTTCCTTGATATTGACAGGAACGGCCTGCGTAAAAGGATCCTCGATGAAATCAAGAAAGTGAAATGGGTACCTCCGGCCGGCGAGAACAGGATCTCTTCAATGATGGAAACAAGGCCTGACTGGTGCATGTCCAGGCAGAGGTACTGGGGCGTGCCCCTCCCAATTTTCTACTGTGAAAGCTGCCGCAAGCCCCTTATGACGAAAGAGAGCATAGGGGTTGTGCAGGACCTGTTTGAAAAAGAAGGTTCGGATGCCTGGTTCAGGTACGATGCGGGCAGCATACTGCCCAAAGACGTAAAATGCGCGGGATGCGGCAGCGGCAAATTCCGCAAAGAAACAGACATACTTGATGTGTGGTTCGATTCAGGCGTGAGTTATGAAGCGGTTGTGAGGAGCGATCCCAGCCTGTCGTTTCCCGCGGACCTTTATCTGGAAGGCAGCGACCAGCACAGGGGGTGGTTCCAGCACAGTATGATCCCCTCAGCGGCTCTCCTTGGAACCAGCCCTTTTAAATCGGTCCTGACGCACGGTTTCGTGGTGGACGGGGACGGCAGGAAAATGTCAAAATCACTTGGCAACGTCATAAGCCCGGAAGAGATAATACAGAAATACGGCGCCGATATCCTCAGGCTTTGGGTCATGTCGCAGGACTATACTGTTGACGTCAGGATATCCCCGGACATACTTGAGCATCTCAGTGACGCGTACCGGAAGATCAGGAACACCGCAAGGTTCCTGCTCGGCAACCTTTATGATTTCACGGAGAAAGACAGGGTCCCGTTATCCGGGCTTACCGAGATCGATAGGTATATGCTCAGCCTTCTGAACAGCGTGGAGAAAGAGGTCACTTCGTCATACGAGAATTTCGAATTCCACAGAGTATTCAGGACAATTTATGATTACTGCGTTGTGGACCTTAGTTCTTTTTATCTTGATATCCTCAAGGACAGGCTTTATACGTTCAGGGCTGATTCAAAAGAAAGACGTTCTGCCCAGACCGTGCTTGAAAGGGTGCTATCGATCCTGGTAAGGATGATCACGCCCATGCTTTCATTTACCGCGCAGGAAATATGGGGGTACATGAAACACGACGATCCGGAAAGCCCTTTGCTTGCGGACTGGCTTGAAGCGGATGCCGGGCTCACGGACAGCGGGCTGGAATCAAAATGGGGTAAAATAGCCCTTATAAGGAAAGAGGTTTATAAATGCCTTGAAAATCTGAGGAACAAAGGCGAGATAGGTAATTCCCTGGAAGCTAAAATTGAACTGTTCGTCTTCGACGATTCCGCATACGGATTTTTGAATTCATGCGAAGACTGGAAAGCGATATTAATAGTCTCCCAGGCCGATGTAGCAAAACTTGAAAAAAAGGAATACGGAGGCATGAGTATTCCCGAAGCGGCGATAGAAGGGTTAGGTGCTTACAAGATAGGTGCCGGCCGCGCCGAAGGCGCAAAGTGTTCAAGGTGCTGGAATTATAGCGAAAGCGTGGGGAAGAACAGCAGCCATACGCAGCTGTGTGAAAGATGCGTCGCTCAACTCTAGATACAGTATCAAGAGTCAAGTATCAAGTGTCAAGTTCAAACCTTAATCTTAATCTAAATCTCGATCTGATTTTAATTTAAGAAAAAGGGAAAGGGGAAAGATAATATGGCAATACCGAAAAAGGAGCTCCAGAATTACAAGAAGAAACTGCTGGCAAAGAAAGAGGAACTGCTTACCGAACTGCAGAGGCTTGACAAGGCTTCGCTGCACGAGACCGCCCAGGAGGGAAGCGGTAACCTTTCCGGCTACGTGACCCACATAGCGGATGTGGCTACGGACAGCTACGAGCAGGAAAAGAACCTGAATTTCATGGATAACGTCGAATCAACGCTTTCAGAGGTTGAAAAGGCCCTGGAAAAGATCGGAAGGAAAAATTTCGGTAAGTGCGAAAAATGCGGGGAAGACATACTGTCAAAAAGGCTGAAGGCCGAACCATTTGCGAGCCTGTGCATGGAATGCAAAACAGCTGAGGAAGAAAGACGTTCGGTCGGCAGGATTCCCGCCCAAAAAAAGAAAAAGAGAAAGGAAAAATGAAGGGCCGGGCAATATTTTTTGCGGTTATAGCGCTGATGGTGGCAGCGGATTTCGCTACAAAACATCTTGTCTGCGTAAATCTGGAACCCGGGAAATCCGTCAGCGTCATCAACGGGGCAGTCTGTTTAACGCTGGTCCTGAACAAAGGTCTTTTATTCGGCGTAATGCCGGCGGATAACCAGGCGGCTGCCATAATTTTTTCATTTGCAGCCCTCACGGCCCTGTTTTTTTTAACACCGAAGTTTTTTCCCGAGAGGCACGCAAGAACGGGCTCCGCGTTCCTTATCGGCGGCATAACCGGTAACCTCATTGACAGGATAAGGCTGGGGTACATCGTTGATTTCCTGGATATAAAGGTGTGGCCGGTTTTCAACCTCAGTGATGTTTTCATATGCGCGGGGATCGGGTTCATGATACTTTATACTATAAAGCCAGCCAGAAATTGAGCGGAATGCTTATGGAATTCAAGATACCGGATATTTCCAGTCCCGTAAGGCTGGACCTTTTCCTTTCTGAAAAATTGGGATTATCCAGGAGCCGCGTCCAGAAGATGATAAGCAGGGGCCTGGTTGCGCTGGCAGACGGCAGGGAAGCTGAGAAAGACCTGAAACTTAAGACGGATGACGTCGTAAAAGTAGAATTACCTCCGGCGTGCGAATCGTTTGCAGAGCCCGAAAACCTTCCTCTGGACGTGATACATGAGGACGAAGATATCCTGGTGATCAACAAGGGCGCCGGTATGATAGTGCACCCGACATCAAAGATCCTTACGGGTACTGTCGTAAATGCCCTTCTTTTCCGGTTTGGCAAAACATTTTCGGTGGGAAGCCCCCAGAGGCCGGGAATAGTGCACAGGCTGGATAAAGATACATCGGGTGTAATGGTGGTCGCTAAAAGCGACAGGGCATATTTTTCTCTTGTAAAACAGTTCAGTGCAAGGAAGGTCCACAAGCAATACGTTGCTTTTGTATCAGGCGATATGAAGCGCGGTGAGGAGATAGAGACTTTTTACGGAAGGCACCCCAGGATGAGGCAGAAGATGTCGGTGTGGGGAGGCCTTTACGAAAAACGCAGGGGCCCAGCCTCCAAAAAAGCCGTGACTGTGATAAAAGTGCTGGAAAGAATGGGGCACTCTACCATTCTGGAAGTATCGCCCCGTACCGGGCGCACGCACCAGATAAGGGTCCATGTGTCGTACCTGGGGTATCCCGTACTCGGCGACAAGACATACGGCGGAAAAACAGTTTTAAAAACAGAGGGCGGGGACCTTACGGTCAGCAGGCAGATGCTGCACGCGAAACTAATTAGTTTCGAGCATCCCGGCAGCGGAAAAACAGCAGAATATACCGCCCCGCTGCCCGAGGACATGCGCGGGGTCCTGGCAATTCTAAGACGCCTTTAACAACGCACATGGCATATAGCATATGGCTTAAAAATTAAACTTAAAATCTGCAATCTAAGACAAGGTTCGGCTGATAGTTGTTTAAGTTCTCAGCCGAAGGGAGGTGGCTCATGCTTTTCAACTATACCGCAAGGGACGAATCGGGAAAGACTATTAACAATACGATGGAGGCAAAGGACCAGAAGGAAGTGATGGAAAAATTGCGCCAGATGAAGCTTATCGTGACAAAAGTTACAGAGGGGAAGTCCGGCGCAACTGCTTCGAAAAAAGGCCCTATTAGATTCGGCGGGGGCGTTAAGAAGGATGAGGTTATCATATTTAGCAGGCAGCTTGCCACGATGATAGATTCCGGGCTTACGATCGTGAACAGCCTTGAAATTCTGAACAGGCAGGTCAAAAATCCTGCGTTCAAGGATATATTGACCAAGATCAGGGAAGACGTGGAAGCCAGCGGCCAGCCCCTTTCCACAGCTCTTGCAAAACACCCCAAGATATTTTCACCGCTTTTCACGAACATGGTCAGGGCAGGCGAGATCAGCGGAACGCTTGAGAACGCGCTTAACCAGCTTGCCACCTACATGGAGTCTTCCGGGAATATCACCAAGAAGATAAAATCAGCCGCCATGTATCCTTTGCTCATAGGGACCATGGCTGGCGGCATAGGGCTGGCGCTTTTACTTTTTATCGTGCCTATGTTCGCCGGTATCTACAAGGATTTCGGCGGTGATCTTCCCGGGCCGACAAAAATACTTATTTTCATGAGCGACATGCTTAAAAAATATTTTGTTATCATGATTGTCGTTGTCATAGGCGGCGGCTTTGGCTTGTTCAGGGCTATAAAGACGCCACGCGGTAAATTGATCTTTGACAAGATCATGCTCAGGCTCCCTATCGTGGGAGAGCTTGTGCGCAAGATAGCCATATCCAAAGTCACCAGGACACTGGGAACGCTTGTCAAGAGCGGTGTTCCTATTCTTGAAGCCCTGGTAATAGTCGGAAAGACGTCCGGGAACAGGGTCATTGAAATTGCCATTGATGCCGCGCAGAAAAGAGTGAGGGAGGGAGAAACGATCACCAAGCCGCTTGTGGAAACAGGCGTATTCCCGCCTATGGTCACCGAGATGATCTCGGTCGGGGAAGAGACGGGTGAACTTGAAAAAATGTTAACCAAGGTGGCTGACTTCTATGACCAGGAAGTTAACACGGCTGTGTCCGGGCTTACCGCAACACTCGAACCGTTAATGATGGGTTTCCTGGGTGTAGGCGTTGGCGGCATGGTTATAGCTCTTTATCTTCCGATATTCAAGCTTTCGACAGTTGTAGGCGGGGAATAGGTTCAGCAGATCGCTAAATACAAATCCTGGATGCTGGATGTCAGATGCTAGTGTGGTGTCTCTAACAGTTCTTTACATTTGGGCTGTCATTGCGAGGAGTGTTAACGACGAAGCAATCTTGACCTAAAAATCGAGATTGCCACGCTCCCTTTGGTCGCTCGCAATGACAACTCAAAGCAGAATCAAATGTCAAGGGATTTATGCGACACCATACTAGATCAAGGATTTATTTGAATAAAATTCCTTCATCCAGGATCCAGGATCCAGGATCCAGTATCCAGCATCTTTTTGGAGTTGGGACAGAGATGGAAGAATTTAGAAACGCCTTAAAAAGATATATGGCAGTCAGGCTGATCGTGACCACGGTTATACTGCTGGTGGCTGTTTTTACCGTGGATTCCAGCGTCAGGGTGCCTTTTATCGCCCTGGTGGGCATCGCGTATGCAGCCGGGATCGTATACACCATTCTGCTTAAGCGGGGGAAGCACCTTAAGGTGCTTGCCTACCTGCAGATAATTGTGGATGTCGTGATCGTCAGCGCCTTCGTGTCGATCACGCAGAGCGTTTACAGCACCTTTACTTTCCTTTACGTGCTCTGTATACTGGCAGCAGGGGTCCTGCTGACATTCCAGGGCTGCATAATGACCGCAACCCTTTCAAGCGTTCTGTACAGCGGCATTATCTTCCTGGAATACCGGGGGCTTTTTAACCCGCCTCCGTTCACGGGCCTGGAAGGCAAAGATTTTTATAATATTTTTTTCTCGGTATATGCGAAGATATGCGCTTTTTACTTTGTGGCATTCCTAAGCGCGTCTCTTGCGGTGGGTTCCAAGAAAAGGAGCGAAAGGTTTGAGAAGGACATGATGAGGGCTGATAAACTTTCGTCCCTGGGCCAGCTTTCCGCTTCGCTTATCCACGAGGTTAAAAATCCGCTTTCCGCAATAAAGTCTTCAGCCGAATACCTTCAGAAGGAACACAGGGGTGATATTTACACAAGCAAACTACTGGAGATAATAGCGCAGGAAACAAGAAGGCTTGATCAGCTGATCTCCCAGTTCCTGAATTTTACGCGTTCGGGCACCGAGATCAATGATTCCTGCCGGCTTACCAAGATCCTTGAGGACACACTGCTGTTGCTCAAAGGCCCTATTTCCAAAAACATAAAGATCACAAAGGATGTCGGGCTGGATCTGAAAATAAAAGGGAGCCCGGAACAGATAAAGCAGGTTTTTCTCAATATTATGCTCAACGGGCTGCAGGCAATGCCTTCCGGTGGTGAGATGAAGATCAGGGCAAGCCTGACCAACGGCCAGGCCAGCCCGGGCAGGAAAACGGTCAGGATAGATTTCAGCGATACGGGATGCGGTATCCCGGGCGGGGACCTTCGGAAAATATTCGAGCCATTCTATACGACGCGCGATAACGGAACGGGCCTGGGGCTTGCGATCGTCAAGCGTATAGTGGAACAGAACGGCGGCACCATAGATGCCGCCAGCGAAGTGGGCAGGGGAACGACATTCAGCATATGCATTCCCCTGGCAGATGAAAGCGCGGGAGCGGTTAACTGATGAAGGACAGGGTGCTTGTTCTTGATGATAATGAGGGCATAAGGAATTTGCTTACGCTGATCCTGGGAAAGAACGGCTATGAAGTTTCGGCCGCGGAGAACGGGAAAAAAGGCATTGATATAATGTCAAGGGACGGCGCCGATATAGTTGTTACCGACCTGCACATGCCGGAGATGGACGGCCTTCAGACCCTGAAAGAAATACTGAAAATTAATCCCGAAGCTGTCGTTATAATGATGACGGTTGACAAGTCGATAAAAAAAGCAGTAGAGGCTATGAAAGAAGGCGCATACGATTACATTGCCAAAGACGGTGAAGACGGGATAGACCCGGAAGAGATGATGCTGGTCATTGAAAGGGGATTGAAGGAAGCAAGGCTCAGGCAGGAGAATGTTTTTTTAAGGGAAGAACTGCGTAAAAAAGCTGATTTTTCGAAAATAATAGGCAACAGCCCCGAGATAAAAGAGCTGTTCCGGACCGTGAAAAGGATCGCGGATATAGATTCGACGGTGCTTATTTCAGGCGAGAGCGGAACGGGCAAGGAGCTTATCGCTCAGGCGATCCATTACAGCGGCATAAGAACGGCGCACCCTTTCGTTACCATAAACTGCAGCGCCCTGCCGGAAACCCTGCTTGAAAGCGAATTATTCGGGCACGAGAGGGGGGCGTTTACCGGGGCGGCGGATTCCAAAAAAGGGCTTTTCGAGATCGGGGATAAAGGCACTGTTTTCATGGATGAGATCGGCGAGATGCCGCTTTCGATACAATCAAAGGTCCTGAGGGTCCTTGAGGAAAAAGAGTTCAGGAAGGTCGGCGGCACCAAGAATATCAAGGTCGATGCCAGGGTGGTGGCGGCTACCAACAGGAATTTGCAGCAGCTCATAAAAGAGGGAAAGTTCAGGGAGGACCTTTTTTACCGCCTGAACGTGATCCCGATAAGCCTTACCCCGCTGAGGCAAAAGACCGGGGACATACCCCTGCTTATCAGGCACTTTATAGAAAAACATAACAAGCTCCTTCACAAGAAGATCAGGGGGATCCGCGAAGAAGCAGTCATGGTATTGGAAGAATACCCCTGGCCGGGTAACGTAAGGGAGCTTGAAAACCTTATCGAACGCATAATCACGCTGATAGACGAAGGTAAAGAATTTATAGCCGTTGAAGACCTGCCTTCTGAGTTCAGGGCAGCCGAGAATCCCCGTGGTGTCCTTGATGGGGGGGCGGCAGTTCCTGGACCGGAAGGAGCGATCGATTTCAAAGCCCTTGTGGGCAGCTACGAAAAGAAGATCATAAGCGCGGTGCTTGGCAGGACGCGCAGGAAAAAAGAAGCGGCAAAAATGCTTGGGCTGAACCCGCGCATGCTCCGTTACCTTGTCAAGAAATATGGACTGGGAAATGAAGGCAAACCTGGCTAATATCCTCACATTCTCAAGGATGATGCTTGCAGTCCCCGCGGTGTTCTTTCTCCTGAAAGACGGTCCGCATTACCACCTGCTGGCCCTTCTTTTTTTCTCGGCGGCTTCCGTTACTGATTTTCTTGACGGATACGCAGCCAGGGTCCAGGGAACGGTTTCCGAGTTCGGAGGCAAGCTTGACCCTTTCGCGGACAAAGTCCTTGTTATTTCCGCGATGCTGGGATTCGCCGTTCTGGGGCAGGTTCCCCTGTGGATGGTCATTGTGATGATCGCAAGGGACGTGGTAGTGACAATTCTAAGGTCAAGAAGCGCGCGCAAATTTGCGCCCGGAATTCTGGCCAAGTCCAAAACAGCCCTGCAGATGTCAGCGGTAGTTTTTCTGATGCTGATGAGGTGGCTGGGAGCAGGGAACGGCACGTTCCGGGGAATCATATATCCCGTGATGCTGGGCGTTACGGTAATTACCGTTGCTTCAGGCCTGGAATATGTTTTCAGGAGAAGCTGATGCAGGCATCTCTCATAGTGACAGGCAATGAAATCCTGCTTGGCGGCGCAGTGGATACAAACGGCGCGTTTATCGGAAGAAGGCTGCACCAGTCAGGTATCGAACCGGTCTTAAAGATCTCTGTTCCTGATACTGAAAAAGAAATAGCGGGCGCCATCGGTAAGGCGTTCAGGAAAACATCGCTTATCCTGGTTACGGGAGGCCTGGGTCCCACAAGAGACGATGTAACCAGGGAGGCGGTCGCGGGTTTTACCGGGAAAAGGCTTGTGTTTCGCAGAGAATTGTTGAAAAATATAAAAGCGTTCTTTAACAAAAGAGGTATGGAGATGCCGCCCATAAGCAGCAGGCAGGCTTTTCTTCCTGCAGGGGCCGCAGCTGTCCGCAACAGGTTCGGGACCGCGCCCGGTTTCATACTCAGGCACAAGGGAAGGATCATTGTGGTCCTGCCCGGACCGCCCAGGGAAATGAAACCCATGCTGGAAAGCCTTGTGCCTTTTTTCCGCAGCATTGCAGGCCGGAAATACGCATACAGGGTCCTGAAAACATACGGGATAGGGGAATCGGTTATCGAGGAAACTCTCGCAGACATAAAAAACAGCAGGGATCTCGAAATAGGGTTTCAGGCGCATCCCGGGCAGGTAGACATCAAGATCACAGCAAGGGCGGCGAACGCCGGCCTTGCCGATAAAAAAGTAGATGAGGTTAAACGCCTGATCTCGGGCAGGCTGGGAAGGAACATAATGGGCAGCGGTGATATCAGCTTTGAGGGGATCGCCGGCTCGCTGCTTAAAAGAAAAAGAAAAACCCTGGCGGTCGCGGAGTCATGCACCGGCGGGCTGGTCTCAAACCTTATAACAAATGTCCCCGGGTCTTCGGACTATTTTCAGGGCGGTGTTGTGAGCTACAGCAATGAAATGAAGATGAAAATACTGGGCGTGCCGCAGCCCATCCTGAAAAAATTTGGCGCGGTAAGCGGTCAGGCAGCGGGGAAAATGGCAGAAGGCATTAGGAGGGTCGCGGGTACTGATTACGGCCTGGGTATAACAGGTATTGCCGGGCCTTCAGGCGCGACCAGGAACAAGCCGGCAGGCCTTGTTTATATAGCGCTTGCATCAGCGGGCAGGCTTAACGCTGAGAAACACAATTTTTACGGGGAAAGAGCAGAGGTTAAGGAAAGAACCGCGCGTGCCGCGCTTCTGATGCTGATAAACCATCTTAAAAATTTGTAATTTATCCCAAAGGGATCTCTTCGGGACAATCTGAAATGAAGGAATAGAAACCTGAAATGAAAGTTACTCATAAATTCGAAATTTACCTTTTAATCATATGCCTGCCAGCGTTATTGCTGGGTTCCTGCACGATGAAAGACGGAGAAGGGCCGCTGACAGGGCAGGATAAGATCGTGCCCCCGGCGCAGGTGCTTGACTTGCAGAATTCCTTTATCCGGGTTGCAGAAAGCGTAAAACCGTCAGTTGTGAACATTTCGGCCACAAGGGTTGAGAAGAGCAGTTTTTCCTTTAAATTCCGCAGCCCGTTCGGCGAGGACCCTTTCGAGGAATTCTTTAAGTACTTTTTTCCCCAGGAACCTGACGAAAGGAAACTGCGCAGCGTGGGTACCGGGGTCATAATAGACGCCGGCGGATACATACTTACCAATTATCACGTTGTGGAGGGCGCCAAAGACATACAGGTAGCGATAAGCGACGGAAAGGACAGGAAGACTTTTGCGGGCAGGCTTGTCGGAAAGGACGGCCAGATAGACCTTGCGGTGGTGAAGATCGACGGGAAACCGCTGAAGGGTTTCAGGTTCCCGGTCGCAAGGCTGGGTGACTCTGACAGGATACGGGTCGGCGAGTGGGCTGTTGCCATAGGCAGCCCTTTCGGGCTGGAGCATACCGTAACCGTCGGCGTGATCAGCGCCAAAAGACAGAATGTGTCCGTGGAGGGCAGGAATTACGCTGACCTGATCCAGACGGACGCTTCGATAAACCCGGGCAACAGCGGCGGGCCGCTCGTGAACGTATACGGTGAAGTGATAGGCATCAATGTCGCTATTTTTACCCCCAGCGGCGGATTTGTCGGTGTCGGGTTTGCCATACCGATAAACAAAGCGAAGGAAGTACTTGCGGACCTTATTACCCGGGGTGGCGTGGAAAGGGGATGGCTGGGCATAAAAATACAGGAATTAAACCCTGATCTTGCGAAGGCGTTCAAGCTCTCGAAACAGGAAGGAGCTGTCGTCAGCGAGATCCTCCAGGGTAGCCCGGCGCAGGAAGGCGGGATGAAGAACGGGGATGTTATAACCGGTTTCAACGGTTACGCAGTGAAAAACACAGGTGACCTGCACCAGATGGTTTCTAAGGCAAAGCCGGGTACCGTGGCCAATATCGATGTAATCAGGGAAGGAAAGAAACAAAATATTTCGGTGAAGATCGGCCGCGTGCCGCAGGAGGAACAGGACCTTGCTCCGGCCGGCAGTGAAGAAAAGATCAGCCTGAGAATTTTAGGGCTCACGCTCCAGAACCATTCTGAAGGAGTTCTGGTGGCAGGGGTTGAGTCCGGCAGCATTGCCGAAAACGCGGGTATACTGGAAGGCGATGTTATAAAAGAAATCAACAAGGCCCCGGTCAGGAACACGCAGGACCTGCAAAAAGCCGTAAAAGGCGCAGGAAAAAATATCCTCTTCCTGATAAAAAGAGGGGATGCGACCGTATACATCGCGATGAACGCAGAATGAAGAAACAGGAAATAAGAAAAAAAATGCTTGGGATAAGGAGGCTTCAGCCCAAAGAAACCAGGAGGAAGCTGAGCCTCATGATCTGGAAGAGGTTAAAGAGCCTGGATGAGTTCTCGGGTGCGGAATCAGTTCTTTTTTACCTTTCGCTTCCGGATGAAGTTGATACGGAAAAAATGATCAAAGAATCGATCAGGATAGGAAAAAAAGTTTTAGTTCCCGTGACTGACACCGGGAAGAGGACCATCAAGCCGTCATGGCTGAAGAATTACGAGAAAGAACTGGAGCCGGGACCTTACGGGATCCTGGAGCCGAAATCGGAATGCAGGAGAATAGCGGGGAACGAAGAAGTGAAGCTGGTGATAGTTCCGGGCATCGCGTTTGACAGGAGCGGTGCGCGGCTGGGATTCGGCGCCGGTTTTTATGACAGATTTTTAAAAGAGTTTGGATATGGCGCATCTGTGGGGCTGGCTTTCGATTTTCAGATTACGCCCAGATTGCCGCGCGGACCGCATGACGTGCCAATGGACATTATCGTAACCCCGAACCGGGTCATTACCTGCGGCAAAAAGGAGAAAACAAGATGAATATTTTTATGATAGTCGGAATAGCGGCGGCG
>Ga0210017_1001155_pt1 | contig 23076 bp, 17 predicted proteins | sample CryGeyCG2014_020_FD_183966 | JGI IMG/M metagenome (GOLD analysis project Ga0210017, IMG submission 183966) | Groundwater microbial communities from aquifer - Crystal Geyser CG08_land_8/20/14_0.20 (SPAdes) (version 2) | ecosystem: Environmental > Aquatic > Deep subsurface > Groundwater | place... | reverse complement strand
AATTTTAGCTTTTTTAGTCATAAGTTATTTAGAAATGGGTAAACTAAAATAAAAAGTCATTCCGAAATCTTTATTTTTTTTAAACCAAATGTTGCCTCCGCTTTCTTCAATAATTTTTTTGTTTAGGTAAAGACCTAAACCAGAACCCGAGGGGTCTATCTCAATTGCTTTTTCTGAGCGATAAAATTTAGTAAAAACTTTTTTAAAATCTTCTTTAGGAATTGAAATTCCATTATCTTTACAAGAAAAGACAACTTTCTTCCTTTGGACTTTAAGGGAAATTTCTATTTTGCCCGGAGGCGAGCTGTATTTTAAGGCATTAGATATAAAATTTTCAATTACCTCTTTTGTTGCTTCAGGGTCAGCAAGAACTTCTGGTAAATTTTTAGCTATCTCAAAGATAATTTTGCAGTTGGCCGCCTTAACCCAGTCAGAAAATTTATTTAACACCTCCAAAGTCAGGGTTTTAAAAGAAATAGGTTTCAGGTTTAACTTAAATTTCCCCTCCTCCACGGCTTCAAGGATTAAAATTTCATCAATTTGCTTTTTGAGACGCCCAAGGTTTTCTAAAGCATCTTTTAGGTATTCTTTTTGCTTTACGTTTACTTTTCCACAATCCCCGGAAATCAAAGATTCAAGATAGCTTTTAACTATTGATAAGGGATTTTTCAACCGATGGCAGATTAAAGAAAGAGGTTCTTTGAATTTCAATTCCTCTAAAATTGACTTTTCCATATATTTCATTGTATCGCATTAAATACAATATATCAAGCAAATAAAATAATGGAGATCGGATCTCCATTATTTGTATCAAACAAGAGTCAAACTTTATTTTAGTAAGGGCCGGGAATTTCAGAAGCTTTTTCTTCCTCCCTTTTAGGAAGTTCAGCAACCACACATTCGGTGGTTAAGAACATACTGGCTGCTGAAACTGCATTTTCTAAAACTGTCCTGACTACTTTTGTTGGGTCAACAATTCCCGACTTCATTAAATCTTCAAATTTATCAGTTTGGGCATTATAACCAAAATTAGCTTCACCTTTTTTAACTTCGGCTGCCACCACTGCTCCATCTCGACCAGCATTTTGGGCGATTTGCCGAATTGGTTCTTCTAAAGCTCTTTTCAAAATGGAAATCCCTACTTTTTCTTCTGGTTCTGTTTCAAGGTTTTTCAAAGTATCAATAGCTCTTAAAAGAGCTACTCCTCCTCCCGGCACAATTCCCTCTTCAACGGCTGCCTTAGTAGCCGCTAAAGCATTTTCTGTTTTGTGTTGCCTGGCTCTTTGTTCAACTTCAGTTGCCGCTCCTACTTTAATTACCGCTACCCCGCCTGATAATTTTGCCAATCTCTCTTGTAATTTTTCCTTATCAAACTCGGATTCGCTGGCTTTTAATTCGTTTTTAATTTGATTTATTCTGGCTTCAATCTTTTTTCCTTTCCCTTCAATAATTGTAGTATTTTCTTTGGTAGCTACGACTTTTCTTGCCTGTCCCAAAAATTCTATCTCAACTTTATCTAATTTCATTCCTGTTTCTTCAGAAATAACTTTGCCGCCGCAAACCACGGCAATATCTTGGAGCATTTCTTCTTTCCTATCACCAAAACCAGGCGCTTTAACAGCTAAAGCATTAAATATTCCTCGAAGCTTGTTAACGACTAAAGTAGCTAAAGCATCCCCTTCGACATCATCGGCAATAATTACTAATTCTTTTTTTCCGGCCGAAGCTACTTTTTCTAAAATTGGTAAGATGTCCTGAAGGGAAGAAATTTTTCTGTCGGTAATTAAAATATAGGGTTCTTCTAAAACGGCTTCCATTCTTTCGGGGTTGGTAACCATGTAGGGAGAAATAAAGCCCCGCTCAAAGCGAAGGCCTTTGACAATTTCTTTTTGGAGGCCGAAAGTCTTTGATTCCTCAACCGTTATGACCCCATCCTTGCCTACCTCTTCCATTACCTCGGCAATTAAACTACCAACCTCTGAATCCTCAGCTGAAATTGTTGCCACCTGAGCCATTTCTTCTTTTTTGGAAATTGCTTTGGCTATTTTCTTCAAAAATTCTATTACTTTTTGGGCTCCTTTCTCAATCCCCCTTTTAATTGCTAAGGGATTGGTACCAGCGGTTACATTTTTTAAGCCTTCAGAAATTATTGATTGAGCCAACAAAACAGCAGTAGTGGTTCCATCGCCAGCTATCTCACTTGTCTTTTCAGCCACCTCTTTAATAATTTCTGCCCCCAGGTTTTCAATTTTATCTTCCAGCTCAATTTCTTTGGCAATAGATACCCCATCATTGGTAATGATAGGGATGCCAAATCCTTTATCTAAAACAACGTTTCTTCCTTTGGGACCCAAAGTTACTTTAACCGCGTTAGCTAATTTATCAACCCCGGCTTTTAATTTTTTCCGAGCTTCTTCTGAATATTTTATTTGTTTAGCCATAATAATTTACTCTATTATCGCCAAAATATCTTCTTCTCTGGCGATTAAATATTCTTTATTACCCATTTTAATTTCATTGGGACCGTATTTAGTAAATAAAACCTTATCCCCGGCTTTAACATCCAGGGGAATAATTTTTCCCGAAGAAGTTTTGCGACCAGGCCCCACCGCAATCACTTTTCCCTGTTCTGGTCTTTCTTTTTCAACTGTATCTGGAAGTAAAATTCCGGTTTTTGTTTTTTCTTCCTGTTTTATTGGTTCTATTAAAATATGGTCTGATAAAGGTTTAATTTTCATAGGTTTAGCACTCTAATATTTTAACTGCTAATTGACTATTTTAGATATTAAAAAAAATAAAAGACCCTGTCAAGCTCTAAAACAAATTATTGAGGTCGGACCTCGATTAATCGAGGTCCGACCTCCATTAATCGACCTCCATTAATTTATTAAATGATTTAAAAAAAATCTGCCCCTGCTGTCTTATGTCCACAGCAGGGGCAATTATGAGGTAAAGGGGGGTTTAGGATGGAACACCAAAATTTCGAAATACAATTTCCTCCTTTGCCGGATTAGGTGAAATTGTGTAGCTACGCTCAAAAAGGACCTGCGCTTGCCAGTCTGGTTGTTTTATGGTCTCCACTATAAAATAGTGGAGAGAATATTTTTCCGCCGAAAGAAGAAAAAGTATCTCCTTCGACGAAATAAGCCAACAACCAGAGACCTTTTTTTCGTCTCCATCAACCGCTCTTAGGGCTACCTGAGCGGCCTTTCTGAACCGTTCCATACTTGCCCCCTTTCTTTCGTAATAAAATAATCCAAAAAGAGCAAAGAGTCAGAGAGGAGAAAATCTCCTTTTATTTAAAAACTATATTTTACCGCTCCTCCCTGACTCATTTACATTATATTATATCTATTTTTCTTGTCAAGTGGATTTCTTATGGTTGACTTTATTTCCAGGATTTATTATTATTAATTAAACATAGAGATTGATCGAGATCCGATCTCAATCAATTGTTGAATAAATGAGTAAATTGGTTTTTCAAATTTTAGCTGGAATTTTAGGCCTCTGGCTGGCTACTCTTTTTGTCCCCGGAGTAGAATTTAGAGGTCCCTGGCAAGGTTTAGTCTTGGCTGGGGTTTCATTAGGATTAATTAATTTTTTCATCAAGCCCATTTTGAATTTTTTTACTCTGCCTCTCAGAATTTTAACTTTGGGGCTTTTTGCTTTAATATTAAACATGGCAATCTTGTGGCTGATTGATATTCTTTTTCCCCAGCTAATAATCTTAGGAATTTTGCCTCTTTTTTGGACCACCTTAATAGTTTTGGCATTAAATTGGGTCTTCGGTTTATACAAACCAGTAAAAGGGTTAGTTGAATAGCCGAGCGTAGCGAAAGATGAAGATGAAACTTTAGTTTCATCGCCTAAATAAATGAATGTCTTACCTATAGCTCAAATTATTGTTTCAATTTTACTCATAACTCTAATTCTCTTGCAACAAAGAGGGCAGGCTTTGGGTTCTCTTTTTGGAGGAGGAGGAAGCGAGGCCTACGGTACCTTAAGAGGAGCTCAGAAAAAAATCTTTATGACAACCTGTGTTTTTGGGGGGCTGTTTATTCTTCTGGCTCTTTTAAATCTCCTTTTGTAAATATGTATTTTGGAAATTTTCCCAAGAAAATCAAAGTTTGGTTCATTTTTTTTAATTCAAAACTTAAAAAGCTCAAAAGACATTACTCTTATTGGCCAAAGTTTTCTCAATGGAAAAGAGTTTTTGAGGTTTTAAACAAAAAGGAAAAATTTCTTCTTTTGGTTTTTTTTGTTTTATTTTTAGGCTCTGCTATTATTTTAATAACTAATTTTTATTTCCAAAATACCCAAATTGGCCCGGCTTTTGGAGGAAAATATATTGAAGGAATAATAGGTCAACCCAGATTTTTAAATCCAATCTATGCTAATTCAGATGCTGACCGGGATTTAGTAGAACTCATTTTTTCGGGTTTACTGAAATATAATGGCCGAGGAGAAATAATTCCTGATTTAGTAAAAGATTTTACAATCTCCGAAGATGGAAAAACCTATGAAGTTTATTTAAAAGAAAATATCTTTTGGCAGGATGGTGATAAATTGACTTCCGATGATATAATCTTTACTGTTCAGACAATTCAAAACCCTGATTATAAAAGTCCTTTAAGGGCTAATTGGCTGGGGGTAGACATTGAAAAAATTTCGGATTCAGTTCTCAGGTTCAAACTAAAAGACCCTTATGCCCCCTTTCTGGAAAGACTAACTTTAAAAATCTTACCAAAGCATATCTGGCAGGAGATTTTACCCCAAAATTTTCCTTTAGCTGTTTTTAATCTAAAACCGGTGGGTTCAGGCCCTTATCAATTTAAAGCACTTTCTCAAACCGATTCCGGTAAAATTATATTTTTAGATTTAGAGAAATTTAAAAATTATCACGGGCAAAAACCTTTCATTTCTCAAATTTCCTTTCGTTTTTTTGATTCAGAAAAAGAGTTAGCAGATTCTTTTAACAGAGGGGAAATTAAGGGATTTTCTTTCAGACATAATGCAATTGAGACAAAAGGGCTGGCTGAATATGCTCTTTCTTTACCAAGATATTTTGCTCTGTTTTTCAATCTTGAAAACTCAGAGTTTTTGAAATTAAAAGAAATAAGACAGGCCCTGAATTATATTACCGATAAACAAACTATTTTAGAAAAGGTTTTGGGGGCCAAGGGGGAAATTATAAATACTCCTATTTTGCCAGAGTTTTACGGATTAAACCCGCCTTCAAAAATTTATGAATTTAATCCAGAAAAAGCTGAAAATCTTTTAACAAAATCTGGTTTTGAAAAACAAGATGGTAAATTTGTTAAAGTCGTCAAAGAAAGAATTTTTGAATTTAAAAGTGATTTGAAAAAGGGAAATCAGGGGGAAGAAGTAAGGGCTTTACAGCAATGTTTAGCCCAAGACCCAGAGATTTATCCCGAGGCTATAATTTCCGGTTTTTTTGGTCAAAAGACAAAAGAGGCGGTGGTCAGGTTGCAGGAAAAATATAAAGAAGAAATTTTGGAACCCTTTGGACTTGAAAAAGGAACGGGTGAAGTTAAAGAAAAAACTCGCCAAATTTTAAATCAAATTTGTCAAAAAGAAAAAGAAATTTTACCTTTAAAATTCACTTTAATAACGGTTGAAGATTCTCAATTAGTAGAAACAGCTAAAGTTTTAAAAGAGCAATGGCAAAATTTTGGCATCGAACTCGAGGTTATAACCTATCCAATTTTTCAGTTAAAGCAAGAAATTATTAAGCCAAGAAATTATGAGATTTTGCTTTTTGGTGAAGTTTTGGGACAAATTCCCGACCCCTTCCCCTTTTGGCATTCCTCTCAAAAGAAAGACCCCGGGCTTAATCTATCTCAATACGAGAACAAAAAAGTAGACAAGTTATTAGAAAAAGTCAGAACCACCTTAGATTTGCCATCAGCCAAAGAACTATTTGAAGAATTCCAAGATATCCTTGTTGAAGATGCCCCGGCCCTCTTTTTGTATCGTCCCGACTATCTTTATTTTGTCAGTAGAGAAATTCAGGGTATCCAAACAAAAATTATTGTAGATTCTTCAAAAAGATTTTCTGATATTGAAAATTGGTATATTAAAACCCGACGAATCTGGAAATAATAAAATTAATGAAGAAGTTGATGGAGGTCCGACCTCGAACATTTGATAGGAGGTCCGACCTCCATCAGATTCAAATGAAAACGCAAATTAGATATTTAAAGGAGATGAAAAAGGTCTTATATGACCAAAAATGGGCAAAGAGGATTAAAGATTTTCCGGTTTATTATGTTTGGCAAGGTGTCAAGACGGAAAATAGTTTAAGATATGATATAACCTCAATTCCTTCCCGGATGCTGGGAGAGGAATTTCCCAAAACCAAGGGCCACTGCCATAAAAAAAAAGAAAAAGAAATTTATCGGGTTTTAACAGGCAAAGCTTTTTTTCTTTTACAAAAGGGAAGGGGCGAGATTGTTGAGGATGTTTATGTAGTCCCGACCGAAAAAGGAAAATTTTTTATTATTCCTCCCGGCTATCATCATTTAACTATTAATCCCTCAAAAAAAGCACTAAAAATGGGAAATTGGGTCTCTAAAAAATGTCAAAATGATTATGATTTGTTTGAAAAACTTCAGGGGGCTTGTTATTATTATACAAAACGAGGTTGGCTTCTCAATAAAAATTACAAAAAGGTTCCTAAAATAAGATTTGAAAAACCCTTGAAGAAAAAACCGAAAAGTTTAGATTTTTTAAAATAAGCCGAGGTGGTGAAAATTGGTTAGACACGCAGCGTTCAGAACGCTGTGGAGGAAACTCCATGTGGGTTCGAGTCCCACTCTCGGCACTGCTATGAAAAAACAAAAAAATCTCAAAATTATCCCCCTTGGGGGTTTGGGAGAAGTTGGTAGAAATATGCTTCTCCTTGAATATGAAAAATCGATTTTAATTTGCGATGCCGGTTTAGGATTTCCAGAAGAAGATATGCCGGGAATTGATTATGTTATTCCCAACACTTCTTATTTAGTCGAACAAAAAAATAAAAAAAAGGTTTTAGGTATAGTTTTTACCCACGGTCATTACGACCACATCGGAGCCCTCCCCTATTTAATTGAGAAACTGGGTATCTTACCCATTTGGGCATCCAGATTGACTAAAGGAATTATTCTTAGAAGGCAAGAAGATTTTCCAAACTTACCAAAATTAAAAATTCAAGAAGTAAAAAGTGGAGATAAAATTCAATTGGGTCCTTTTAATATTGAATTTTTTAGACAAAACCACAACATTGCCGATAATCTCGGGTTTTTCATTCAAACTCCAATTGGAAATATCTTGCACACTTCTGATTTTAAGTTTGATTCAAGCCCGGTTAACGATGAACCAACCGATTTTGAAAAGTTGAAAAATTTTAGCAAGAGGAAAATTTTGCTCCTAATGTCAGATTCAACCGGAGCCGAAGAGGAAGGTTGTTCTCTTTCAGAAAAAGAAATTTTTAAAAACTTAGAAAAAATTTTTCAAGAAGCCCCGGGCAGAATTATTGCCGCTACTTTTGGTTCTCTGATAAACCGAATGCAACAAATCATTACTTTATCAGAGAAATATCAAAGAAAGGTCGCTATTGATGGTTATACAATGAAAATGAACGTCGAAATCTGCAAAAAATTGGGCTATATTAAACCGAAAAAGAATACTCTGATTTTACCTAAACACCTTGAGAATTATCCCGATTCAAAAATAACTTTGCTTGGCACCGGAGCCCAGGGGGAAGGGTCAGCTATTTTGATGAGAATTGCCAATAAAGAATATCCTTTTTTGAGAATTAAAAAGGGTGATACTATTATTTTTTCCTCTTCGGTCGTCCCTGGCAATGAAAGAACGGTTCAAAATTTAAAAGATGAATTATTACGCCAGGGGGCTAAAGTTTTTCATTACAAAATGATGGATATTCATGCTTCCGGCCATGCTAAAAAAGAAGAGCTTAAAAAAATGCTTCAAATAATGGAGCCTAAATTTTTCCTACCCATCTTCGGCCAATATTCAATGTTAGTTGCTCATTCTGAAATTGCCAGGGAACAAAAAATTCCCGAAAGAAATATTATTGTCGCCGAAAACGGCCAGGTTATTAATTTAAGCAAAAATAGAATTTTTATTGAAAAAAAGAGGGTTCCGATAAATTATGTAATGGTTGACGGTTTGGGGGTTGGTGATGTAGGTGAGATAGTTTTAAGAGACAGACAACTTTTAGCTCAAGATGGGATGTTTGTTATTATAGCTATTATTGATAGAGCCACTGGCAGGGTTCGGGGTTCTCCTGATATAATATCAAGAGGATTTGTCTATCTACGAGAATCTAAAAAATTGTTAGCCGAGACCCGAGACAAAGTAATAACGATTGTTAATAAAGCTTGTGGTTCAGAGAAAGTAGTAAATTTCGCTTATGTCAAAAGTGAAATCAGAAATAAAGTCGGCGATTTCTTGTATAGCAAAACCCAAAGAAGGCCAATGATTTTACCGGTTGTAATAGAAGTTTAATTATTATGAGGGTTTTTAGTGGTATCCAGCCAACAGGCACAATCCATATTGGAAATTATTTAGGGGCCATCAAGCAATGGCTCGAACTCCAAGAGGGCGAAGAGTGTATTTTTTGTATTGTTGATTTGCATGCCCTGACCGCTCCCTTTGACCCGAAAACTTTAAAGGATTTAATTTTAGAAAAAGCTATTGTTTATCTGGCTGCCGGAATTGACCCTGAAAAATCCATAATTTTTATTCAATCCCAGGTCAAAGAGCATAGTGAGTTAACCTGGTTATTGAACACCGTCACCCCTGTTGGCGACCTTAGTAGAATGACCCAGTATAAAGAAAAGGCAAAAAAGTTTAAAAAGAACCTTAATGCCGGGCTTTTAAATTATCCAATCTTAATGGCAGCTGATATCTTGTTATATCAAACCGATTTGGTACCGGTGGGAAAAGACCAACAACAGCACGTTGAGTTAGCCAGAACCATTGCCAGAAAGTTTAACCAGAGATTTGGTCAAACCTTTAAAGAACCCAGAGCTTTGCTCCCTAAAAGAGGAGCTAAAATTATGTCTTTGCAAAATCCAAAGAAAAAAATGTCAAAAACCGATAAGCCAGAAAGTTATATTGGGTTATTCGACGAAGCAGAAGTTATTAAAGAAAAAATTATGAAAGCTGTTACTGACACCGGAAAAATTATTAAATATGATAGGAAGAAAAAAGCCGGCCTATCTAATCTTTTAACGATTTATTCTTTATTCTCGGGAAAGTCAATAGAAGGACTTGAAAAAAAATTTAAGGGAAAAGGATATGCCGAATTTAAAAAACAACTTGCTGAACTTCTGATTTTAAAACTGGAACCGTTCAGAAGAAAAAGAAAAGAACTTCTCAACCGAGAAGTTTATGTCAGAGAAATTTTAAATAAAGGGGAAAAACGAGCAAAAATTATTGCTCAATCTACTATGAAAGAAGTGAGGCAAAGAATGGGCTTGTCTTAAATTTGATATTTAGGAATCAGTTAGGCGCTGAAGATAAAGGAGCTCAGCTCCTTTTTTTTCTCTTCCATTATTTTTTTTGTTTTGCCTTCTACCACCAATTTCAAAATCGGCTCGGTCTGAGAGGGTCTTATATTGAACCACCAATCTTTGAAATCAATCCGTAAACCGTCCAGATGAGAAATCTTACCTTTTTTGTATTTCTTTTCCATTTTCTTTAAAATTTTTTTGGGGGAAACCACTCTAAAAATTATCTCTCCGGAATGAAAATATTTTTGATAGGGCTTCAACACCTGAGAAAGGGTTTTTTTAGTTTTGGAAATTTCTTCCAAAACTTTAAACAAAACGAAAAAGGGAGCTTCGTTAAAGTAGTGGGTTTTTGAATAATAATGGCCTGAAAACTCACCGGCAAAAAAAATTCCTTCTTTTTTCATTCTTTCTTTAATAAAAGCATGGCCCACTCTGTTAATTATGGGAAGGCCGCCTTTTTCTTTAATCACCTCCTTTATTATATTGGAGGAGCAAATAGTATATAAAATTTTTTGTCCTGGATTCTTTTCTAAAATTATTTTTGCCATCAAAGCCAAAATTAAATCGCTGGCAATTATCCTGCTCTTTTCATCAACAAAAATAATTCTATCGCCATCGCCATCAAAAGCTACCCCAAGGTCAGCTTTTCTTAATTTAACTTCTTTTTGCAGAGCCTTTAAACTTCCTTTTTCTAAAGGATAAAGGGAACGATTAGGAAAATTACTATCTAATTTAGAAAAAAGATGATAAATCTTAAAAGGAACCTTCTGGGAAATTTCAGGAATCAAAATCCCCGGAACAGCATTCCCCGTATCAATAACTATTTTTAAATCACTGATTTTTTCTTTTTTAAAATCTTTGAGAATAAATTTTAGATAATTGTTAAGGACTTTCTTTTTTTGAATTTTACCCTTGGGGGCTTTATTTTTTTTCTCTTCGGCTCCAGACATCTCCTGGACTATTTTTTTAATTTTTTTTAATCCAGTTTTTTCACTAATGAAAACTGCTTTTTCTTTAACTAGCTTAAATCCATTCCATTGGGGAGGATTATGGCTGCTAGTAATCTCCACTCCCCCATCGAATTTGTAGTCAGCCACTGCCCAATAGAGCATGGGGCTGGTGGAAAGTCCAATATCAATTACATCGGCTCCTTCATCTATAATTCCCTGAACCAGATTTTTAAAGAGAGTTGGCGAAGAAAGACGATTATCCCGGCCAACAACAATTTTTGGCTTGGCTAAAAACCTAACAAAAGCCCTACCAATAAGGTAAGCTACTTTTTTGTTAATCTCTTTAGGATAAATTCCCCGAATATCGTAAGCTCGAAAAATGTTGGGGTTGACCCCCCACCACTTTTTAAGTGGTTTTTTTGATGGCATATTACAATTGAACAAGCTGAACGGGTGCGACCCGTTATGACCCGTTATGACTTTATTATAGCATTATCGGTGAACGGGTGCGACCCGTTATAAAGCCCTTTTCAAAGGATCGAGATATTTTTTTTGAAAGTGGGGGGGTTGATTCTCATAATAAATTATTATATCATAATTTTATGAGCTTTTCAGTGGGCATTGTTGGTCTCCCTAACGTTGGGAAATCCACTCTTTTTAAAGCCCTGACTAAAAAACAGGTTAAAATCGCTAATTTTCCTTTTACCACCATCAATCCCAATATTGGAATAGTTGCTCTTCCTGATGAAAGATTAAAAACAATTGCTGAAATCACAAAGCCCCCAAAGATTACTCCCACCACAATTGAATTTATTGACATCGCTGGTTTGGTTAAGGGCGCCCACAAAGGTGAGGGTTTGGGAAATCAATTTTTAGCCAAAATTAGAGAGTGCGATGCTGTTTTAGAAATAGTTAGAGATTTTATTAAAGAAGACATTGAACATATTGAAAAAAATATTGACCCCAAAAGAGATATCGAAATCGTCAAACAAGAATTAATAATGAAAGACCTGGAAACCCTGGGAAAAGTTTTTTCCAAACTTGAAGAAGAAAAAAAAATAGGCAACAAAGAAGCAGTAAGAAAAATAGAAGTTTTAAAAAAGATAAAAAAGGGCTTGGAAGAGAAGAAAAAAATAATAGAACTTTCTTTTTCTGATGAAGAAAACCTTTTAATAAAAGAATTTCAATTTTTGACCCAAAAACCAGTTATTTATCTCATAAACATCGCTGGTGAACAAGCTTTAAAACCCGAGCTAAAACACTTAGCCCTGGACTTGAAGTTAGAAGAAGAAGTTTCTGAACTTTCAGAAGAAGAATTAAAAGAATTAAAATTAGCTTCTCAGCTTGACCAACTAATTAAGGCCTGTTATACTGTTTTAGATTTAATCACTTTTTACACAATAGTTGGGGGTAAAGAGGCGAGGGCTTGGACAATTAAAAAAGGAACAAAATGTCCGGAAGCGGGTAAGTGCGTTCATTCTGATTTTGAGGAAAAATTCATTAGAGCTGAAGTTATTAATTGGAAATCCCTGGCCGAATCTGGTTCCTGGTCAAAAGCTAAAGAGCTGGGCGAAATAAAAACAGTTGGTAAAGATTATGTTGTTCAAGATGGCGATGTAATAGAATTTAAGATATAATTTAAACCTATGAAATTTTACGAGCTTGCTTATCTTATCTCTCCAAATCTTTTAGAACAAGAAGTAAAAAATTTTTTAGAGAAAATAAGTTCTTTTATTCAAAAAGAAGGGGGGGTTTTAGAGAAAATTGAAAATTTTCAAAAAAGAAAATTGGGATATTTAATAAAACCCGAAGGGAAAGAGGTTTTTTCTGAGGCCTATTTAGTTGATTTAAATTTTCATTTCCCTCCTGATAAACTGAAAGTTTTAGAAAAAAAATTAAAATCCGATTCTCAAATTTTGCGTTACTTAATTTTTAACAAAACCAGACCAAGAGAAAGAGGGAGAAAGCCGAAAATTGTCTCCGAAATCCAAAAACCAAAAGAAAAAAAGGTCGAATTAAAAGAATTAGAGAAAAAATTAGAAGAAATTTTAGGCAAGTAATTTATGAATTTAAATAAAGTAATTTTAGTTGGTAGATTAACCCAAGACCCCCAAAGCAAATCTCTACCATCGGGTCAAGCTTTAACCACTTTTGGTTTGGCTACCGGTCGTTATTTTGTTGACAAGTCGGGCCAGAAACAACAGCAAACCGAGTTCCATAATATTGTTTTGTTTGGAAGATTAGCCGAAATCGCCTCTCAATATCTAACCAAAGGTTCTTTGGTCTTAATCGAGGGAAGGCTTCAAACCAGGTCCTGGCAGGACCAATCTGGCAACAAAAGATTCCGAACTGAAGTTGTTGCCGAGAGAATACAATTGGGACCAAAATCAGCTGGCAAAGTTGCTCCCAGCCAAGAGGAAAAAGCTGCCCCAGCAGAAGAAATCCCGGTTATTGAAGAAGACAAACCTAGCGCTACTGAAGCTTCGGAGGACAAAGACCAGGACGAGATCGACATATCACAAATACCTTTTTAAGTTGGTGAAAAACCTTTTAGGAAGTAGAAATTAAAAATTTATTCTATGGCTTGTTATTTTTGTATAAAAAATATTCAAGAAATTGATTTTAAAAATACTGAATTGTTAAAGAGATTTATTACCGGTTTAGGGAAAATAAAACCCAAAAAAAGAACCGGTCTTTGTACTCCCCATCAAAGAAAACTCTCTAAGGCAATAAAAAGAGCCCGTCAGATAGGGCTGTTATCTTATACCTCAAAGTAAAAAAATGGGGTCAACTCTATTTTTTTATTTAACATCGGATGCGGATGTAAACTGATGGAGGTCGGACCTCCATCAATTGGTTTAGCTTGCTTTAAGAATCTCTTTTCTTATTTCTTTTGCAATTTCTGGATTTTCTCTCAAAAAATTCTTTGAAGCTTCCTGGCCCTGGCCAAGTTTTTTATCTCCAAACTGGAACCAGCTTCCAGCTTTTTTTATTACCCCTGTTTTTACTCCGGCGTTTACAAGGTCACCCCAGTAGGATATTCCCTCATCGTAGTAAATATCAAACTCAGCAGTTTTAAAAGGAGCGGCTACTTTATTTTTAACTATTTTAGCTTTAATTCTGGAACCAATAATTTCGTCTCCGTGTTTTATCTGGGCAATTCTTCTTAAATTAATCCTCACCGAAGAATAAAATTTTAAAGCCAGACCCCCAGGCGTCGTCTCGGGGTTGCCGAACATAATTCCGATTTTCATTCTGGTCTGGTTCAAAAAAATAATCGCTGTTTTGGTCTTCGAAAGAATACCGGAAAGTTTTCGCAGGGCTTTACTCATTAATCGGGCTTGAAGGCCGATTTGTTGGTCTCCCATTTCTCCAGCGATTTCAGCCCGAGGAGTTAAAGCTGCCACTGAATCAATGATAATCACATCAACCGCCCCTGACCTAACTAAACTCTCCACAATCTCTAAGGCTTGCTCTCCAGAATCGGGTTGAGAAATTAAAAGGTCATCAAGATTTACCCCGATTTTTTTGGCATAATCAGGGTCTAAAGCATGTTCAGCATCAATAAAAGCTGCTGTTCCTCCCCTTTTTTGAGCCTCAGCCGCCACGTGCAAAGCCAAAGTTGATTTCCCGCTCGATTCTTGACCGTAAACCTCAATGACTCTTCCCCGGGGAATTCCAGCCACACCTAAAGCCGCATCTAAAGAAATTGAACCGGTGGGAATAACATCAACATCAACCTTGCCCACCTCTTTCAATTTCATAATTGCTCCTTCGCCAAACTTTTGTTTAATTGCTTCAACCGTTTCCTCTAAATCCTTTTTCTCTAATTTTAATTCCTTTTTTTGTTTTGCCATGCTATTTTCATTTTAAAATTTCCTTTAATAATGTCAAATTGTTCAACTGATGGAGGTCGGACCTCCATCAATGGAGAATCAGATTTCCGAACCATCCTCCTCTCCGGGGAATAAATAAACCTTCCTTGGTTTGGCCCCCTCGCCAGGTCCCACCACTCCCCTTGCCTCCAAGATATCAATTAATCTGGCTGCCCTGGCATAACCAATTCTTAATCTTCTTTGTAAAAGAGAAGCTGATGCCTTTTTGGCCTCAACAACCACTTTCTTTGCCTCTTCATATAAAGGGTCTTCCTCTCCGTAAAAGGTCGAGCCACCTTCTAAGGGTTCTTTTTCCAAATCTTCTTCCAAACTCAAAGTTAATGCTTCTCCAGTTTCTTCTAATTTATATTTTGATTTGAGCCAGCCAACCACCTTCTTAACTTCTTTCTCTGAAACATAAGTACCCTGAAGTCTTCTGGTCTTAGTCCGCTCGGCTGAAAGAAAAAGCATATCACCCAAACCCAAAAGCTTTTCTGCTCCGGCCATATCTAAAACCGTTCTGGAATCAACCTGGCTTGCCACCTGAAAAGATATTCTTGAGGTGATATTAGCTTTAATTAAACCAGTAATTACTTCTACCGACGGTCTCTGGGTAGCCACGACCAGGTGAATACCTACTGCTCTGGACATCTGAGCCAATCTGACAACGCCTGCTTCCACCTCTCTGCCTCGAGCTGCCATTAAATCTGCTAATTCATCAATAATTAAAACAATGTAGGGCAGGGTCTCTAAATTCTGGTTTGGCTGCTCTTTTTGACTAACTTTGTCATTGTAACTGGCAATATCTTTTGCTTTCAGCTCAGCTAAAAGTTGAAACCTTCTTTCCATCTCAGAAATCAGCCACTTTAAAACATTAACTGTTTTTTGGGCATCAAGAATTACCGGACATAAAAGATGAGGCAGTTCATTATAAATTGGAAATTCTACTCTTTTTGGGTCAATCAAAATAAATCTTAAATTGGCTGGACTATTTCGATATAAAAGAGCCAAAATTAAACTATTCAAGGCGCATGTTTTCCCGGCACCAGTGGAACCTGCCACCAAAAAATGAGGCATGCGCCCGAGGTCAGCGAAAACAGGGTTGTTTGAAACATCCCTCCCCAGAGCCAAAACTAAAGAGGAAACCGAATTTTGAAATAAAGGATTTTCAAGTAAATTTCTTAATCTCACCAAAGTTCTGACTTTATTTGGCACCTCAATTCCAACCAAAGACCGGCCGGGAATTGGCGCTTCAATTCTAATTGGATGGGCAGCTAAAGCTAAAGCTAAATCGTTGGAAAGGGTAGTAATTTTTGATAACTTTACTCCTTCGGCTGGCTTGAAAGCATATTGAGTAACTGTCGGCCCAATATTCACTTCTGACATCTCCACAAGAATGCCAAAATTTTCCAAGGTTTTTTTGATAATGGCTGAATTTACCTTAATATCACCAGCTGAAGGAGCTCCCCTGTCAGCTTCTAATAAATCTAAAGGAGGTGGTGAAAAACCTGTAATTTTAGAAGGATATTCAAGGAGCTCAGCTCCTTCAAGGGGTTTTTTTCTCTCCAGGGGAGGAATAAGGGGCTTAACTCCTGAAACTTTGACCGATGAAGGAACTTCTTTAATTTTAAACCTCGGACCCAAAAAGGTTCTCTTAAAAACAGGAAGGATTGGAGGTTTTTCCTCTTTTGCTTTTTCAATTTTTTCTTTTCTGGGCAATTGAGAAAGAAATCGGAAAGAAATTACTCCCCCAATAATAATTAAAACTCCGAATATAATTTCTGCCGCCCAAAAACCAAACAATTTAAAAAGAGGCCAGCTTATAATGTTGCCCAACCAGCCTCCCCGGCCAGCCTGAAAAAAAGGGAATTCCTCTTCGGCTCTCAAATCTAAAGTTCCTAAAATGCCTGAAATTCCTAAAACTAAAATAAGACCTACTAAAAAAATCAGTTTTTTGTTTTTTTTCAAAAAAGGGCCTTTACTCAAAGCAAAAAATATTAAAGCAGCTAAAATAAAAATTAAAGGAAGTAAAAAAATCGTTTGGCCTAAAAAATAGCTAAAAACCTTCATAAAAGCCCTACCAGCCAAACCGGCTTTACCAAAAAAAGAAAGAGCCATTAAAATGGCTACCAAAGACATCAAAATGGCCCAAATCCAAGACTGGGTTTCTTCTGGCAAACCGAGTTTACTCGGTTTTTTTATTCTTTCGCTGAAACTTTTGTTCTTTTTAGGCTTTTTCTTTTTAGCCATTCATCATAATGGAGGTCCGACCCCCATCAATTTTATTTCTTAAATCCGGTGCCCGCTGGTATCAGTTTACCAATCATCACGTTTTCTTTCAACCCTCTCAATTTGTCTTCTTTTCCTTCCAGGGCCGCTTTAATTAAAACCCTGGTAGTTTCTTGAAAAGATGCTGCCGACAAGAAACTGTCAGTAGTTAAAGCTACCTTTGAAATTCCTAAGAGAACGACTTCCCCCTTGGCTGGTTTTTTATGAGCTTTTTTCAAGTTAGCATTTTCCTCAAGCAATTTTGTTTTTTCAATTACTTCCCCCACAATAAAAAGGCTGTCTCCGGGGTCTTTAATCCGTAGACGGGAAAACATCTGCCTTATTATTGTTTCAATATGTTTATCATGAATTAAGGCTCCCTGGGATACATAAATTTTTTGAATCTCTTTAATTATGTAACGCTGTGTTTTTTGAAATCCAACTAATTTAAAAAACTCTTTTAAGTTTATATCTCCTTCACAAAGCTGCTGACCTTTTTTAATTTCCTGGCCAACTTTTGCCCAAATAGCTTTATCAGAGGAAATTTTATATTCAACAATTTCTGATTTTTTGCCTTTAGACTTTAGATTTTCGTCTTTGGACTTTAGACTTTTGATTTTAATCACTCCTTCTTTGTTAATCTCCATCACCTTTCCTTCGGCTCTGGAAACTAGAGCTTCTCTTGCGGGCTTTCTTATTTCAAAAATCTCCACCACCCGGGGTAATCCCTGGGTAATGTCTCCGCTTCCAGCCACTCCTCCAATATGAAAAGTTCTCATCGTCAGCTGAATTCCCGGCTCACCGATGGCTTGAGCAGCCACAATCCCTACTCCTTGACCAATTTTTACCAATTGATTATTTCCCAGATCCCAACCATAACACTTTTGACAAACCCCTTTCAAACTTTTACAGCTCAAAGGAGACCTAACTCTCAACTCTTTAATGCCTGCCTCAATAATTTGATTTCCTTTTTGCCAATCAATAATTTCTCCCTCCTTAACAATAACTGTTCCTTTCGACTTCACCTCTTCCAGGCTTACTCTTCCCACGATTTTCAGTAAGAAACTCTGGCCAATCTCTTTGACGTCTTCCTTCCAAACAACAATTCCCTCTTTGTCCCGACAATCTTCTTCGCTCACTATTATTTCGTGGGCAACATCAATTAGTTTGCGAGTTAAATAACCTGCCGTAGAAGTTCTCAAAGCCGTATCGGCAGTTCCTTTTCTGGCTCCGTGGGTAGAAATAAAGTATTCCAAAACATCAAACCCCTCAATATAGGAATGTCTAATGGGTAATTCAATGATGCGACCGGCCGGATTAATAACTAATCCTTTCATTCCAGCCATCTGAACTGGCTGGGTCCAGGAACCCCTGGCCCCGGAATTAACTATTGAGGAAACCGGGCCTGTTTCGGGCAAGGTTTTGGGTAGTAATTTTTCAATCTCTGATTTCGCCTCTGTCCAGACCCCAATAACTCGATTCCTTTTTTCTTCTAAAGACAAAAGTCCTTTTGAAAACTGAGAATTTATTGTTTCTATTTCTTTCTCTGCTTTTCTGATAATTTCTGGTTTTTGGGAAGGGACAATCAAATCATCCATCCCCAAAGTCATTCCAGATAGGGTTGAATATTCAAATCCCAAATCTTTTACTTTGTCTAAAACCTCGGTAGCAATTTGCCAACCGAATTTGGCAATAATCTCGGCTAATAATTTTTCTAACTTTTTGGCATCGAATTGCTTATTTTGAAAAGGAAAATCTTCGGGCAGGGTTTGATTAAAAAGAATTCGGCCAACAGTGGTTTCCAATAAATCATTTTTTTTGCTTTTAACATTCCCTTTAGAGCACCCTTTGACTTTTATCTTAGCTCGCAAATCAATAACTTTCATCTCCTGAGCCAAAATTGCCTCTTTCTCGGAACTAAAAATTTTTCCCTCCCCCAAAACTCCTTCCTTTATATAGGTCAACCAATAGCATCCCAAAATAATGTCTTTGGTGGGGGTAACAACCGGGGTGCCGGTAGCCGGCTTCAAAAGATTTAAAGAAGATAACATAATTTCTTTAGCTTCTTTCTGGGCTTTATTTGAAAGAGGTAAATGGACCGCCATTTGGTCTCCGTCAAAATCAGCATTAAAAGCCCTACAAATCAAAGGATGAATTCTAATCGCTTCACCTTCAATCAAAAGAGGTTCAAAGGCCTGGATTCCCAGTCTGTGTAAGGTTGGTGCTCTATTTAATAAAACTAACTTATTTTTAACAACTTCTTCTAAAATCGCCCAAACCTCATCGCTTTCTGCCTCAACTAATTTAGAAGCCCCTCTAACATTGTAAGCTAATTCTCTCTCTAAAATTTTCCTAATAACAAAAGGTTTGAAAAGTTCTAAAGCCATCTTTTTGGGAAGACCGCATTGATGAAGTTTCAACTCTGCTCCGACAACGATTACCGACCTTCCGGAATAATCAACTCTTTTACCCAAAAGATTTTGTCTAAACCGTCCTTGCTTTCCTTTAATTATGTCAGCCAAAGATTTTAGCAACCTCCTCCCTCCGGTGGTCGCCTTGATGGTAATTCCTCTCCTCATTCCATTATCAATTAAAGCATCAACTGCCTCTTGCAACATTCTCTTTTCATTTCTGACAATAACGTCAGGGGCGGAAATTTCCAAAAGATATTTCAAGCGATTGTTGCGATTGATAACCCGGCGGTAAAGATCATTCAAATCAGAAGAAGCATATCTTCCCCCATCTAATTGGACCATTGGTCTTAAATCCGGAGGTAATACCGGCAAAACAGTCAAAAACATCCACTCGGGTTTAATCTGAGCTCTGAGCATTCCTTCAATTACCCTTAACCTCCTTAAAATTTTTCTTTTGGCTTCCCCGGTTTTCAAAACATTAATTTCGGCTCTAAGGTCTTTAGCTAATTTCTTTAAATCAAGAGCGGCAAATATCTCTCTTAAAGTTTCAGCTCCTGTTCCGGCTTCAAAGCATTGACCGTATTTTAAAGAAAGTTCTCTATATTCAACCTCTGATAAAATTTTCAAAGGTTTTATCTGTAATATTTCCTCCTTAGCCCTGTCCCTAGCCATTTTAAGCTCTGCCAATTCTGCTTTTTTTATTTTCAATTTTTGCTTCCCCTTATATTCCTTCTCCATCTCTTCTAAGACCTTCTTTTTTTCCTCTACTGAAACTTTAGTAATAATATAACCGGAAAAGTAAGTTATCCTTTCCAATTTTAGAGCAGGAATATCTAAAATCAATCCCGCTCTCGAGGGAACTCCCTTTAAAAACCAAATGTGGGCACAGGGAACTGCTAAGTTAATATGACCCATTCTTTCCCGCCTAACATTTGACTTAATTACTTCCACCCCGCATTTATCACAAACAATTCCTTTATAGCGAATGCCTTTGTATCTGCCGCAATAACATTCATAATCCTTTTCCGGCCCAAAAATTTTCTGACAGAAAAGCCCATCTTTTTCTGCCCTCTGGGTTCTGTAATTAATGGTCTCGGCTTTTGTCACCTCGCCAAAAGACCAATTCAAAATCACCTCTGGTGAAGCTAATTTTATTCTTATTGTCTCAATGTCTTCAACCCTCATAAAACTCGCAACGAGACCCAACCTCGTTGCGAGGTCGGGTCTCGTCATATTTAGGCTTTTTCTTTTACTTCTATATTTAATCCCAATGATTTCAATTCCCCAATTAATAGATTAAAAGAGGCCGGCAGGTTTGGGCTTTTAATTTCTTCCCCCCTCAAAATTGCCTCATAGGTAGCTGTCCGACCCAAAACATCATCCGATTTTATAGTCAACATTTCTTGTAAAATGTAAGCTGCCCCATAACCCTCTAAAGCCCAGACTTCCATCTCGCCAAACCTCTGACCACCAAATTGAGCTTTTCCCCCCAGGGGTTGCTGGGTTATGAGAGAATAAGGACCTATTGAACGCATATGGATTTTATCCTCAACCATATGAACCAACTTCATCATATAAATATAGCCCACCGTAATTTTTTCTGGAAAGGCTTCGCCCGTTCTGCCATCGTATAAAGTCATTTTGCCATCTTCGGGAAGGCCGGCTTTTTTAAACTCCTCCTTAATATCTTCTTTTGTTGCTCCTGACATACCAGGAGAAATTGCCACATAGTCCAACTTTTTAGCTGCCAAACCTAAATGGGTCTCTAAAATTTGACCGATATTCATTCGAGAAACTACCCCCAAAGGATTTAAGATAATATCTACTGGTCTCCCGTCTTCCATAAAAGGCATTTCCTCAACCGGCAAAATTTTGGCAACTACTCCTTTATTTCCATGACGACCGGTTAACTTATCGCCGGCTTGTATTTTCCTTAATTTTGCGACCTCTACTTGAATTCGCTTGATAATGCCTGGTTCTAATTTGTGACCAAGCTCTCGAGAAAATACTTTTATTCCTATCACCCTTCCTCTTTTTCCATATTCCAATCTTAAAGAAGTATCTTTAAATTCTTTGGCTTTTTCTCCAAAAATCGCCCTCAACAGTCTTTCTTCAGCTGTTAATTCAGTTTCTCCTTTGGGAGAAATTTTTCCAACTAAAATGTCATTAGGACCTGCTTCAGCTCCAATCCTGACAACTCCTTCTTCGTCCAAATCTTTTAATTTTTCTTCAGCAACATTAGGAATATCAGAAGTAGTAATTTCTGGCCCTAATTTTGTTTCTCTAACATCGCAGATAAAATCCTCAATGAAAGTTGAAGTAAAAACATCGTCTCTAAGCAATCTTTCTGATATCACTATAGCGTCTTCAAAATTTAATCCCCGCCAGGGTAAAAATGCCACCAAAACATTTCTACCTAAAGCTAAAGACCCTTGAGAAATTCCTCCTCCATCAGCCAGAATATCTCCTTTTTTTACTCGCTGACCTTTTTGAACAATTGGCTTTTGATGAAAACAAGTATACTGATTTGTTCTGATAAAGGTTTTTAAATTATAAATTTTTGACTTTAGAGTAATATGGTCAGCATCAACTTCTTTAATAATGCCATCTTCCTTGGCTATCACCACCTGGCCGGAATCTCGAGCTACCCTTTCTTCCAAACCAGTACAAACCAGGGGCACCTCTGGTTGAATTAAAGGAACAGATTGACGCTGCATATTTGAACCCATCAAGGCTCGATTAGCATCATCATTGGCTAAAAAGGGAATCAATCCTGTAGCCACTGAAAAACATTGCTCAGGAGAAACATCAATAAAATCAATTTTTTCTCTCTCTACCAGTCCCGGCACTCCCTTAATTCTGGCTTCAACTTTTTTGGCTAAAATTTCACCTTTTTCATCAACTGCCACTCCACCGTGGGCAATATTATATTTTTCTTCTTCGTAGGCGTTGAGGTAGTGAACCCCTGCTCGAACCTTCCCTTTTTCTACTTTCAAATAAGGGGTCTCAATAAATCCATAAGGATTAATTTTAGCGAAAGCCGCCAAATGTCCAACCAATCCGATATTTTGACCTTCGGGTGTTTGAATTGGACAAATCCTCCCATAGTGGGAAGGCTGAACATCTCTTACTTCAAACCCAGCCCTCTCTCTGGCTAAACCACCGGGACCGGTAGACGTTAATCTTCTTTTATGCTCCAGCTCAGCTAAAGGGTTCTCGTTATCCATAAATTGGGCGATTTGGGAGGAGGTAAAAAATTCCTCGAGCACTGCCATCACCGGCCTGGGATTAATAAGCTGAATCGGAGATATAGTATGAATATCTAAAATTGACATTCTATCTTTAACAACTCGCTCCATCCTCATCAAACCTATTCTCAACCTGTTCTGTAAAAGTTCAGTCAGGGTTCTTACTCGCCTGTTTCCTAAATGGTCAATCTGGTCTGGCTGAGCATCGGGGTTATTATTTAACCTTATTATCTCCCTTAGGGTCGCCACTACATCCTCTGACTTTAAAACTCTGTCTTCTGTCCTAATCTCCTCTTCTTTGCTTTTGCTTTTGCTTTTGCTTTTGCTTTTGCTTTTGCTTTTCGTTTTTCCCAATTCCGGCAATCTCTGCCTCATCCTCCATCTTCCTACTTTAGACAAATCATATCTTTCAAAATTGAAAAACATATTTTTAATCAATTCTCGAGCTGTATCAGGAGTAGCCATTTCCCCTGGTCTTAATCTCCGATAAATCTCAACCAAAGCTTCTTTTTGGTCTTTAGTTGAATCTTTTAATAAAGTTTCTTTTATATATTTTGTTTCCCCTATATCAACGTCTTTAAAAATTTCTTTTATTCTGTCTTCTTCCGCTATCCGAGCGATAGCGAAGGGTGAAGATGAAGCTTTAGCTTCATCGCCTATCCCAAAAGCCCTCAATAAAGTGGTGGCTGCCACTTTTCTTCTCCTGTCAATTTTCACTCCAATCACTCCTGAACTCTCTGTTTCAAATTCTAACCAAGCTCCCCGATTGGGAATTATTTTTG
>Ga0210017_1001153_pt1 | contig 23080 bp, 35 predicted proteins | sample CryGeyCG2014_020_FD_183966 | JGI IMG/M metagenome (GOLD analysis project Ga0210017, IMG submission 183966) | Groundwater microbial communities from aquifer - Crystal Geyser CG08_land_8/20/14_0.20 (SPAdes) (version 2) | ecosystem: Environmental > Aquatic > Deep subsurface > Groundwater | place... | reverse complement strand
GCACAATATGCTCCTTTAGGTTTTTCTCTAAATCTGTATTCTTTTGTACTTTTTACTGTTCTTACAAATTTTTTCTTTAAATTTCTTTTTCCCGGTGCTACCATAAAAATCACCTCTTTTAATTTTTAGGGATCTGTTATAATTTTTGATTTATTGAGAAAATTATAACTGGCCATAAACATCCCTCTAGACAGTATATTTTTTATGTGTTGATTTGCTGTTAATTCAACATATTTCTTTTATCTAATTGTGAAAATATTATTTTGTAGATTATGTTTGCTGCCAAAGATATTAAAATAAACCAAGTTATAACATTTGAGAATACCCAAAAACCACCAATTGGAAAACCGCCATATCTGAAAAGATTAACAGCATACAAAACAACTAAACCTAAAAGCATTATCCAAAGCATACTTTTGAATTGTGTTTTCATCATGCCCATACTTATAGACATCATTTCTTTTTGCAATTTTGAGTTTTCCTCTGCTACTGCAGGATCTTTTGCATCCTTTGTTTTGTAATTATCAGAAATCTTTGCTTGTATCTCTTTCATTTTTACATTTTTTTCTTTTGTGTTATTTTTTTTATCCAAATATCTTTGATATGAAAATAAAAATGCAGAATACAAAATTGAAATAACTCCTACAATCAAAGCTGGCACATAATCCATTTCTATCACACTATACAGCATATATATGTTTGTTTTATATGTTGATTTTGTATTGGCTATAACACTAAAAAATACACCTTCACAACATACAAAAATATCTTTTAATACACCATAGCCATACATAAAATTGGCATGTCTAGTGTATTAATGTTTCATACCACTAACTAATTTTGTTAACAGTCCAGAATCTGTACTCACTTGTTCTTTAACAATTTCCTCATATAATCTATAAACAATATCAACAGTTAAAAGTATTCCCATACCTGTTCCAACTGCATTCGTAATACTTGCAAATCCTGCAAGCACAGCAACAAAAATCGAGCCAATAATTGTTATTGTAGGAATATATCTATCCAAAACAGATTTTATCACTCTTGGATCACGTCTAAAGCCTGGCAAAAACATTCCGCTTCTCTGGAGCTGATTAGACACAGCTTCTGAATCCTGGCCTGCCATTTTTACCCACATAACACCAAAGAAAACACATACTATAGAGAGTAATATCAAGTAAATAACTGCTTGAAGAATTTGCCCTCCAAGACCAGCGAATCCCTGCAAAAACAAATTTTCCGTGAGGTCATATGGCGCGGTTGTGTACTTGCTTAAATAAAATAAACCTGTTGTCAAAAAAGGAATTGCTTTTTTTTCAACAATTGCATAAATCAAAGCAATATTTGCAAATAATGCAGCGCTTAGTATAACTGGCAAATTGCTCACATAAAAGAATTTTACAGGATATCTGCCAAACTGGGAGCTCCTGCCCATAGTAATGGGAATGTTTACATACACCCCTTCAAAATAAATAACAATAAAGAAAATTATCAAAGCAAACAATATTGGAAATATGTGCTGAACTAATGCAGTGTACAAACTGTTTCCTAATTCTGCAAAGAATCTCCAAAGCAAACCTGCACCTGTTGCAAAATCAAATGCTGCACCACCCGAAACTATTTTGAGACCCAAACCAATAGTACTCACAGGATTGAAAACTCTCCAAATAACTGCTGCTGCTACACCCCCAGCAATAAACAAACTTATTCCAGAACCAATACCATATTTCTGAACAACTTCATCAAGATATAAAAGAACTATTGATCCTAAAGCGACCTGCAAAACAACCCAGAAAAACATTCCTGCTTGAGGTGTTAAAAAACCAATTTGAACATAAACCAGTGCTTCAAAAAAAGAAAGAATTATTGCTAAAATCTTTTGTGTACTTGAAAAAAGTGCTCTTTCTTCCGGATTGCCAAAATCCAATTTCCAAATTTTTGTACCAACAAGCAATTGTAAAATAATAGATGCAACAACTATTGGTCCAATACCTACTGTTAAAAGAGTGCCAATATTACTGGCTAAAATAATCTGATAAATTCCCAATCCAGAAACTGCAGCAGGAGTCAGTCCTACAAGAGCTATGTTTCCTAAAATAAAAAAGATAACCAAAACAAAAAAACTATATTTAAGTCTTCCTGATAGTCCTGGCTTAGCCTGAGGAGCTTCAACAGAGGGGAGAAATTTGGAAATTGCAGAAATAAAACTTGCAAAGCTCATTCAATTAAACCCCCTTTTGAAACAATCTCTTTTTTTGCTCTTTCTGTCAAAGCAACATTCTTAACAGATACTTTGTAGTTCAATTTACCTTTAGAAACAATTTTATTATATTTTTGTAAAAATTTATCCTCTGAAAAATCAAGTAATACTGGCTCAGCTAATTTCTTTGTTTTTAATTGTTTGTAAATATATTCGTTTATTTCATTAAAGGTTATAGAATTTATAAATGTTACTGGTTTATTTTTTATTTTTGTACCAATTAAATGAAAAAACAGCTGTTTCTTGTGTCCGAACTTGCCTGTTAATCCTTTTCCACCTTTTGAGCCGGCACCTCTTCTGTTTTCAGTATTTCCTGCGCCTCTTGTTCTTCCAGCCCCTAATCTTTTCTTTAATTTCTTAGCTCTACGCACGCTCATTTTATATCATCCTTTTTAGCAATAAATTAATAGCTTCTTTTCTGTTGCCTAAAGCGCCTTTTTGTACAAACGGATATTTAATTCCTACTTTCCCAAAACCTTTGCTTGGTGGGCTTAATCTAAAAACTTTTTTTAATCCCAAAGTATAAACACTTTTTGGATCTTTTTCAAATTGTTCTACTAACTTATCCAAAGTCATTTTGTTTGTTTTTAACCATTCATCAGTTATTCTTTTATCGCCTAATAATCTACCACGTTTTTTTATCAAACTAGTCAATGTGATTTTATCTATTTCTCCAAAAGTAACATAATCCTTGACTTTAAATAACATTCCAGTTAGAACTGGATTTTCTTTACACACTACACAATGATTATTTTCTGTCAAGCAAAGCATCTTCATAGTATCTTTTATTTCTTTTCTTACGCCAACACTTCCTCTGATTCTTACTATTGCAGTTAACATAAATATTCCTCACATCTTGCATAACGTTTGTCTGTTTAATGGGATGTTTTCTCCTTTCTGAATGTACTTTTCAAAGCATCTATTGTTGCTTGAATAATATTTATTTTTGTTGATGTTTCACCGCTTGTTCTTGACCAAATATCACTAATTCCTACAAACTCTAACACTGGTTTTACAACTTCTGTTGCAACCAAACCAGTACCCAAAGGGGCCGGCATTAAAGTAATTCTTGATGCTCCTGTTTTCCCACTAACATTAAAAGGAACTGAATGTCCTGTACCACAAGTACATTCCCAACTACCGCAACCTCTTTTTGCTCTTATTAAATTCAATCTTGCCATTCTTGCAGCTTTACCTGCAGAAGTCCATTTATCTTTGTCTTTTGCAATTCCAAAACCCAAAAAACTAGAACCATCGCCAATTAAAACTGCACATCTGTAACCGTATTTACGACCAGCCATTCTTACATAAGATGTTTTTGTTGTATCCATTAATTTTTCTTTTATTTCTTTTATAAAAAAATCAACAATTTCTGGTTCCATAATTTTTAGATTTTTATCAAAAATTTCGTTCAAATCTTTTATTTCTCCTGCTTTTACTTTCTTTCCTAATTCTGTTTTTGGCAGCCAATCTCCAATATTCTCGCCAAAAAGAAGTTTCTTAACTCTTTTTCTATGCACTGCTTCAACTATTGCTTCTTTATCATCTACTTTAACAGCTGGTGCTTTTGCATATTCTATTCTTCTCTGACTTTTTCTCATTGCCTGCTTAAATTTCTCTGCCATAAAATATCACCAACATATAATCTTCTTTAATGTGCAAATTTAGCATCTATAGTACTTTTTACTGTATTAAATAACTGCTCAGTTTTATTATGTTTTCCTTTCAATCGATCTTCTGGTGGGAAAGCCTCTGAACTTGCAGGAATTTTCAAACCGCTATCGATCATACCTTTAACACCTGCAAATAATCTACCTTTTTTAAAAGCATTTTGCAAACCCAAATCTAGAACTGCTTCTATTCCCAGTTTTCTTTTTATTACTTCTTTGCCAAATAAAAACCCTGCTAAATAACATGCTGGTAAAGATCTATAGCCTTTAGGCCAACAGAAACTTTTTAAAGATTTTGAAGTTAAAGAAAACTTTGTAATATCTCCTTTTGGGTTATGTTCTATATACAAAAGATGTAAGTATAAATTTGACAGTCTTACAACAACTCTATTTTTACCAGATTTCAATAATGCCAATCTCTTTTCATAATTTGTTTTCATTTCTCTTCTTCTTTGATATACTGTCATAAAATATCACATCACTTTTCTATTTTTTGCTTAAGTAAGAATCTATGTGTCCTTTGCTTCTAAAAAATCCACCTTTTATTTTCTTATATAAGTCTCTATATTTTTCTTTATCTATTTTTTTATTTTTTGAAAGTTCTAAAATATATTTTCTTTGAGCGCGAACCTTTTTAATCCAATTTTCATGAAATTTAGTTCTTGAGTTTCTTGTTCCTCTTCTTGTTCCTTTTCCTTTTCTTCTGCCCAATCTTTTTTTTGCTTTTAATACTCTTGCTCTACCTTTACTTTGGCCCTTGCCTTTAATTGTGAAAACATTATCTTTCATCAAAGTCTCTAAATCAGAACCAGTTATTGCTTCTTTTATTTTTTTTAAAGCACTAGAATCTACTTTTAATCTGCTAATTCCAACATCCCTTTTTCTTGCAACAATTCTGCGAGCTGATTTCATATTCATTTAGACACCTTTTTTACATCATCATTCTTTTTTACTATTTTTATGTTATCTTTTTCAGGTTCTATTTTTTTCTCAAATATATTAATTACTCTCAATTTGTGTTTATCACAAAACTTTTTTATTTCCTCTCTTTTCTTTTTACCTAATTTTGATGCCATTCTAAAAATAAAATTTTTTATATCTTTATTTTTTTCAATAAAATTCTGTAGGTCTTTTAAATTTCTAATATAAACTTCCTTTCTACCTGATGGGTGTAATGCTTTTCTTTTTTTGTCACAGCCAAAACCAATCTTTGGCATTTGATTGTCGCCTCTACGCCAAGAAATATCTATTCCTCGAGGATATCTCCATTTATTCCATTTTGGGTTTGTCTTTTTTCTTTTTGATCGGGTGCCAAATCTACCTCTAAATACAGGCATTCTCTTTATGTTATTACTCATTCTGCACACCCTTTGAGACTATATATACGCCATCTTGAAAAGTCCTTCTATCTTTGTTCAATACCTTTGCATTATTTTCTATCATACCTGCAACGATTCCTGCCTTTTCTTTGTCAACAGAAGTAACAATCACATCCTTTCCTTTGATATTCACTTCAACATTATCTAAAATTTCTATAGTTCTCGGGTTTTTCTCTCCCAAATAATTACTTATTATAAATGTTTTCCCTTTCATTGTTAAAGAAATTGGAAAATGTGAATACACCCCTCTTAATGTGTAAGTGTATTTTTTCTGTACACCAGAAATCAAATTTTCAATAATAGATTGTGTAGTATACAAAATTGAAAGCACTTTTCTTCTAGTATTCGTACTTTCTAAAACAATTTCTTTATTTTCAAGTTTAATAGACACTACTTTAGATTTAAATTCTTTTTCAATGCTTCCTTTTGGGCCCTTTACTTGAACAATATTGTCTTTAACACTAACTGTTATTCCCTCTGGTATTTTAATTTCTGTTTTCATATCTTTTCACTTCGAAACATACAAAAATTATTTTTCCAATACATTGTTTAGTGTCTAGAAAACAAATGCAATTAATCTTCCACCTATTTTTTCTTTTTTTGCTTCGATATGTGTCATTAATCCTTTTGGTGTTGAAACAATTAAAATTCCAACGCTTCGGGATGGCAAATATCTTTTTTCAAATTTTTCAAAATCTCTATATTCTATAGAATATCTTGGTTTTATTGCTTTTAAGTTTGTAAGCATACCATTTAATTTTACTACTGCTTCTTTCTTTTCTGCTTTGGATTTTACATCAAAACCAACAATATATTTTTCTTTTGCTAAGATTTCTAAAGTCTTTATCAACAATTTGCTTATGTGTGTTACATTGCATATAGACTTTGCAACAAAATCACAATTTTTTATGTGAGTTAAAGCATCTGTATATGGATCTAATCTCATAAGTTCACCTCATTCCAGCTTCTCGAATCCTAATTCTCTTGCACGATCCTTGAAGCATAGTTTACACAAGTATAGCCCATATTTTCTGATAACTGCTCTTCCATTACCACAAAACTTGCACACCTGTTTTTTATCATCTTTCACAAAATCACCATTAATTAAACTTTACATTGTAATTTTTTATCAAAAAATCTTCTGTCTCTGCTTTCGTTATTCTCAAATTTTTATTAAGATTCTTTCTTTTTAAATGCCTGTATTTCACTCTAAAACCATTTCGTTTCAGAGAAACAATTACATCAAAACCAAATATTCCTATTTTCGGATCATATTTCATACCTTTAATATCAATGTATTCTGGTATTCCAAATGCAAAATTTCCTGCATCATCAATACTTTTTTTATTTAAAGCAAATGATCTTGACTCCAATGTTTTTTTCAAAAAAGCATCTGCATCTTTATTTCTAAGAGTTACTTTAACACCTATTGGCAACCCCGGGTGCAAACCCCACTTAGGCAATTTAACTTTTGCTTTTGTTTCAACAGGTTTTCTGTTTGTCAATATTTGCAAAATTTGTTTTGCTTTGTCTAATTTTGGGCCTGTTTCTCCAGTACAGATGTGCGCAATTACTTTTTCCAAAGAAACTGATTTCATAGGGTTATTTTTATTTGAATACTTTTTTTCTTTTTGTTCAACAATTTTTTTTGCTGGTGTTTTTTTTACTACTGCTTTTTGTAATAATTCCTTTTTAACTTGTTCAGCCATAAATATCACATCAGAATTTATAATTTTAAATCATTTGGAATAACAAACACATATTTTTCTCTTGTTTTGAATGTTTTTCCTTCACTTTCAACAGTTATTTCATTTGCTTTTGTTACATCCCCTTTTACAATTGCTTTTAATATGCCTATTTTGCTAACGTGTGGTCCACCAACAACATATACTTGTGCATTTTCTTGCAACTTTGTTATTTCACCAAACTTTGCTTTTTCTATATTGTATTCTACTGTGTCTCCAACATTTGCTTTTACAGTCTTTGGCAAAATCCAAGAAAAACCATTATCAAAACCTAATTGTATATTCGAACCCGTTATTATTTTCTTGCTAACAATTCTGCAAGGTCTAAACAATTTTTCCTTGCTCAAATCTTTGAGAACAAATTTATTTTTGTTATTCAAAAAGATTCTATATCTTTTATCAACATCTTTAAATTCTAAAACATCAAATAAACCTAATGGAAAGTGTTCATCTTTTATCCTTTTTCCATTAACTCTGCAATCTTTATTTGTCAAAATGTATTTTATTTCTCTAGAATTATCAGCAAAATGCAAAATATCTCTGATTATACTTCCTAAAGTTGCGCCAGTATTTTTTGCATATGGTCCAGGTGCCTGGTTAAATGTCCAAACAAACTCTTTTCTTTTTATTTGACATCTACCATTATAACTTATTCTTTTTTGACGATTTTTATGTCCTTTATTTGCCATTCTTTTCACCTTTATTTTCCACTTTAATATGTTTATATCGTCTTTCATCATCAACATATAATTCTGTAATTATAACATTTGATGGTTCAATATTGATTGGTGCTGTTTTGCCATCTTTCTTTGTTATTTGAATAGATTCTACATTTATGCTTCCTAATTTTGTATTTACGCTTGTAACCTTTCCTGCTTTTTTTCTAAATTTTCCTACCAATATCATTACTGTGTCCCCTTTGCGAATAGGCAAAGCTCTTTTTTTATATTTTTTTCTTAATTCTTTTGATAAATGTCCTGAAATTCTTTTATGCAAAATATGCAAATCTGTTTTTTGAACTTTTTTCTTAGTCATAAATATCACATCAATTATTTATGAAACTGTTGTAAATTTCTGATTTTTCTGAGGAAATTTACAACTGGACCATAAATATCACATCAAATTCATTGGGTAATTTTAAATTACGTAAGCTGCACGTCCTAATACTTTAGGAAATCTTTCTCCTACTTCTTTTGGTACAACACCTTTAACTTCAGTAGATTTTGGTACTCCATCATCATCAACAATAACACAAGCATTTCCATCAAATTTGACTCTTGTGCCATTTGCTCTTCGCATACCTATCACACTTCTAATTATAACTGCTTTAAATTTTTTTCGCATCATTTCTGGTTTGCCTTTCAATACAATTACATTAATCAAATCTCCAATACCTGCACTTGGTATTTGTCTTCTTACTGTTTTTTGTCCAAATACGCTAATTATATAAACCACTTTTGCACCAGTGTTGTCACTGCATTCCATTCTTGAGCCTAAAACTAATCCTCTTACTGATTCAGCACTCATTGCTCTCATCATTTCACCTAATCTTTAAGCACACCTTTTTAATACTTTCATCAAAACAAAATTTTTTGTTTTACTAATTTTTCTTGTTTCTCCAACTAATACTAAATCTCCTACTTCAACTGTAATATTGTCAGGCACATGCACAGCATATTTTGCAGTTTTTATCAAACTTCTTTCATATTTTTGTATATACTGTACAATACTTCTTTTTACTACTATTGTCTTTGATGTTTTTTGTCTTATTACAACACCTTCAAACACAACTCCCCTTACAGTATAATTTTTTTCCATCTCTTTCACCTAAATTCGTCCTTATTTTCATTCCATTTAACCATATTTCTTAATTCTCTCTGCAATATTATAACAAATATTTTTTCCGTCAATCATTTCAAAATTCTTATTTATTTCTATTTCAAATACACATTCTTTTTTTGGTATTTTTTTTTGTCCTTTTGTTGTTTCAATTAAAAACAAATTCTTTGTCTCACCCAGAATTTGGCCCTCAATACCTTGTTTAGACATATCACTTGAAGCAATCACTTTTATTTTCTTTCCTAGATATACCTCAGCAAATAATTTTTCATTAAGAGATTTGTGAGCTGCCATAACCTTTCCCCACAAAGAAATCTATTACTTTCTTTTTATGCTTTCCTTGTAAAACAATCTCGTTTTTTTTGATTGTGCCTCCGCAAGCTAATTTCTTTTTAAGATCCTTCAATAGTACTTCAATATCTTTTGAAGATTCGATACCTGAAACCAAAGTTACAAACATTGGTCCTTTAACATGTCTTTCAACAACATAGATTTTGCGTTGTTCTGTGTTTATTTTTTCACAAACACAAATGTCTTTTGGTAATCCACATATAGAACATATCTCTGTCATGGTTCTTCAAATCCCCCTTTATTTTTTAATCTGATTTTTTAACTGTGTTTTTTTAATTTCTTCTTTGCTATCTTGCTTTTTCTTAACTATAAATTGTGTTTTCTTTTCTGCCTTTGGAATTTCTTTAGTATTTTTTACTTGTTTTTTTTCAACAGAAGCTGGTTTAAGTACAACTAACTCTTTCTCAGTAATAATTGTTAACAATCTTGCAACATTTTTTCTCAAATTTTTAAGGCTTATTGCTTTATCTGTTCTTGCCCCTGTTTTTGATTTCATTAATTCTTTAGTATAATTGTCTCTTGCTTCATTTAATTTTATTTTCAACTCAGAAATATCCAATATTCTCAAATCTTTTGTTTTCTTTGACATCTATAATCACTTTTTTGCAATCGTTTTGACATCTTTCTGTAAAGATTCATCCTTCTTTATTGATTTTGTTTCTGCTTTGTTTTCTTTCTTTTCTTCCTTTTTAGGTTCTTCCTTTTTTTCTTCTTTAGTTTCTTTTTTATGTTCAACAATTTTTTCTTTTATTACTTCTTGTTTTTTCTCTTTTGAAACTTCTTTTTCAGGTTCAACAACTTTTTCTTCTTTTTTAGGTTTCTTTTTTTCCTCTTTCTTTGATTCCTCTGGTTTGTATTCAACTTCTTTTTCTTTTTTCTCTAATTCTTTCTCTGATTCTTTTTCTGGTTCTTTTTGTGTTAGATCTTCAATAATAATCTTTTTAACATCGCCTTTAATTGCATTAGAAATTTCTTTTTCGCCTATTTTATCTGGAAACAAAGTATTTGGAGGAACTAATCTCAATCTAACACCAATTGCTCCTGATTTAGTATATGCTGCAGCCATTGTTTGCTTAACCAATTTAGTTTGGTCACCTATGGCTTTCAAATATCCAGAAACAAATCTATACTTTTGTTTTCTACCACCTTTAGACATCATTTTTCCTTTAAATATCAATTCAAAACCCATAATTGGCATATCAGAAAGACTTTTTACTGCTTTGTATGCCACTTGTTTCCAATTAATACCTTTTTCCAAATCATTTACTATTGTTTGTACAATATATTTTACATTATATTCTGGATCTTCAACACTTTTTATTTCAATATGTGGATTTTTTATTCCAAACTTCTCTTCGACAATTTGGCCTATTCCTTTAATTGCTTTTCCGCTATATCCAATTGCAATACCTGGTCTTGCAACGCTAACAACTAATCTAGTAGATACTGGTGTTTTCACAATATACAATGAATTAAATCCTGCTCTTGCAAAATGCTTTTCAAAGAATCTCTCTAAATCTAATTTTTTGATTGCTTGTTTAACAAAATATTTTTCTATCATTAATATCACTATTTAACTATTATTCATGTCTTTTCTGTCTCTCTCTATTTAATATTTTTTTCTGTTCTTCAATTTGTTCTTTTTGTGTCAATTTGGCTTCTTGTTTAGAATCTTTTTCTTCTTTTAATTCTAATTTTTCTGCCTCTTGCTTTTTTTCTTCTTTCTTTTCTTCTTTTTTGATCTCTTCTTTCTTAGGTTCTATTTTCTTTACAAATTTACCTTGTTGAACTAAAACAATTTCTAAGCTTGTTGTTTGATCTCTTCTCAAACGTCTTTTACCTTTTGTTTGGAAAGAATATCTTTTCATTCCCTGAGAAACAACACAACCCTTAATTATCAAATCCTTTTTCTCAGATTCCAATCCTTTGTAATCTGCATTTGATTTTGCCATTTCCAAAACTTTTTTAAATTGTTTTGCAACCTTTACAGGAAATCTTCCTGATTTCACACCAGAAATACTTGGTCCTTTTCTATGCCCCACATTCTGATTATATCTTTTTAGTGGAAGTTGTCTTTTCAAATTAATTATATCTTCTAAATATATCAATATTTTTTTGTATGGCTTGCTTTTTATTTCCCTTGCTAACTCTATTGAAAATTTCAAAGAAATTGGACAATTATACATTCTTGCAATAGCATCATTCCCTTTTAATTTATAATATGCTTGTTTCATTATTTCACCATTATCACACTAGACAGCATAATTTTATATGTTGCTAGGATACTTTTCTTTTACTTTTTAGTAATATGTTTAGAAGATCTAGTTGCTCCTATTCCTGCTTTGCTGTGCTTTGGTCTTTTTCTTGTTTCAACAAATTCTCCTAAAGGGAAACCGACCATTTCTTTTGTTATTCCTATTGTTTGAAATGCTTTACCATCATACACTGCAAATTTCAAACCAACCATATCAGGTGTAATTAAAATATCTCTTTTATGTGTTTTTACTGGCTTCTCTGGCGCTTTGCCTTGAAGATTATCAACAATTGCTCTCTTTATTTTTTTATCCAAAAATTTTGATCTTTTGAGAGATCTTCTTGCTCTTGCATTCATTGCTTTTTCTAAAGTACTTTGGTTTGCTTTAAGCAATTCATCCCAAGTCAAACCTCTAAACATAAAATCTTTTACCATAAATATCACATCTGTTTTTTATTTTATGGAACTGTTGTAAATTTCTTGATTTTTCTGAAAGAAATTTAGCAACTGGACCATAATTTCACTTACATCCTAGCAACACACAAAATTTATCTGTCTAATGGGTTATTATTTCTTTCTCCTGCCTGTACGTTTAGCACCAATAAAACCAACTTTTTGACCAGGTGCTCCAAACTTCTTTGGTTTTACCTTTTGTCTACCTGCTGAATTGTGACCAGAACCACCATGAGGATGATCAACTGCATTCATTGCATAACCTCTTACTCTTGGGTATATTCTGCCACCTCTTGCTTTCATTAAAAAATGTTTGTTGCCTGCTTTACAAAATGGTTTTACTGTTCTTCCACCACCAGCAACAACACCAACAATACAAAAACATTTAGGATCTATTTTTTTCTTCTCCCCTGATTTCATTTTAACATAAACAATATTTGCTTCTTTGCCTATTACTTCACCAAAAGCACCAGCAGCTCTAAAAAAAGAACCACCATCTCCAGGCATATTCTCTATATTATATGCTGGGAAACCAGGAAATAATTCACCTATAGGAAGAATATTTCCTAAATTTGCTGCTGAACCTGTTCCTATTTCTATTTTTTGACCTAAATAAGTTCCTTCACCTGCAGGAACATAAAAAAAACTGCCATCTTCCAAAATAATTTTAGCTAAAGGACTACTCTTTCCGTTATTATGCAAAATAGCACCTATTTCACCAACAACTTTTTTTTGAGTATAATTAAAAGGAAACTTTACTCTTGCAACAGAATCTCTCTTTGCCCTGTATCTAGGACTTCCTTTTCCTCTTCTCTGCACCTTTAATCTTTTCATTTTAACACCTTATATCATGCCAAGCTTACTTGACAGTTCGCTTGCTTTAAACTGTTTATTCAGTTTAACTATTGCTCTTTTTCTTCCTTTTGCATCCACCAAAATATTTACATTATCCACTTTCACTTTATAAGTTTCTTCAATTGCTTTTTTTACTTGCACTTTTGTTGCTTTTGGATTAACTATAAAAATTATTTTGTTTTCTGTTTCAACCATACTTACTGCTTTTTCTGAAATCAAAGGATAAAATATTGTATGTTCCATTCTCTCAACCTTCTTTATGTCTAAACTTCTAATTTTCCTCTAACTAAATCTTTTGTCTAGGCTTTCAATTGCACTTTTACTAAACACTGTTAATCTTGCTGCTCTTCCACCGGGGCATAAATCTCTTGTACTCAAATTTTTTAATGCAACAACATCCACGCCTTCTAGATTTCTTGCGCTTTTCTGTAGTGGCAATTTTTCTTTTGATATTACAAACAAAACTGATTTTGCTCTTTTATATTTTCTATTTCTTGCTTTACCTTTTCCTGCTCTTATATTTTTTCTGTTTTTTGCTCTTTCAATATCAGTATCTAAGCCCAATTTTTTCAAAAAGGACAAGACTTGTTTTGTTTTAGATATTTTTTCTACCTCTTCAACGCAAACTACTGGCAAAGTCAAATCTTTATTAAAATTATGACCTCTTTTTTCTACCAACTCTTTATTTGTTAATGCACCAATTGCACTTTTCAAAGCTAATATTCTTTCCTTTTTATTTATTTCTTCTTTTGCAATAGCACCTGGTTTTGGAGGGTGAGCTCTTGGACCGCCAACAACTCCTGGAATTCCTTTAACAGTACCTTCAACTAAATGTGGTCTGTTCTTTGTTCTTGGTTTTCTTGCAATTCCTTTATTCATTAAAGAATTTGGTCTTGATCTTCTTCCAATATAAACTGCTGTTGTATTTCTTCCACTGCTATGACTTGGCCCTTTTGGCTGGATTCTTGCACTTTCTGCAGCCAATACTGCTCTTTCAATAATTCTAGGTCTATAAGGTGTTTCAAATACTTTTGGCAATTTTGTTTTTGATGTAACCGCACCCTCTAAATTATAAATATTAACTTCCATTTTTATCCCTTTTACATCTCTTCCAATATATAATTATAATATAATATTTACATATAAATTATACTATTTTCCAATGCACAATCTACATATAATTTTAACACATAAATTGTACTGTTTAGAGTACAATATTTGTTATTTCAGATAAATCTGTTTTGATATCTTTAGGCTTTCTAATTGCCAGTCTTAATGCAACCAACCTTTTAACATGTCCTGGAATTGATCCTGAAATCAAAGCTACTTTGTTCCTTACTGCACCATAACCTTCCCAACCTTGTTTTGGACTTGCTTGTTCAGCATCTAATACTTTTAACAACTTTTGATTTAACTGCACTCTGCTAAAAAAACCTAATTGTCCAGGTCTTGGAACAGTGCTCATAATTGTTGGTGGATGCCACGGACCAATTGAACCTACTTTTCTAACACCTTTCTCAGATTTGTGATGTCTTCTTTTGACACCAAACCTTTTAATTACACCTTGGAATCCTTTTCCAATAGTTATTCCTTTAGCATCAACAAATGTTCCTTCAGAAATAAAATCATTAATCTCCAGGTCTTTGCCTAACTGATTTTTGAAAAATATCAATTGCTCTTCTGGTTTGCCTGAAAGATAAAGCTCAATTACTTCTGGTGCTTTCTTTCCTATTGTTGTTTTTTCAGGATGAGTATGACAAATTAATGCTACTTCTTTTATATTTTGCTTATTAGCATCAAAAAAATCTATCATTCCTTTAAGAAGGTCCCCTTTTTCTTTAGCTCTGTTTATTCCTGTAATTCTTCTGTGCATGTGTTTATTTAGTTTTGATGTAAAAACAAAATCCTTCAAACAAATTTTCTTTGTTCTGATAGTATTGTAAAATCTTAGACCATAAACAGTAATTGATGGAAATTCTAAAACAGTTGCTGGTATTGCTATTTTTTGGTTCTGATAAGGTGAACCTTTGTGTTTATTTAGGCCCATAACATGAAGCATACCAACCTTATAACCATAAAAATTCAACACCTTAACTTTATCTTGCGAGTCCTTAGGCATTACTAAGCTTCTAAACTTAGGGACTATACTTTCTGCCCTTTTTTTAGGATAGTAAGCAGTAGAACCTCTTCTCGGTTTATTTATTTTTCCCACTTATACACCTTATTTATTATACTTAACATAATACAATTAAGAAACTGATGTTATGCAAAAAAGACTTTTTTTACAAACTGTTTTCAAAAATTGCTTGAAATCAAGAAATCGAATTTCTTATCTGAGTCCCAACTCAAATAATATATTAATAATATAGAAGGAAAGATTTATAAACTAATAATCTAACTTCATAATTTGATAATAGAATTTGATTTTTAATTATAATTAAGGAAAGGTTGCTTTAACAACCTCCTTGTCCACCCCAATCACAAGAACGGTAATTTCCAGCTTGAGAATATGTCCTTCCACACATACTGTGTACTGATAGAGATGAATAAGTAATAGCTGTATATTTGTTTTTTGCAAACACTTGTGGTTCTATTTCTATATTAACTACTATAGATTCTAATCTATCTTTCTTTCTCATCCAATCACCACCATTAAAATTAATATAAAGATTATTTTTCTTATATATATAATAGACAAAGATTTAAATATCTTTCAATAAGCTGTGCTTAAGAAACTCTCGGTTTAAAATACAGCGTGCATTATCTGAAGTATCTGTAATAGATCCTTGACGAGCAACTCTTACATAACAATCTCCAGAACAGTTGTACTTAGCAAAACAGTCTTTACAAGAAGTTAGATTTTCCACTTTTCTTGAACGTAGTCTAATAATCACTTCTCGATCAAAATTAAATTTCTTAGACTTAAAATCAAAATTCCCATAAATAAAATCTTTTGCTAAAGGATCTTCCTTAGAAATAACTTCAGGACAGGCAGTAATATAACCAAAAGGCGTAAGTATTAAATTACAAATTCCAGCTCCACAAGAAATATTTGAAACTAAAAAAAAGTTGTCTAAATTATTTCGTATATGAAATCCACATTTCTCTGCTTTATCCTTTGCGGGAATATATTGTTTAACAAAATCAAATAATACAAAAGGTATGACAAACTAATTAGGGACAAGATTCCAAAGCACATAAAGAGCTTAGGTAAACCTTGCAAGTACCATATTGCTAATGATGACGAATATTGGACTAAATTAAAAGAGAAGCTAAATGAAGAAGTTCAAGAATTTCAGAATGATAGTACAACAAAAGAAATAAGCGATTTGCTAGAAGTTATTGATGCTATTTGTAAATTTAAACAATTTGATAAAAAAGAAATTGCCAAATTAAAAAAAGAAAGAGCAAAAGAACGAGGCAAATTTAATAAAAGAATTATTTTAGAAGAAAGTTAATTCTTGATTGCAAAGACGTTAATCCATGTGTGTGTTATTCCACTTTTGTTTGATTTTAAATCTTTATTAAATGATTCAAGTAATTTGAAACCTGATTTTTCCAAATAGTTTGCAAATTCACCTTCTAAATAATCTGTGAAATACCTTGAGTATCCTTTATAACTATCTTTTTTTCTAAATCCTTCAAAATTTCCCTTATGCAATAAAAAGTATACTATACCCTTTGGTTTTAGAATTCTATTAAATTCTTTTAAAACATTAATTACATCTTTTTTTGGTATATGTAATTTTAGTATATGTAATATTGATGATACGCTCCAAATACCATCAAAGGAATTATCTTCAAAAGGCATTTTTTGCATATCACCTAAAACAAACTTTACATTAGGTACTTCTTTTTTTGCAATTTTAAGCAGTTCTTCAGAAATATCTAAACCTGTATAACTGTATCATTTTTCTAAAAAATATTTTGCGTCTCTTCCAAAACCGCAACCAATATCTAATATTCTTTTTCCTTTCAAATATTTAAAGAATATTTCAGAATATGTGTGAAATTCAGACCATTCATGCCAAGTTTCAGAGTAATCTTTTGCAACACAATCATAGACTCTTTGCGTTTCTAAAATAGGATCTTTATTTTGCATATATATCACACATCAGTTCAAGAAGCCAAAATACTAATAAAGATATCCAAAAAGATACAAAGGAATGGAATCTTGTGAAAATCCAGTATCTTTTACTACATATGACGATTTATAATCAAATATTTGTTTTTTGTTCTTGTAGTTCCCACCAATTTCAAAAATATTTTCTTTTATTAAATAATCTGGACTCTTTGTATCGCCAAAATATTGCGGATATAAATTAAAAGTATGATTTATGAAAAAATCTTCCCGCAAAGCACCTAAATTAGGATCTTTTAAACTCAGTCTGCATAAAATACTTCTAAATGGTGGTACCAGAAGATATTTTTTATTTTCTTTCAACAAATTTTTTCCTTTTTTTGTTGATATTATTTCTCTAATTATACCCATATCTTTAAATGCTTCTAACAGACTTAAAACAGTATCTCTTGATAATTCAGAAGAACTAGCAATAGAATTACTATTTACTTCACTAGGTGGATTTTGTGCTAAATACAATAAAACCTTTTTTGATTTCAAAATAGTCTCACTTGTAAAATTATATGTTAAGAGATCCTCAAATATTAATTTGTCTAATATATTTTTGACAGTTTCATAATATTTTTTATCATCCTGTTTCCAGAAAAAAGGCAAAGCGCCCTTGCTCCAATAAATATCTAATGGAAAAACTCTTTGTTTTAAAGATAATTCCTTATAATTTTTTAAAAGGACATTTAAATCTAAAACTTTTTGATTTTTGCCCTCTTTTATAGACAAATATTCTCTATATGACAAAACTGGCAATTCATAAATACTTGCTCTTCGAGAAAGATCATATTTTGCTCTTTGCAATTTCAACCCATTGGATCCTGTAACAACAACTTTTATCTTGAAATCATCACAAATATTTTTTAATTCCTGAGCGCAATTTTTGTACAAATGTATTTCATCTATGAAAACATATTCATATTCATGTTTGTATAAATATTCTACAAAATCATAAATCTTTGTTTGATCAAATATTATATTATCCGCAGAAAAGTACAATACTTTTTTCCTTTGTTTCAACAAAAAATCTACTAATTGTAAGATTAATGTTGTTTTTCCTACGCCTCTCAGCCCCTTTAACATTGTTATTGTATCAACATACTTAAGTTCTGCCAATAACTCGTTAAAGAAAAACCGTTTATATGAAATACTACGAATATCCAATAATTTACTACTCAAATCAGATTCTAGTTTTTGTAATATCTTATCCATAAAAACAATTGTACATAGGTTATATATATGTTTTTTGTTAATTTTGGGGTTCAAACCATAAAATTAGGTCTTTTCTTGTGGATTGATTCGTAATCAGGTTTTCTTTAAAACAACTAAAAGTCCTATTTTTGCTAATTGTGTGTATTGATCTACTTTCAAACCAGTTTGTTTTGCGTAATTTTCAATATCTTCTTTTGAAAAAGCTCTTGAGTAACCCCAAAGAGGAGAAGAAATAGTTTCTTTACCATCAGCCATAACAATATATGATGAGTTCAAGTCTTCATAATACTTTATTCTTTTTTCTAAATGACCTTTTTCTACCAAACTTAAAATAATTCTGTTTTTCGTTACTTTTGAAACCTCATTTAGCCAATGTAATTCATCGCCCATACAACCTAATGCATTCAACACAGCAATTGCATCATCAAAATAATTTTCAGGATAATTTTTCGATAATTGGTGAACATCCAATTTCTGTATTTTACAATTCTTCAACTTGCTTGTTTTATCTTTTGCCTCATACAACATTGAACTATCCTGATCTATGCCAACATATTCTTTTACTTTTTTTGCAATCTCATATATAGAAAAGTTAGAACCGCAACCAACATCAAGCAACCTTTTTGTACCTTCAATTAATTTTAAAATTTGTTTTTCTTCCTCTAAAATATAATCTTTATAATCTTTAGGATATTTTTCAAAAGCCAAACCTTCCAATTGTTTTAATTTAAAACTGTCCATAAAATATCACTCCTATTTTTTGGACCTGTTGTATAATTTTGAATTGTTTTGAAAAATTTAAAACTGTCCATAAAATATCACTCCTATTTTTTGGACCTGTTGTATAATTTTGAATTGTTTTGAAAAATTTACAACTGTCCATAAAACCACCTAAACAAATCTCCAATCCTTTTTAGGAATTATATATCTATTTGGAATTTTCTTTTTTCTATTCTTTGCATTGTTTTTGTACAGCAAAATTCTTGAGGGTATATTTTCGTCTTCATATTTCATACTGGGCAGGTATTTCTCTAATGCTCTTGCAAATTTTTTTATTTCATCATGACTTGGCATATTTTCTTGCTTCAATCTTTTTCTGCTGTATCCTAGCCACATATATGCTTTTATTTCAAGAAAATCTGGCTGACCAAACTCAATCAATTTTCCAAATTCTTTTATTGTCTTTTTGTTATCATTTAAACCTTTAATAACAGTCAAGCGAATAACTGTTCTGCAAGCTAAATTATTTAGTACCTTTATAGTAGATAATAAACGCTTAAATGCGTTTCTATGAATCCCTTTATTTATCTTTCTATAACTATGCTCATTCCATGCGTCTAGAGATATGTATAATTGTGTTGGCAAAGCCTTTTTTCTATGTAAATCTTTGATTTTTGTTGGGTTTTGACCATTACTCACTAAAAATATTGATTTAACTCCTTTTTTTTGTAAAGTTTTAATAAATTCTGGCAATTTAGGATAAAGAGTGGGTTCGCCACTCAAAGAAATTGCCCAATGACTTGGAATCTCATTCAAAGACGCTTCCAGTTTCTTTTTATTTATATTAGGATAGCCTTTAAAACCAGAAAGAAGTTTATAGTGTGCTTTAATCAAATCTTCGATTATTTTCTTTGGGCTGTCAACTTTCTCCTTTATTAATTTTTTTTGCATATTTTCTTGAGGTCTCCAGCAAAATATACAATTTTGATCGCACCACATTACATTTGGACTTACCTGACAGCAATTAAAAGTCTCAATGCCATAAAACCAATGTTTATAGCATTCCCCTTGGTTGCGCAAGCTCTTCTTTGTCCATTCGCATATCTGCACTGCGCTATGCTTCCCAGCTATACCATAATGTTTATTTTGTAAATCTTTTATTAAGCTTTGGTTTAGCTCTAAATTTGGCATAATATTTTTATATACCTACTATTTATATATAGTATCTTTTGTATGTAGAATTGTGAGAAATATGGTTGAATTACAACAAGCACAGCAAGCAGGTGTAGCAACAAACATTAAAGCAATTAATGCTACAGTAATGCTGCTTAGCCAGAAAATTGGTTATTTAGTAAGAAATGAAAAAATATTAAGCCAAAACATCTTAGTACTGAATGATAAGTTGAAAAAGCTTGAAGATAAAATAAATACTCAGGGGAGTGTTGAAAATACTGGTGGAGCAAGTTTGGAAGAAGTAGAAAGCATGAAAGCACAAATCTCTGAATTATACAATAAAATTCAAGGATTAAAACAAGAAATTGAAAGTTTGTCACAAAGTATTGATAGTTATAAAGGAGAGTTTGTTACGAAAAAAGAATTTCAGGAAATTAAATATTTAGTAGATTCAATAAATCCTTTAGAATATGTTACATATAAACAAATCAAAGACCTTCTAAAGAAGGAGTAATTATGCAATCCAGAACATTCCTTTTCTTTTTTCTTGCATTATTCATAATCCCTGTTCTTTGTGGCTTGGAACAGAATGCTCTTTTGAAAACAACTAATGATCTTTATTTAATAAATCCTTTAGACAGTTCTGAAAAGATAGAAAACAGCACTTTAATATTATACAGTAATGATAAATATTGGACAATAGAAACAAATGAAAAAGATTTATTTGTTATTTTAGACAAGAAACCAAAACAATATCCAGATAAAGAAACAATTGAAAAAGTTCTGGAAACTTATTTCTTCTTTTCAAATATTAGTGAACAGAACAACAAAAAATTTATTTCTTTTTTTAATATCATTCCAGATATCATAAACCAGTTTAATTGGAGTATTGAACTTATAAAAAAACAATTGGAAACTGAACAACAACTAGACACAAATACACAAAACGGGTTGTCAAATGTTCAAACAAGAGCAAAAGATATTGGCACATTATCAATAGAAATTACAAACAATCTTTTAAATCTGGACACAAACTTGAAAACACAATCTTTTGAAAATCTGCAATATATAAAAATTATTAGTGGGAAACTAGCAAAAAATCAAACAGACATGCAAAGTAAGCTAAGCTTACTGCAAGAAGCAATACTAAAACTAAAGATAGAATTAGTTGATGCAAATATTTCTTTAGACACTAAATATATGATAGGAAATCAGGTTTTAGTTTTGCCACAGGATATTCAGAATATCCCCGAAAACCAGGCAGGCATAAATGCTAATTTAGAGGTAATAAATAAAGCAATAGAAATCTCCTCTGATACTAAAAAAATTGAGAATTTGAAAAACAATTGGCAGGAAAGATTAAAGCGTGCAAACTTTCTGAAAAAATATTTAAACCCTGACAAAGATATTGAAAAGCAAACAAAAATAAAAAATGCAAAAGACCTATTTGATACTATTTTAAACAACAAAAACAAATGGAAAAACTTCTCAGATACAAACATGTTTGTAAATGTTTATGACACATTTTTTTCTTATGTTGAAAAAAAAGATTATGAAAATGCAGAAAGACAAATTAAACCTCTTGCAAACTTAGCAATAAAAATCTACAAAAACGGATATTTAGCACAAACAATAGACACTACTAGTACAGGAACAGAAACAACACAAGAAGAGGAACAAACCAGCCCTTTAGTAAAATATGGCATTATAGCTTTGGCTTGCATTATAGTTGTAATAATAGGCATAAAAATTATTAAAAAAATAAAAGAAGGTAATGAAAATAAAAAAGAACCTGAAGAACAGGAAATAAACCTGTCAATATAATCTAAACACAATCTACACACTAGACAGCAAAGTTTTATATATTTGAAAATAATAATATATATTATTTCCAACACACAATCAGCATATATTTATAACACATAAATTGTCCTACCTAGTGGTCAAAATGTTGAGTACATACTTTATACAGAAGTTCTTGAAGCAGAAAATTGTCCCTAAATCAACAATAGCATTAGGCACAAGTTCAGTTTCTTTGCAGGTGTTGAAAGAATTAGCAATACACAATGTTATCAATGATCTTGACTTAAAACTGGTACCAACAAGCACAGATATTGCACATTTGGCACACGAGTTCAATATTCGTTTATCACCAATCAATCATAAAATAGATTTATGCATAGATTTCGCAGATTACGCAGACTCTTATTTCAATTATATAAAAACAAGTACACAGAGTTTAATCCGCGACAAAATGGTCGCAAAATATGCTAAAGAGAATATGGTTTTTGCTTATGAAGAAGATTTCAATGCACAAAATATTCCTGCAATACCTTTAGAGGTCTCACGCTTTGGTACACATTTAATTGAAAAGGAATTGTTTGCTTTTGGTGATGCTAAAATACGAACAACAAAACTGGGGCAAAGATATAAAACTTTAGAAACAAATTACATTATAGATTTGAAACTAAACACAAAAATCTTGGATTTTGATGATTTGGACTATAAGTTGAATACCATCCCAGGAATTTTAGAAACAGGATTATTTGTCAGCTATGCAGACAAACTATTTACAGTAAACAAAACAAAAATAAAAGAAGAATTGAACAAAATAAGATAACAACACATTAAACATATAATTTATATGTTGGTTTTGTGTTGATATGTGCTGATTTTGTATTGGTTATATTCCTTTTACTATATTGGTTTAGGAATAAACACAAAGTAAATCATCAGACCAATTATAATTACAATAAGTGGTAACCCAATATACCAAAACCAATTGAATCCACCTGTTGTTTCCTCTGTACTTGTTTGTTCACCAACAATATTCTTGTCTTCTTTTATTTCATTATCTGTTTCCTCTTTCTGTGACGAGTCTTCTATTGTTACTTCTTCTTTTTCTGTAGTTTCATCTTTCTTTATCTCTTCAACAGGTTTCTTAATTACATTAATTGTTTTTGTATATTTTACATTGCTTTTTGTGTATGTAAAAATGTAATCCCCAACCAAAGTAGGAGTAAAAGTTATTGTGCCTGAA